>Ga0268266_10000373_pt1 | contig 68755 bp, 51 predicted proteins | sample KBSS13metaG_FD_190356 | JGI IMG/M metagenome (GOLD analysis project Ga0268266, IMG submission 190356) | Switchgrass rhizosphere microbial communities from Kellogg Biological Station, Michigan, USA - KBS S1-3 metaG (SPAdes) (version 2) | ecosystem: Host-associated > Plants > Roots > Rhizosphere...
CGCCACGCACCAGGCCAGAAGCACGATCATGCTGAACGGCAAGATGCGGACGGCGTCGAAGCTGTAGCGCTGCAGCGCCGTCATGCCGATCAACACCGCCACGGTGAGATAGCAGATCTGGCGCAGCACATCGCCATGGCTGGCTTCGGGCACACCGCCGAACTGCGTCACCTCGGGCGGCGGCGAAAAGGCATCCAGCCCGACATAGATCAGAAGCAGAAGAGCGATGAAGGAGAGGACGGGCAGAAGCCCGCGCTCGGCGACCCTCGGATAGCTTAGGGCATACTCATTCGCCATGGACCAGGGCATACTCGTTGTAGCGCCGGCCTGCCAGCGCGCTGAGCTTGCCGCAGGCGCGGAGCAGCTTTTGCAGCGCAAGGGCCCGGCGATTCGGGCTTGCAACGAGGATGGCGGCGGCCAGCGGCGACAACAAGAGCGCGGCCAGAATCTTGACCAGCTCCACGGCCAGGCGAGCGGGGCCGGGCCGGTATTTCAGCAGAACCAACATGTCGGAATTGCCGACCGAATAGGCGTGGGCCAAGAGCCAGGAAAGGCTGGTGCGGGTTTCCGGAATATCGCCATGGGCGCGGGCTTCATCCACCCAGGCAAAGCGCTTGCCGGCCCGATCGAGACGCACGAAAAACTCGCGATCCTCACCGCCGGACAGGGCGAAGGCGGGATCGAACCAGGGCGCCTCGATGTCTTCCAGCACCGCGCGGCGCATCAGCAGATTACCGGCACCCTGCAGCATGGGAATCGGGCCGGTCGGGCGGCGGATATCGCCATGGCCATCGGCAGCGCCCGCCTGGCCGAACAGGATAGAGCCCTGCAGCACGTCGGCGCGGGTTTGATGGGCACCGGCAAGGAATGCGTCCAGCCAGCCCGGCTCCGGCCACTCATCGTCGTCGATCATGGCGACGAAATCACACCTGGTCTTGAGCGTTTCCTCGATCAGGACATTGCGCACCTGGGCAATGCCGCGCTTTTCGGCGATCACCGCTTTCAGCGGCCAGCGATAGCCACGCATTTGATTGCACAGATCGAGACCGGCATGATTGTCGGCATCATTATCCGCGACAATCACCAAGACCTCTGCGGCGGTTTGAAGCTGCGCCACGGCGTCCAGAAGGCGCGCCAGCATCTTGGGGCGCTTGAAGGTCGGGATGCACAGGGCGACGCGGTCAGCCATTTGTGCGCCACCAGCCCTGCGCCATCTGCCGGATCCGGACCAGGATCACCAATTCGCCCATCAGAATGCCGGCGAGGGACGCGATCGGCCCAAGTGTCAGAAGCAGCGCCAGGGTCGCCACGACAGAGACGGCGCCGGAGATGGTGCCGATGCTGGCCAATTCCTTGAACTGGCCGGCCGCCTGCAACAGTACGGCCGGCGGCGTGCGCCAGGCGCGCACCGCCATGATCACGGCCGACAGCGCCGCCACCAGGATCACATCATCCAGCGCATAACCTTTCTTGAGCACCAGCAGCGGGAAGAAGGCCAGCAGTGTCGCGCAAAGGATCAGATTCCCACCCCATGCCGCCAGCAGGCCGTAATTGAAATGGCGCTGGACCCGCGCCACCGTGGCGGGGTCATGCGCGGCCATGGCGCGCGCCATCACGGGCCGTTCCACATCTGGTAGCGCTGACTGCATCAGCGAGGCGGGACGGAACAGCAGCATGCCCAGCGCCAGCAGCGCGAAAGAACCCGGGCCGGAAATGAACGTGACCAGATAGGCGTGCGCGTTGACGGTGATTTCGGTCAGCACCACGCCGATCAGCGACCAGCGCGTCAGGTCGCGGAAGATCGGCCAATAGCGGGCGGGATTGCCGCGCATCGCCGCGAACTGAGTGCGGAAGAAAGCTGCGCCAAAGGGAATGAGCGCCAGCAGCGCTGCCGCCAGCAGCGTCTCGGCGCCCGAGGTGAAGCTGACATTGCGTGTGAAGGCCAGAAGGCTCAGTCCCGCCACCAGCGCCACGCTATAAACAAAATCGGAGCGGATGGCGGCGGTCATGCGGTTGTCGACAAAGGCAAAGCAGCGGGCGAACCAGCGAAAGGTAAAGACCCCGCCGAACAGGCCCAGCATGGCCCCTTCAACCAGCGGCGCGTGGCCCATCAGCAGCGCGGTGAACAGCAGAGCTGCGAAGGCGGCGCAGACCAGCCAGTTGATCTGAAAACAGATGGGGCGGGTGCCGGTCTCGCCCGTCACCAGATTGCGGGTAATGGGCACGGAAATCAGCGACACGTTCAGGCTCATGCCGAACGAGACCACTACCATCACGAAGGAAAACAGACCGAACTCGTGGGCGGGCAAATTGCGCAGGAAGATCAGCGAGGCCAGGAAATGGGCGCCGGATACGGCCACCGGGCCCGCGGCCGAGATGCCATAGCGCAAGGCGGTGGCGAAGGCCCCGCCGGCCAGACGCCATCTCGGCAAGCGCGCCGTGTCGGTAATGGTCATGGGACCCTATTGCGCAGGCCTGGGCGAACTTGTGCGCGTCAAAAGTAAAAAGATCGCTAGCGGGTTGGTCACGGCATAGCGCCAGAACAGCCTTTTGGGCTCGCGGATCAGGCGGAAAAGCCATTCCAGACCAGCGGCCTGCATCCATTCAGGGGCGCGGCGATAGGCGCCGGTGATGAAATTGTAGCAGCCGCCACAGGTCACCAGCCAGCCGGCCTTGAGGCGCGACCGGTTGCGGGCGGCGAAGGCATATTCCAGCGGAACCGACAGACCGACCCAGATCACATCGGGCATGGTCAGGTTGATCTCGTCGCAGATATCTTCTTCCTCGTCGCGGCTGAAATAGCCGTGGCGGCGGCCCACGATCTTCAGGCCCGGATAGGTCTCTTCAAGAATGCGGGCGGCTTCGGCATTGGCCTCTTCGGTCGCGCCGAGAAGGAAAAAGCGCAGACCATGTTCGGCGCCGAGCTGGGCTGCATCATGAATGAAGTCGGTGGTGGCGCTGCGCTCCGGGATCGGGCTCGAGGTCAGGCGCGAAGCGAAGACCGCGGCCTGGCCGTCGGCATGGATGATGTCGGCCTGCTCGAAGTGGGCGCGGAAATCAGCGTCCTGGGCGGCCAGCGCAATGGCATGGCCGTTGGAGGCAAAGACCAGCTTGGGCGATGCACCCGTGCCGCGCGCATCCATGCAGTCGTGCAGCATGACGCGGGCAAGATCCGCGCGGGTGAGGCAGGCGGTGGCGAGGCCACCCACCATGACTTCGTCATAGGAGTCATTGGCGGCCTGCCGGGAAGGGCGGGTGTGCGCCTCATGCGAGGTGGGAAGGGAAAGAGCCCGGCGCATCAGTGGGCGTTCCGGGTGGAAAGGACCGCCAGCGGCGTGCGGACCAGAATCTTGATATCCAGCGCCAGGTTGTGGTTGGCGACATACCAGGCATCCAGCGCGACGCGCCGGCGCATGATCTCGATGCTCGGCGTGGGGCCGCGCGAGCCATTCACCTGGGCCCAGCCGGTGATGCCGGGCTTGACCTGCTGGCGCACGGCATAGGCTGCGATGCGCGCGCCATAATAGTCGTCATGCAGAATGGCGTGGGGCCTGGGACCCACCAGCGACATCTGGCCGGCGATCACGTTGAAGAGCTGGGGCAGTTCGTCGAGCGAAAGCTTGCGGATGACGCAGCCGACGCGGGTGATGCGGTCATCGCCCTCCACGGCCTGGCGGACTTCGCCGCCCTTCTCCATGACCCGCATGGAGCGGAACTTGAAAATCGGGAAGGTCTTGCCGTTGCGGCCGGTGCGCTTCTGGCAGAACAGAACCGGGCCCGGCGATTCCAGCGCCACGGCCAGGGACACCAGCACCATGACGGGGGTGAAAATCAGCAGCAGCAGGGTGCCGAGCACCAGGTCGAAGGTGCGCTTGGCGGCCAGGCTCGCCGGGGCGTTGGCCGAGGCGGGCGCAAAGCCGTCCAGGGCGGGGAAAACCGCCTTCATCACGGTATTGCTGGTCAGTTCACTGCTCACGGTTAAAAGCCTTGGGGCTTTGGCTTCGTGAGGGGTGGGTTGCAGGCCCCAGGCCAGCGAACCGGGGCCGTTTCGTGCACTTTTGAAACGAAACCGGCGTGAAAAGCCCGAGCGGGAGGGTCCGGCCGCCCGTTAAGCTTAATGCGGGTCCCATTTCGGGCCGCGCCGGACGGCGCTGCACCCTTACGGAACAATAACTTTCAAATCAGAGGGTTATCGGAAAAGGTGCCGGACAATCTCGGCGCCAGGGGCCAAGAGGACATACGCCCAAATCACGGCCGAGACGATGTTGGCAGCCATGAAGGGCATAAACTCCAGCTCGGACATGCCGGCCACCAGCGGCACGGTGGCGCGCAAGGGACCCATGAAACGGCCGATGAAAATCGCCCAGACACCCCAGTTGTGAAACAGGTGCAGGGCTTTTTCGATCTGGCTCTCATAGCGCCGGAACAGGCGGAAATGCACGATTTTGTGGTGATAATGAAAGCCGATCCACCAGGAAGCCCAGTCTCCCAGGACCGCGCCCATCACCGCGCCCGCCCAGGCCGGAAACAGGCTGGCGTGACTGGCCCCGATCACCCCACCCAGGCTCACCAGCAGCAGAAAGCCCGGCATCAGGAAAGACAGGCCGACAAAAGATTCCGTAAAGGCGATGGCGAAGGCGATGGGAAAAGCCCAATAGGGATGGGTGTGCGCCATGGCAGTGACAAAGGCGGTCGCATCCCCGATCCAGTTGTGAATCATACCTCGACCAATACCCTATGCCGGTCCGGGGCGCTCTCATCCGGCCGCTTTCACCATGGCGTTCGCCGGGACACATCCGACAAATTTGTTCCGTACAGGGCGGCTATATCTGCGGCTGCCCGTTGAGGCTATAAGTTCACGCCCGGTTCAGGTTCGGGGCGCTAAGCCACTTAAGTGACTGACTTTCCCGGGTCTTTTCGGCCCTTTTGTGACACGGATTGACGATGAATATCGACCGGCCCAAGTCTGACTTTCAGCGCGTCCAGGCCACTGGCCCGGTCGTGGAGGGCAGCGGCTGGTGGTCGGGCTTCAAAGCTTGGAGCGGCCGGCACCCGCGTCTCGCCCGTATCTTCTGGTTCCTTGTCGGTCTGGCGCTGCTGGCGCTGCTGATCTGGGCGATTTATCCGCCCAAGAATCAAGGGCGCCGGGGCCTCGGCCCGCAGGCAGCCCAGCCGGTGGGTGTGGCCCGCGCCATCACAGGCGACATCAACGTCACACTCAATGCTCTGGGTACGGTGACGCCGCTCGCCACCGCCACGGTGCGCCCCCAGGTCGGCGGCATGCTGATCAAGCTCAACTTCACCGAAGGCCAGATGGTGAAAGCGGGCGACACGCTGGCGCAGATCGATCCCAGACCCTATCAGGCGGCGCTCGACCAGGTGCGCGGCCAGCTGGCGCGCGACACCGCCACTCTGGCCAACGCCAAGGTGGATCTGGCGCGCTATCAGGCGCTGCTGGCCCAGAACGCCATTTCTCAACAGCAGGTGGCGACGCAGGATGCCACCGTGAAATCCACCGAAGGCATCGTGGTGGCCGACCAGGCAGCGGTGGAAAATGCCCGCATCAATCTGGGCTATACCAATATCGTCTCGCCGGTGACCGGCCGGGCCGGCATTCATCTGGTGGATATCGGCAATATCGTGCAGGCGGGTCAGACCAACGGCATTGTGGTTGTGACCCAGCTCCAGCCCATGAGCGTGCTCTTCACCATTCCCGAAGACAGTATCGGGCAAATCATGACCCGCGTCGGCAGCAGCGCGGTGCTGCCGGCGGATGCCTATGACCGCAACCAGGCCAACAAGATCGCCAGCGGCACCTTGTCAGCGGTGGATACGGTGGTCGATCCGACCACCGGCTCGGTCAAGCTGCGCGCCCTGTTCGACAATCAGGACTACAAGCTGTTCCCCAATCAGTTCGTCAACATACGCCTTCTGGTGAACACGCTGCACAACCAGACCGTGGTGCCGGTGGCGGCGATCCAGCGCGGGGCCGACGGCACATTTGTCTTTGTGGTGAGTCCCGAAAAGACCGTAACCCAGCGCACCGTCAAGACCGGCGTGCAGGACGGCAACAACATCCAGATCCTGTCCGGCCTCAAGGGCGGCGACACGGTGGTGGTGGATGGCGCCGACCGGCTGCGCGATGGCGCCGATGTCGAGATTCCCAATCCGACCGGCAAGATCGCGGCGCCCTCCGGCGCTGGGGCCGATGACGCCGCGCGCGCCGCGCGGCGGGCGCAAGCAACGGCAGCGCTCGACAAGGCCTGCACCGAGGATGTGAAGAAGCTGTGCCCCTCGGCGCAGCCCGGCAGCCGCGAGATGCGCATCTGCCTGTTCCAGAATCGCGACTCGTTGAGCGATGGCTGCTCGCGGGCCCTGTCACAGATGCGCCGGGGCTTTGGCGGTGGCGGTGGTGGTGGACGCCGTGGGGGCGGCGGCGGTGGACCGTGAGTCTCACGCCCTCTGAGCGCACCTCCAGCGCCGATGCACCGCACACGGGCGCCAATATTTCCGCGCCTTTCATCCAGCGGCCGGTAGCCACCTCGCTGTTGATGATCGCCATCCTGCTGGTGGGTCTGTCGGGCTACAAATTCCTGCCCCTCTCGGCCCTGCCGGAAGTGGATTATCCGACCATCCAGGTGCAGACCTTCCTGCCGGGCGGCAGTCCCGACGTGATGACCACGTCGGTCACCGCGCCCTTGGAAAAGCAGTTCGGCCAGATGCCGGGCCTGAAGGAAATGTCGTCCATTTCCTCGGCTGGGTCGTCTGTCATAACCCTTCAGTTCGACCTCACTTTGTCGCTCGACATCGCCGAGCAGGAAGTGCAGGCGGCGATCAATGCCTCCAACAGCCTCTTGCCCAACCTGCTGCCGGCCCCGCCCATCTACGCCAAGGTCAATCCTGCCGACGCGCCCGTGATCACCTTGGCGGTCAGCTCCACCAGCCTGCCGCTCACCTCGGTGCAGGAACTGGCCGATACCCGCATCGCCCAGAAGATTTCCCAGCTTTATGGCGTCGGTCTGGTCAGCATTGCCGGCGGCCACAAGCCGGCCGTCAGGGTCCAGGCGAACTTGCAGAAGCTGGCGGCCCTGGGCCTGAACATTGACGATCTGCGCACCACCATCGCCAACAACAATTCCAACGCGCCCAAAGGCCAGTTCGACGGCGCGATGCAGTCCTACACCATCAATGCCAATGACCAGCTTTCGGACGCCGAGGCCTACAAGAATATCGTCGTGGCCTACAAGAACGGTGCGCCGGTCTATCTGCGTGACGTGGCCAATGTCCTGCCGGGCGCCGAGAACGACAAGCTGTCCAGCTGGGCCAACAACGCCCCTGCCATCCTGATCAATGTCCAGCGCCAGCCCGGCGCCAACGTCATCCAGGTGGTGGATTCCATCAAGGAGCTGCTGCCGCAGATCCAGGCGGGCCTGCCGGCCTCGGTCGACTTGAAGACCTTGACCGACCGCACCGAGACCATCCGGGCCTCGGTGGCGGATGTGGAGTTTGAACTGCTGCTGGCGGTGGTGCTGGTGGTGGCGGTGATTTACTGCTTCCTGGGCAGCCTGCCCGCGACCTTCATTCCCAGCCTGTCGGTGCCGCTTTCCATCGTGGGCACCTTCGCAGCCATGTATCTGCTGGGCTACTCGCTCAACAATCTATCGCTGATGGCGCTGACCATTTCCACCGGCTTTGTGGTGGATGACGCCATCGTGATGATCGAGAACATCTCGCGCTATATCGAGGCGGGCGAGAAGCCTTATGACGCTGCCATGAAGGGCGCTGGCGAAATCGGCTTCACCATCGTGTCGCTGACGGTTTCGCTTATCGCGGTCCTGATTCCGCTGCTGTTCATGCAGGAAGTGGTGGGACGGCTGTTCCGCGAATTCGCCGTCACTCTGGCGGTGACCATCCTGATCTCGGCGGTGGTGTCGCTGACCCTGGTGCCGATGCTCTGCGCTAAGCTGCTGCGCAGCCATGCGGAGGACGTCAAACGCGAAAGCGGCATCCAGCGCCGCATCGAAGGCTATTACAACAAGATGGTGGCCGAATATGACCGGCTGCTTGTCTGGGTGCTGAAGCACCAGCCTTTGACCCTGATGGTGGCGGTGGGCACCCTGGTGCTGACCGTCGTGATGTACATCGCCATTCCCAAGGGCTTCTTTCCCCTGCAGGACACCGGCTTCATCCAGGCCATCACCGAAGCAGGCCCCACCGTCAGCTTCCAGGCCATGGCCGACCGCCAACAGAAGCTGGCCGCCAAGATCCTGAAAGATCCGGACGTGGCCAGTCTCTCCTCCTTCATCGGGGTGGATGGCACCAACACCACGATGAATAGCGGCCGCTTCCTGATCAACCTGAAGCCCAAGGGCCAGCGCGATGGCGTGGCCACGGTGATGGACCGCCTGGCGGAAGACGCCCATAGCGTGCCTGGAATTACATTCTACCTTCAGCCGGTGCAGGACCTGACCACCGATTCCGTGGTCTCCCGCGCCCAGTACCAGTTCGTGCTGCAGGCGGCCACGGCAGCTGCGCTCAACAGCTTTGTGCCCAAGCTGCAGGACCATCTGCGCAGCTTGAAGGCGGTGCGCAATGTTTCCACGACGTTCCTGGACCAGGGCCTTTCCGCGCATCTGGAGGTCGACCGCGACACCGCGGCGCGCTTTGGCGTCACCGCGGCCACGATCGACAATGCGCTTTACGACAGCTTCGGCCAGCGCCAGATCTCGACCATTTTCACACAGTCCAATCAGCGCCGCGTGATCCTGGAGGCCGACCCCAGCCTGCAGAACTCGGTCCAGTCCATGCGGGACATGTATATGCCCACCGCCGGGGGCGGGCAGGTGCCGCTGGCGGCCATCGCCAAGATCGAGCAGCGCCCCACGCCGCTCGAGATCGATCACATGTCCCAGTTCCCGTCGGCCACTTTCTCCTTCGACGTGGCGCCGGGCTACTCGCTGGGCGCGGCGGTGGACGCCATCCAGCAGGCAGAGATCGATGTCGGCACCCCGCCTGGCATCACCACCCAGTTCGAAGGTTCGGCGCTGGCCTTCCAGTCCGCCCTCTCCAACGAGGTGCTGCTGATCCTGGCCGCCATCATCACCGTCTATATCGTGCTGGGCGTTCTGTATGAGAGTTTCATCCACCCGGTGACCATTCTGTCCACCCTGCCGTCGGCGGGCGTGGGCGCGCTCCTAGCGCTGATCATCACCGGCCATGACCTCAATATCGTCTCCATTATCGGCATCATTCTGCTGATCGGCATCGTCAAGAAGAACGCGATCATGATGATCGACTTCGCGCTGGAGGCCGAGCGTAACGAAGGCAAGTCGCCGGAAGAAGCCATCCACCAGGCAGCGCTGCTGCGCTTCCGTCCGATCCTGATGACCACGGTGGCGGCGCTGTTCGGCGCCCTGCCGCTGATGCTGGGCTCGGGCATGGGTTCGGAGCTGCGCCATCCGCTGGGCATCTCCATCGTCGGCGGCCTTCTGGTCAGCCAGTTGCTGACCCTGTTCACCACCCCGGTGATCTATATCTACTTCGACCGCGCCGGCCGGCAGTTGCGCGAGTGGCGGGCCCGGCGGCGGGCGAGCCATGCCGGCCCGGAACCGGAGCCGGCCGAATGAACCTGGTCGGGCTCTTCATCCAGCGCCGCATCGCCACCATCCTGCTGGCGCTGGGGCTGGGGCTGGCCGGTCTGGTTGGCTATTTCCTGCTGCCGGTTTCCCCGCTTCCCAATATCGATATTCCTACCATCGCGGTCAGCGCCAACATGCCGGGGGCGAGCCCGGAGACCATGTCCTCCAGCGTGGCGACGCCGCTGGAACGGCATCTGGGCTCGATCGCCGGGGTCACCGAGATGACCTCGCGCAGCAATGTCAACAATACCCAGATCGTGCTGCAGTTCGACATCAACCGCGACATCGACGGCGCAGCGCGCGACGTGCAGGCCGCGATCAACGCCGCGCGCGCCGATCTGCCGTCGGCGCTGAGGTCCAATCCCACCTACCGCAAGTTCAATCCCGCCGATTTTCCCATCCTGATCCTGGCGATGACCTCCAAGACCCTGTCGCCGGGACAGATCTATGACCAGGCCTCCAACATCATCCAGCAGAAGCTGTCGCAGATTTCCGGCGTGGGCGATGTCTCGCTGAACGGCGCTTCGCTGCCGGCCATCCGCATCGAGCTCAATCCGCGTGCTTTGTTCAAATACGGCATCGGCCTGGAAGATGTGCGCGCCGCGATCAGCGCCGCCAACGCCAACAGCCCCAAGGGCGATATCCAGCAGCAGGGTCAGGCCTTCGAAGTCTATGCCAATGACAACGCCTCTCTGGCTAGTGACTACAAGACCCTGATCATCGCCTATCGCAACGGTGCGGCCGTGCGCCTGTCAGACGTGGCCGATGTCTCGGATGGGGTCGAGAATGTCCGCAATCTCGGCACCTTCAACGGCAAGCCGGCCGTGCTGGTCAATATCACCAAGCAGCCCGGCGCCAATGTCATCCAAGTGGTGGACTCCATCCTCCGCGAGATGCCGCGGTTAAGGTCTTCACTGCCGGTGTCCATCAATCTGGATGTCCTGTCCGACACCACCACCTCTATCCGCAATTCCGTTCACGACGTGGAGATGACGCTGATCCTCTCCACCATTCTGGTGATCGTGGTCGTCTTCCTGTTCCTGCGGAATTTCAAGGCGACCCTGGTGCCGAGCGTCTGCGTGCCCCTGTCGCTGCTGGGCACTTTCGGCGTGATGTACCTTTTGGGCTTCAGCCTGGACAATTTCTCGCTGATGGCGCTGATCGTCTCCACCGGCTTTGTGGTGGACAACACCATTGTCGTGCTCGAGAACGTGACGCGGCATCTGGAAAATGGCGAGAGCCGCATGACCGCGGCCCTGCGCGGCTCCAGCGAGGTCAGCTTCACCGTCCTTTCCATGTCCATCTCGCTGGTGGCCGTGTTCTTCCCCGTGCTGCTGCTGGGCGGGCTGGTGGGCCGCATCTTCCACGAATTCGCGATGACCCTGACCACGGCCATCATCATGTCGCTGATCGTGTCGCTGACCGTCACGCCGATGATGTGCGCCTACATGGATTTCACGGTCAATGAGGACCAGAACTGGCTGATGCGCTGGTCGCGGCGCACCTTCGAGGCCATGCAGGATTTCTATCGCCGGACGCTGCACTGGTCGCTGGACAATCCCAAGACCATCATGGCGATCCTGTTCATCACGGTGGCGCTCAATTTCTATCTGATGGGCATTGTTCCCAAGGGCTTCTTCCCGGACCAGGACAACGGCACCCTGCAGGGCGGCATCCGCGGCGACCAGAGCATCTCCTTCCAGTCCATGCAGAAGAAGTTCCAGCAGTTCGTGGACATCATCAAATCCGATCCGGCGGTGGCGACCGTCGGTGGTTTCGCCGGCGGCCAGGCCTCCAACACCGGCAATGTCTATGTCACCTTGAAGCCGCCGCGCCAGCGCGGTCTCACCAGTGTCGAAGTGATCGACCGTCTTCGGCCGCGGCTGGAAAAGGTGGCGGGTGCCAGGCTGTTCCTGTTCCCCGGCGGGCAGATCCGCGCCGGCGGCCGCTCGGGCAATGGCAGCTATCAGTACACCATCCTTGGCGACACGCTGGACGACCTCAATAAATGGGTGCCCAAGATCACGGCGGCCTTGCAGGATGTGCCGGAGCTGGAAGACGTCAATTCCGACCAGCAGGACAAGGGGCTGGAGATCGATCTCAAGATTGACCGCGCCACCGCGGCGCGGCTGGGGCTGAACACGGCCCAGATCGACAACACGCTGTACGACGCCTTCGGTCAGCGCCAGGTCTCGACCATCTACAAGGACAAGAACCAGTACCATGTGATCATGGAAGTGGCGCCGGCCTTCTGGCAGAGCCCGGAAACACTGCACGACATCTTCATCTCCACCTCCGGCGGCGCCGTGAACGGCACCCAGGCCACAGCGGCGGCGGGCGGGGCCTTCGTCATCGCCAATCCTTCTTCCAGCACCAGCGCGGCGGGCGGCAGTACTGGACTATCGGCGAGTTCTTCGGCCGCGACCCAGCAGGCTACCGCCCAGCAGAATGCCCAGGATGCGGCGCGCAACCAGCAGCTCAATGCCGTGGCCACCGGCGCGCGCGGCGGCTCCTCCACCGGCGCCAGCATCTCGACCAAGGTTTCGACCATGGTGCCGTTGTCGGCCTTTGCCACCTTCGGGCCGGGAACAACGCCGCTGGCGGTCAACCACCAGAGCGTGTTCGTCGCTACCACCTTCTCCTTCAGCCTGCCGGCGGGCGAACCCATGAGCACGGCCGTGACCGCCATCAACCGCACCATGGCCAATATTAACGTGCCGATCTCCATCCATGGCGATTTCGCCGGCACTGCGCAGCTGTTTCAGAAGTCGTTCTCCAACATGCCATTCCTGCTGCTGGCGGCGATCCTGACCATCTACATCACCCTGGGAGTTCTGTACGAAAGCCTGATCCATCCGGTGACCATTTTGTCCACCCTGCCGTCGGCGGGCGTGGGCGCGGTGCTGGCGCTGCTGATGTTCCGTACCCAGTTCGACCTGATCGCCATGATCGGGGTCATTCTGCTGATCGGCATCGTGAAGAAGAATGCGATCATCATGATCGACTTCGCCATCGATGCGATGCGGCGCCAGGGTCTGTCGCCGCATGACGCCATCTACAAGGCATGTCTGCTGCGGTTCCGGCCGATCATGATGACCACGACGGGCGCCATCCTGGGCGCGCTGCCGCTGGCGATCGGCCTGGGCGAAGGTTCTGAGCTGCGCCAGCCGCTGGGCATTTCCATCGTGGGCGGGCTTCTGCTGAGCCAGGTCCTGACGCTCTACACCACGCCGGTGATGTTCCTGTACATGGACCGGTTCGGCCGGTGGACGAGCGGGTTCTGGAACCGGTGGTACCACGGCATCATGAAGGACAAGCCGGGCGACCACGCGCCTCATCCGTCGCCGGCGGAGTGAGAGCTGCGGTCTGCCAGCGAAGCTGGCAGACGGTTTGATCCTGCGGATCAAACCGAGCAGCGGGCGCGCCGAGCATGAGCGAGGCGCAATTCAAGTTATGAAGAGGATATCGCCGCCTTACAAATTCGGCAGATCGTCCGTGCCGGCCTTGCCTTCGTTGATCAAGGCAGTGCGGCTCTGGCGATACAGGTTACGCGTCGTGGCGTAGAAGTCGATCGACGACCGCTCGATGGTCTCCACCGCGTCCAGCCGCGAATTGCTGGCGTCCAGGGTGCCGATCCCGAAGCGCACCACCATCCAGGTGTCGTCGCCATGGAACCGGGCATAGGTCAGGGGATCGAAGGCGATATCCACGCCGGTGCCGACCAGATCGCGCGGCGGCTTGGGGCCGGCAAAAGGCAGTACCAGGTAAGAGCCTTCGGCGACGCCGGCCTTGCCCAGGGTGATGCCGAAATCATTCTCGTGATAGGGGATGCCCACCTTGCTGGCGACATCAATCAGGCCGCCGACGCCGACGGTCGAATTGATCACGATGCGGCCGAAGGTGTTGGCGGCCTTGTCGCCGTTACCCTGCAGCACATCATTGGCCAGGATTACGGGCGAATTCAGGTTGGTCACGAAATTGTGCACGCCGTCGCGCGCGAATTCGGGCATCACGGCACGGTAGCCCTTGGTGATGGGGCGCAGGACCACATGATCCATCTTGACGTCGAAATCGAAGACGTCGCGGTTGGTTTTTTCCCAGGGGTCGTTCTGAGCCAGCGACTCCGCGCTGGGCGTGCTGCAGCCGCCCAAGGCCAAAGTCAGGGTCAAGGCCGACAGTACTTGCGCAGTGATCTTCATGCCCCACCAAATATAGGACCGGTAATAAAATATCGTTACGGCCGATTCTTCTTTAACGCCCAATATTGGTATTCGTGCCGCGCCGCACAAGGGGGCGCAAGACCCGTCTGTACCAAAGAAAAGCAAGGACCGTCTTACTCTCCCCCGCCTTATACGGGAAAAACCCGTGCCGGATCAGGCAAATGGGCGGGCTTTTCCACCGTTACGGCAGAGGGCGCTTCTGTCAAATGCCTTGTGGAGATGTCATGTCCCGCATGGGCGGGCGTAACGTCCGCTGCAAACCCGGCCGCCGTATACGGCTCCAGGCCGTTGGGTTCGGACATCACGGGCGGTATCTGTAGGGTGGCGACGCCAAACCCCAAAGCGCAAACATTTTGACCCAAAAAGCAGGCGCGCATCTTTTTCGTTATTCCCTGTTGGGGGAGGAACGCCGCGGCCAAAAAAAGGCTCCCGGAACTGCTGAAAAATCAGTCAGTTTTTTCTAATCGCGTAAAGCGACGCCGCCATGACGGCGAGATCGAGAAAAATCAGATAGCGATAGTCGCAGGCGATCGAAATGAAGAAGAAGCTGAGAGAAAAGAGCAGCGCGCCCGCCAGCAGCCCGGCCACCGCCTTGTCCGCCGGAGTCGGACGGCGCAGCAGCATGATCAGCAGCAGGATCGCCAGAATCCCCCAGGCGATGTGGGAGAACAGAGGCGTTCCAAAGAATAGCCGGGCATAGTTTTTCAGCGCCCGGTCCTGTGTGCGGTTGCGGACCGAAAGGCCGAGTTGCCGCAATAGCTGCGGCGGTCCGGTGACCCCCGAGGTGGCGAAATGGCAGATATCGCTGTCCGGCGTTGTCACCACCGCGGCGAAATCCGCCCAGCGGACGCGGAGGTACAGCATGGGATGGTTCAGAACCAGCGCCTCCCAGGCGGTGGAGATGGCGCCGTCCGGCGCATCGCCGCGCGCCTTTGAAATGGCCGGATCGGCGGCGAAGGGGTCGTTGCGCAGCGGCGTGTATAGCCGGGCGCCGGACCCGCGCAGCAGCCGGTCCAGGTCGGGGGGCAGCGGCACGGTCAGATCGGGTTCGCGGGCGAAGGCGCCGGCCAGGTCATAGCTCTGGGCTAGGCGGATTTCTGCGGCGGCCCCGTCTCCGCCATCGCTGCGGGATGCCAGAACCAGATTCAGGCCCAACAGTAGTAGAAGGCTCACGGCCAGAAAGGTCAGGCCCCACAGCCAGCCTCTTGGCGCGGTCAAGGCCAGGATGATCGCCGCCACCGGCAGAAGCACCACGCCGTTCTGCCGTACTCCCGCTGCCAGAACCAGCAACAGCATCGCCATGATCGCCCAGGCCGGGTGCGGCCGGCGCGCATGCCAGGCCAGAGCCGCGAAGCCGGCGATGGCGGCATCGGCGAACAGCATGTCCTTCCAGATATCACCCTGATAGAGCAGCCATTGCGGCGTCAGCACGATAAGAAGCGCTACCAGCGGACTCAGCCAGCCGCCCGGCTTCAGCGCCAGCAGGGCCAGCAGCCCTCCCAGCAAAAGCAGGCCCTGGAACAGCAGGAACAGAAAGGTGCCGGGCACCACAGCGTCGAAGACGCCAAGCAGCCAGGCCATCAGCGGTGGATGCCAGCTGTTGTAATGGCCGGTCCGGCCGTCAGCGAGCTGGGTGACTGAATCGTAGGAAAGCTGGCCGGGCGCATTCAGCGCCAACATCACGCCGAAGCCGATGACCAGCACCGCCGCCGCGACGCGGCCGGGACGGCTGTCCGGCAGCAGCCCAACCAAGCGTTAGCCGCGGCCGAACAGCGGCATCTTGGTGGCCATGATGGTGACGAAGGCCACGTTGGATTCCAATGGCAGGCCGGCCATGAAGGCCACCTGCTGGGCGACATGGTTCACGTCCATACGGGGCTCGACTTTTAGCTCGCCATCCGGCTGCAAGACGCCCTGGGTCATGCGTTCGGTCATCTCGGTGGCGGCATTGCCGATATCGATCTGGCCGGCGGTGATGTCGAAGGGGCGCCCGTCCAGGATGATGGATTTGGTCAGGCCGGTGATGGCGTGCTTGGTCGCGGTATAGGGGGCGCTGTGCGGCCTGGGCCGGTCGGCGCTGATCGAGCCGTTGTTGATGATGCGGCCGCCGCGGGGGTTCTGGGCCTTCATCAGGCGCATCGCCTCCTGGGCGCAGAGGAAAGCGCCGGTCAGATTGACGTTCACCACTGCCTGCCACTGCTCGAAGGTGAGCTCTTCCATGGGAATGGCGGGCGTGCCCATGCCGGCATTGTTGAACAGCATGTCCAGGCGCCCGAACTTGTCCTTGAGCTTGGCGAAGACGGCCTTGACCTGCGCCGGGTCGCCGACATCGGCGGGCGCCACCAGATGATCCCCGGCGAGCCCCCGGGCGGTCTCTTCCAGGGTCTCCTGCTTGCGGCCCACCAGCACCAGGCTCCAGCCCTGAGGCGCCAGGGCCTTGGCTACGGCCCGGCCCACGCCGCTGCCGGCCCCCGTGATCATTGCTGTTTTATTCATCCGCTGCCCGCCCTCTAAAAACGCGCTTCTGTCGCACGTAAAGCATAAATACCACAAGGCTTTACAAGCAACAGCCGGACCCCCTTGCCGGTCTTTATTTGGTTCCCCATTTCCTTTAGAGGTTCGCCGGCGCACAGGCGCTCAAAGAAGCGCCGGTACGGAAGGGGAATTTCATGTTGCGAGCTCTGGCCCTGGCTCTTCTGGCGACCAGCGCCCTTGTCATCGGATCGGCTGTGGGACCTGCCTGGGCGCAGGCGAGCGCGACGCCCGATACCACGGGGACCGCTCCCAAGACCCAGGCTGGCGGCCTCGAGAAGATCGTGGTGACCGCGCGCAAGCGCGAGGAAGACCAGCAGGTGGTGCCCATCTCCATCACCGCCCTCAGCCAGGCTGATCTCGACAAGCTGAGCGTCAAGACCATCGAGGATCTGAAATACGTCTCCCCGTCGGTATACATCGCGCCCACCGCTTTCCGGCAGGACACGCTCAACATCACCATCCGCGGTCAGCGCAATTTCGACGCGCCGTCGGGCGGCGGCAATCCGGGCCTGGCCTTTGACACGGCGTCGGCCGTCTACAAGGACGGGGTTTATTATGCGCGGGCCATCGGCCTGACCGGGTCGCTGTTCGACCTCGACAATATTGCCGTACTGAAGGGCCCGCAGGGCACCCTGGTCGGCCGCAACACCACCGGCGGCGCCATCCTTTACAAGAGCCGGGATCCGGGTCCGGATTTCGGCGGCTATGTCCAGGCGACCGTCGGCGACTATGCCCGGGCCGGCCTGCAGGGCGCCGTCAATATTCCGCTGAACGACACGCTGTTCCTGCGCGTGGCGCTGAATTCGGAAAACCAGAAGGGCTATATCGCCAATTATTTCGTCGATTCCACATCCGGCCGCCGCAACACCCAGGCCGCGATGGGCTTCCAGAAACTGGCCGGCGTGTTTTCGGCGAAATGGCAGCCGGACGACAGTTTCAATCTGGTGGTGCGTGCCGACATCTCGTCCGAGCACGATACCGGCTCGACCTATCATGACTTGGGTTACTTCGTCGGCACCGTGCCATCCAACGGCCGCGCTTCGATCTGCAACATCCCGATGACCTGCCTGCCCTTCACCGATCTGCGCGGCCAGGTGACCCAGCCTTACTATCTGACGGCCACCGCGACCGGCGTGTCCAACCCAAATCCCTCGCCGCAGGCCTACAATTCGATCCTGGCCTCGGTGTTGCGCGAACAGAATTACAGTTTCTGGTCGGCCGAACAGGACGTGTCCAATCTCAGCGCCGGGCATTACGGGACCTATTCGGCCACGGCGAACAAGACATTCGGCGACGTCGATGTGCGCCTGATGGCGGCCTATCGCACCTTCGACAATATCGGCACGGCGGTCAGTCGCGGCCTGCCTTTCGAAAGCAACACCTACAAGTACAATTTCCCCAATTACCAGTCCTGGCAGACCGAGTTGACGGTCAACGGCAAGTCTTTTGACAACAAGCTGCAATGGACCACCGGGCTGTTTTTCTTCAACGAGCAAAGCCCCAATGACGGCGGCTTCCTGTATCAGTTCCTGCCCTCGGCCGCCGGGCCGCCCACGGCGGCGGCCGGCAAACAGTTCAGCATCACGGACTGGAGCAACAACAGCGAGAAAAACAGCTCCTACGCTGCCTACGCCCAGGCGACCTATAATATCTGGTCCGACACCCGCTTCACCGCGGGCGTGCGCTACACCTATGACGAGCGCTATGCCCATGTCGCCACCCAGTCGATCCGCACGCCCGCCACCGCGGCGACCACCGCGACCCTCAACAACGCGGTCTTCAATCCCACGCCCTTCGTCTATAACGGCATCAGCTATGCCGGGCAGAGCAATGTCTGCCTGCTCACCAATCCCAATGGCGTGACCCTGCCGCTTGCCGCCTGCGCGGTGGACATCAACAAGAGCTATCACAAGCCGACATGGACCCTGGCCCTGGATCACGATCTTTGGGAAGGCACCATGGTCTATGCGACCATGCGCTCGGGCTATCGCTCCGGCGGCATCAACACCCAGGCGCAGAATATCGCCGCCATGACCGCGCTGCCGGAAAGCGTGCTGGACTATGAAATCGGCGTGAAGTCGGACTGGGATGTCCTGGGGATGCCGGTCCGCGCCAATCTGGCGCTGTACGAGACCAGCTATCACAATATCCAGGCGCAGCAGCAGGTGCCCAACGTGACCCTGGCCACGGCGGTCGGCGGCGGCGCCTGCACCCAGAGCCAGTTCAATGCCGGCAATTGCGTGGGCTTCCTCAACGAGAATGTCACGCTCAATGCCAAGGCGGGCAAGATTTACGGCGGCGAATGGGACCTGACCGTGCTGCCCACCGACTGGCTGACCCTCAATGCCTCGGGCAGCTATATCGACCCGCGCTATACCGACTTCAGCTTCATCGTACCGCCTGGCTATCTGCAGCCGGCCAGCGGGACGAATCTGTCGGGCACGCCGATCCCGGTTCCGGCCTGGCAGACCAACGAGACGGCCACTGTCAATTTTGGCACCGACCTGGGTGGGCTGCCGCTGGGCGATACGGTCTTCACGGCACATTACTATTGGCAGAGCCGATATCTGGCCGACATGCGCTCCTTCAATCCGCTGCAGCGTACCTTTGCCTATGGCTTGCTGAATTTCCGGCTGGAGTTCACCAATCTCGGCCACACCAATGCCGATCTGGCGCTGTTCATGAACAACGTCGCCAACACCCAGGCCTGCCTGCCGGAATATAACGGCGTGCTGAATTCCGCCCCCAACGGCACCTTCGGCTCTCCGAATACCTCCGGCGTCCTGCAATGCATCCCGCTGCCGCCGCGCATGACCGGTGTGACCTTGGGATACAAGTTCTGAAGTCTTGCGCCTCGCTTAGGCTCGCCGCGTTGGCTTAGCTTTTCTTATGAGCGCAGCGAATTAGAAAAGCTTGCCCCAGGCGAGCGCCAGCGAGCATGCGACGCTCAAATCGGTCCGTCGCTAGCGGCAGCGTCGCGCGACACCGATTTGCCCGCGCCATACGCTGTCGCTGGGCGCCGCCGGTCGCCCCTCTCACTGGCCAGGATCGACTTTCACCAGGGTCATGGTGAAAACCAGGGTCTGGTCGGGCGGAATGGAGTCGCCAGCGCCGTCGCTGCCATAGCCAAGATCGGACGGCAGCACCAATTCCCAGGTGTCGCCGGTCTTCATCAGCTTCAGCGCTTCCACCCAGCCTGGGATAAGGCCGCCGGCGGGAAACTGGGCCGGTTCGCCCTCCTTGGTTTGGTCGAAGACTTTGCCGGTGATCAGCGAGCCTTTGTAATAGACCGTCACCAGGTCGCCGTCGTTTTTCACCGGCGCGCCGTCACCCGACTTGATCACGCGGTACATCAGTCCGTCGGGCAGCTTCTTCACATTGGGACGCGCGGCATAATCGGCCAGGAAGCGCTTGTTGGCGTCGGGTGAGGTGTCATAGGCCGAGCCCGCGGTTGCGGAATCCGTTGCGGCACTGTCGGATTTCTTCTGGTCGCAGGCCGCCAAAGCAACCAGCGGGACCAGCACCAGGACTTTCAGAAAACGCATGGTCTCTCCCGATTTGGAGGCTGTTTTATAGGCAAAAGTGGATTTGCCAGCTATGGCCCGTATTCGACTTTCGCCAGGTTTAAGAGGAAGACCAGTGTCTGGTCGGCCGGAATGCGGTCGGCAAAGCCCTCGCTGCCATAGGCCAGGTCGGACGGGATCACCAATTCCCAGGTGTCGCCGGTTTTCATCAGTTTCAGTGCTTCGGTCCAGCCGGGGATCACGCCGCCGACCTGAAGCGGCGTGGGTTCTTCCGGCTTTGTCTGGTCGAAGACCTTGCCGTTGATCAGCGAGCCTTTGTAATAGACCGTGGCCACATCGGAATTCTTCTGGGGCTGGGGACCGTCGCCCGCACGCAGCACGCGGTACATCAAGCCGTCGGGCAGCTTCTTCACATTGGGACGTGCCGCATAGTCGGCCAGGAAGCGCGCATTGGCGTCGGGCGAGGTATCATAGGCGGGACCGGCAACGCCCGGGGTTGCCGTGGCGGCTTCGGACCGGTTCTGGTCACAGACCGCCAGGCCGGCCAGCGGTACAAGAAGCAGAGCCAGGACTTTCAAGGCGCGCATGGGTTCACCTGGAGCACAACGGCCGCTTTTATACGCGAGAGAATCTCCCGTCGCTACGGGCTGGCGATCCGCACTTCGTCGCCGTCCTGCAGGGCATCGGCGGGATTGTCTATGATGCGGTCCGATGCGGAGACGCCGCTGGAGATGTCCACCGCAGCGCCCAGGTCACGGGCGATGGTGACCGTCTTGAGCTTGACGTGGTTCGTGGCATCCACCGTCGCCACCTGCATGCCGGCATCGCGGAAAATCAGCGCCGTGGCCGGAACGCGAATGCCGTTGGCGCCGGCCGGCAGCGGGAATTTCACTTCCGCATAGGCGCCGGGCTGCAGGGTGCCGGCGCTGTTGTCGGCGGCGAACTGCACCAGGATGGTGCCGGTGGCGCTGGCCACGGCGCCGGCGCTGGCCACCAGGCTGGCCTGGAAGGCACGGCCCGCGAATTGCGGCACCGTAAAGCTGACGGTCATGCCCTCGCGGATGTAAGGCGCGTAGTTCTGCGGCACCCGGACATAGAGGCGCAGTTTGCTCTGGTCGGCGACAGTGAAAAGCGGGGTGGTGGTGGGCGTGCCCACCGTGACGAGATTGCCCACGTCCACGGCGCGGCTGGTGACGATCCCGTCGAACGGCGCGATGACGCGGGTATAGGCCAGATTGATGGACGCCTGCGACACCTGAGCTTCGTCGGCAGCCACCACGCCGACCTGGGCGCCGACCGTGGCCTGCTGGGTGGAAAGCTGCTGGGCGGAAATGGCGTTCTGTGCCGCCAGCGCCTGGTAGCGGTTGAGGTCCACCCGTGCGTTGGCCAGGGTCGCGCTATCGCGGGCCAGCGCGCCCTTGGCCTGGGCCAGGGCAGCCTCATAGGTACGTGGGTCAATCTGGGCGAGCAGATCGCCTTTCTTCACGCGGGCGCCGATGTCGAAGGACCATTTCTGCACATAGCCGCTGACCTGGGCGTAGATGGGCGCGCTGGCAAAGGCCTGCAGATCGCCCGGCAGGGTCAGGTTGCCGCCGTTCTTGGCGGTCTTGAGCTTGATCACCTGCACGGTCGGTACGGCCTGATCTTCGGTCCAGGCGGCGGTATTGTGGCTCTTCCACAGCCGCCAGCCGATACCTGCGGCCGCGATGATGATGGCGGCGATCACGGCGATCCGGCCCCAGCGCTTCAGGCCGGGCGGCGTGGTATGGCGGAGCAGGTCCGGTGCGGAGCGGCCGGTATCGATGGGCCCCGCGTCGGGGTTCTTGTCAGGCATAGGCCTCTCCAGGGCGAGCCGCGGCGCGGGCGGCGGCGGGCCCATCTTGATTGCGATGCGCGGCACGACGGCCGTGAATGATGCTGAAAACCACGGGAACGAAGATCAAGGTGGCGCAGGTGGCGAAAAACAGGCCGCCGATCACGGCGCGGCCCAGCGGGGCATTCTGTTCGCCGCCCTCGCCAAGGCCCAGCGCCAGCGGCGCCATGCCGATAATCATGGCCAGCGCCGTCATGCAGACCGGGCGGAAGCGGGTGAAGCCGGCTTCCACCGCCGCCAGCACCGCATCGCCGTGAGCGGCCAGGCGTTCGCGGGCGAAGGACACGACCAGGATGGAGTTGGCGGTCGCCACCCCCATGCACATGATGGCGCCGGTCAGCGCCGGCACCGACAAGGTGGTGCCGGTGGTGAACAGAACCCAGACGATGCCGGCCAGCGCGGCGGGCAGGGCGGTGATGATGACGAACGGGTCCGTCCAGGACTGGAAGTTCACCACGATCAGAAGATAGATCAGCACCACCGCAGCGAGCAGGCCATAGAACAGACCGGAGAAAGCGGTATTCATGGTCTGGACCTGGCCGCGCAGGATGACGGTGGCGCCGCGCGGCAGATATTTCATGTTGGCGTCGATGACCTTTTGCACATCTGTGGCAACCGCGCCCAGGTCGCGGTCCTGGGTCGCGGCAAAAACATCCATGGTGGGCAGGATATTGTAGTGCGTCACCACGGTGCTGGCCTGGTCGCGGCTGAAGTGAGCCAGGCCGCCCAGCACCTGCGAGGTGCCTCCATTGGCGGGCGTTACGGGAAGATTTTGCAACGCCTCCATCGAGTCCAGTTTGTACTCCGGCGTCTGCGCCGTCATGTTGTAGGACACGCCATTCTTGGGATTGAGCCAGAAGTTTGGTGCGGTCTGTGAGGTGCCGGCCAGCGCCGTGGCCATGGCGTTGGTGACGTCGCGTTCGGTCAGGCCCATTTGCGACATGCGGGTGCGATCGGCATCCACCTTCAGCTGGGGCATGTTGCTACCCTGCTGCATGCGCGCATCCACCAGGCCGGGGATGACGCGAATCTGGCGCAGAATCCGCAAGGCAAAGGCTTGCGTGGCATCACGATCCGTGCCGGTCACCTGCACGTCCAGCGGCGCCGGCGCGCCGAAATTGAGGATCTGGCTGGTGATGTCCGGCGGCGGAAGGGAAAAAGTCACTTTGGGAAACAGGCGCGGCAGGCGCGCCCGCAAGGTGCGTACATAATCCGCGGTGCGGCGATGCTTTTCATTCAGGGTGATGAAGATGTCCGAATCCTGCAACCCCGCCGTTCCGGTATTGTTGTAGATCATGTTGGTCGGGCTCTGGTTCAGGCCGACATTGTCCACGATGGTAGCGATCTCGCCGCCTGGAATGATGCGGCGGACTTCGCGCTCGATCTGGGCCACGATCTGGGTCGTATCTTCGATGCGGGTGCCGGCCGCCGTACGCGCATGGAGCGTGATCTGGCCGGAATCCACCGAGGGGAAGAAGTCTTCGCCGAGGAACGGAACGAGCAGCATCGAGAGCGCCACGGCCGCAAGAAAGCCGAAGACAAAGCGCCGCCGCCGCGTCATGGCCAGGGCCAGAAGATTGCGGTAGCCCTCCCGCGTGTCGGCAAAACCCTTCTCAAAGCGCTTCTGCAGGCGGGCAAACATGTTGTTGCCGAGCGCGGCATGTTCCTCGGCATGGGGCTTGAGCAGATAGAGCGACAGGGTCGGCACCAGGGTGCGTGACAGGATGAAGGAGGCGATCATGGCGAACACAACAGCCAAGGCCATCGGCACAAACAGAAAGCCCGCCACGCCCTGCAGCGAGAACATGGGCACGAAAGCGACGCAGATGCAGAGCAGCGAGACGAAGGCCGGCTGGGTGATCTGGCGGGCGCCGTCCATGATCGCATCATAGACCGGCTTGCCGTGTTCCAAATGCCAGTTGATGTTCTCGATGGTGACGGTGGCGTCGTCCACCAGGATGCCCACCGCCAGGGCCAGTCCGCCCAGGGTCATGATGTTGAGGGTCTGGCCGGTCGCCCACAGCGCCATCAGGGCCGAAAGCACCGCCAGCGGGATGGAGGTGGCGATGATGACGGTGGAGCGCCAGCTTCCCAGGAAGAACAGGATCATCAGGCTGGTCAGGGCCGCGGCAATGGCGCCCTCGCGCACCACCCCATTGATGGCGGCTTTCACGAACAGCGACTGATCGGACAGGATATCGATCTTGAGCGCGTCGGGGAGCTGCAGCTTCAGCAGGGGCAGGAGGCCCTTGACGCTATTGACCACATCGATGGTGGAAGCCTGGCCGTTCTTGAGCACTGTGGAGAGCACGGCGCGGGCGCCATCGACATGCACGATATTCTGTTGCGGTGTGTTGCCGTCCCGCACATGCGCCACATCATGCAGGAATACGGTACCGCCGCCGACCGTCTTGATCGGCAAGTTGTTCATCTCTTCCAGGGTGTCGGTGGCGTTGTTGAGCCGGACTACATATTGCACGGCGCCGATCTTGATATTGCCGGCCGCGGTGATCTGGTTCTGGTTGACAAAGGCATTCTGCACATCGGCGGCCGACATTCCCCGCGCCTGCATGGCCTGGGGATCAAGATCGATCTGGATCGAGCGATATTTGCCGCCATAGGAAAAGGGCACGGCGGCGCCTGGCACGGTGGTCAGACGCGGACGGGCGAAGTTCTGCGAATAGTCCAGCACCTGCTGTTCGGAAAAGGAGGTCGAGGAGAAGGCCATCTGCAGCACCGGCACGGTCGAGGCGCTGTAGTTGATGATAAAGGGCGGCTGGGTGCCGACCGGCATCTGGCGGATGGCTGTCTGGGAGGAAGAGGTGACCTGTGCCGTCGCCAGGCGCAGATCCACATTGGGCTGGAAATAGATCTTGATGATGCCCAGTCCCGGCATGGAGCTGCTCTCGGAATGCTCCACGTCGTTCACGTTGTTGGAGAGGAAGCGCTCATAGTTCGCCACGATCCGGGCGCCCATCTCGTCCGGCGACAGACCCGAATAGTTGAAGGCCACACCGATCACCGGAATGCCGATATTGGGGAAGATGTCGGTGGGGGTACGGATGGCTGCCAGCGGCCCGAAGATCAGGATCATCAGGGCCATGACGATGAATGTATACGGCCGGTCCAGCGCGACCTTTACGAGCCAAGTCATGGGGTGGGCGTTTTTGGAAAAGTGTCGTGCATTGCCGTTTGGGCAGGTTTTTCTGATGGATTGTCAGGATTATAGCGGCAAACGCGCCTCGCGCACCGACAGGGTTGTCGCAAGCTGTCGCATCGTCTGCGCCGCCCGTTTGCGGACGGCGCCGCAGCGGGTAGCGGAAGTGCTATATTCCATAGGCTCTATGGGGTATTAATCGCCATGATTTCCCAGAAAGCCCGTTATGCCCTGCGTGCCCTTCTGTACCTGGCGGCCCGGGGGGAAACGGGCCCGGTGCAGATTGCCGAGATCGCGGAAAAGGAAAAAATCCCCCGCAAATTCCTGGAAGCCATCCTGTTGGAGCTGAAAAAGACCGGCATCGTGCGCAGCCATCGCGGCCGCCAGGGCGGCTATTCGCTGGGGCGGGCGGCCAAGGACATCAGCTTTGCCGACGTCCTGCGGGTGACGGACGGGCCCCTGGCGCTCAGTCCCTGTGTCAGTGTCATGGCTTATCGCAAGTGTGACGACTGCTTCGACGAGGACGTCTGCGCCATCCGCAAAGCCCTTCTGGCCGCGCGGGATGCGACCGCGAAAATTCTGGAATCCCGGAATTTGGCGGCCGCGGCGCAACAATTACGCCGCTCAGGCGCTTTATAGCTATCCAACAAAGCGGGTCAGGAGAGGGGTCGACGAAAAGGGCTTAATCCCTATTGACTTGATAGAGATTCAGAGGAATTAATGGGCGCATCCGGTCCGCGAGGCGGACCGGGGGATGAACTCACGGGGTTTTCATGCGCGGATTCTGGATTGCGTCTCTTCTGGCCGGCGCGGCATTTGCGGCTCTTTCGGCGCCGGCCTTCGCCGCCGGCAAAAAGCAGCCACCGGCGCCACAGCCTGATCCGCGGATCGGTGTTCTGGAGCAGGAGCTGCGCGACATCCAACTGCAGCTTGCCCAGATCAAAGGCGCCCATACCGATCAACCGGACTACAGCGCCGCGGTGCTGGATTTAAAGCGCAGTACTTCCGATCAATATGCCGATCTCAACACCCAGCTGGCGGCGCAGACCAAGACTAGCCTTCCCAATGGCCGGCTGAGCTTTGCCTCGCCCGACGGTGCTTTCACTCTGGCGCTGCGCAGCCTGGTCCAGTTCGACTATGGCTATTTCGCGCAAGCCAAAAATCCCGCGAGCGTGGATCTGAGCAGCGGCTCCAACTTCCGCCGCGCCCAGCTCGGAATCCAGGGCACGGCCTGGCGCGATTGGTCGTACAATTTCACCTACGACTTCGGCGGCAACGGCGTCGAAAAAAGCGGCTACATCTACTACGCCTATATCGAATATGACGGGCTGAAGCCCTTCGCCATTCGCGCGGGGGCCATGACGCCCTTTGTCGATATCGAGGACTCGACCGGGTCCGGCGATCTTCTGTTCCTGGAACGGCCGGCCTCCGTCGATATCTCCCGCAATATCGCCGGCGCGCCCGGCCGCGAAGGCGTCGAGATATTCGCGCAGGGCGACACCTATCTCTTGTCGCTGGCTTATACCGGCAAGAAGGCCACCGACGCCGTCAGTTTCGATGCGCAGGAAGCGCTGGTGGGACGGGCCACCTATCTCCTCCTAAATCAGCCGGACGTGAAGTGGCTGATGGGCGGACACTTCACCCATGTCCTTCATCCGCCCGATGTGGCGCCCAACACCAACAGCTCCAACGTCTTCAGCTTCAGCAACGGGCCGGAGCTGGCGGTGGATTCCACCAAGACCGTCAATACCGGCAACATCGACGCGAATAAGGTGGACGAATTCGGCTTTGAGACCGCGGCGGAATATGCCGGCCTCTATGGCCAGGGCGGCTGGTTCCATTATCAGATTGATCGCCGCACAGCCCTGCCCAGCCCGCATTTCTCAGGCTGGTACGGGACCCTGACTTATTCGCTGACCGGCGAGCAGCATCCCTATGATCCGACCACCGCGAGCTTCCGCTCCTTGCGGCCCGATCACCCGCTGGGAACGCCCGGCGGCTGGGGCGCCTGGGAAATCAAGGCGCGCTACAGCGACATCGATCTGGATTATCTGCCTTTCAACAGCGCGGCCACCGGTGGCGTTGCCGGCGGCAGGCAGGATGTGTGGAGCGTCGGCCTGAACTGGTACCCGACAAACGGTCTCAGATTCGCCTTGGACTACGACAATATTCAGGTCAACCACGTCAACGCGCCCGCCACGGATATTTCCGCCAGCGCGATTGCGCTGCGCAGCCAGATTTCCTTCTGAAGGAGCAACCGATGAAGCGTCTCTTTTCTCTTCTGATCGCCGCCGGTCTGTTGACCGGCACCGCAGCGCAGGCTGACGTAACCCTGCTGAACGTCAGCTACGATCCCACGCGCGAGCTCTACAAAGATCTCGGCGCCGCGTTTGCCGCCAGCTACAAGGCCGACAAGGTCACCATCAACACTTCAAACGGCGGCTCCGGTGCACAGGCGCGCGCCGTGATTGACGGGCTTCAGGCCGATATCCTGACGCTTGCGTTGGCCGCCGATATTGACGCGGTGTCCAAGAATGCCGGGCTGCTGCCCGGCGACTGGCAGAAACGCCTGCCAGACAATTCCACGCCTTACACCTCGACCATCGTGTTCCTGGTGCGCAAGGGCAATCCCTGGAAGATCAAGGATTGGAATGACCTGGTGAAGCAGGGCATCCAAGTGGTGACGCCCAATCCCAAGACCAGCGGCGGCGCGCGCTGGGCCTATCTAGCGGCCTGGGCCTATGCCGAGAAGACGCCGGGCGGCAATGCCCAGAAGGCCAAGGCCTTTGTCGCCAATCTTTACAAGCATGTGCCGGTGCTGGACACCGGCGCCCGCGGCTCGACCACCACTTTCACCAAGCGCGGCATCGGCGATGTGCTGCTGTCCTGGGAAAATGAGGCGCATCTGGCCTTGAAAGAAACGCCTGGCCAGTACGAGATTGTTTATCCCAGCCATTCCATTCTGGCTGAGCCACCCGTAGCGGTGGTGGACAAGAATGTCGACAGGCACAAGAGCCGGGCCGCGGCGGAAGCTTTTGTGAAATTCCTCTACACGCCCGCGGCGCAGGAGATCGAGGCGAAGGACTTTTACCGGCCTCGTAATCCCGAAATCCTGGCCAAATATAAGTCCCAATTTCCCAATATTCCCCTGGCCACGGTGGATGGTGATTTCGGGGGTTGGCAGAAAGCCCAATCCACCCATTTCGCCGACGGCGGCATATTCGACCAGATCTATCAGCCCGGAAAATAGGCATCGGCTTTTCTGGCATTCCTCCCCAACTGTCCCGGGCCGTTTTGGCGGTCCGGGAGTTTCTTTGAGAAGTCATGAGCGCGATCGGACTGAAAATCCCGCTGCCCCGCTCCCGGCATGTGCTGCCGGGGTTCAGCCTTTCCCTGGGCTTTACCCTGTTCTATTTGGCCGGGATCGTCCTGATCCCACTGCTGGCTCTGGTCATCCGGCCGTTTGAACTGGGCTGGGATGGCTTCTGGGCGGCGATTTCCACGCCACGGGTGCTGGCGAGCCTGCGCCTGTCTTTCGGCATGTCGGCCTTTGCCGCGGTGATCGATTCCGTGTTCGGCTTCATCGTCGCCTGGGTGCTGGTTCGTTACCGCTTCCCGGGGCGCGGATTTCTGGATGCGGTAATCGACCTGCCCTTCGCCCTGCCGACGGCAGTGGCCGGTATAGCCCTTTCCACTCTCTATGCGCCGAACGGCTGGATCGGTTCGCTGCTGGTGCCTTACGGCATCCGCATCGCCTACACGCCCTGGGGTGTGCTGGTGGCCATGATCTTTATCGGGTTGCCGTTCAGTGTGCGCACCCTGGAGCCCGTGCTGGGCGAGATCGGCCAGGAGGTCGAGGAAGCGGCCGCCACCTTGGGCGCGACACGGGTGCAGACGATCACCAAAGTGGTGATCCCCATGCTGATGCCGGCACTCTTGACCGGTGCCGCCATGGCCTTTGCCCGTGGCGTGGGCGAATACGGCTCGGTCATCTTCATCGCCGGCAATATTCCGATGGTCAGCGAGATCGCCCCGCTCTTGATCGTCACCAAGCTGGAGCAGTTCGACTATGCCGGGGCGGCCGCCATCGGTGTCGTCATGCTCGCGGCAAGCTTCATCATGCTGTTGGCGCTTAATGGCCTGCAGGCCTGGTCAGCGAGCCGCAGATGACCAAGAAGCTGGTTCGCCCCACCGAAGATCCGCTGTGGCTGAAGGCGCTGCTGGGCGCCATCACTGTGGGCTTTATCGGTATTCTGCTACTGCTGCCGCTGGTGCTGGTGTTCAAGGAAGCCTTTGCGGAAGGTGTGGGTCCCTTCTTCGAGGCCATTGTCGAACCCGACACCCTGGCCTCGGTGCGCTTGTCGCTGATTGCCGCAGCGATCGCGGTGCCGCTCAACAGCCTGTTCGGCGTGGCCGCCGCCTGGTGCATCGCCAAGTTCGATTTTCCCGGCAAGACCTTCCTGGTCACCTTGATCGATCTGCCCTTCTCGGTGTCGCCGGTGGTGTCCGGCTTGATCTATGTGCTGGTGTTCGGCATGCAGGGCTGGTTCGGCAAATATCTGGTCGGACATGACATCCACATCCTGTTCGCGCTGCCGGGGATCGTGCTGGCGACCATTTTCGTCACCTTTCCCTTTGTGGCACGCGAGCTGATCCCGCTGATGCAGGACCAGGGCCGCGATGAGGAAGAAGCCGCCGCCACCCTGGGCGCCTCGGGGCTTGGCACCTTCCTGCGCGTGACCTTGCCCAACATCAAATGGGGCCTGCTTTACAGCGTACTGCTTTGCAATGCCCGCGCCCTGGGCGAATTCGGCGCGGTCTCGGTGGTGTCCGGCCATATCCGCGGGGTCACCAACACCATGCCGCTGCATGTCGAGCTGCTCTACAACAACTACGATTATGTCGGCGCCTTTACCGTATCCGCCCTGCTGGCGATGCTGGCGCTGATCACCCTTGCCCTGAAGTCCCTGCTGGAATGGCGCTACGCCGACGAGCTGGCTGCCGTGCACCGTCTCTAGGAGAATCCCTATGTCTCTGAATGTCGATTCCGTCTCCAAGAAATTCGGCCGCTTCGCGGCGTTGAATGGTGCCAGCTTCGTGGCGCCGCAGGGCGGGTTTGTCTCGCTGCTGGGGCCTTCCGGCTCGGGCAAGACCACCTTGCTGCGCATCCTGGGCGGACTTGAGTTCGCCGACACGGGATCGGTGCGCTTTGCCGATCTCAACTGGCTCGACATGCCCGCCCGCACCCGCAATGCCGGTTTTGTCTTCCAGCAATATGCGCTGTTCCGGCATATGACCGTCGCCGACAATATCGGCTTCGGCCTGAAGGTGCGGCCACGCGCGCGTCGTCCTTCCAAAAGTGAAATCCGGGACCGGGTGAAAAGCCTGCTGGACCTGGTGCAGTTGCCTGGCCTGGAAGACCGCTATCCCAGCCAGCTTTCGGGCGGCCAGCGCCAGCGCGTGGCGCTTGCGCGTGCGCTCGCCATCGAGCCGCGCATGCTGCTGCTGGATGAACCGTTTGGCGCGCTGGACGCCAAGGTGCGCAAGGAACTGCGCGCCGATCTGCGCCGCATTCACGATCATGCCGGCGTCACCACCGTCTTCGTCACCCACGATCAGGAAGAAGCCTTTGCCGTGGCCGATCTGGTGGCGGTGATGAGGGACGGCCGTATCGAGCAATATGGTGCGCCGACTGATGTGCGGCGCAACCCGAAGACGGCCTTTGTCTCGGAATTTCTGGCCGCCTGATGGTGTAACCGGACGGCGCGGCCTCACGAATGGAACGTGAGGAGCGTCCGATGAAGCTGTCCGTCCTGACTTTTGTCCTTGTTCTGGGAGCCCTGCCTGCCCAGGCAGCCCCTACCGTCGTGGAATTGTTCCAAAGCCAGGGCTGTTCGTCCTGCCCGCCCGCGATTGCCAATGTGAACACCCTGGCCGATCGCTCGGACCTGCTGGCCTTGAGCTTTTCGGTCACCTATTGGGACCGGCTGGGATGGAGGGACACTTTCGCCAGACCGGAGTTTACCGCGCGCCAATATGCCTATGGGCATGTCTTTGGCGACGGCGCCTACACGCCAGAGGTGGTCATCAATGGCCGTACCGATCTGGTGGGCGCCAAGCGCCCTGACTTGCTGGCGGCCATCGCCAAGGCCGCGCCCTTGCAGGGGCCGGCCATTGCCGTCAGCGGTGGGCAGGTCAACGTGGCCTCGGCAACCGCGGCGGCGGCTGACGTCTGGCTGGTGCGCTACGACCCAAGGGTATTGAACGTGGATATTGGCGCGGGCGAGAACAGCGGTCTGCTGCTGCCTCACCGCAATATCGTTCGCGCGCTGGTGCGCCTGGGCACCTGGTCCGGTCCGGCGCAGAGCTATGCAATTCCGGCCGGCGGCGATCCTGTCTGGCGCACCGCCATACTCGTGCAGGCCAAAAACAACGGCCCCATCCTTTCGGCGGCCAAGCTCTAGGCTTTGGCGATAGATAGCGCGACGGCTTCGGCGACTTTAATGCCATCCACTCCAGCCGAAAGAATGCCGCCGGCAAAGCCGCCGCCTTCGCCCGCCGGATAAAGGCCCGGGGTGTTGAGACTCTGGAAATCATCACCGCGCTGGATGCGGATGGGCGAGGAGGTTCGCGTCTCCACGCCCGTCAGCACCGCGTCGGCGCGATCGAAGCCGGGAATTTGCTTTCCGAAAGCCGGTAATGCCTCGCGCATCGCGGCGATGGCATAGTCCGGCAGGCAGGCCGAAAGATCGGTCGGTGTCACGCCCGGCCGATAGGATGGCACCACTTCGCCCAAGGCCGTTGAAGCTTTGCCGGCCAAAAAGTCGCCCACCAGTTGCGCCGGGGCGCGATAGGAGCTGCCGCCGGCGATGAAGGCCGCGCTTTCCCAGTGCCGCTGCAGGGCGATGCCGGCCAGGGGATGGCCGGGATAATCCACCTCCGGAGTGATGCCGACCACGATGCCGGCATTGGCGTTGCGCTCGTTGCGGGAATACTGGCTCATGCCGTTGGTGACGACCCGGCCAGGTTCGGAGGCCGCCGCCACCACCGTCCCGCCCGGACACATGCAGAAGCTGTAGACGCCGCGACCATTTTGCGCGTGATGCACCAGGCGGTATTCGGCGGCGCCGAGTTCTTTGATGGAACGGCCATAGCGCGCCTTGTCGATCATGCCCTGCGGATGCTCGATGCGGAACCCGATAGAGAAGGGCTTGGCTTCGATGGCGACGCCGCGATCAAAGAGCATCTCGAAGGTATCGCGGGCACTGTGGCCCAGCGCCATCACCACATGGGACGATGCGATGTCCTCGCCGCTTTCCAGCCTGACGCCACGGACCTTGCGATCGCCATCCAGCAGCAGGTCGGTGACCTTGCTCTCGAAACGATATTCCCCACCCAGGGCTTCGATGGTCTCGCGGATGGATTCCACCATGGTCACCAGCCGGAAGGTGCCGATATGAGGGTGGGCCTCGGTCAGGATTTCTTCGGGCGCGCCCGCCTTGACGAATTCGGTTAGGACCTTGCGGCCCAAATGCCGCGGGTCCTTGATCTGGCTGTAGAGCTTGCCGTCGGAAAAGGTGCCGGCGCCGCCTTCACCGAACTGGACATTGGATTCCGGATTGAGCACCGCGCGCCGCCACAGGCCCCAGGTGTCTTTCGTCCGTTCGCGCACGGCTTTGCCGCGCTCCAGGATGATGGGGCGAAAGCCGGATTGCGCCAGGATCAGCGCGGCGAACAGGCCGCAGGGTCCGGTGCCGACCACCAGCGGCCTCTTCAAATTGTCATTGGCAAAATGCGCTGGCGCCTTGGCCACCGGGCGGTAGTCCATGTCGGGCGCCGGTTTGAAACTCTTTGCGGCGCGGCTTTCATCCTTCAGCCGCACGTCCACCGTGTAGATATAGGCCATGGCGTTGCGGTTGCGGGCGTCATGGCCACGCTTGAAGACCTGCCAGCCGAGAAGCTGGTCCGCCGGGAGCTTCAGCTTCTTGAGAATGGCGGCCTTCAGCGCTTCCGGGCCATGGTCCAGTGGCAGCTTGATGTCGGTCAGGCGCAACATGGCGCCCATATAGAGACTGAAGAAGTCTTGCGCTAGCTGGCCTCCCCCTTTGCGCGGGGCGCCAAAAAGGGAAAGTTGGCCGTAACATCGTTTGCGATGCGCAGGCCGGAGGGGCTTCTAGAATTTCAACCGCAAGCCGAGCTGGAAGGTGATGGGCTGACGCAGGGTGAGAGTGCGGGGATCGGTCAAGGCGGGCGTCACCAGGCCGACGGTGCCGTCGGGGCCGAAATAGCTGCCATAAAGTGCATCCCGGTTGTCGAACAGATTGTCCACCGTGCCGAACAACTGCCAGGTCGGGGTGATCTGCCAGGCGGCACGGAGGTTCATCACCACAGTCGGGGGAAGTTTGGTATTCAGATTGGACGGATCGCCATCGAAATACTCGCTGCTGGTGAAGGCGATTTCGCCGCCCAGGCTGACGCCATCCATCACATCGAAGTCGGCGCCTGCCCGTATTGTGTCGGCGGGATTGAGCGGAATGCGGTCGCCCCGCATCACCGCCACATTGCCGCCGCCGTCGGCTTTGGGGTTGTTGGGCGAGGCCAGGCTGCCGTTGAACTGATAGGTCGCATCCAGCCAGGAATAGCTGGCATAGGCCGACCAGCCTGGCGCCGAATAGTTGGCGCTGAGGTCCAGGCCCTGGCGCTGGGTGGAAGGCACATTGGCAAAATAGCCGCGGCCGGCGAGGGCGCTGGCCAGGGCGACGATGTCATTGTCGCTGTCGGTGTGGAACAGGCTGAGGCTCCAGTCCAGTTTGCCGCTTCCGACCTCGCCCAGGTTGCCGCGCAGGCCCGCTTGATAGGAGTGAGCAACAACCTGCTGCAACGGCGGGTCGGCCACCAGCGAGCCTTCCAGCAGGCAAGGCAGGTTGGGATCGGCGCAGTCCAGTTCCAGCGGTGTGGGCGCGCGGTTGGATTCCGAATAGCCGGCGAATAGCGTGAGAGCATCGCCAAGCTTATAGGTGACGCCCGCCAGCGGATTGACGTGGCTGTAGTTGTGACTGCCGTTCAGTTCGGCCGCCGAGCCGCTGCGGTCGTGGGTGTCGATGTCGGCGGTGTTGGCGCGCAGGCCCACCGTCACGGTCAGGGCATCGGTCAGGTCCAGCGCGTCCACGGCATAAAAGCCATAATAGGTGGTGGTGGCGCCCAGGTTGACCGGCGCATAGCCGATATTGCCGTTGGCGTGGATGATGCTGCCCGAGCCGGCCACCGACGGATCCACCGTCACCAGCAAGCTCGGCAGGATGCGTCCCAGGGTGCTGGTGGAGCGGAAACCGATGCCGCTCGCATCCACGCTGAAACCGGTGGTGAAATAGTTGGTCATGCCGAACAGCGGCGCATTGCTCGTCGCCTGCAAGGTGACGCCCCGGCTGGTGCTGTCCGTATAGGACCGGTCGATGGTGCCATAAGTGATCGCAGTGTTGAACGGGAATACCCGGCTGGCGCTATCCATCATTACGAACTGGTTGCGGAAGGCCGTGGTCTTTCCGCCCGGCGGCGTGCCGAACGCATCGTCCTGCAGGCAAAGATCGCCGCCGAAAGATGAGCGGCTGGAGCAGCTCTCGAAGTCGGCATCATTGCCGTCCACATGCCGCTGCTCGAGGCTGCGGACATAGGCAGAGGCTTCGAGCTGCCAGTTCTCGTTCAGCCTCGATTTTCCGTTCAGCGCCAGGCTGCCGATCGTGTTCCGCGTGGTCTGGGGGAATGTAAAGACCGACTTGGCGTTGCGCTGGATCAGCTCGACCGGGGTCGGCCCCACCACGCCCAGGCTGGTGGCCCCGCCCGACGCCACCAGATGAATCTCGCTGTCGCCGAAGCGCCAGCCGGCATCGGCATAGAGCCGCGCCAGGTTGGACTGTGAATGAAAACGCCAGCCTTCATCGGTGACGCCCTCGGCCGAACCGTAGAAGGAGAAATTCCCGTCGCTCATGCCCCATTCGCCGGACGCCATGCCATGGCCATAAGAGCCGCCCTGCAGCGAGGCATCGCCGCCCGGATGCGTGAAACCGTTCTTCATGACCATGTTGACCGCGCCGCCTAGCGCGTTGAGGCCGAAGACCGGATTGGCGCTCCATACATCCATGCGGGCGATGGCGTTTTGGGGGATGGCGTCCCAGTTGACCGTATCGCCGAAGGCTTCGTTCAGGCGCACGCCGTTCTGATAGACCGCCAGGCCTTGGGGCGTGCCCTGGAGCGGCGAGGCGTCGAAGCCATGGAAGCGCAGATTCTGAGACAGGCCGTTGCCCTGCACATCGCTAAGGCCGACACCGGCGGTCTGCGACCCCAGCGCCGATAGAACCGATCCGCCGTGCTGGGCGGTGAGATCGTCGGCGGAAAGGCTCTGCAGCGCGCCCGGTATCTTGTCGGGAGACAGGCCGATGTCGGAATCGGGCAGGGTGCCGTACACCACCACATGCTCAGTGCTTTCGCCCGCCGCTAGGCTTTGCGCCCCAACGGGCGCAGGCCACAGGGCCGCCAGCAGCAGGATGCGGATTTTCATGGTTCCCCTTGTCTTGCGAAGGACTTAGGAGAAGGCCGGGCGGCACGCAATTTCCCGATTTCCCGCCAGAGGCGGGAATTTTTCCCGAATGTCACATTCTTCCCGCCAGCGGCTAAGATGCCGCGCTTTTCGGAAAGACCCTCATGTCCCTGCGTGGGCAATTCCTGCTGTCGATCATCTTGGCCCTGGCCCTCAGCCTGTCGGTGCTGGCGGTGGTGGCGCTGGGCCATGCCCGTGCCTCGGTGGACAATGAAATGCGCAAGGCGCTGGAGGCGGGCGACAGCATCGTGGACAACGCGCTCTTGTCGCTGCCGCGTGAGGGCGAGGATGTTTATCTCGGGCGGCTGGTGCACAGTTTTGATGACAACCGCCATGTGCGGGTGGAATTGATCGAGCAAGGCCGTGTTCGCACCGCCTCGCATGTCGCCAAACCCGATCCGGTGCCGGGCTGGTATCAGCATCTTCTGGAAATTCCGGTGCGGGAACGGATCGATACCGCCGCGCGGCTGAACGGGCGGGTGCTGCGCGTCAGCACCGATGCCCGCAACGAGATCGGCGAAGCCTGGACCCAGTTCCGCGACGGTGCGGCTATCCTGGGCCTGTTCAGCCTCTTGGTACTGGGTCTCCTGCATCTGGCAGGGACCCGCATTTCCCGCCCCATTGCCAGGCTGGGCGCCGGTTTCGAGGCGCTGGGCGGCGGCAACTATGCGGCGCACGTCGCGGCAAAAGGTCCGCGCGAGATCACGGCGTTGACCGATGGCTTCAACCGCATGATCAGCCGGCTGAAGATTCTGGAAGACGCCAACCGCAGGCTGACCGGCCAGATGCTTGCCATCCAGGAAGAGGAGCGGGCGGAGCTGGCGCGCGACCTGCACGACGAAATGGGCCCGTTCCTGTTCGCCATGCGGCTGGATGCCGAAGCCATCGAGAGCGAGGCGCGCAAGGCCGGGCAAGAGGAAATAGCCGCCCGCGCGCAGGGACTGGGTGAAACCGTCAGCCGCATCCAGAACCATGTGCGCGACATTCTCAAACAGCTTCGGCCCGATGGGCTGGCCGAGATCGGGCTGAAGACCGCCATCGCCAATCTCAGCACCTTCTGGCAACGCCATCATGGCCGCATCGACATTGTGCTGGAGGTGGCGGCGGAAGACTTCGGCGCCGAAGCCGATGCGGTGATCTACCGGCTGGTGCAGGAAGGACTAACCAATGCCGCCCGCCATGGCGGCGCGCGCCATGTCGTGATCCGGATCAATGCCGCGCCGGATGCCATCCGTGTGGCGGTGGAAGATGATGGCGTGGGACTTTCCATGATGAGCAGCGGCGGACTTGGCCTGAAAGGCATGCGCGAGAGGCTGGCGGCGCTTGGCGGTTCGTTAAGCCTTGTGGCCGGTCACGGCGGTGGCACGCTGTTGTCGGCGGAGATACCGCGTGTGCGTGAGCCGGTGACATGAAGATCCTGATTGTCGACGACCATGCCGTGATCCGCGCGGGGCTGAAGCAGCTCTGCGCTGATTTCTCTCAGGGAAGTGGGGGCGCGACCGTGCTGGAAGCGGATGGCGGTGAAACCGCCCTGGCGCTGCAGAAAACCGAACGGCCACAGCTCACCATCCTCGATCTCAACATGCCCGGCGTCAGCGGTCTTGAATTGCTGCGGCAGTTGATCGAAGCCGATAGCGCGGCGCGCATTCTGGTTTTCTCCATGCATGGTGAGCCGGTTTATGCCGCCAAGGCCTTGCACATCGGTGCGCGCGGCTATGTCAGCAAGAATGCTTCGCCCGAAGAATTGCGTCTGGCGCTGTCGCGCATCGCTTCAGGTCTCACTTATGTCGAAGGCGAAATCGCCCAGGCGTTGGCGGCGTTGCCGGTTGAACAACGTCAGCAGCTCAGCGAGCGCGATCTGGAGATCCTGCGTCTGCTGGGAGAGGGGCGCAGTTTCAGCGAGATCGCCGCGCATCTGGGCCTGGGTTACAAGACCGTGGCCAATGCTGCGACTCAGATCAAATCCAAGCTGGGCGTCGGGCGGACCGCCGACCTGATAAGGCTTTCGGTGGAAATGGGAATCGGCCGCTAGCTCTGCCAGGTTCCGTGATCTTTACGGACTTCACAAAGTATTTCCGCCGCGGTTTCGTGTTGACGCTGCGTCGTTAGAGGCGCACGCTTTTGACGCTGAGAGAAAGAATTGCGACAGCCGCAGCACCTTCCAGGAGCGCCCAGCGCGCGATAATTCGATCGCGATAGACCCGGTGGAGACCGGGTTTCTAGGGCAGCCGGAACGTCGCGCGAGGCGCCAATTCTTCCTCCCGGCGGGTGAAACCCGTTTAGCAGGAGGGTCCTGAGACAATGGATGAGACTCCACCGGAAAGCAGACCGGGCTTCGCCTGATGCGGAGCCAAGGTCCGGATTAAAGACCCGGATCTCCGCCCAAAATTGAAACGGAACAATGGGTGAAAGCCCATAACAAGAGTCCGGCCTGATGTCGGACAAAGAGTTAGCAAGCCCCGCCCGGTGTAATCGCCGGCGGGGTTTGTTTTTGGTTTCGACCGGTATGGCGGTGTTGTCATAAAGCCCTGTCATCATTGCAATATTTTGAAGGATAAATAGGGTTTTCCGCGAGGGTGGCCTGCGCTAAACGGGTGCACCCATGCCAAAAACATCTCTGATTTCCGCTGCCCTTTTGTGCGCGGCGCTGCTGACCGGTTGCACCACCGCGCGTTCCACAGCGCCCCTGCGCACGGCCAGCGAACAACTTTTGATATCCGCTGCCGCCGACCGGGCCGCGGCGCAATTGTCGCTGGGCATCCCCAAGGGCACCCGCATCTTTGTCGATAGCCAGTATTTTCAAGGCTACGACCAGGGCTATGCCATCGCCTCCATTCGCACCCAGATGCTGAAGAATGGCCTGATGCTGGTGGACGACCGCACCAAGGCCGAAGCGGTGGTGCAGGTCTCATCAGGCGCGCTCTCCACAGACCAGAAATCGCTGCTGATCGGCCTACCGCAGCTGACGGTGCCTTATTATCCGGCGGGCAATTCGGTGACCGTGCCGGAGATCGCCCTGTTCAAGCAGGCAGAGGAAAAGGGTGTCGCCAAGTTCGTGGCCACCGGTTACGACGCCAAGACCGGCCAGCTTCTGGCCACCACCGATCCGCGCTACGGCTTTGCGCACAACACCAATCACACGGTGCTGTTGTTCTTCTCCTGGGCTTCGGGCGATGTGATCCCGCCGGGTGTGGACCAGAACTCGCTGTCTTTCCACACGCTGACCAACATGCTCCCCGGCGGCAAGTAGCGGGTTTACGGAAAGTATTGATATAGCCAGGTTTCGCTGAGGGTCCTGTCGCCCAGGCGCAGGAACATGCGCAGATCCACCGGCTGACTGCCCTCGATCTGCAGGTCGAAAGACGCGCGCCAGCGGTCCGTGCCGACCACCTTCAGCACATGGGCATTATCGATCTTGCCGTGCGAAGTGGTGACCACCGGGGAGATGTCGAAGCGCACCGGCATGGAATTCATTTGTCCGCCGCTAAAATCGATCACGAATTTCTGTTTGTCGCGGGGCCAGGGGTTGGCGCCGGGAATGCCGCCGCGGCCCAGCCGCGTAGCCACCACTTTCGCGATTTCCTTGGGCCAGGACGGTTCGTTGTTCTGCCAATAGAGGCGATAATCGAAGGAAAGACGGTCGCCTTTGCCGATCTGACGGGCGGGCCGCCAATAGGCCACGATATTGTCCTGGGTCTCGTCTTCGGTGGGGATTTCCATCAGCTCCACCGCGCCCGTGCCCCAATCGCCTTTGGGCTCCACCCACAGGCTGGGCCGCTTGTTGTAGAATGCGCCGTCATCCTGATAGTCGGCAAAGTCGCGATCGCGCTGCATCAGGCCGAACCCCCTGGGCGCGGTATCCATGAAGGCATTGGTCTGGACATGGGGCGGATTAATCAACGGCCGCCAGATGCGCTCGCCCTTGCCTGTCCACAGCGCCAGTCCATCGCTATCATGAATCTCCGGCCGCCAGTCCGCCGCCTTGCGCCGCTCATTCTCGCCGTACCAGTACATGCTGGTCAGCGGCGCCACCCCCAGGCGGGCGATGCCGGCACGGCAGAACAGATCGCAATGCACATTCATCAGCACGGTGCCGTCCGTGTTTTGCACGGTGTCAAACTTGTAGGCGCCGGTAATGGAAGGTCCGTCCAGCAGGGCATAGACCGTGACGACGGCACCGTTTTCCTCAAGCCAGAATTCGGAAAAGCGAGGGAACTCCTCGGCCGTGGGGCCAGCCGTATTGATGGCGATGCCGCGGGCGGAGATGCCGTACTGGTTATCCTGGCCGCTGGAGCGGAAATAGCTGGCGCCCTGGAAGGCCAGCCAGTCACCGGCCTGGGGCTTGGCTTCCAGGATCCGGAAGCCGGCAAAGCCCAGATGTGCCAGGGCGGCGGGGTCCAGGCCCGTGCCGCCATAGTCGAAATAATCCGGGCCGTAGAGGATGTCCCGCTGCTGGCCTTTTTCCACCACGTGCAGCAAGACCGGCTGGTTGGAATAGCGGCTCAGGTGAAAGAAGGCGGCTGGATAGGTCTGGCCGGCCCAGAGCGTGTAGTCGGGACGGAACTTTATTTTTTGGACGGCGTCGAAATCGATGCTGTGGATGATCTGGGCGGGGCCGGAGGCCAGGGCCTTAAAGGGCTGGCCGGCATTCCTTTTGGCCAGTTCCACCAGGCCGGCAAAGCTGAAAGGGCGCGTGGGCCCTAGCCTTACACCGGCGGATGCGCCGAAGGCGCATACAGCATTCAGTGGCAACAGGCTCGCGGAGAGGCCTGCCAGCAGCAGGCGGCGGTCGGTTTTTAGCATCGGTTGAATACAGGCTTGGGTGGAGCGCCAATCGAAGCGGCAATTCTGGAGAAGTTATGGCAGCCTCAGGCTTTGCTCAACATCGCCGCGGAAATGCACCGGCCAATCCATTTTTTCGCCGTATTGTCCGCGTTATCTACACACCCTGCCAATGTGTATCCCAACCAACAAAATAGATGAAAAAAATGGACTCTGAGGCGCGTGCGTTCGAGATTCCGCTTGTAGCCAGCCCCGATCGTATCGGCACCCCCTTGCCGTGCCGGCGGGCGATGGTTCCGCAAAATCTGACGCCCATGAGCCCGCTTGCCATGTTCCAGAGCCTTTTTGCGGCCCTGGTGCCGGTTACACCGATCCAGCGCCGGCCGGCTCTGATCGACCGTCGCCGTGCCTGATATCGCGCCCCGGCGCTGGCTTTATCTCTTTATCGTTCTGGCCTCGATCGTTGCCGCCATCACCCGGATGGCCGGCGTATTCCAGATGGACGGCTTCACCGGCCGCGAATGGATCATCATGGTCCTGTTCGCCATTCTTTTTGGCTGGATCGCGTCATCCTTCTGGATGGTCGCGTTCGGCGCCTTTGCCCGCTGGAACAAGATCAGCCTTCTGCCACTGAAGCCGCCGGCGGAAGTTTCGGCCGCCCGGACAGCCATTCTGATGCCGATTTACAACGAAGACGTGGCCCGGGTCTTTTCCGGGGTGCGCGCCATCCGGGAATCGGCCGGTCCGGATTTCGATTTCTATATCCTCAGCGATAGCACCAATCCGGCCAACTGGGTGGCAGAGGAGATGGAATGGCAGGCGCTCAACAGTGAGCTGGGCGATGATGCCCATATCTATTACCGGCACCGTGCCCGCAATACGGGCCGCAAGTCGGGCAATATCCAGGACTTCTGCGAGAACTGGGGTCAGCTTTACGACTATATGGTGATCTTGGACGCCGACAGCCTGATGACCGGCAATACGCTGAGCCAACTGGTCGGGCTGATGGATGCCAACCCCAAGGTGGCGCTGATCCAGGCGCCGCCCCAGCTGGTGGGGCGCGGCTCGCTGTTCGCGCGCATCCAGCAATTCGCCTCCAGCGCCTATGGGCCGCTTTATTCCGCCGGCCTGGCCTTTTTGCAGGGACCGGACGGCAATTATTGGGGCCACAACGCCATCATCCGCGTGCATGCCTTCATGCAGCATTGCGGCCTTCCCAAATTGCCGGGCCGCCCGCCCTTTGGCGGTGAGATCATGAGTCACGACTTTGTCGAGGCAGCACTTTTGCGCCGCGCCGGCTGGGAAGTCTGGATGGCGCCCGATATCGGCGGTTCGTTCGAAGAGCCGCCGCCCACCTTGATGGACTATCTGATCCGCGACCGCCGCTGGTGCCAGGGTAATCTGCAGCATCTGCGCGTGGTATTCGCCAAGGGCCTGACGCTTCCCAGCCGTCTGCATCTGGCGATGGGGATCATGAGCTATCTGTCCTCACCGCTTTGGCTGCTGCTGCTCATCGTTTCCATCATGGAAATGATGAGTTTCGACACGCCTGCCGCGCGGCCTGGTCTGGAGCCGGTCTTGCCGCTGATGGCCTCCTATGCCGCCCAGCTTAGCGTGCTGGTGCTGGCCACCATGGTCCTGCTTTTTGGCCCCAAGCTGCTCGCCGTTCTGACTTTGCTGGAAGACGTTTCAGCCGCCCGCGCCCATGGCGGCGCCGCCGCGGTGATCAAGAGCGCGCTGGCGGAAGCGATATTCTCCACCTTGATGGCGCCGATCGTGATGCTGCAGCACAGCTGGTATGTGGTGACCATCATCCTGGGCATGGCGACCGGCTGGAATGCCCAGACACGGACTGATCGCGCCTTGCCGCTGGGGCTGGTAGCCGCCAAGTTCGCCCCGCATACCGTCATCGGCGTGGCCGCGGGGTTTCTGATCTACAACTATGTTCCGGTGGATTTTGGCTGGTTCGCCCTGCTGCTGGCCGGATTGTTGGTGTCCATTCCGTTGGTGGTGTTGTCCAGCAGCCCGCTGCTGGGCCGCCTGGCGCGCGAAGACCGGTTTTTCCTGGTGCCCAGCGAGACCTGGGGCTCCAAGGTCCTGAACCGCGCCCATGCTCTGGCCGAAGCGCACAAGGAAACATCTGCGGAACCGCAGCGCCTGGTGCTCGAAGATCCCGCCGTGCGCGAGTTGCATCTGGCGCTGTTGAATGGAGCGCCCCCTGTCGGGGACCCGTTGCGGTTATGGAGCGCCCGTGAACGGCTGCGCCGCCGCGGGCCTTCCGGTCTCAGCAAGGAAGACTGGTCTCTGCTCCTGTCGGACTCCGATGGTTTGAAGACCTCTCCAGGTACTGGCGATCCCTCACAGCCGCGCTAACATCGCGCGCCAAAATAGGGGAAATCCATGTTCAGGATCATGCTGGGTGCCGCACTTGCGGCGGGGCTGGCTGTGCCGGCTGAGGCGCAGATCGCCGTCGCCAATGTCACCATAGACACCAGCAAGACCGGCGCGGAGATCGACCGGCATATCTATGGCCAGTTCGCCGAGCATCTGGGACGGGGCATCTATGAAGGCATCTGGGTGGGGGAGAACAGCAAGATCCCCAACATCCATGGCTATCGCAAGGATGTGGTGGAGGCGCTGCGGAAGATTCATGTGCCTGTGGTCCGCTGGCCGGGGGGCTGCTTCGCCGACCTCTACAACTGGCGCGACGGCATCGGACCGCGCGCCAAGCGTCCGGTGCGCATCAACGTCCATTGGGGCGGGGTGACCGACGACAACAGTTTCGGCACCCATGAATTCATGAATTTCGCCGAACTGATCGGTGCCGATCCTTACGTCTCCATCAATGTGGGCTCGCTGACCCCTTACGATGCCGCGCAGTGGGTCGAATATATGACCTCCGACGAGAAGGGCTCGCTGGCCAATGAGCGCCGCAAGAATGGGCGGCCCGCGCCCTGGCAACTCAAATACCTGGGCATCGGCAACGAGACCTGGGGCTGCGGCGGCAACATGAGCGGCAGCTATGGGGCGTCGGTAAATGCGCGCTATTCCACTTTTGTCACCGCGCCGGCGGCGATGGGCATGATCAAGGTGGCCAGCGGTCCCACCGGTTCGCGACCGGCGGAATATCTGCCCTGGGCGGAAGAGATGATGAAGGGCGGCGGCCGGTTGCAGGCCATGAGCTTTCATTATTACACCGTGCCCAATGACCGCGTGCCGGGCGACACCAGGACGGACTGGCGCGGGCCGGCGCTGGGCTTTGACGAAAACACCTGGGCGGTGACCCTGAGCAAGACACTGCGGATGGACGAGATGATCTCGCGCCTGGATGCGATGATGACCAAGTACGATCCCAGGAAGCAGGTCGGTCTTTATATCGACGAGTGGGGCACCTGGTACGACCAGGAGGCCGGCAGCCATCCCGGCTTTCTCTATCAGCAGAACTCGCTGCGCGACGCGGTGGTGGCAGCGCTGAATCTCAACATCTTCCAGCGCCACAGTGACCGCGTGAAGCTGGCGGCCGTCGCCCAGATGGTCAATGTGCTGCAGGCGATGATCCTGACCGACAAGGAAAAGATGCTCCTGACGCCGACCTATCACATCTACGACATGTATCAGCCCTTCATGGGCGCGACACCCTATGCCGCGACCGTGTCCGGGCCGGAATACCGGCAGGGGAACACTCATCTGCCGATGGCGGATGTCTTCGCGGCGCGCGGGAGGGATGGCAAGCTGGTGCTTTCCATCGTCAATACCGATCCGGGTCATGCGGTGCAGGTGGTGACCAACCTGACCGGCACCGCCCAGGGCCGCATCCTGACGGCGTTTGCGATGGACGCGCACAATACGTTCGCCCAGCCCAATCTGGTGCATCCGGTGCCGTTCCACGGCAGCACCGAAGGCGGCAAGCTGTCTTTTGATATGCCGGCAAAATCCGTCGCTGTCGTGACAGTGAATTGATTCTGCCGCTCGCCTAAGCTCGCGGCGTTCGTCGCTCAAATCGGTCCACTGGATCGATTTGACCGGCAAGCCGGTCGCTCCTCACCCCGCCAAATCGGTGGCCGTGGTGACCGTCTACTAGTGCGTACTAAACCGGTAGACGATGGTGTTCACGTAACTCTGGCCGGGGTTAAGGCGCGAGGTAGGGAAGTCCGGATGGTTGGGTGAATCCGGAAACACGCCGGGCTCCAGGCAGATGGCATCGCCCTGGCGATAGGCGCGGCTCCCCTTGCCGAAATAGGTCCCGTCCAGGAAGTTGCCGGTATAGAACTGATGCCCGGTGCGGTGACGCTCATTTCCATCACCCGGCCGGAAACCGGCTCTTCCACCCGCGCGGCGGGCCGCAAGGTGCCGGCATTGCCGTCCACGATGAAGTTGTGATCATAGCCGCGGCCGAAGCGGATCTGCTGGTCGCGGGCATCGCGGATGCGATCGCCCACGCGGTGCGCAGCCTGGAAATCGAAAACCGTTCCGCTCACCGCCTTGCGCTCACCGGTCGGGATCAGGGTCGCATTCACCGGCGTGAAACGGGCGGCATGCAGGGTCACCATATCGCCCATCACGTCGCGGGTGTCGTTGCCGGACAGGTTGAAATAGGAATGGTTGGTCAGGTTCAGCACCGTGGGCTTTGAGGTCGTCGCCCGGTATTCCAGCCGCAGCTCGTTCTGGTCGTTCAGGGAATAGGTGGCGGTGACTTTCAGCTCACCCGGATAGCCTTCCTCGCCATCGGCGCTGACATAAGACATCACCACCTTGGCATCGGGCCCGCTGGAGAGCGAATCGATCTTCCACATTCTCTTGTCGAAGCCCTTGGTGCCGCCATGCAGGTGGTTGGGCCCGTCATTGGTAACGACGGTATAAGTCTTGCCATCCAGCGCGAATTTGCCCTTGGCGATGCGATTGGCATAGCGGCCGACCGAGGCGCCAAAGTAATCGGGCCGGGTGAGATATTCCTGCGCCGTGTCGTAGCCCAGCACCACATCGTCCTTGTGGCCGGCTTTGTCGGGCACGATCAGCGATTGCAGCGTGGCGCCCAGGGTCATGATCTTGGCGCTCATGCCGGCGCTGTTGGTGAGCGTCACCGCTTCCACCTTGGTACCGTCGGCGAGCTGCCCAAAGCCGGCGCGGGTGGCGGTGGCGGCATGAGCGGTTGTTGCATACAGGCTGATGCAGGCCGCGGCCAAGATAGCGTTTTTCATGAGTCCCCTCCGTTGTTGGGCGCGACTATTCTGGCAAAGCGCCTCCCGCACAAGTGCCCTCGGGACATCGCATTTCCTCGCCTGAAAGCGACTCGATAAGAGCCGGCTTTCCCTTGATTAACTGTGATTTTCCGGGCGGGCCCGGCTCCGACGGTTTTGTTTCGGGAACCCGAAAATCTTGCTATCAACATGCGTTAGGGGCGTTCAAAATGCGTTTGGGCAGTGTCGGGCGGCGCTGTTGCCGATCGTGCCTGGCGGGCTGAGAGTTCATGCAATTTGATGTGTCCTTTGACACGAGCTCGCCGAATCTGGCGGGCCTGACCGGGGCTGAGCAGCAGGCCATTCTGGATGTCGCCAACGCGGCTGCAACCGTGTGGTCCTGGTATCTCACCGCCGCCAATGTAACGCTCAGTCTCCTGATTAAGGTGGACGACAGCTTCTTCAGCGGCAACACGCTGGCGCAGGGCGGGCCAACCAGCTTTTTTAGCAATGGTGCGACCTCGGGTGGCAAGACTGTCTATGTCGCCGGCACTGACGTGGAGCTGGCGACCGGTCAGGATCCCAACGGGACAGCCCCCGATCTGAACATCGGGCTGACGACGAATTCCATCCGGAATCTGCTCTATTTCAAGACCGACGAGTATGGTCCGGTCCCTAGCAATCGCAATGACGCCTTCTCGGTCTTTCTGCACGAGATCGGGCATGGGCTCGGCATCATTTATACCGGTGACGATCCGTCCTTTCCGGGTACGACCCCCTTCGACACCTTTGTGCAGAACGGCACCTTCATTGGCAGCAATGCCGAGGCCGCTTATCAGGCGCTGACCGGGTCCCCGACCGGCGTGCCGCTGCAGCCCGGCAGCCTTTCGCACCTGAGCGAATCCGGTCCCCTCGGTTCGGATCTGATGTCGCCTATTCTAAATACTGGAACCAACGTCGGCATTTCGGCGGTGGACCTTGGTATCCTCCAGGATATCGGCGTGCCAATCCGTCTTCTCAACAACAGGCCGATATCCCTTACCACCTCCAATCTGTATGCCTATCCGGGCCAGATGATTGCGCTGTCGAGCCTGTTTTCCGTCAGCGATCCTGATGGCGATGCCATACAATATTATCAACTCTGGGATTCCACCCGGGATTCCGCCAGCGGCTGGTTTGTTGTCAATGGTGTGGCCCGGGCGGCGGGCACGATCATCAATGTGTCGGCGGCCCAGCTCGCCAACACGTATTTCGTGGCCGGCACCGTCGGCGACAATCTTCAGATTCGTGCGTCCGACGGTTTTTCCTGGAGCGCGGGGGACACGGCCGCCTGGGCGCCTTTCACCGTCAGCATCGACAGGCGTCCGGTTGTCGCTACGGCCAATGTGACAAAGACGTTCAACACCGTGGTGTCGCTGGCCACCCTGTTTTCGGTCAGCGATGCCGACGGCGACAGCATAACCCGATATCAGCTTTGGGATTCGACGCGCGATCCCAACAGCGGACATTTCGTGGTGAACGGGGTCTTCCAGGCCGCCGGCACGATCATCGATATCACGGCGGCGCAGCTGGCGCAGACGTCTTTTGCCGTTGGCACCGTGAGCGACAGTCTGCAGATCAGGGCGTTTGACGGAAAGCTCTGGAGCGCGGCGGATAATGCCGCCTGGTCGCCCTTTACGGTCACGACCAGCGTCCCCCCGCCGGTCGTCACCGCCTCTAACGTGACCCTGGCTGCCGATCACCTGGTCACGCTGTCGAGCCTGTTCAGTGTCAGCGCACCCAGCGGATTGCCGATTGTCGATTATCAAATCTGGGAAACGGTGAAGCCCGGCACCACGCCCGACAGTAGCAACTTTTCGGTGCCCTATCCCGGATCACCAAGCAGCGGCTCACTGTTGATCAATGGTGTTGTCCGGCCGACCATTTATGGTCCTGTTGACATTGCGGCAAATCAGCTGTCCCAGGCCTCCTTCCTGACCGGAACAGGCTTTGGCGATTACCTTCTTGTTCGAGCCTTTGACGGTGTGAACTGGAGTAACACGGGGGCATTCACCGTCAGCATTTCAGGTACGCCCAATCATCGTCCGGAATGGACGCTCGGCACGCGCAGCTCTCCGACGAGCAGTTTCAGTACTCCACTTGGGACCTTTTCTGCCCAGCGTAATCAGACACTTGCTCCCTGGCAGTTTTCTTTTGCCTATGACGCTGATGGCGACGCCATCACGCTATATGAGGTCGAAGACACCACCACCGACCCCAACAGCGGACACTTTGTTGTTAATGGCGTCGCCCAGGCGGCCGGAACGGTACTGGATCTGACGGCGGCGCAATGGGCCTTAACAACGTTCGTCACCGGCACGGTCGGCGATACGCTGCAGATGCGCGTATCGGACGGCAAAAATTGGAGCGCAACACAGACTCCAGACCTGCAGAACTTTGTTCCGGGCGATGTGGCCTGGGGTCAGTTGACGATCGCCGTGCCCAACACCGCGCCGGTGATGCAGACCGCCAATACTACACGCTCCCATAATCAAACACTGACGCTGTCGAGCCTGTTCTCTGTCACCGATGCCGACGGCGACACGATGGCCAAGTACCAACTGCTGGACAGCACGGCCGATGCCAGCAGCGGTCACTTCGTGGTCAATGGAGTGGTGCAGGCCGCGAATTCGGTTATCGAGATTACCGCGGCCCAGTTGGCTCAGACGTCATTCGTCACTGGCATGATCGCCGACGATCTGCAGATACGCGCCTTTGACGGCGCCGCCTGGAGCGCAGCCGACAACGCGCCCTGGGCGCCCTTCACGGTCTCGATATCGCCAAACAGCGCGCCTGTACTGACTAGTTTTAGTCATTCAGTTTTGCGTGGCACTACCGAGAATATTCTTTCTTTATTCACCGTGAGCGACGCTGATAGCGACGCTATGACCAGATATCAGCTGTGGGATTCCACGCGCGATCCCAACAGCGGCCATTTCGTGATCAACGGTGTTGCCCAGGCTGCGGGAACGGTGATCGATATCACCGCGGCGCAGGTGGCCCAAACCTTCTTTGTCGCCGGCAAGATCAGCGACTCTCTCCAAATCCGCGCCTTCGACGGGACAGCTTGGAGCGCGTCGGATGATGCGGGTTGGGCGCCATTTACGATCGGTGTGCTCGACGCGGCGCCCGTGGTGACGACCCAAAATATCAGCCGGCCTCATTTTCAGACCTTGGCGTTGTCCAGCCTGTTTTCGGTGAACGACGTCGATGGCGATGCCGTGACCCAGTACCAGCTCTGGGATGCCACGCGCGATTCTGCCAGCGGTCATTTCGTGGTCAATGATGTGGCACAGGCGGCGGGTACCGTGATCACCATCAATGCGGCAGACCTTGCCAACACTTCGTTTGTGACCGGCAGTATTGGCGACAATCTGCAGATCCGTGCTTCTGACGGGATCGTCTGGAGCGAGACCGACGGCAGGGCCTGGGCGCCCTTTACCCTCACGGTGCCGGCCAATCATGCGCCGGTCGTGACAACCGCCAATGTCAGCAAGGCCCATCTTCAGACCTTCGCGCTGTCCAGCCTGTTTTCGGTGACGGATGCCGACAGCGATGCCATGACCCAGTATCAACTCTGGGATGCGACGCGCGATCCCGCCAGCGGTCATTTCGTGGTCAATGGCATGGCGCAGGCAGCCGGCACCGTGATCACCATCAACGGCGCAGATCTCGCCAACACCTCGTTTGTGACCGGCAGCGTGGGCGACAGTCTGCAGATACGCGCCTTTGACGGAATTGACTGGAGCGCTGCTGACAGTGCGGCCTGGTCACCGTTCACCGTCACAGTGCCGGCCAATCGTGCGCCGGTATTGACGACCGCCAGTGTCACCAAGGCGCATCTCCAGACTTTTGCGTTGTCCAGCCTGTTCTCGGTGACAGACGCCGATGGCGATGCCATGACCCAGTATCAGCTCTGGGACGCCACCCGCGATCCCAACAGCGGATACTTCACAGTCAATGGCGTAGCCCAAGCCGCTGGCACCGTGACCACCATCAACGCGGCAAGTCTGGCCAACACCTCGTTTGTGACGGGTAGTGTGGGCGACAATCTGCAGATACGCGCCTTTGACGGAATAAGCTGGAGTGCCGACGATAGCGCAGCCTGGTCGCCTTTCACGATCACTGTGCCGGCAAATCGCGCGCCTGTCGTGACGACGGCCGACGTCACGGAGCCCCATTCTCAGCCTGTGCAACTGTCCAGCCTGTTCACGGTGAGCGATGCCGACAGCGATGCCATAACCGAGTATCAGCTCTGGGATGCGACGCGTGATCCTGCCAGCGGCCATTTCGCGATCGGCGGTCTGGCCCAGGCGGCCGGTACGGTGATCGACATAAGCGCGGCGCAGCTTTCCCAGACGACCTTTGTCACGGGCGCGTCGGGAACAGTGGATGCGCTGCAGATCAGGGCGTTTGACGGCATCGCCTGGAGCGCTGCGGACAATGCGTCCTGGTCACCCTTCCATATCGCGGTATCCTGAAGCCCGTCGCTACGGCATCAAGGCGTAGATGGCGATGGTGTCGGCGAAGCGTGACTTGTTGGGGTCTTTCAGCAGGCCGGTGGAGTGGTTGCAGCCCGCCGCACCCACCGCGACATACTGCACGCCCTTGACGCGATAGGTAATGGGCGGCGTGCAGACGCCGATGCCCAGATTCTGCGACCACAATTTCTGTCCCGTGACCGCATCGAAGGCGTCGAACAGGCCGTTCATCTCACCGGTGAAAATCAGATTGCTGGCAGTGGCGAGCACACCGCCAAACATGGGCCGGTCGGACTTCTGCTGCCAGGCGATCTTGCCGGTCACGACATTGATGGCGGTCAAGGTGCCATCAATCGGATACTGATCTTCGGGCGCGGGCCGCTGGGTGCCGCCCACCTGCTGACCCACGGTCGGCGTGCCCGGCACATATTTGGGGAAGGGGAAAGCGGTCACGGTATAGGCCTGGTTGCTGCCCATGACATAGAAGTTCTGGGTCAGCGGTGAATAGGCCGCCGGCGACCACAGATTGCCGCCGCTGATGCCGGGATAGCGGGTGAAAGGCTTGTCGCTGGGAATGATGAACATGTTCTCGGCCTGCTTCACAAAGGCGTCGGACTTGTGCAGCAGCTTGCCGGTCAGGCGGTTGACGATGAAGACATTGCCGATCTTGCCGCCCTCGGCAGCGGCGGGAATGATGTTGCCCTTTTCGTCCTTATAGTCGAACAGGATAACGGGCGAGGGGCAGTCATAATCCCACACATCGTGCGGCACCTGCTGATACCACCAGCGCAGCTTGCCGGTGCGTGAGTCGATGGCGACGATGGAGTCGGTATAGGCGTTGTCGCCCTTGCGGTTCTCGCCCCAATAGTCGGGATTGGGATTGCCGGTGGCAAACAGCACCAGATTATTTTTCGGATCTACGGCAGGCGTGTTCCATACCGAGCTGCCGCCATATTTCCAGCTATCCTCACTCCAGCTTTTGCCGCCAGGCTGATCGGGCGCGGCAGTGGTATAGAAGCGCCAGACTAGCTTGCCGTTACTGGCATCCAACGCCTCGACAAAGCCGCGCGTGGGGTATTCGGCGCCCGAATTGCCCAGCAGCAGCATGCCGTTGAAGACCTGGGGCGCCATGGTGAAGGCGTAATAATGCGTTGGCGCCGGGATCGTGTCGGCAATCACGCTCTTCCAGACAATGGCGCCGGTTCTGGCGTCCAGCGCCACAACCTGGCCGTCGAGTTGGGCGACATAGACCTTGCCATAGGCGACAGCGACGCCGCGCGACTGCGGCCCGCAGCAATTGTCCGTGTAACCCAGTGTGGGATTGTAGGTCCACTTTAGCTCGCCTGTGGCCGCGTCATAGGCCTGCACATGATCGTAAGGCGTGGAGACATACATGATGCCGTCCACCACCAGGGGCGTGGCCTCGAAACTGTTGATTATGCCGGTATGGATCATGGCCTTGATCGCAAGGCGCTTCACATTGTCCTTGTTGATCTGGGTCAGCGGCGAGAAGCGCTGATTGTCATAGGTCCGCCCGTAGAGTAGCCAATTGTCCTGGTCGCTGTCGGCATTGAGCAGCCGCTGATCGGTCGAGGCGACATCGGCGGAAACCGGGCTCACAGTGACGGTGACGGGCAGGGGCGGGGTGTTTGGTGCGGGAGACCGTTCCTGCGCGACCGCCACAGCCGCAGCCAAAATCCACAGCGCCGCCGCGCCGGCCAGTTTGCCGTTCATGACCGCCTCCCCACCCTGTTTTCGCAAGCTTAGGCGGGCTTTGGTGGGAAGGCCAGACTTGTGCAGGCCAGACTAGGGACCGGCAGAAGACGCAGGGGCCGTCGGCGGGCCGGATTGATAGCCGCCGGCCGACAGAATTTCCGGACTGAGAAGGGGCCGTTCATTTTCACCAAGCGGGGGCGCGGTTTCGGCGACAATCAACCCTTCGCCAGTGGCGCTTTCCCGGTCGGTGATCGTCACCATCATGCCCAAGCTGGCCTCGTTGAACAGCGCCCGGGAGAAAGCGATAGGAAGGCGCACACAGCCATGGGAAGCCGGATAGCCGGGCAGGTGGCCGCCATGAACCGAGATGCCTTCCCATGTCAGCCGCAGATTGTAGGGCATCGGCGCGTGATGATACCTCTTGGAATAATGAACCTTGTCCTTCTGCAGAATGGTGAAGACACCGGTCGGCGTTTCATATCCACTTTTGCCGGACGAGATCGTCGTGGCGCCGATGCGCACGTCGTCACGATAGACATAGGCGCGCTGGCGCGCCAGATCGATGGCCATCGTCATGGTGCCGGAAGACGCCAGTTCTGGTTGCCAGACAAATTGCCCGGGTCTCAGACGATCGCTTGTGACTTCCGCGGATTTGCCGACATGCCCCAAAGCAGGCCCGGTTCCGGCAAAAATTAACACACCGGCAACTAGTCCCGCGGCGCGCCGGCCTGGCGATAGTGGAAAAAATGCGGCCGCACGGCCCGTTTTCCGCGGCGGGCCGAAGCTCCCAACCAGTTTCATCTTGCGTGTATGCTTCCATGTCCCATATTCAGCGCCAGGGCATCCGGCAGGGCGGGAACTTCCCAACATGCGCGGCTAAACCGCGGTCGATCTCGGCCGCTCATTCGCAACGAGTGAAGGACACGACATGTCTTTGACGCGCCGGAGTGTGTTGGCTGCTGGAGCAGCGGCTGCAAGTGCAAGCCTTGTGCGCCCTGCGCTGGCGGCGCCGGCGACCGCATCTTTGTCGCCGCAGCTTCTGGCCCGCGCCACGGCAGCCTTGAACCGGCACGGCGCCCACATTGCCAACCGGGATCTAATTGCCATTGCCGATTTCGCGCAGCCGTCACGCCAGCCCCGCTTTCACTTGGTGGAGATTGCAAGCGGCAAGGTCAGTTCGCATCTGGTGGCGCATGGCCGCGGTTCCGATCCCGGGCATACCGGCTGGCTGGAGCGGTTCTCGAACGACGTCGGATCCAACGCGACCTGTTCGGGCACCTTCCGCACCGATGGCTATTATGTGGGCGCGCATGGCCGCTCCATCCGCCTGAGCGGACTTGACCCCAGCAATGCCAATGCCCAGGCGCGCGGCATCGTCGTGCATGGCGCCTGGTATGTCAGTCCGGAAATGGCGCGCAGCCGCGGTGTGCTGGGCCGCAGCGAAGGTTGCTTCGCGTTCGACACCGCCAGCCTCGAAGAAGTGATGGCGCGGCTTGGTCCTGGCCACATGATTTACGCTGATAAGGTCACGGCCTAAGTTGGACAGCAGCGGACGCGATTGCGATTGGACCTAGGTCCAGAACGTCGCGCGCGATCTGCGACGCCTCATGCGCGTTCTTGCGATCTCCGGTTTCTTTCTTGCGCGCAGCCCGATCGCGTGCCCGCGTTTGCTGGACGAGAGACGGGCGCTGAAGGTCGGCGGATTATTTCCGACGGCGAACGGCATCTTTCTCACCCGGTTCCCCGGTGAAAGCGTGGCGCCGGCGAGCGGTCGTGCCACCTAGGCAGATCGGCCCTTCAGGCTGGGCGGCCTGAAGGCTTAAACTCGTTCCGTTAACGTCGCGGGCCGGCTGCGTGGGAGGAAAATCACGCGTCTGCAGTCGCATGCTCCCGCTCCTGCATGGCGGTACGACATGTGAATCCATGCTGCTAGGAAACCCACGCCAGATTAACCACCAGTAGAAGTAAGCGGGAGAAACATTTGATGGCCATTTCATCAAATGATAGAACGATTTCGTACATTCGCTCATTCGAATAATTCCAAACTATCTGTTCAAAAGCGTTCATTCAGAGCCTTCATTCAGCAGCTCAAGCGGCATCGGGGATGCGTTCGACGGCGGTATCGGCCGGCGAACCATGAGGTCGCTTCCGCGCGCATCCGGGGACAAGAAGATTTGGCAATGCCGAAGATCAAGCTTCTCGCTTTATTTGCGCTGATCATTGCGGGCGCAGTCGGCACAGCCATCCTCTTCTCAACAAACCCGGCCAATTCTTCCCGGGGCCCCGTCAATGATCCGCCGCAGGAGACGACCGCTTTCTTCGGCAATCCGCAGGCACAGCATTATTCCACCGCCACGCAGATCACGCCGGCCAATGTGAAAAATCTGCAGCCGGCCTGGAGCATCCATACCGGCGACATGTCCAAAAGCGGAATTGAATCGGAGTGGGAATCCACGCCGCTGTTCGTCAACGACACGCTGTATGTCGGCACACCGCATTATCGCATCTTTGCGTTCGCGCCCGACACCGGAAAGATCAAATGGGTTTATGCCGCCGGCGGCGCGGCGGGAAAGCCGGAAAGCCAGGGCTTGCATACGCGCGGCACAGCCTATTGGGCGGCCGCCATGCCAGAGCCCGGCCAGCCCTGCCAGAAGATGCTCTATATCGGCACCATGGGCGGCGAGCTGCATGGCGTTGATGCCGATACCGGCAAGCCGTGCAAAAGCTTCGGCAACAATGGCGTGGTCAATGTCGATGCGTGGAACACCGTCAATCACAAATGGCCGATCGGATTGGTGCAGCCGCCCGCGGTCTACAAGGACACGCTGATCATCGGCTGGACCGGCTATGACTGGTTCTACAAGGCGGAAAATCCCGGCACCGTCTATGGCATCGACGCGCGCACCGGCAAGATGAAGTGGATGTTCAGTCCTATCCCGCAGGACATGATGAACCGCACCGGAACCGCCAATGTCTGGGGCGGGATCTCGGTTGATCCTGAGACCGGTCTCGCCTTCCTACCGGTCGCATCGCCCAGCCCGAACCATTATGGCGGCGACCGCCTGAAAGAGATGCCGATGGTCGATGCGACGGTGGCGCTCGATGCCGAGACCGGCGTGGTGAAGTGGAGCCGCCAGCTGGTGCATCACGACCTCTGGGACATGGACATCAACTCCGCGCCGACCTTGGTCGACCTGCACCGGAACGGCCAGACCATTCCCGCGCTGGTGCAAGCCAACAAGATGGGCCTGATGTTCGTGCTCAACCGCAACACCGGCGAGCCGATCTATCCCATCGAGGAAAGGCCTTATCCCGCTTCCGATGCGAAGGGCGAGAAGGCATCCCCGACCCAGCCCTTCGTCCCCTATCCGGAGCCGCTGACCAAGGCCGAGCCGCCGATCTCGCTCCTGGCCGATCTCGTCAGCTTCGGACAATGCAGCCGATGGAAGGCGCGCCTGCGCGACGACGGCCGCTACACACCGCCCTCCGTGCGTGGCTCGATGATCTGGCCAGCGAGTCTGGGCGGCGTGGAATGGGGCGGTGGCGCGGTGGACCCCACCACGGGCACTTATATCGTCAATTCCAACCAGGCTATTCAGGTCGACACCCTGATACCGCGCGCCGAGGCGGACAGATTGCTGCGGGACAAGCTGGTCGCGCCCGACGGGCCCGACGTTCTGGTGGCCAGCAAAGGCTCGCCCTACGCCTTCAAGCGCACGAACTTTACCAACATGTGGGGTATGCCGTGCTGGGCGTTCCCCTATGGCACGATGTCGTCCTACGACCTCAATACCGGCAAGCTCAACTGGAAGAAGCCGTTCGGCCAGATCCAGAAACATGGCGTTTACATGCCGGAGAGCTGGGGCTCGCTGACGATCGGTCCGCCACTGATCACCAAGTCCGGCCTGGTCTTCATCGGCGGCTCGATGGACGCGCGCGTACGCGCCATCGACGTCAAGACCGGCGACGTCCTGTGGAAGTATGCCATGGATGTGCCGGTCATCGCCCAGCCCACGGCCTATACCTACAAGGGCAAGCAGTATGTGGTGTTCGCGGCCGGTGGCGGCCTCTTCACCAGCCGCTTCTCCGACCAGCTGACGGCATTTGCGCTGCCCGACTGACGCCTGACGGGATGTGCCAATCAGCCAAAGGGGGTGGCTGTCCACTGGTGCTCAGCGCCCGCGGGCGCTTGCTCGTGATGATGCCTCTGATAGGTTTGCTCCGCTTTTCCCAGCGGGGCGCCAGATGAAGCCGGATACGCTGTGCGCCGTCGCCGCCTCGGTCCTGGTCTGGCTGGTGGCTTTCCCCACGATTGCCATAAACAAGGTGGCGGACAAGACCGATTTTGCCATCTTCTCCATCTGCCGCGCCGAGCAGCATGCGGACATTGCGGGCGGCACGCCGAAGATCACCATCGAAGACGGCATGGGCGACGGTGGCTTTCGCATCGCCACCACCAGCGTATCGGCGCAGCGTTGGTTTGATTATGGCATCAAGCTTTTTCATGCCTTCTATCACGAGGATGGCCGGCAGGCTTTCGACAACGCCGCCGCCGCCGATCCCGCCTGCGCCATGTGTTTGTGGGGACAGGCGCTGTCGCGCGGGCCGACGCAGAATTTCGATGCCGAAGACAACGATCTGAAGGCGGGGCTGGAATTCGCCCGCAAGGCGCAAGGCCTGGCGCATACCGAACGGGAGAAAATTCTCACCGCGGCCATGGTGAAACGGTATTCCCGCAAGCAGGATATTGCCGCGGAGCGGGAGTTCGCGGACGAGGTGCTCAAGGGTGAAGCCGCAGGGCCATCGGCGCCGGACCTTCGGCTCATCGCCGCCGAGGTCCTGATGACGGCCTGGCGGCGCGGCGATCACACCACGGCAACGGCGGCCATGGCGCTGGTAGAGCCTATCCTGCGCGCCAGCCCGGAAAACACCGCCGCCATTCACTATTACATTCACGCCACCGAATTTGCGGGCAAGCCGGTATTGGCGTTGTCCTACGCCGAAAAACTTTCGCGCCTGGCGCCCAAGGCCAGTCATCTGGTGCACATGGCGGCCCACACCTATTTCCATGTCGGGCGCTATGAAGACGCCGCCGCCATCAACGCCTTTGCGCTCAGGGTCGATGCCGAGCATCTCACCGATACGGCAACGCCGGGGCCGGTATCCAACGCCGATTACTACACGCACAATCTCGAGTTCGGGATGGCCGGTTCGCTGATGTCCGGCGACCGCGATCTGGCGCTGAAGTTTGCCGACCATCTGCACCGTGCCTATCCGGGGAGCGCCTTCGCCAAGGATGGCCATAGCAGCGCGGAATGGCGGCGCTTTACGATCTATGCCCGCTATGATCCGCGCCGGATGCTGGCGCTGCCCGAGCCGCCGGCGGACAGTCCCATCACGCGGGTGCTCTATCATTATGCGCGCGCCGAAGCTTATGCAGCTCTGCATGATGTCAGCGGCCTGGGGCGCGAGGCGGACCAGGTGACCGGCGATCAGCCTGTGACCAAGGTGGCGAAAAATGTCCTGGCTGGGCGCCTAGCCGTGTTGCAGGGCCGCTTTGCCGAGGCAGCGCAGGCCTTTGAGGCGGCAGCAGCGCAACAGGATACGCTTTTGTCGTCCACCATGGACCCGCCCATCTGGTGGTATCCCATCCGCCGCAGCGCGGCCGCGGCCTGGTTGCGGGCTGGGCAGTTCGCGCGGGCCGCCGACGTGGCGCGGGAGAGCCTGAAGGGATGGCCCGACGACGCGCTGGCGCTGCTTGTCCTGTCGCGCGCGGAGGATGGGATGGGCCGCTCCGCGGATGCGCGCCATGACGACGCCGCGGCGATCGGCAACTGGGAAGGCGACATCGCCAAAGTGGATATCGCGATTATCTGAAGTCGCCTTGCAGATCGCGACCGTCCGGCGCTCTCTATTTATGCCGGCGCCGGGAAGCTGCCCGCATGGTTGCGATCGGCTCGTTAAATGAGTCAGCCAGACGCAGCTGCGCGGCCGCGCGATCCTGCTGACCCGCCACGCGGTAAAGCTGGGCGGCCATGATGCACAGAGATCGATCCAGGCGAAAACGGCTCAGCTTCTCGATCAGGGGGTCGTGATGGTCGGGTTCCAACATCGGTGTCTGCGCATATTATCTTCAGTACACAGAAATTAGATTAACCATCTTGGCGCGGCAATTTCCAGCCGGATTGGCGAATAAATTCCGTTTTCGAAGGGCGGGATGCGTGGAAATCGGTCCGTTAGCGGACATTTGCCGGGGCGATTGGCGCGGGTGGGCGCTGGGCCGGTGAAATGTAACGCCGTCTTACCGGGTGCTGAATTTGAACACCGTCACTTCGTGCATCGGCTTTTGGGGCGTGACCATGGTCGACGGAAAGTTGGGATGATTGACCGCATCCAGATAGCCTTGGGTTTCAAAGCTCATGGCGTCGAAGTTGCGATAGACTTTACCGCCCTTGCCCATGACGGTGCGATCCCCGATCAGATGGCCCCACACGACCACGCAAGGATGGGTCGTTGATACATCCATCACAATGCCGGTGTGGGGATCGGCCATCCGCGCTGCCGGGCGAAGCGTGCCGGGCGTTCCGTTGATGACCATTTCCAGCTCAATGCCCTTGCGCATGGCGATTTGCGGCCAATCGGAATGCTGCACATCGCCCACCCGCACCGGCTTTCTGAAGTCCGCCGGTGTGCCATCGACGGATGCGATTTCTCCGGTCACCAGATTACCCGCATCGGCCGGGGTGAAGCGGTCGGCGAAGATCTGCATCGTCTGGTCGGAAACATCGCCATGGCCTTCGCCCTGCAGTGTGAACATGGCGTGGTTGGTGAAGTTGGCGACGGTCGGACGGTCCGATGTGGCCCGATATTCCAGCCGGAGCGCGTTATCGCTGGTGACGGTGTAGGTGACGGTGGTGGTCAGCTCGCCCGGAAACCCGGCTTCGCCGTCGGGACTGACCAGGGTCAGCGTCAGGCTGGGCTCCGGACCGTCATGCATCTGCGCTTTCCAGAGCTTCTTGTTGAACCCGGCGGTGCCCCCATGAATGACGAAGGGGGCGTTGGGATCCTTCTTTTCGAGCTGATAGGTCTTGCCGTTCAGGGTAAAACTTCCGCCGTGACTAATCCGGCCCACATAGCGGCCCACCAGCGCGCCGTAAAAATCACCTGCTTTCTCATAAGCCGCGAAGTCGTCATATCCCAGCTGAACGTCGGTCCTGCCGCCCTGTTTGTTGGGCACATACAGGCTCACGATCCGGCCGCCATAATTGGTGATCCGCGCTTCCAGCCCATGCCCGCTTGTGAGGGTGAACAGGCTGACCTTTTCGCCGCTTTGGGTGGTGCCCCAGTCCTGGCTGGTAATATTGCGGGCCTGCGCGACAGCAGACGGCAACACGACAAGACTGGCCATAGCGATGAAGGTGCGAAGGAGGGCATCCATGGCGTTGCTCCGAAAATTGATGCGGCTGTCAGCAAGCTAACGCAAACGTTAGCCGAGGCAAATCATGGCCTCACGGCATATTGCCAGTGAGGCCCCCGTCTGGCTCAATGGTCTGAAGCATTAGGCTGTAGGGCCGTAACGGCGCGACAGGGGTGAAATTCATGACCGGATTCTGGAGGTTTTGCGCGAGCGCTGCGGTGGCGCTTTGCATATCGGCCGTAATTCCGCAAAGCGCGCTTGCCCAGGTCAAGGTGATGACGTCGGGTGGCTTCGCGGCGCCCTTGCGGGAAATGCTGCCGGAATTCCAAAAATCCTCTGGAATATCCGTCGAGGTCATACTGGGAAAATCCCAAGGGAGCGACCCGCAAACAATCAGCGCGCAACTCGGCCGGGGCGTGGCTGCTGACATTGTGATTCTGTCACGGGAGGGACTGAACGAGCTTGTTTCGGCAAACAGAATTGTTGCCCATTCCGACATTGACCTGGCCAAGACGCCCCTTGGCCTGGCGGTTCGGGCAGGTGCGCCGAAGCCGGATATCAGCACGGTCGAAGGCTTCAAGACTGCGCTGCTTCACGCCAAATCCATCACCTATCCCAGCAGCACAACAGGCATCTATATGGCGACCAAGCTGTTTCCACAGCTCGGAATTGCGGATGCGGTCATTCCGAAAAGTTCGAATGCCGGCATCGCCGCCGTCGCCAAGGGCGATGCCGAAATCGCCATTCAGCCGGTGAGCGAACTGCTCCATGTGCCGGGCGCCGATTTTGTCGGCACGCTGCCCAAGGAGATTCAATACATCTCGGTGTTCTCGGCGGCGCGTGTCGCGGGGTCGGGCAAGGGCGGTGAGGCGGAGAAGCTGATGGCCTTTCTGGGCTCGGCAAAGGCCAGGGACGCACTCCGCAATAGCGGGATGGAGCCTTTGCCGTCGCGTTAAAGCCAAGGTAGGACGGATGAAATCGGCAAGAAAAATCCTGGCGGCCATGCTTCTGCTGGCGCCCCTGCCGGCGTGGGCGCAAGAGACGCCTGTGCAGACGGCGGACCCGATAGTGCGGGGGCTCAAGAAAAGCGATTTTCCACGCCTGAAGCAGCTTGAGCCCAATGTCTATGCCTATGAGGAGCTGCGGCCCAGCGACCCGGGCAAGTTCAAGACCACGGTCGACATGATCGTGGTGACCAGCGGTGGCGTGCTGGTGGCCGACGGCCAGGGAAATCTGGGCGCGACGCAGAGGCTGGTGGCGCAGATAAAAAACCTGACGCCGCTGCCGATAAAATATGTGGTGGTGTGCTCGGAGCATGAGGACCATACCGGCGGCAATACGGCGTTCAGGAGCGCCTTTCCCGATGTGGTGTTTGTGGCCTCACCGGCTTCACAAAAGGCGCTGGCGGCAAGTGCGACGCCGGCGGCGGAAGCAGTGGCGGACAAGCGCACCATTCGGCTGGGCGACACGGATATCGAGATCCTGAATCTGGGGCGGGCGCATACCGGCGGGGATCTGAGCGTCTATGTGCCGGGGGCCAAGGTGTTGTTCATGAGCGAGATCTATGATCACCGGCTGTTTCCCTCCCTGGCCCGCGGTTTTCCCAGCGAATGGCTTTCGACCATCAAGAAGAACCAGACGATCGACGCCAAATGGGTTTTTGGCGGGCATGGTTTTGTCGATGATCCCGCCACCATGAAGAATGAGCTTGCGGCCTTCGCCGCCGAGCTGACGGCCGTGATTGCCGAAGGGCGCCGGTTGCATGACGCGGGCGTGGCATGCCGGTCGGTGAAGGATTGCGACGCGGTAGCTGCTGCAAATTGGGGCCCCTACGAAAATTGGAGCGAGCGGGCTACCCAGGCGCCGGGCGCCATCATGCGGGTGTATCAGGAGATCGAGGGCAAGTTGCCGAAATAAGCAGCATTGACAATGTCCTATATTTCGCCAAATATCGAAATATGAACCTGGTCTTCAAGGCGCTGTCCGATCCGACGCGGCGGCAGATCCTGCAATTGCTGCGCAAGAAGCCGATGAATGCAGGTGAGCTGGCGGAGCATTTTCCCATCGCCAAATCCACACTCTCCGCCCACTTCGCCATCCTGCGCGAAGCCGACCTGGTCGAGGCGCACAAGAGCGGCACGGTCATCACCTACATGCTCAAGGTCTCGGTGCTGGAGGAAGCCCTGCTTGCCTTCGCCGAAACCGTTGGTATCGGTTTGCCCAAGCCGATGCCGCTCAAGAAAGCCATGGGGAGAGCGAAATGATCGACCGCAAGGGGCTCTGGATCCTGATCCTGCTTGGCCTGGCCATGACTGCTGCCGCGATTTGGCGTCTCAGTTTGCTGCCGGACTGGCATCACATGCCGATGCTGACCCCGAATGGTTTGGTCGTGAAGAACGGTCTGGTGCTTTTTGTCCCCCCACTTAGCTTGCTGTTCACGCTGGCCGTTGTCTTTGCGGCGAAATGGCTGGTTACCGGACCAGATGACGCCATACAGGCACGTCAGCGCCACAGCAGGCTGATATTTCTGGGGACTGGCATGCTAACGGCCTTGGCGCAGACCTTTATTATCGGCCGCTCGCTGGGCCATAGCTTCGGCCTTAACCCGGAATTTTTTGCCCGAGCAGTGCTGATGGTGTCTGCCATCATGCTGACGACGTATGGCAACAATATTCCCAAGCTGCCCAGAGTCTCCAAGCGTTTCGCTGCGTTCAACCTTGATCCCTGGCAGTCGGCGCGGTCAATGCGTCTTGCGGGCCGATTAACCGTCGCCTTCGGATTGTTCCAGATCATCGCCGCCGTGCTGCTCCCGGTTCGCGCCATAACGCCCGTTATCATGGTCCTTTGCTTGGCCTATCTCGGCGCGATCTTCTGGCACGTCTTCTGGCTGAAGCGCGAACCGTCGCCGCAGCCATGAAGGAACAAAAATGACGGCACTTGTTCTTGATGGTGTTGTAAAGCGGTTCGGCGATTTCACCGCCGTGGACGGCCTCAGCTTCTCGGTGCCGGACGGCGGCGTCTTCGGCTTCCTCGGCGGCAATGGCGCCGGCAAGACCACCTCCGTCCGCATGATGCTGGACATTCTGCGTCCCGATGCCGGCCATATCGAAGTGCTTGGCCGCGCGCCTTCCCGCGCAAACGCCCCCCAGATCGGCTTCCTCCCGGAGGAGCGTGGCCTCTACCGCCTGATGACGGTCATGGACACGGTGGTCTATTTCGGCCGTCTCAAGGGCATGAGCGTCGGCGACGCCGGTCGCAGCGCCAATGCGCTGATCGAACGGCTGGGGCTTTCGCAATGGGCGCGGACGGCGCTCGACAAGCTCTCCAAGGGCATGTCGCAGAAGGTGCAGCTCGCCACCGCGCTGGTGAACCGCCCGCGCCTGCTGATCCTGGACGAGCCCTTCTCGGGCCTGGACCCGGTAAACCAGGGGGTGCTGGAGGAACTGGTGCGCGAGGCCGCAGCCGGCGGGGCCACGGTGATCTTCTCCACCCATGTGATGCAGCATGCCGAGCGTCTCAGCGACCGTCTGCTGCTGCTGGCGCGCGGACGCAAAGTATTCGAAGGCACACAGGCCCAGGCACGCGCGCAGTTGCCGCCGCGCCTGCTGCTGACGGCACAGGCCGATCCGGCGCATTTGCCGGGCGTGGCGCGCGCCGTTGCGGCGGGCGTGGTACAAAATGGCTGGCAGGAGTGGGACGTCACTCTGGCGCCGGGGCGCGAGCCCGCCGATCTGCTGCAGCATTGCACCGCCAATGGCTTTGTCCTGCGCAGCTTCGACCTGCACCGGCCCAGCCTGCATGACGTTTTCCTGCACCTGGTGGGAGGGGTCCGATGAACCGCATCCTGCTGGTGGCGCGCCGCGACTTTCTGCAGATCATCGCGACCCGCGCCTTCAAGATCACCCTGCTGATCGTGCCGCTGATGCTGGGGTTGGTGATCCTGGGCACCTCCTTCATGCGCCCGCCTGCGACCGTCGCCTATGTCGTGGCCGATAGGAGCGGCAGCATCGCGCCGGTGATCGCGCATCGCGTGGAGCTGGACTATCAGCGCCAGGTGCTAAGCGATCTTTCCGCCTATGCCGCCCGCTGGAAGCTTCCGCCACCCGGCAACGACTGGTCCGATGGCGCCGCGGTGGAAGCGTTCATCGCCCATGGTGGCGCCGAAGGGGCGCTGGCCCGCATGCATCCGCCCGCCGGCGCCACGTCTTTCAAGCCGCCGCCACCATCCTATCTGCGCGTGACCGTGCCGAATGATGTGCCGGTGGATCAGGGCGCCGAAGCTTTCGGCCGCGCCATCGCGCCCTATCTGGCGAACGACATCCAAACACCGCAGGGCAAACGTCCGCTGGCCGTGGCGGTCTATGTACCCGCGCACGGGCCCTTGCGCCTGTGGACCAATGGCCGGGGTGGCAACAGTCTGATCGACCTCATCCAGCAGGAGCGCACCCATCAGCTGCGCATGACATTGCTTGCGGAAAACGGCGTGGCGCCCGCCACGGCCGCGCATATCGAGGATCTTGAGGCGCCGGTCGCGGTCACCGCGCCGCCGCAGGGCGGTGGCCGCAGCCAGATGATGGTGCGTTCGATCGTGCCGCTGGCCCTGGTCTATCTGCTGCTGACGGCGGCTCTGATCACCGGCGGCATGATGCTGCAAGGCGTGATCGAGGAGCGTTCCAACCGCCTGCTTGAGGCCGTGCTGGCCTGTGTCGAACCGCGGGAGCTGATGGTTGGCAAGTTGATCGGCCTGGGCGCGGTCGGCCTGACCATCGTTGCGTTCTGGATCGGCTGCGCCCTGCTGGCCGCCTTTTCAGTCGAAGGCGTGGTCGCCGACTATCTACGCCCGTCGCTGGCGGCGTTGAGCCAGCCCTGGATGATTCCGGTACTCGCCTTCTATTTCTTCAGCGGCTACCTGATGCTGGCGATGCTCTATCTCACCATAGGCTCGCTTTCCAATTCCATGCAGGACGCCCAGGCCTATCTGATGCCCGTAACCATGAGCATCATCGTGCCGGTGTTCATGATGATGAGCGGCGTCATCCGCAATCCCTCCGGCTGGTTGCCCAGCGTGATGTCGTGGATTCCGATCTACACGCCCTTCGCCATGCTGGCGCGCCTTGGCAGCGGCGTTTCGGCGACGGAGATTCTCGGCACCGGCCTGCTGCTGGTGGTCTTCGTGACCCTGGAACTGATGTTGCTGGGCCGCGTCTTCCGCGCCAGTCTGCTCAACACCGGCCAGCCGCCCAGGCTGGGCGCTTTCGTCAAGCTGATGCTGCGCCGGGAGTAATGCGGTTCTGATTATTTCAGGCTTGCCGCAATCTTGCGAAGCTCATCCGGCGTGTGCTCGCCGCTGATGACCGATCCCGGCACCAGATATTTCCCCTTGGCCAGGCCGCCGATCAGCACTGGTTCGAAGCGCGTTTCCTTGAACAGCTTGGTCGCCAGGGCGATGGCCTGCGGGTCGTCGCCGGCGATGGGCACGCCAACCGTTGTTCCCAGTGTCGGCTTGATCAAGACCTCGTTGCCGTGAAGGCCGTTATGCCCAAAATTATTGAAGCCCCGCACGACATGCGCGCCGGGCAAAAGTTTTGCCGTCGCCAGGCCGGCGCCGCCCTGTTCTTCGACCCATTTGGCGAGCTCATCCCCGTCGCGGGCGGCGCTGGGATTGGAGACGTCCACGACCAGGGGCTTGGCGGCGAGCGCTTTGCCATAATCCTTGCCGATCTGTTCGACCGCCGTATAGGGCACGACCAGAAAGATGACATCGCCAAACGCGACGGCGTCGGCCACCGATCCCGCCCGGGCGTTGGGGCCGGCAGCAGCGACCAGATCCTTGAGCTGTTCGGGATGGCGCGACGAAAACATTACCGGATGGCCCAGCCTGGCGAATATCGTGCCCAGCGCGCCGCCTTCGGCGCCGGCGCCGATCGTGGCGATCTTGAGGTTGGAAACACCTTGCGCCAGAGCCTGGGATGCCGGACCCAGAATGTGCGCAGCCGCCAAGATCTCCAGGACATGCCGGCGGGAGGGGTAAAATATGTGGGTCATCGCTCGTCTCTAGAATTAGGCAGTGGCTATTTGGAAATTACATCAGAGTGGCAAGGCGCAACAGCCCGAAAGCTCCTGATGGCTATGGTCCTGGGCGCGATGATCCTCAGCCCGGTGCCGCCGGTTGTCTTGTTCACGGTGGGAACCGCGCTGGCGCTACTGATCAACTATCCCGACGCAGCCGATCAGCGCGCCCCGCATCGATGCTCATGCGCGCGCCGCTCTGCTGATGGCGGGCGTGTTGCTGGCAGCGGGCGCCTTTACCGGCATCATGACCGGCAGCGGCATGCTCAAAGCCATGGCCGGTGCGGCAGTGGCAGTGGTGCCACCGGGCGCGGGCGCCCATATCCCTTTCGGTCTGTCGCTGATCGCCATGCCGCTCAGCCTGGTCTTCGACCCGGACAGCTTCTATTTCGGCGTGTTGCCGGTGGTGGCGCAGGCCGCGCACAGCCTTGGCGGCACCGCGATGCAGACAGCGCAGGCGGCCCTGCTGGGCCAGATGACCACAGGCTTTCCCGTCAGCCCCCTGACGCCGGCCACCTTTCTTGTGGCGGGCCTGAGCGGGATCGATCTGGGCGCGCATCAGCCTTTCAGCTTTCCGCTTCTGTATGCCGCCTCGCTGGTGATGGTCGTGGCGGCGCTTGTCCTTGGAGTCTTTCCTATCTGAAGGCAACATCAGCAGCAGAAGGTTTGACGGCGCCGAACGCCCAAGTGAAGCGAAGGACCGTGAATCCCGCTAGTGATGGACTTTCAGAAAAAAGGAGATGGCGGTGCCGGAGGGGTGAGGAGCGGCGCGCGCAGCGCGCGAGCAAGTCGGGTGGACTTGCGAGAGCGACGAACGCGCCGAGCTTAAGCGAGGCGCGGGGAAGACCGACGTCACCACCATCCCCGCTGCTTGTGGTGGTTGAAATATCTCGCCCGCTTCAGCGGGGATGGCGGTGCCGGAGGGATTCGAACCCTCGATACGGCTTTTCAACCGTATAACGGTTTAGCAAACCGCCGCCTTCAGCCTCTCGGCCACAGCACCATCCAGAACTTCGAAGCCGCGCTACCGGTCGAAGACCGCCACCATGCCGGGCGGGAAGGGCGCCCTTTTGCCCTAGAACGCCGCCTGGCTCAAGGCGGCTTGTTGCGGGGTAAACGGCGGATTCCCGCGGCTTTTTGCTCTCGCCACGGAAAACTGCTGCGGCGCGGCAACGATAGCGCCTTGCCAGCCCCGAAAGGCGGGCGCAGGATTTAACCAATGACCGGGCTATGGCCCGGCGGTTTTCCCGTCTAGCCGCGGGACCCGCGGCGAGACCTCAAAGTTGGAGGAGCGTTGTCATGCAAGTCAGACACATCCTGTACGGCAAAGGCCGCGATGTCGTGGCCATAGCGGAAGGCGCGAGCATCGCGGATGCGGCGCGGCTTCTGACCGACCGGCGCATCGGCGCGCTGGTGGTCAGGGATGGCGATGGCCGGCTTACCGGCATCATTTCCGAACGCGACCTGGTGCGCGCGATCGCGCGGGCCGGCGCGGCTGCCCTGACGGAATCGGTCGCCGATCACATGACGCCGGAACCGGAGACCTGCGTGGAAACCGACACGGTGGAAAGCCTGATGGAAACCATGACCCGCGGCCGCTTCCGTCATGTACCGGTGCTGGATGACAGGCTCTGTCTGTGCGGCATGGTCTCGATCGGCGATGTGGTGAAAACCCGGATTGCGGAAACCGTCAGCGAAGCGGCGGCTCTGCGCGACTATATCTCCGCCACCGCGTAGGGAACCCGCGAGTTTCCTGACAGAAAAGGCGCGCGCAGGAACTGGCGCTGGTTCCGTACGTTCTTTTGCCAGCACGCCCCCAAGGAGCCTCGCGCCATGAAATTCAATCTTCTGGCCGCCACCAGCGGCCTTGCCCTTTGTGCCGTTTTGGCCGGCTCGCCGGCTTCTGCGCAGGGCAGTTATCCGGCCCCAAGTGGTGACCGGGTTGATGCCAACGGCATGCCCACCACCCATTCCACGCCGGCGGAAAAAGCCCAGACCGCGGCCATTAACAATGACGTCGCCGCCAACAATGCCGCCGCCGATGCGCAGGTCAATGCCCAGGCCGACAGCAACAACGCGCAGTATCAGCAGCAGCAACAGGCGTACGAAAGCCAGAAGCAGCAATATCAGCAGCAGCTGGACAAGAATGCGGCACAGCAGGAGCGCTATCAGAATCGCACCGCCATGTATGAAGCGCTGCGCGAGCGTTATGCGGCCGAGCGCGCTGCCTATCATCGCGGGATCTGGCCGGAGCGCTATTCGCGCTGGGTCCTGGTGCATGAAGATCCGGTTGGCGAACGCGTGGAACTGATCAACGGCGCGCGCGTCGGAACCGTGATCGATGCTGCCCATGCGGCCAATGGCAATGTCGCCGCCCTTCTGGTGCGGCTGGACGACGACAAGGTGGTTTGGATCGATACCGGCGATATCCGCTACAACCGGGCCGACGGCATCGTGATGACCAATCTGGATCGCAACGATCTGCGCCATATGGCCGACGAGCGGCTCTAGGATAATCCGTACACGGAGCAGGGCGCGCCGGGTTTCCGGCGCGTCCTGCTGTTCACGACAAACGCATTTAAAATCAAACGGTTATATGAACTCACGCTCGCTTTTCGTAATGGCTGAGCCGCTGACGGGATCCTGTCTGGTTTCGGCGTTCGCGAGTGCGGGCGCCATGCCCGCCGGATGTGGCGCTCCGCAAAGCGGTACCTATATGTAGGCCCGGGCAAAGTTCTTTCCCGCGCGCCAAAGCCGGTCCACAGGCCCCTGAAAAAAAACCGCTTTTCAGGCGATTTTAGCGTTTGACAGGCCGGGACCCCGCACCTATAACCCGCGCCCACGCTGCTTCGCGGCAATTCTCGCGAAACAGTGTTACCCGTTGAAACTAGACGTGAAAATCGTCCGTTCGGCGCGCTGTTTGACATTGTGATTTAAGGAAGGGGAACGTGGGCGGCGGCTCGGTATGCCACTCGCGTCAGAGCTTCGGCTTTGGCGCAAACAATCGAGCAACGACGCATAATGCTCGCGTTCTTCTGCAAGACTAAATTGTACAAATGTTCGGTCGGCGAAAGCCGGCCAAACCCTAGTCAAATCAGTTTTGCGAACACGCAATCAAGAGCGTTAGCGTCGTCTGCGCACTAGGATCAAAAACATGAGAGTTTGATCCTGGCTCAGAACGAACGCTGGCGGCAGGCCTCAAACATGCAAGTCTAGGGGGTGCAGCAATGCATCACCGGCGGACGGGTGCGTAACGCGTGGGAATATACCTATTGGTTCGGAACAACTGCGGGAAACTGCAGCTAATACCGAATGTGCCCTCACGGGGAAAGATTTATCGCCAATGGATTAGCCCGCGTCCGATTAGCTAGTTGGTGGGGTAAAAGCTCACCAAGGCTCCGATCGGTAGCTGTTCTGAGAGGAAGATCAGCCACACTGGGACTGAGACACGGCCCAGACTCCTACGGGAGGCAGCAGTTGGGAATCTTGGACAATGGGGGAAACCCTGATCCAGCCATGCCGCGTGAGTGATG
>Ga0268266_10000374_pt1 | contig 68590 bp, 53 predicted proteins | sample KBSS13metaG_FD_190356 | JGI IMG/M metagenome (GOLD analysis project Ga0268266, IMG submission 190356) | Switchgrass rhizosphere microbial communities from Kellogg Biological Station, Michigan, USA - KBS S1-3 metaG (SPAdes) (version 2) | ecosystem: Host-associated > Plants > Roots > Rhizosphere...
GAAGTTGTCATCCTGCATACTCGCGAAGGATCTGGCCTTGGACGTCGAAGCCAGATCCTTCGCGAGTATGCTCAGGATGACAGGCCCTTGGGCTGCAAAGCGGTTCTTGCAATGCCAACGCCAGCACCATTACTCTATGGACCGCACCTTCCACGGAGACTCACATGAGACTGATCAACCGCGTCGCCGCGACTTGTATTTTGCTGCTCGCCTCGGCCGCCTACGCAGAGCGCGTCGGCATCAACTTCACCAGCACCGAGAGCGACAAGTCGACACTCAAGGCCGACGACAAGGCCGGCATCGATCACACCTCGCAGAAGCACTGGAACAACTTGACGGTGGACGGCGACGATCCGAACGGCCATCAAAACACCGGCCGCAAGGCGGTCATCAAGGACAGCCTCGGCAAAGACGTGAAGAGCATGTCGGTGAGCGTGAAGGCCACCGAGCACACGCAGGTGTTTCCGTCGATCGGCGCGGACTGGGGATTTAAGGAAGGGAATCTCACGCTGGTGTCGGGGCACGTCGCGCCGCAGCCGTCCATCACGATCAGCGGGATTCCGTACAAGCGGTACGACGTGTACGTCTACCTGGCGGCCGGGGCGCAGGCGGGCGTGGGAAGCGTGACGATCTCGCTCGGCAAAAACGCCAAGGGCGATCTGGATAAAAACACCACGTACTTTTACAGCGTGAAGTGGAACGACGGCGCGTTCGCCGAGGCCGAGGCGCTCACGCTCGATGACGCCAACAACGGCGGCGCGGCGAACGTGGTGCGGTTCAAAGGAAACACGGCGTCGGCCATCGTGCTCGACGTCGACGGCAAACTAGGCGGCGGCTGGAGCGGCGTGGCGGCGGTGCAGATCGTGGAACTGGCGGATCCGAAGCCGGAGAAGAAGAAGTAAAGAGGTGCTGACTCTTCTGTAGGGTGGGTTTCAACCCACCGTCTGCGACGAAGACACGGTGGGTTGAAACCCACCCTACAAGAGAGGCTGTTAAGCTGCTTGCGCGATCGGCGTTGTCTTGTGGTCTTCCACAATCGCGGCGTGCTGCACGGCGGCGCCTTGCAACGCTCGGGCGACCAGGCCCGCAGCGATCATCGCGACCCAGATCACGGTTAAATCCAGACGAATCCGGCCGGCAAGCGGGGGATTCAAGAACGTCCACAAGTACAGGCCGACCCAGCCGGTGAGGCAGAGGCGGTCGGCCTTGGTGAGGGGTTGGCGGATCTTGTTCTGGAGCAGCTCGCGGGCCCACAGGACGGCGGGGATACTGAGCAGCAGCAGGTCGTAATCAAAGTAAAACGGCATGAGCAGCGGGGCACAGGCGATCGTCGCGGCGATCAGGCGGTCGCGGGCGTGTTCGTGGGCTCGCAGCGAGCCGAAGCTGCCGACCCACTTGCGGCCGGCTTCGCGCCAGGCGGCGAGAATCAGCGGGGCGGCGAACGCAGCGGCGCTCAAGAACCACAGCACGCGGACGGCCAAGCTCGGCGCGCCCAGTTCTTTGCCTTGAATCAGCAAACGCCAAAAGGCTTTGAAAGTGGCGTGGCGTTCCCAGTAGTACAGGTGCAGTTCCTGCATGATGCGCAGGTTGGCGGGCATCTTGGTGAAGAAATCTTCCAGCGTGCCGGGGAGCGCGGTGATGTTGATGCAAACAATCGCCATCCCCGTCACCGCGAGCCCGAGGATCGCCTTGCGGCCCATCGAGAAGCAGAGCACCGCGGCGATGAGTGCGGCGTGCTGCGGCTTGTAGAAGAGCAATCCCGCCACCATACCGGCGGCCAATCCCATGTCGCTGCGCCACAGTACAACGACGCCAAGCAACAGCCCGAGCGTGATGAACGTGTTCTGCCCGTGCGTTGCGGCCTGTACGAATGGCATGCTGGCGATAAACAACAACGGGATGAGCGCCCAGTTCTTCCAGTTGGCGCTATCGAGCATTTTGATCAAGACGGCCAGCGACAGCACCAGCACCACGCCGCTGACGACCTCCCAGATCGCGAGCGCCTCGTGGTAACTAAAATCGGCGAGCGGCGCGAACGCCAACGCCGCGAACGGCGGGTTCCAGTAGGGGGCGAAGCCTTTTTCGACTTCGAGCTGTGAGCCCTGCTCGACTTCGCGCTGGTATTCGCGGACGGCGTCCATGTCGTACAGCTTCTCGGTCTGTTCGGTCTGCACGAAGTGCCCGGCGGTGTAAAAGGCGAGGAAATCGTGCCCGATCATGCTGCCGGTAACCGACTTCTCGCGCTCGATGAGCGAGTTGCCGATGGTCAGCGTCAACAGCAGCAGGGCGACAGCGACGCCGAGCTTCCAAAGACGTTTACGAATGGGAGCAGTCGGTACAGCGATGGGGAGAGAGGTGTTCACACCCGTTTATCGGTTTTGTGGGGCGGGGTTGTGCAATCCGCCAAGGGTTCGTCATCCCGAGGTACTCCGAGGGATCTCGGGAAGGGAAGGTCGTTCGTGTCCCGAGATCCCTCGGAGTACCTCGGGATGACGGAACCCTGTCTACGCAGTCGGACGCAACCAACGTCCGATAACCAAGCAAATCCACCAAAACTCATCGTAGCGGCCGGTTTGGTCCGATGATTATTGGCCCTCAAGGAGTTTTATGAGCATGGACGCCGTCAGTCAGAAATCGATCTCAGCCGTGCCGGGGATTTTGGAGAAGATCGCGGTGCTGGACCGTTGGGTCAGTTCGCGCCTCGAAGAGACCAAGGCCGCCGAGCTGCGGATCGACCAGAAGCTGCAGCACCTGGGCAAGCTCGAGGGCTCGTTGGAGAACATGATCGACAGCCTGCGGAAGCAGATGATCGAGACCGTGCCGGTGATCCACCAGGCGAATCAGGCGCGCGAGACGGCTAAGAAGGTTGTCGAAGAAGCCATGAGCGACGCTATGGCGGCGGCGAGGCAGGCGGCCAACCATCTGGCACACCAGGCGGCCGACAGCATTGAAGCGCAGGTGAAGGAGCGCATCGCGGCAGCAATCGCGGGGGCGTCGAAAGACGAAATCGCACAGCTCGCGGGCGAATCGAAGAATGAGGTCGCCCAGCTCAGTCGCGATGTGCGGCAGCAGCTTTCTGAAGAATCCGCACACTGCCGTCAGCAGGCGGAGCAGACGCTCATCCTCTTTCGTCAGTTGCTGCAGAATCAAATTGACACGGTCCGCGACGAAGCGGCCGCGGCCACGCGTCCTTACATCAACCGCATCAGCGAGACGCGCGATCATGTCGATCGGCAGGTCGATGCAATTCTCGAAAGCGCCCAGGGCACCGTTCAGAATCGGCTGGAATCGCTGGCGAAATCCGCCCAGGCGTCGGTCGAGCTGATCGAGCAGAACCTTGTCGGCCGGGTGAAGAACATCCGCCCGCAGGTGATGAACGAAGTGGAATCGACACAGAAGATGATCGCCCACCGCGTGGCGGGGCTGATCGAGGCGTCGAAGAAGATGGTCGGCACGGTGGTGAACGAACTCGACGCCAAGCTCGAGGATCTCTCCCCTAAGGCCGACGCGCTGCGGGACGAACTCGATACGAAACTCACCGGCTATCTCAACGACCTGCAGGAATCGGCCAACACGATGATCGGCTGGCTCGAAGACCGCGTGACGCAGCGGGTGGACGATCTGGTCGAGAAGAGCCGCCACAGCATGTGGAGCGAGATGCGCAAGCTCGACGCCGCGACCGAGCGGCTGGAACGGTCGCAGCCGATGTCGACGCCGATGCCGGCCGACGAGCATCCGCACGAGCCGCTGTCGCTGTCGATGTACGTCGATCGAATGCGTCCGCGACCCGACCCAAAGCCGGCGGCGTGAGCCAAAACAAAATCGCTAGTTCTTGATCACCAGCGTGCTCGCCATGGTGTCGTGCAACGCCTGCTTCTTCTCGGTGAACCCGGCCATCATAAAACCGACACCGAGAATGATGCCGGAGATGATTTTCCCAAAGTACCGTCCGGTTGCGCGGCCGAACGAAATTCGCTGGCCTTCCATGTCGACGACTCTGATACCGACCGCACGCTTGCCGACCGTTGCCTGGGCGGACGACGATTCCTGTAGCGCGTAGTACAACCATCCCACCGCCAACGACGCGATTTGTGCAAAAGCGTTAATGAGCGTCGCGGTTTGCTTGGAGTTGCCGCCAATAATCACGCCGACAAAACCGACCACCATTCCGATGGCGAAACCCAAAACGAGCCCGATGATCCAGTCAATCAGCCAAGCCGCAAAACGCAACCAGAACCCGGCGTATTGAAAGTCCGTCACACCCCTTGGCGTTTGATACCCGAGCATGCCGGGCTGGCCGTACGCAGGCGCGCCGGCGTACATCGGCGCGGGGGCCGCGGCGAAGATGCCGTCGATCGTCGACGCCGGCGCCCACTCGGCCATGCCGGTCGTCCAGACCATGTCGCTCGGCTGAAGGTGACCGCTGGCCGCCATTCGTTGTAGGTTTTCAAAAGCCACCGGCGTCGGCGATTGCTGACCGTTGGTGGCGAAGTACCAGTTCGCTTCGCTCATGAACGTTTCCCCATTCAAAAAGTGACTGACCTCTACGCGGCGACGAACATAAGCGATCGGACTCCGGATGCCAAAAGAGTTCTCATCAATCCCCACCGCGGCGGCGTCAGTGCGAAAATCAGTCGAGACATAACCGTATACAAAATAGGGAATTATCGAATTCTCTACTTTTCTTATAGGTAAACTTGGAAATTTTCCTTGATCTTTCGTTTCATAGCGATAAGATTCCCCGCTCCAATGAAGAAGCTGCTTCCCATTCTGACCGCACACGTCACCGGATCGATCGGCCGCTGTTGAGCCGTTGTCGTTTCGGCTGGCAGATTCGGTTCGATTCTAAATCAGTGACAGTTATCAGGAGTTCATCATGGTTGGTAAGAAATTGTTGACCGCCGTTCTGGCGGCCGTGATCGGTGTGTCGGCAGCGGGGATTTCAACGGCTCGGGCGGATTCGAATTCGCTTTTGAACGTCTCGTACGATCCCACCCGCGAACTGTACGAAGCTTATAACAAGGCGTTCGTTCAGCACTACAAGGAAAAGACCGGCGAAGACGTCAAGGTCAAGCAGAGCCACGGCGGCTCGGGCAAACAGGCGCGAGCGATCATCGACGGCCTGGAAGCTGACGTCGCCACCCTCGCGCTGCAGCCGGATCTCGACGCGCTGGTCAAGAACGGCGAGTTGATCCCGGCCGACTGGCAAAAGCGCCTGCCGAACAACTCGGCCCCGTACACGAGCACCATCGTCTTCCTCGTGAAGAAGGGTAACCCCAAGGGCATTAAAGACTGGTCCGACCTCGTCAAAGACGGCGTCGGCGTGATCATCCCCAACCCCAAGACCTCCGGCGGCGCCCGCTGGGCCTACCTGGCTGCATACGGCTCGGTCCTCAAGAGCACCAACGGCGACGAAGCCAAGGCCAAGGAATACATCACCAAGTTCCTCAAGAACGTCCCCGTGCTCGATAGCGGCGCCCGCGGCGCCACCATCAGCTTCGCCCGTCGCGGGCTGGGCGACGTGCTCGTCGGATGGGAGAACGACTCGTACCTCGCGCTGAAGGAATTCGGCGAAGACAAATTCGATATCGTCTACCCGCCGATCAGCATTCTCGCTGAGCCGCCGGTCACGATCGTTGACAAGAACGTCGACAAGCACGGCACCCGCAAGGTGGCCGAGGAATACTTGAACTACCTCTACAGCCCGGCGGCGCAGGAAATCGCGGCCCAGAACTTCTACCGTCCGCGGAACGAAGAAGTCGCCAAGAAGTATGCCGAGAAGTTCAAACAGATCCCGCTGTTCACGGTGGATGAGCTGTTCGGCGGCTGGAGCAAGGCCCAGGCCACGCACTTCGCCGACGGCGGCGTGTTCGACCAGGTCTACCAGGGTGGCACCGCAGCGGCGAAGTAAATCGCACGGTTACGAAATAGTGGGTGTAACATAGTGGCTTGGTCGCTTTAAGTGACCAAGCCACTGTGTCTAGACAGAGGGAATCATGAAATACATCAAATGGATTTTGGCGATCGTCATCGTGTTGCCGGCATTCGCGCAGGCACAAACCTCGATCGTGAACGCGTCGTACGATCCGACCCGCGAGCTGTACCAGGATTACAACGCGGCCTTCGCCAAGCACTGGAAAGAAACCAAGGGCCAGGACGTCACCATCAAGCAGTCGCACGGCGGCTCGGGCAAGCAGGCCCGCGCGATCGTCGACGGGCTGGAGGCGGACGTCGCGTCGTTGTCGGTGTCGTTCGACATCGACGTGATCGCCAAAGCCGGTCTCACCGCGGCCGACTGGCGCACCAAGTTCCCCGATGACAGCTCACCCTACAGCAGCACGGTGGTCTTCCTTGTCCGCAAAGGAAACCCCAAGGGCATTAAAGACTGGGACGACCTGCTCAAACCCGGCACCGGATTGCTCGCTCCCAACCCCAAGACCGGCGGCGGGGCGCGATGGGTGTACTTGGCTGCGTGGGGACAAGCTCTTCGCAAAAACAACGGCGACGAAGCCAAGGCCCGCGATTACACGCAGAAGTTCTACGCCAACATGCTCGCCCTCGATCAGGCCATGCGTGGCAGCACCACCAAGTTCGTGCAGCAGGGCATCGGCGACGTGCTGGTGGGCTGGGAAAACGAGATTCTGCAGGTGGTCAACGAAGGCAAGCACAAGGAGGAGTACCAGATCGTCGTGCCGACCGAGACGATCACCATTGACGTCCCGATCGCGCTGGTGGATAAGGTCGTCGACAAACACAACACGCGTGAAGTGTCTGAAGCGTACGTGAAGTGGCTGTGGTCCAAAGAAGGCCAGGAAATCATCGCCAGGCGGTACAACCGCCCGCGCGACGCCGACCTGGCGAAGAAATACGAAAGCACTTTTCCGCAGGTGAAACAGTTCACGCTGAAGGAAACCTTCGGCGACTGGGACACGGTAATGAAGAAGCACTTTGTGGACGGCGCGGTGTTTGATTCGTTTACGCAGAAATGAAGGAATAAGGATGAAGGCAGAAGGATGAAGGATGAAAAAGGAGAGCCGCCGCGTCTTTCCTTTTTCATCCTTCATCCTTCTGCCTTCATCCTTCGCATATGGCCTCCTCCGCCTTCCAACGTCGCGTCATCCCGGGTTTCGGCCTGACGATGGGGTACACCATGATGTACCTCAGCCTCATGGTGCTGATCCCGCTGTCGACGCTGGTATTCAAATCCGGCACGCTCGGGTGGAGCACTTTCTGGTCGACCGTCACCGCGCCGGCGGTGATGCACTCGTACCTGATCAGCTTCGGCTGCGCCTTGGCGGCGGGGCTGATCAACGCGGTGGCCGGGCTGGCGGTGGCGTGGGTGCTGGTGCGGTATCACTTCTTCGGGCGGCGCGTCGTCGACGCGCTGATCGACCTTCCCTTCGCGCTACCGACCGCGGTGGCGGGCATCGCACTCACCAGCCTTTACCAGCGTGACGGCTGGGTGGGGCAGATCCTCACCCGCTTTAAGTTGACCGTTCCCTGGACCGGCTGGGCCGGCTTCAACGTCTCGCCGTACGGGTGGCCGATTGCCTGGGACGCCGGTTCGTGGTGGCCGCTCGCGTGGCACGGGGCGTGGTGGTGGCCGATCCGGCTCGACTGGTATTCCGAAGTCGCCTTCTCGCCGATCGGCATTACGGTCGCGCTCGTGTTCATCGGTCTGCCGTTCGTGGTGCGCACGATTCAGCCGGTGCTGCAGGACATGGGCAAGGAAGTGGAAGAAGCCGCCGCGAGTTTGGGCGCGTCGCGCTGGCAGACGTTTCGCCGCGTGATTTTCCCCGAACTGTGGCCGGCCGTGCTGACGGGGTTTGCGCTCTCGGTCGCGCGGGCGCTCGGCGAATACGGCAGCGTGGTGTTCATCAGCGGCAACCTGCCGATGCGAACCGAAATCGCGCCGAACCAGATCATTCAAAAACTCGAGCAATACAACTACGCCGGCGCAACGTCGATCGCGCTGGTGATGCTGGTGGCGAGCTTGTCGCTGCTGCTGCTGATTAACCTGGTGGAGAAGCTGACGGTGAAGCGATGACTGTTCAACTCCACCAGCCTGTCATCCTGAGTGTACTCGCGAAGGATCTGCGTGAATCGTCAATCAATGCCAGATCCTTCGCGAGTACGCTCAGGATGACAGCCTTCAAAGTGTGGAAGTGATTTAACATGGCCGCCGTAACCACTCATCTTCCGTCCGCGCCGCCGTCCAGTGCACCGGCCAGTGCCGTCGTGCGCGAGCCATGGATCGTGAAGTGGTTCCTCATCGCATTCACGATGCTGTTCCTCACGCTGTTTCTGTTCCTGCCGTTGGTAGTCGTTTTCTTTGAAGCATTTCGCGAGGGCTGGAAGGCGTACGTCGACGCCATCACCGAGCCGGACACGCTCCACTCGATTTACCTCACGTTCGTGACCGCCGGCGTGGCCGTGCCGCTGAATCTGATCTTCGGCATCGCGGCGGCGTGGCTGATCACCAAGTTCGAGTTCCGCGGCAAACGGTTCTTGCTGGCGCTGATCGATCTACCGTTCGCCGTCTCGCCGGTGGTGGCGGGGCTGGTGTTCGTCCTGCTGTTCGGCAAGCGCGGCTGGCTGGGACCTTGGCTGAGCGCGCACGACGTCAAAATCATCTTTGCCACGCCGGGCATTATCCTGGCGACGATTTTCGTGACGTTCCCGTTCATCGCCCGCGAGCTCATCCCGCTCATGCAGGCGCAGGGCACCGACGAAGAGGTGGCCGCCCGAGTGCTGGGGGCCGGCGGGTTTAAGACGTTCTGGAAGGTCACGCTGCCGAACATCAAGTGGGGTCTGCTGTACGGCGTGATCCTGTGCAACGCCCGGGCGATGGGCGAGTTCGGCGCGGTGTACGTCGTTTCGGGGAGCATTCGCGGCGAGACCTGCACCATGCCGCTGCAGGTGGAGATTCTGTACGCCGACAACTACCAGGCCGCGTTTGCCGTTGCGTCGATCCTGGCGTTTTTGGCGGTGATTACGTTGATTTTGAAGTCCATCGTAGAATGGAAAGTCGCGCGGGATTTGGCCGCCGCGGCAGCGAGTTAAAAGGCAGCATTGCGAAAAGAAGCAACCATGAGCATCGAAGTCCGCAACATCAACAAGACCTTTGGCAAGTTCCAGGCGCTGAAAGACATCAGCCTGACCGTCGCCAGCGGCGAGCTCGTTGCGCTGCTCGGGCCGAGCGGATCGGGCAAGACGACGCTGCTGCGCATCATCGCCGGGCTCGAGATGCCCGACGCCGGCAGCGGCAGCGTGTTGTTTCACGAGCAGGACGTTACGCGTTCCGACGTCGGCCAGCGCGGGGTGGGGTTCGTCTTCCAGCACTACGCGCTGTTTCGCCACATGTCGGTGCTCGACAACGTTGCGTTCGGACTGCGAGTACGGCCGTGGCGCGATCGGCCGCGGAAGAAGGAAATCCGCGAGCGCTCGATGGAACTGCTCAAGCTCGTGCAGCTCGATCGCTTTATCGATCGCTATCCGTCGCAGCTTTCCGGCGGCCAGCGACAGCGCGTGGCGCTCGCCCGGGCGCTGGCGGTGGAGCCGAAGGTGCTGCTGCTCGATGAGCCGTTCGGGGCGCTCGATGCAAAGGTCCGCCGCGAGTTGCGCCGATGGCTGCGAAAGCTGCACGACGAAATTCACATTACCAGCGTGTTCGTGACGCACGACCAGGAAGAGGCGCTGGAAGTAGCCGACCGCGTGGCGGTGATGAACGAGGGGCAGATCGAGCAGATCGGCACGCCGCAGGACGTGTACGACAAGCCGGCGAGCAAATTCGTCTACAACTTCCTCGGGAACGTGAACCTGTTCGCCGGGCGAATCGACCACGGACAGGTGCAGCTGGGCGACAAGGCCGTCGATGTGTCCGAACACGGCGTGTCCGCGCCCGCGAGCAGCACCGATCAGACGACGGTTTACGTGCGCCCGCATGACATTGAAGTGACTCGCACCGCCACCGACTCGGCCAGCATCCTCGTGAAAGTCGACCACGTCAGCCCCATCGGCCCGATCGTGCGCCTGTACCTGCAACGCCGCGATACCGGCGAACTGTTCGAGTCCGAACTCACGCGCGAACGCTACACGCAACTGGCGCCGGTGGTGGGCGAGGAACTGTACGCGACGTTCAACAACGCGCGGGTGTTCGCGGACGATTACTCGATCTGATAGCTGCTTGACGGCCTTCCGTTCACCCGCGCTAATCTCTTGTGGCGGAATCCATTCCTGTAGTCCGCTTAGCGCCGATCACATTGCGGTGCCATGAATGGCACCCTACAAGATTGACTCGGGATGACGGATCATCATTTAGACGACGAGCCGCTCGCACCGCCGCTGGCCACGCCAGCGCAGCAGCGGACGGCCACGGGGTTTCTCATCCTTGCTACCGTTTGCTGGGGTTGCAGTTTTAGCTGGGCTAAGTTCATCGGCGATTTCGCGAACCAGCGGCTAGGGCTCGCGGCGAATCATCCGGCCGGACCGGTGCTTATTCTCGGATTTCGATTCACGCTGGCGGCGATCCTCTGGTTCGCGGTGTTCCCCCACGCGCGGCGGGCGTGGAGCAAGCGGAGCTTTCAACGCGGCGTGCTGCTGGGCGTGCTGATGGCGATCGGCATGGTGCTGCAGATGCTGGGGCTCGATCGGACGTCTCCTTCGGTGAGCGCGTTTTTAACGGCGCTCACGGTGCTGTTCGTGCCGCTGATTTCGCTGGCGCGGTTTTTCAAATCGCCGTCGCCGGTGATGTGGCTGGGTGTGGTGCTGGCGACGGTCGGCATCTGGATGATGACCGGCGCGACGCCGACGGGGTTCGGGTTGGGCGAAGCGCTCGGCGTCGGGTGCGCGATCGCGTTTTCGGTCTACCTGCTGGCGGTCAACGCGATCGTTCCGCGGGATAATCCGTTCCGGATGACGGGGCTGTCGATGCTGGTCACCGGCCTGCTGAGTTTTGCAGTGGCGGGCGGGTTGATCGTGCACTCCGGTGGGCGGATGGACTGGGGCTTGGTCCTGGCGGGGCCAGCGTGGCCGCGGTTGCTGCTGCTGGTCTGCTTTCCGACCGTCGCGGCGTTTGGGATTTTGACCCATTTTCAGCCGCGGATCGACGCCACTCGGGCATCGCTTTTATACTTGTTCGAGCCGGTTTTTGCCGCGATTTACGACTATCTAGAGAACGGCCGAATGCTGATCCCCATCGCGCTGGCGGGGGCGACGTTGATTATCGTTGCGAACGTGCTGGTCGAATTGTGGTCGCGACGGCGAGGCGAGATCGATCACATCGAAATTTCGTAACTGAACATTCAACGTATATCGGCCTCTGGTAGTATACACATACGGTTGGAGGCCTTTCCATGAATTCTGCGTCGAAATGGTGTCTCGGAAGCACGCTCTTTTTGGCGTCGTTTTGCGCGTTTTTTAAGCCCGTCGCAGCCGCCGATGCGCCAGCAAGTAACGCCATCGATGCCGTCTGGCCGAGCCCGTTCGGCATGGGTTCCTGCGCGGCCCGCTCCAAAGATCTGGATAGCTGGATCCCGCAGATGACGGAGATCGGGATCCACAACATCCGCGGCACTTCCGGCACCGGCTGGCGCGGCGTGCCGACTACCAGTTTCACCAGTCTCGATAACAACCTCGATTACCTCCGCGCTCACAACGTTGTCTCGGGCGGCATCTTTTTCGTCGGACGCGGCAAAGACAAACGCGGCTTTCCGCTCGATGACCTGCCCGGCTGGACGGATCACGTGACAGCGATGGTCGGCCACACCAAAGGGAAGATCGTCAACTGGGAATTGTGGAACGAGCCCCCCAACGGCACAGGCAAGCAGACGGCGGCCGACTACGCCAAGTACGTCGTCGCCAGCTACGACGCGGCGAAGAAGGCAAACCCCGACTGCCTGATCGGCCTCTCGGCTAAGTCAGTGCACATCAACTATCTTGACCAGGCGATCGCCGCAGGCGCGAAAAATCACTTCGATTACATCACGCTCCACCCGTATGAAACGTTCGGCACGTCGGTGAACGTGCCGGGGTTTGAGCCGGTGTTCATGAGCATCGTGCCGACCCTTCGCAAGATGCTGGCGGCGCGGAACCCGGAGAAAATCAACGCACCGGTGATCCTCACTGAAATCGGCATGGACGCCGGCAAGCAGGGCCCGGAAAAACAGGCCCGCGCGATCGTCAAGTGCTACACCATGGGCATCGCACAGGGAATGACCTGCATCCAGTGGTTCGAAGGTCGCGACGGAGACTCCGGCCCGATGGGGATCATCACCGCCAAGGGAGACAAGCGCCCTTCGTACTTCGCGCTCGGAGCACTCATCAAGGCTCTCGGTCAGCGGCCGACATATGTGGGGTGGCTGCAGTTTAATGACAAGCACTACGGCTTCGTTTTTCAAGGCGAGAAAGGTCCGGTACTGGTCACGTGGGCTCGCGTCGGAACCACTGACGAAATCGACCTCGGCGAATCGCTCCCGATCACCGACACCGTGACGCAAAAGTCTGAGACGGCTAGCAAGCTTTCGCTCGGGGAGAACCCGCTCATCGTTGAAGGCGTGCCCGCCAAACTGCTGTCGCTGGCTAAGGAGAACAAGACCAAGCCGTTCCCATGGGGCGGCGACTACACCAGCGCCAAGTCGGTCTCCATCACGTACGGCGAGAAAACGGAAGAGAAGGGCCTGCACACCCGCGCCGGCGACCAGATCGCCGCCGACGTACTTGCCTACGGCGGGAACGCCCGTGTCGGCAACCTTCCGGGCGGGCAGGCGTTTTTGGTCGATCCGAATTTCCTGTCGTACACGCCCACGCCGATTGAGATCGCGATCGTCTGCCGCCGCAACCCGAAGAACGAGCCGGCCAAGATCCACATCGAATACGAAGCGCCGCCGGAAACCAAGAAGACGACCGAATTAGAAATCCCCGACAACAAGGACTGGTACACCGCCAAGTGGAAGATCACCGACGCTCAGTTCGTGAGCATGTACGGGTTCAATTTCCGCATCGATACAGGCAAGTACTACATCCAGAGTGTGACGGTCACAAAACTCGACAAGTAGGAGTGAACGATGAAGTTCAGCAAACGGGCAGGACTCGTTTCGACACTGTTGCTCGCAGGCGCGTTCGCCATGGCCGATCCAGCGACGGAGCCGACGACCAAGCCGACGCTCAGCGCCGCGCCCAATCCGCGCCTCAACGAACCGCTCAGCATTTTCGGTATCGGCAGCGACGCACAGAACACGCGAGATCTGACCAAGTGGGTGCCGCAGTACGCGAAGATAGGCGTGGGCAGCATGCGCGACGCCGGCGGCACGGGCTGGGTCGGCAAGCTTCACGACAACTGGGACCCGCTCGACGCCAAGATCAACTACGTCGAATCGCAGGGCATGACCACCGGCACGTTCCTCTACAACTACCGCAAGGACAAGCACGGCCTGCCCATGGACGACCTCGACGGCTGGACCGCGCACGTCACCCAGCTCGTCACCCATACCAAGGGCCACATCAAGTACTTCGAAAGCTGGAACGAACCGCCCAACGGCACGGCCAAGGGGCAAACGGCGGTGGATTACGCCAAGTACATGATCGCCACCTACAACGCGGCCAAGAAAGCGAACCCCGACTGCATGATCGGCATGGCGGCCCAATCGGCGCACCTCAACTATCTCGACCAGGCGATTAGAGCCGGCGCGAAGAATCACTTCGATTACATCACGCTGCACCCGTACGAAACGCTCGGCGTAACGATGAGCGTCTCCGGCGCTGAGCCGATGTTCATGAGCATCGTGCCGACCGTGCGAAAAATGCTGGCCGAGACCAATCCGGAGCGAGTGAACTGCCCGATCTGGTTCACCGAGATTGGCTACGACGCAAAGAAAGACGGCAGCCGGGAAAATATCCAGGCTTACGCGCTGCTCAAGACGTACACCATGGGCATCGCACAGGGGATGGCCGTCATCGACTGGTTCGCCTGCCGGGATGGAGACTCCGGCCCGATGGGACTCCTCCGCGGCGACGGCTCGCCTCGACCGTCGTTCATCGCGTACTCCAAGCTGATCGAAAGCCTCGGGCCGTTTCCGGAATATCTCGGCTGGGTGCTGTTGAACGACCGCAACTACGGCTTTGTGTTTAAGGGCGCCAAGGGCAACGTGCTGGTGACGTGGGCGCCCAAGGGCGCGACGGACGACCTCGACTTCGGAGAACCCGTTGAGATCATCGAGCCGCTGACCGGCACCTCGAACAAAGCCGACAAATACAAGTTGACCGAATCGCCCATCATCGTGAACGGCGCTCCCGCAAAGACCGTGGCCGACGCGAAGGCGAACAAGGCCAAGCCGTTCGCCTGGGGCGGCGACTACACCGACGCTAAATCCGTCTCCGTCACGATGGGCGAAAAGAACATCGAGAAGGGTCTGCATACCCACTCCGGCGACGCCATTGCCAGCGACATCGTCACCTACGGCGGCAACGCCCGCGTCGGCACGATGCCCGGCGGAAACGTCTTCTCGATCGACCCCAACTTCCTGCTCTACACCAGCACGCCGATCGAAATCAGCGTCGTCTGCCGCCGCGATCCGAAAAACACGCCGGCCAAAATCCGCGTCGAGTACGAATCGACGTCCGGCTACAAGAAAACCCCTGAGTTTGTCATCCCCGACAACACCGAGTGGCACACCGCGACGTGGAAAATCACCGACTCGCAGTTCGTCAACAAATGGGGCTTCAACTTCCGCATGGACGCCGGCAAGTACTACGTGCAAAGCGTGACCGTGACCAAGCTGGAGAAGTAGCGCCCGTCGCTTTCTGTAGGGTGGGGTTCATCCCCACCTCTGGGATTGGTGGGGATGAACCCCACCCTACAAAAATTTCGGGTACATTCCCGACATGAGCTCTGACCCGTCAGCTCCGCTCTTCCGCAAAGCGCCCGGTGGCTACTACGTCGCGCGCAACGCGACGCTGACCGGCGACATCACCATCGGCGCCGACACCAGCTTCTGGTTTAACGCCGTCGTCCGAGGAGATGTTGCCCCGATCACCATCGGCAGCCGCGTGAACGTGCAGGACGGCGCGTGCATTCACTGCGACACCGGCGAGCCGAACGTGATCGACGACGACGTCGTCATCGGCCATGGCGCGATCGTGCACGGGTTGCACGTGGGCGCGGGATCGCTGATCGGCATGGGGGCGACGATCCTGGGCCGGTCGAAGATTGGGAAGGAATGCCTGATCGCCGCCGGCAGCGTGGTGTCGCCGGGCATGGTCGTGCCGGACGGTTCGGTGGTGATGGGCGTTCCGGGTAAAATCGTGCGGCCTGTACGCGACTCCGACCTGCTTTACATGCGTAAACTGGCCAGCCATTACGTGGAACTGGCCAGAAAGTACGTCGATGGCGCGTTTCAACGGCCGGACTCGGGCGGGGGTACTACTTAATGATGCGATCCCGAACGATTCAGCTTCTCACTCTCGCGGCGTTACTCGTTACATCGACGGCGTACGCCCAGATCCCGCAGTTCATCGGCCTTACCGAATCATTCGATCTGAAGAGCCAGATGCCGCCGCTCACGCAGGCGCTGGAGCAGAAGAACTATGTCGACGCTGCCGCTCGGATCGATGCGCTCACGCACGACAACGCTGATGCGCTGATGAGCACCGACTCCGGCACGCTGGTCTCGATGCGCGGCTGGGCCGAAACCCTTTCCTCGTCGACGCGCTCGGTCATTCAACCGGAATATGACAAGATCGTTGGCGATGTGGCGAAGCAGACGCTGGAGAGCGTATCCGCCAAGCCGGGCAGCCGGCCGGAGGAATTCGTCGCGATTGCCAATGCTTATCCGCTTTCCAACGTCGTCGGCGAAGCGCTCGGCGCGGCCGCGATTCGGTCGATCACTTTTGGCGATCTATCGACCGCCGCCGCGCTTCAGGAGCGGGCGATCGACCGCGGCTGGCATCCGACGGATGTTCAGAAAACTTTGCTTGACGCCGCCACCAAGCTGAACACGGCGCCTGGCGGTTCGCTTCCAGCGTCGGCTGCTTGGTACGGCGCTGAACCGCCCGTTGCGTCGCATCGCATCGTGCCGGTGTTGACCGGCGGGATGGTGTTTTTCACGTCCGAACGCGGCGTCGTTGCGGCGCGCGAGAATGGCGACCTCGCCTGGCAGTGGATGGCGCCTAAGGCCGACCCGGCGATGTCCGGCGCGCGGCTCGGCTTTCATCGGCCCGCCGTTGTGTGCGATCCGGCCGGCAAGCCGCAGATCGTGATCGTCCGCCAACTCGTCGGCGGGACGCGGTTCGGCTGCCTGCGGGCGTTCCGCGCGACTGACGGCAAACAGCTTTGGACGACCGAAAACATGTCGTCGCTCGGATCGTGGTCGCTTGCATCCGCGCCGGTGGCGGCGGGGCGAACGGTTGTGGTGCTCGCGATCGACGAAGCCTCACGGCCCGCGGCGCTGGGCGCGTTTGCGTTTGAAGTCACCACCGGGCGTTACCTCTGGAGCACGCCGCTCGGCAGCTACACCAATCTCGGTGAAGGCGACGAACCCGGCTCGTGGCGCGAAGTCGACGCGCTCTGGAGCAACAGTGGCGTGGCGATCGACGGCTCCGAAGTCTTCGTCAACGCGGCCACCGGTTTTACCGCCAGCCTTGATCGCTTTGACGGCAAGGTGCGATGGATTCGCCCGTACACGCGTACACCCACGCCCGGCGAAGAACTGCTCGATCTCGACCGCCGCATGAGTCGCGGCGAAGGAAAGCTGCGCGAAACGTTCAAGAACAAGCTGGCCGAGCTGAAGGGGCTGGCGGGCAAAGACTTCACGATTCAAAAGACCGAGATCAAGGAAAAGAACGGCCGGCGCGAGCACGAACCGGATCCGACGGTGAAGGCGCTGGCGTCGTACTTTTCGCGTCCGGTGCGATGGATGTCGACGCCCGCCGTTTCCGGCGACGTGGTGGTGGTCGCAGCGTCTGACATGGCCGGCGTGGTGGGGCTCGATCGCCGCACGGGGCTGCAGCTTTGGGAGATTCCAGACGCAATGAAGCAAGCCACGCTGATCGGCGCGACGAGCAAAGCTGCCGTGTTTGCCGAATCCGACGTGAAAGGGATCGACGTTCATTCTGCCGCGACGCTGTGGACGTGGACCGCCGCCACCGAGCCGATCGCAGGACCGCCGGCGATGGCGGGGCGCTCCGTCCGCGTGCTGACGGGCAAAACAACCATCGTGGTGAATGCCGACACCGGCAGCACCGAATCGCCCGTCCCCGCCGGCTCGAGCATGGTCGGGCCGCTTGGCGAGGGAGTGCGGAATGCACTGCAGTCGGTGGATGCGCAGGTGACGGTCGGTTTCGCCACCGTTCGGCCGGGCGACACGAAGAAGCGGTAGTTTCATCGCAACTCGATACAATCCCTCGCTCAAATACCAAAGGACCCGGAAATGCCGCTCACGCGTGAACAAATCTGCGAACAGACCAGCAAAAAGCTAAACGCCGCTGTCGGCACGTTACCGAGCATGGAGGCGACGATCGGCCTCGACGGATTCGTCGATGAAATCATCGCCGTGGTCGACAAGCGCACCAGCACGACGGATTACAGTACGGTCGACACGATCGGCAAATTCGGCAGCAAGATCGTGGCGGCGGCGGGGGAGTCTTCGAACTACGAGCTGATCGTGAAGCAATCGAAGCTCGGCGGGAACGGGCCGATCATGGCCAACGCGCTGGCGAGTTTTGGGATGGCGGTCACCTACATCGGCAGCATCGGCTATCCTAAGCCACACGCGGTGTTCGATGACTTCGGCAAGCGGGCAAAACTGATCCCGCTCTCCGAGCCCGGCCACACTGATGCGGTGGAGTTTTCCGACGGCAAGCTCATGCTCGGCAAGATCGAATGCCTGGCCGACGTGAACTGGGAGTCGATCGTAAAGCGCGTCGGCCTCGATGCATTCACGCGTCTGCTCGACCACTCCACGCTCATTAGCACCAACAACTGGACGATGTTGCAGCACATGACCGAAATCTGGACCAAGATCCTGACCGAGGTGCTGCCGAAAATTAGTATGAAGGAGCGGTTGTTCTTCATCGACCTGGCTGACCCAGAAAAGCGCACCCATGCCGACATCCTTCTCGCGCTGCAGACGATGGAAAAACTGCAGGGGAGGGTGAATGTCATTCTCGGATTGAACCTGAAAGAGTCCGGCGCGATCGTCGACGTGCTCGGCTTGCCCGCGGCAGCGAATCCGGAAGCGGCGATCGAATTCACCGCACAGGCCATTCGCGAAAAACTCAACCTGCAATGCGTGGTCATCCACCCGCGCAAAGGCGCCGCGGCGGCGACGAAGGAAGGGACGGCGAAGTTCCTCGGGCCGTTCGTCGCGCAGCCGAAGATCAGCACCGGCGCGGGCGATCACTTCAATGCCGGCTTCTGCCTCGGGCGTACGCTCGGATTCAATTTGGAAGAAAGTCTCTGCTGCGGCGTGGCGACGAGCGGATACTACGTTCGTAGTGCCAACAGTCCGAGCGGCAAGGAGCTCGCCGACTTCATCGCCGAATTGCCGCCGCCGCAGGCGGAGTGAGCCATTTTCGAAACGCGAGTTTCGACTGTAAAGCCAAGCGAGCGCATCCTTTCTGCGTTTGAAGAAAATCGAATAATTTCTAAATACAAAAATTTAATCCGCTTCGTTATGATGGTTTTTTCATGCCGTTAACGGGGCCGGAAATCTCGGATAAGTGGTACGAGCTCGAGCAGATTTTCGCCGCCGTCCCTTTCGGGATGGTGTTGCTGGATCGCGACTTGCGCTATCTCCGCGTCAATCGCGCGATCGCCGACATGGTCCGCATGAAGGTCGACGACATGCTCGGCAAGACCGTCGCCGAGCTCTTCCCCGGACACATCGACACGGTTCGACCCTTCATGATGCAGGTGTTCGACAGCGGCGTACCGCAGTACAGCGTTGAACGGGGGATGAAGTTTGAGGAAGGGCAGTTGAGCTTGCTCTCCAGCTACCTCCCGATCCGCGACAAGGACGGCGTTGTCACCGCATTATGTGTAGTCGCATTTGAGACGACCGATCTGGTGAAGGCGGAGATGAAAATCCGCGAGGCCCGCGACGCCGCTGAGGCCGCCAGTCAGGCCAAGGACAAGTTTCTTGCGGTGCTCAGTCACGAACTCCGCACTCCGCTTACCCCGGTACTGGCGATGGTGTCGAACCTGCAGGGCCGGACCGACCTGCCGGTGGACGTTCGCGAAGACCTCGCCACCGTCCGCCGTAATGTGGAACTTGAATCGCGACTGATCGACGATCTGCTCGACCTGACCCGCATCTCGCAAGGCAAGGTTTCACTTCGTCAGTCGGACACCGATGCTCACATGCTCCTGCAGCACGCGATCAACATCTGCCGCGACGACGTCGCCGCCAAGCGGCTGGAGCTGAAGCTCGACCTGACCGCCGACCGCACGCGGCTGTCGGGCGATCCGGCTCGGCTGCAGCAGGTTTTTTGGAACTTGCTGAAGAACGCGGTCAAGTTCACCCCTGAGAACGGGGTTGTTCACGTCCGCTCCAGCAACGCCAATGGCGATCTGCTGATCGAGTTCCAGGACACGGGGATCGGCATTGATCCGGATCACCTGCCGCGGCTGTTTAAGGCGTTCGAGCAGGGGCAGATCAGCATCACCCGTCAGTTCGGCGGGCTGGGGTTGGGTCTCGCGATCAGCAAGGCGCTGGTCGACCTGCACGGCGGGTCTATTCGTGCCCATAGTGAGGGGAGAGGGCAGGGGGCCAAGTTCAGTGTCAGCCTGCCGGTGGGGGTCGGAACTGCGCCCGCGGCCGCGACCGCCCCAAAGGCGGCCGCAGCCGGATCCGCTCGTTCGGCACGGCTGCTGCTGGTCGAAGACCACCCCGACACGCTGCGGGTGATGGCTCGGCTCATCCGGGCGATGGGGTACACCGTCGAAACCGCCACCAACGTCGCCGACGCGGTCGCCAAAGCCAACGCCGGTCAGTTCGACCTGCTGGTGAGCGACATCGGCCTGCCCGACGGGACGGGACTGGACATCATGGCCCAGATCAAGCCGCTCCCGGCGATCGCGCTGAGCGGGTATGGGATGAGCGAAGACGTCGAGAAATCCAAGGCCGCCGGGTTCACGGTTCACCTAATCAAGCCGCTGAACGTCGACGAATTGATGCGGACGATCGACTCGCTGCTCCAATAATAAGTGGGCTGGTGAACTGGGGGCGTTTGGTGACTCGTACCACAACTGATTCACGCGTTTTTATTTGCATAGCCGATACCGTTATCATAAACTCCCCGCCCGCGCGATGGATAAGGCGTTATCCGTCAAGCGACTGCGAGGCGGAGCCTTGTGGACGGGGAGATCTCGGCGGAACGTAGATGCGGCTGTGAGTCGGTCGTCTGGCGCGAAACAAGCCAAAAATTTCGCGATTGGGCATCGGCTTGGGTAGCATCGCCTGCAGAGATGTTCCGAAGGTTCCAAACGTAGTGTTGCACCTGGGATAGACACCAACAAGAATCAGTTTCCGCGCATGCCCCGACGCTTTTTTACCAGCCCGACGTATCGACCGACGACCCTGTGTCGCCGGTGTGGATCGCGTACGGGCTCGGATCGCGTCGGACGGACCGCCTTTGGGTGGTGGTCGTAGCGCTGTTTGACCGGACGCGTGGCTCGCGTTCGCCGACTCCGCCGCCGGGTTTTACTCCGGGGCAATTGGAGGAATCGTGTTTCTGGATCGCTCCGCCGGCCGTGGCTCTTCTGACAACGATAACGCAAACCAGGACCGTCGCCGCTCGCGACTGGCGATGCTGGGGATTGCGGTAAGCGTGGCGACCCCGATGGTCGCCGGCTCGCAGCTCATGGCGCAGGACGCTGCTCCCGCCGCTCCCGCTGCCGATGCTGCAGCGCCCGCCTCAACGGACGGCCGCGAGCTCTACTTCCAGGGCCGCGAATACTTCTACAAGAATGACTGGGTCAACGCCCGCAAGGCGATGGAAGCCAGCAAAGCCGCCGGGTACGTGCCCGAAGGCTCGACGCGCAGCCAGGACTGGTTCCTGGAACAGATGAGCGCGAAGAAGGAAGAAGCGACCGCCGACGCCGCCAAGACCGCCGCCGCCGATCAAGCCAAGGCAACCGCCGACGCTGACAAGGCTGCCCAGGCGAAAGCCGACGAAGCCGCCGCCGCCGCCAAGGCCGCCGCCGCTCAGAGCGACACCGCCAAGAAAGAACAAGCCGCGCAGGCGTACAAGAAAGCCGTTGCCGACTACAAGAGCGGCGACTGGATCGGCGCCCGCATGATGTTCCAGACCGCCGAGGAGTTGGGTTACAAGCCGGGCTGGTTCGAGACTTCGCCGGCCGACTACCTGGCGAAGATGGACAAGAAGGAGCAGGCCGACGCGCAGAAGCACGCCGCCGACCTTGCCGCCGAGCAGGAACAAGCCGCGACCGTCAAACGTGCCCAGGAAGCCGAAGCCGCCCGTGTCGCCGCTGCGACTGCCGCCGCTGCTGCCGCCCCCGCCGCACCGGTCGCCGCCGTGCAGAACGAACCGGCTCCCGCGCCGGCCCCGGCTGGTAACGATCTGGCCGGCACCGCCGCGCTGGAAAACGCCCGCGCCGTGCAGCGAGCCGCCGAGTCCCGTGACAAGGTTGCCGCCGCCCGCAAGGCCATCGACGCCAACCGCCTCGACGAAGCCTCTGCACTGCTGATCGACGCAGTGAACCTCGACCCGAACAACGCCGAAGCCAAGGCCACCCTCGACCGCGTTCAGTCGCTGCAGGGCAAGACCAGTGGCACGGGCCTCCTCGCCAAGCAGGCGAACGAAACCAAGTACCGTAAGCAGGAAGTTCGCTTCAACTTCAACGAGTCAATCGCCAAAGCGAACGGCGCCATCGCCGGCAACGACTTCGCGTCGGCCCGCAACTACATCACCGCCGCCCGCGTCGCCCGTGAAGCAGCCAAGACCGACTTCACCGCGTCTGAACTGCTCGAATTCGACACCACGATCGCCCAGACGCAGATCGCCCTCGATTCGGCCATCAACAAGAAGACCGCCGAAGACCTGAAGATCACCAACGAGAACATCGCCAAGGGTGAAGAGGCCAAGCTGAAGGCTCGTGAGGAAGAAAAAGAAAACACGGTCAAGGCGCTCGTGAAGAACGCCACCGATCTGACCAGCGCCGGCAAGTACCGCGAGGCGCTCGGCGTCATCAACCAGATCCTGATCATCGACCCGCAGAACGACTACGCCGTCGGCGCTCGTCCGCTGGTCGAAGACCGGGCCAACTTCCTCGAACAGCGCACCAGCCGCGAGATGTTCACCTCGGCGTTCACCAAGCAGCTCAATCGCGCTGAAGAAGAAAAGATCCCGTACGAAGAAATCCTGCGTTATCCGACCGACTGGCCCGAACTGTCGGCCCGCCGCGATCAGACCACCGCCGTTGAAAAGGGCGGCAAGTCGGTCGACCGCGCCACGCAGGCGCTGCTCGATCGCCGTCTGCCGGAAATCCGGTTTGACAACGTGGGCTTTGCCGACGTCGTCGACTTCCTCCGCGACGTAACGGGCGCGAACATCTTCGTGAACTGGAAAGCCCTCGAAGCGGCCCAGGTCGATCGCAACGTGCCGGTGACGGCCCGCCTGCGCGACATCCCGTTCCGCAAGGCGCTCACGATCATCCTCGAAAGCGTCGGCGGCGGGGCGACCAAGCTCTCGTACTCGGTGGACGAAGGCGTCATCACCATCTCCACCTCCGAAGACCTCGCCAAGAACGTCGTGCAACGCGTGTACGACATCCGCGACTTGATCATCGATATCCCTGACTTTACCGACGCGCCCAACTTCAACCTGGACTCCTCTAACACCGGTGGCGGTGGTGGCGGCGGTGGTGGTGGCGGCGGACAGGGCGGCGGCGGCTTGTTCGGCGGCGGCGCCGGTGCTGCTGGCACGACCACCGGCGAAGGTGCCACCCGCAAGGACCTCGTCGACCAGCTCGTGAACCTCATCCAGGACACCGTCGCGAAGGACACCTGGGCGGCCACCGGTGGCAACATCGGCGCCATCAAGGAACTCGGCGGTCAGCTCATCGTCACCCAGACGCCTGAGAACCAGGGCCTGCTCGAAGCACTGCTCGAACAGCTCCGCGAAACCCGCGCCATCCAGGTCACGGTCGAAACCCGTTTCCTCACGGTGCAGCGTAACTTCCTCGAAGACATCGGCGTCGACCTCGACGCGACGTTCAACCTCAACAACTCCTGGTCGGACAAGTTCACCCCGATCACCGTGTCGTCCGACTCGGCCCTTGTGGCCGGCGGCAACAACGCGGCCTCCACACAGGTTCCCGGTTCGCTCGCAACGAGCTTCCAGGGTCTGAGCCCGACCGGTCAGGCCGGCAGCGGTTTGGCGATCAGCGGGTCGTTCATCGACGACTTCCAAGTCAACTTCCTGCTCCGCGCCACGCAGGCGAACACGACGGCCACCATCGTCACCGCCCCGCGCGTCACGCTCTTCAACGGCCAGCGCGCTTACGTGCTGGTTGCGACTCAAAAGGCGTACGTCAGCGATCTGACCCCGGTCGTCGGCACGAACTCGATCGGCTTCGACCCGACGATCTCGATCGTCGAGTCCGGCGTGCTGCTCGACGTGCAGGCCACCGTCAGTTCTGACCGTAAGTACGTGACCCTCACGCTCCGTCCGCAGCTCGCCCGCCTGAATGCTCTGCCGGCGTTTAACTTCGGCAACGGCTTCGTGCAGCAGCCGGAATTAGCGATCACTGAAGTGAAGACCACCGTCAGCGTGCCGGACGGCGGAACGCTCCTCCTCGGCGGCCAAACGTTGGCAGGCGAGACGGAAAAGGAAGTCGGCGTGCCGATTCTGTCGAAGATCCCGTTCCTCAAGCGGCTCTTTACGAACCGGTCCAGTGCCAAGGACGAGCAGATCCTGCTCATCCTGGTCAAGCCGACGATCATCATCCAGAAGGAAGCCGAGGCGAAGCAGTTCCCGCTGCTGAGCACGAAGATTTCTGGCTAATTTGACGTAAAAACCAACCCAAAGCCCCGGGATACCCATCCCGGGGTTTTGCGTTTGATGCAGTGACTTGCAAAGCTGACCCGGATCGCTACACTGCCCGGCTCGCGTTTTTTTGAACAGGTAGGTTGATATGCCACGTGTTTGTGCTTTTACCGGTAAGAAGACTACGTTCGGGAACCAGATCACCACGCGCGGCAAGGCCAAGTACCTTGGCGGCGTCGGCACGAAGATCACGGGCATTACCGCCCGCAAGTTCATGCCGAACATCCAGAAGGTCCGCGCCATCATCAATGGCAAGGTCGTTCGCATTAAGGTGTCGGCCAAGGCGATCCGCAACGGGCACATCGTTAAGCCCGTTCGTCGCCGCTACGTGAAGCCGGAAACCACGGCCGCAGCGTAAGGGTCGCTTGATTTGAAATTTAAAAAGCCCACGGTTTAGCCGTGGGCTTTTTCATGCGCTGAGGATTGCTTGAGTCCTTCCGCTTTAGCCGATACAACCACCGACATGTCCAGCGCCAAAATCACCGTAGACGACACTCGCCACGTAGCCAAGCTCGCTCGCTTGTCGATGGACGAGCCTCGGTTGAACAAGCTCACCGGGCAGCTCGAATCGATCATGGGTTACATCGCCAAGATCAACGAAGTCGACATGTCCGACGTAGAACCGATGGCCCACGCGCTGCCGCTGCACAACGTGTTACGGGAAGACGTCGTCGAGCCGGGTCTGCCGCTCGAAGCCGTCTTGAAAAACGCGCCGGATACGGATCCGCCGTTCTTCAAGGTGCCGAAAGTCATTGGTGGTGAAGAAGATTCCGCCGGTTGAGAGTTTACGCCTCCCCCGCGCATCTAGACACGCCCGGCGGGTGGGACCGCTAAACAATTCGCGATATTTCCCAACTCAACCATTCGGGTCTACCCGATCCTGATGTCTCGACGTGTTCCATCTGACATGGAATCGCATCTGCGCCTCGGCGACTGCGGGATTGCGCGTCGAGAGCGCGGCGACGAGCTTCTGGTGCCATTTTGCCGGCAGGCCGTGACGGGTGGCGTTTACCCACGTCTGGTGCATGTACCGGCGGAACCACACGCGTTCGAGCTCGCGGGCGAGCACGGCGCGGCCGCTGGCCTGCGCGATGGCGAGATGGAACGCGCCGTGAGCGTCGTCGTGATCGCTATCTCCCGGATCGGCGCCGGCCTTCATCACCGCATCGATTTGCTTCGCCTGGGCGAGCAGGGCGGCAAGCACTTCGTCTGATGCTCCGATCGCGCACTCGCGGGCGGCCTGGCACTCGAGCGCTTCGCGCAACACCACATCGTCCATCGCCTGTTCCGCCGAAACACCGATCACGCGGGCGCCGTACATGGGGGCGCTTTCCACCAGACCATCCGATTCAAGCCGAAACAACGCCTCAGTCACCGGAACCGGACTGACGTTGAGCTGCTTGGCCAGGCTACGCCGCACCAGACGAGTGCCAGGGGCGAGCTTGCCAGCGACGATGTCGTTGCGCAGCACCGTATAAGCCTGGTGAGACAACGTCGAAAACGACTTTGCGGATTTGCTTTTCACGGCGGCAAACTCCATTTGACAGGGTTAATGTATCTGATATATCAAACCGTCACAACGGCACTTTCAATTGGAGCCTTCCCGTGAAGATCGAGCGTGTCGACGGCGTTTTCATGCGTACTGCGCCGGACAGGGAGAACGAGCCGCGGCCCTGCGAGCGCCTGCTTAGCCACGACGTCAACGACATGGCCGTCTTCGATTCGATGGCGACGGCCAAGCCGAGCTGGTCACGATTGACACTTGGCGTGCAGGGGTGTCTGCGAAGTTAACCAACCGGAGACGTTCATGATTGATCCAACGATTTATCACATCGGCGAGGACTCGCAGCTTTTCGTCGACGACCTGATGATCGAAGCCGCGCAGGGCGTCACGCGCCGATGGCACAAGCCGGTGCGGCACGGCGATGCGCCCGTACTGAAGCGTGACCAGTCGTGGGAAAAGCATCTCTACTTCACGTACAGCAACTACGTGGTCATCCGCGATCCGCAGGACGGGCTGATTAAGTGCTGGTACGAAGACATGGTCGAAGTGACGGGTTTGGAGCACCCATGGAAGACCGCCATCCTGTACGCCGAGAGCCGCGACGGCATCACGTTCACAAAGCCGGCGACGGGTATTAAGGACAAGGACGGGCAGGACACGAACATCGTCATGGGCTACCAGGAAGGCGTAAAGAACAGCGACCGCAACCCTTGGGCCGAGGCCGGTGTGCACTCCTGCGGCATTGCGATTGACCCTCACCCGCCTACTCCCGCCGAGCGATTCCGCGTCATCTACTCCGAAGGCTCGCACGTCAACGGACGCTTGAAACACCAAACCGCGATCGGCCATTCGCCGGACGGCAAGCATTGGCACCGCTATCCGATGCGTGCCAGCATCGGCAGCACCGGTGGGAATCTCAACGACGTGTCGTGCATCCACTACGACGAGAGCGCCCGCACGTTCGTGCAGAACACGCGCGACCACCGCATGTACGACGTGCCGAAGCCGATGCGCACCCCGCACGTGTCGCACTGGTTCGGCTCGCTTCATCCGAACCGGCCCGATCTGCGCAGCACCCGCAAGGTGGTGCAGACGCGCAGCAGCGATTTCATTCACTGGACCGAGCCATTCCTCGTCAGCACACCGGATAGCGCCGACGCCGAGCACACCGCGATCGACAATCTCGACAACGCCCACTACGGCATGCAGCAGTTCAGCGTCGGCCGGATGCAGTTCGGCACGATGGGGATTTTCCGTTACGTCGCCAACGAGATGGACGTGCGGCTTACGTTTAGCCGCGACGGGCATAACTTCGTTGCGACCGATCGCGGTACGCCGTTCCTCGCGCCGCGCGGGCCGGGGCACTGGGACGCGTACATGGTCAGCATGACCAGCCAGCCGATCGAAATGGGCGATGAACTCTGGTTCTATCACGGCGGCAGCCAGGTGCACCACGACTGGTGGTGCGGCCCGCCCGAAGGGATCGATCACGACGACACCCGCGAGGCCGAGAAGCGAATGCGCGACGGCTACGCCATGGGGTTGGCCAAGCTCCGCAAGGACGGCTTCGCATCGCTTGACGGCAGCCACGAGCGACCCGGCTACGTGCTGACCCGGCCGTTCAAGAGCGCCGGCGATCGACTGCTGATCAACGCGCGCTGCCGGCCCGGCGGGTCGATCCAGGTGGCCGTGCTCGATCACGACCGAAATCCACTGCCCGGCCGCGAGGCGGAAAAATCCGACCCGTTCACCGGCGACAAGACGGCGCACGAGGTGACGTGGGGCGGCCAATCCGAGATGGGCCTTCCCGCCAAATGGCGGCAACTCTTGTTCATGATCCGCGACTCGGAGATTTTCTCCTTCCGTTGCGTCGGACAATCGGCCGAGGCAGAGAAAAAGCTGATCCACGAAAGCGCCAACCCCACCGCGGCGTCGGCAACAAAGACGGACCAGAAACGTACGTAATAGAGACTTCCAGTGGAAAGAATGATTATGAAAGCACCTTCTCGATTCGCGTCTGCGTGGGTGTCGGTCCTGTTGATCGCCGGCGCAGCGAGCTCGGCCCGCGCACAGTCGATTCTTTTCATCGGCAACAGCTTCACGCGCAGCATTCCCACGCCGATCACTGCCATCACGAAGGCCAAAGGTAAGCCGTTCGACTTCGACGTGGTGGCCAAGAGTCACACCAACTGGGGCTATCACATCGGCAAAGGCGCGCCGGAAACCGAGAAGGCGCTGACGGAAAAGAAATGGGACTTCGTTGTCCTGCAGGACCTGAGCGACGAGCCGACGCACACGGGCAATGTGAAAGCGTTCATGGCCGACGGCGAGGCGTTCTACAAGAAGATCCGCAAGCTCGCCCCGACGGCGAAAGTCGTGCTGTACGAAACCTGGGCGATGGGAGCCGAGAGCAACACGTACACCAAGGATTCGACGCCGACCACCTTCGCCAATCCCACGGAAATGTCGGATGAACTGGTCAAGAATTACGAAGCCCTGGCGGCCAAGTTGGAATCGCTCGAGCCCGGCGACCAGGTGCTGCTTGCGCCCGTCGGCGCAGCGTTCGCCCGGTGCTCGCAGCTTTATCCGAAGATCGATCTTCACGGCGCGGATCACAAACACTTCAGCGACACCGGCAGGTACCTCGCGGCGCTGGTAATCTACGCCACGATCTACAACGATACCCCCGTCGGCCCGGGAAAGACGCCAGGCATTAAAGAGGACTCCGAAACGATGGCCAACCTGCAGAAGGTCGCCAAGGAAGTCATTGACGCGCGAAACGCAGCCAAGAAATAGACTCATGAAAATACACGCTGCATTTCTTTCAGTTCTAATCCTGCTCGGTGCCACGTCGATGTTGCGGGCCGAGTCGTCGATCGTCATCAAGTCGGGGCAGAAGATCGGCTTCATGGGCGACTCGATCACCGCGCAGGGCAATTCCCCGAGCGGATACATCGGCCTGACGATGTACGCGCTCAAAACCGAAGGCGTCGACGCCGTCGCGATTCCCGCTGGCGTCCCGGGACATACCTCGGGGAACATGCGCGGGCGCGTCGGGCCGCAGGTGATCGATGCCAAGGCCGACTGGATGACGCTGAGTTGCGGCGTGAACGACGTCATGATGCAGGCCAAAGGGCACGGCGTTGAGCTGGACGCGTTCAAGAAGAACATCATGATGATGGTCGAAGCCTGCGAGGCCAAGCACATCAAGGTCGTGCTGCTTACGCCCACGCCGCTGGGCGAAGAACTCGACAACGAAAGCAACAAGAAGCTCGCCGGATACGTTGAATTCATGAAGTCGTACGCCAAGGAAAAGAACCTGCTGGTGGCTGACATCAACGCCGCGTTTGCCGAATACCTGAAGAAGTCCGCCGCCGCCGATGAGAAGGCGGGCGCTCGCCTGCTCGCCGACGGAATCCATCCCAACCAGCTCGGACAGCGCCTGATGGCCAGAACGCTCATCCTGGCGCTCGGCATTCCGGAGAGCGACATGCCCAAGATCGAAAAGGCGTGGTTTGAAAACCCGCAAGGCAAGTCGGTCAAGATCGGCCAAGGCGAATTCGTGTTGATCAGCCAAAAGCAGTTCAACGCGCTGGAAGCCAGCGGCGGCAAGAAAAAAGCGAACGCCGGCGCCATCGTGCAGACGCTGTGGAAGCAGGCGTTGGCCGAGAATGGCAATGATGCCGCCAAGGCACAGGAAAAGATCGGCGCGATGGTCGATGCGTATCTCGCAAAGGGCGGCAAATGAAACGGTTGGACCTCTCCCGTGCGTGCATCGGCAGCTGGTGCCAGATCGGCCATCCGGCGAACGCGGAGATTCTCGCCAAGGCCGGTTTCGACTGGATCGCCGCCGACTGCGAGCACGGCGAATTTGAGGATGGCGACCTCGGAAACTTCTGCCGGGCCGTGCGGCAGGTCGAGTGCGTGCCCCTGGTGCGCGTGAAAGAAAACGCGACGCTGCCAATCCGCCGGGCGTTGGATCTCGGCGCGGCCGGTGTGATCGTGCCGCTGATCAACTCCGCCGAGGAAGCCGCGCGAGCCGTGTCCGCCGCCCACTATCCGCCCGAGGGTGTTCGCGGATTCGCCTGGCAGCGCGGCAATGACTGGGGCGCCAACTTCGACGCCTACGCCAAAGACTTCAAGCCGCTCGTCGTCGTCATGATCGAAAGCAAAGCCGCGGTTGAAAACATCGATTCGATCATGGCCGTCCAAGGCGTCGACGCGTGCTTCATCGGCCCGTACGACATGAGCGGCTCTTACGGCATCGTCGGCCAAACGCGACACCCACTCATCAAGGACGCCTGCGCCACCGTCGCCGCCGCCTGCAAAAAGCACGGCAAGGCCGCCGGGCAGCACATCGTCACGCCCACCGCCGACGACGTGAAGTCGGCGATCGGGCAGGGGTTTACCTTCCTCGCGCTGGGGATGGATTCGTTCTTCCTCAGCAGCGGGGCCCGCGCGGCACTGGCGATGGTGAAGTAGCAGGATTCCCCCTCGACGTTCCGCCTGATTTCCGTATCCTTTGCCACCTATGCTTGCTCACGACACGTTGCTCGGCGCCCGCGATGCGATCCGCGCGAAAAAGATTTCCTCGACCGATCTCACCCGCCAGGCGTTGCAGCGCATCGAGCAGCTCGAGCCGTCGATTCTCGCGTTCAACAGCACGATGCCTGAGCGGGCGCTCGCCCAGGCGAAGGCCGTCGACGAGGGCAAAGTCACCGGCCCGCTGGCGGGCGTGCCGATCGCGATCAAAGACAACCTCTGCACCACGTACAGCACGACGACCTGCAGCAGCAAAATGCTCGAGAACTTCCAGGCCCCGTACGACGCGACGGTGGTGAAGAAGCTGGAAGCGGCCGGCGCCGTCATCGTCGGCAAAACGAACCTCGACGAATTCGCGATGGGCTCGTCGACGGAAAACTCCGCCTTCAAGACGACGAAGAATCCGTGGGACACCAGCCGAGTGCCCGGCGGCAGCTCCGGCGGATCCGCCGCGGCGCTTGCAGCCGGAATGTGCTGCGCGTCGATCGGCTCTGACACCGGCGGCTCGATCCGCCAGCCCGCCTCGCTGTGCGGCCTTGTCGGGCTCAAGCCGACGTACGGTCGGGTCAGCCGTTACGGCCTCGTCGCGTTCGCCAGTTCGCTCGACCAGATCGGCCCGTTCACGTGGACGGTCGCCGACAACGCGCTGCTGATGAACGTCATCAGCGGGACCGATCCGAAAGACAGCACCAGCTTTCCGTCGCCGGTGCCGGATTACCTCGCCACGATCGATCAGCCGATCAAAGGCCTGCGCATCGGCATCGCGAAAGAATTCAACCTGACGGAAGGCATGGACCCGCAGGTGACCGCCTCTATCAGCGAAGCGATCAACGTCTACAAAAAACTCGGCGCCACGATCGTCGACGTCAGCCTGCCGCACACCGAGTACGGCATCGCGGCGTACTACGTCATCGCGCCGTGCGAAGCCAGCAGCAACCTCGCCCGCTACGATGGAGTCCACTTCGGCCATCGCACCAAGGAACCGGTCAAGGACATCGTCGAACTCTTCAGCAAGAGTCGCGGCGAAGGGTTCGGCGACGAGGTGAAACGCCGCATCATGATCGGCACGTACGCGCTCAGCAAAGGGTACGGCGAAAAGTACTACGTGCAGGCCCTCAAGATGCGCACGCTGATCAAGAAGGACTTCGACGACGCCTTCAAGAGCTGCGACGTCATCCTCAGCCCCACGAGCCCGACGCCAGCGTTCAAGGCCGGCGAAAAAACCGGCGACCCGCTGCAGATGTACCTGTGCGACGTGTTCACCGTCACCTGCAACATCGCCGGCATCGCGGGCTTGAGCCTGCCGTGCGGCTTCTCAACGGGCGACAAGCCGCTGCCCATCGGCCTGCAATTGCTCGGGCCGACGTTCAGCGAGGAAACGCTCTTCCGCGTCGGGCGGATGTACGAAGCCGCAACCGACTGGCACACGCGCCGGCCGAAAATTTAGGCTCCGTCCCCAATCACTTTTCTTTCCGCCGCCGGCCAGAAATCATCAAAATCGACCGCCCGGCCGCGTAACTGCTGGCCGGGCCGGGCGTTGGCGATTTTGCACCGGGTGCGCAAAGGTGCGTTTAGGTACGATTAGGTTCGTTTAGGTGCGCAAAGGTGCGCATTTTTGCGCCGCTCGGGCGAACCTTCTCGGACTATTCGATTGTCAAAGAGCGACCGCCATGCAAACAGCGCGCAGCGATCGACGCGGCCGCAAGGACCGCATCTATAAGTAACGACGGCGGTGCGCCGGCCGAGCGCCGTGCGCGCACCGCCGAGGTGCGAATCGCTGGCCGTTCGCAAAATTCGACGATTTATTTTCCGGATTTGTCATTTTGCGCGTGTCGCTATTGGCGATCCGTCCGAGCGCGTTTTGAGAATCGCGAAAATCGCGGCTCGTTATCCTGAGCGTACTCGCGAAGGATCTGCTTCAATCGTCGATCGATGCCAGATCCTTCGCGAGTACGCTCAGGATGACGAGACTTTGTTTTTGATCGCTTGCTGACTTGTCCAACACGCTTTGAATGACGCGTGCTTCATCTTCCTTTCGATATAATCCCGCACGAGATGAGTGAGGTATCCGGCATCCTCTGCTTCCGCTGCGACTACGACCTGCAAGGGCTGCCGGAGGCGGGCAACTGTCCTGAATGCGGCTTACCGGTCGCACTCAGCCGCCGGCCGAGCACGGCACTGGTCGACGCCCGGCCGCGATGGCTGTGCAGCGTGGCGATTGGGATTTGGCTAATGCTCGTCGGCATGCTGGTGGCTTGCGGGTGGCCGTATGCCTTTCAGTTTTTTGGCGATGCGATAGCGGAGTTGCACGATCGCCTGCTACAACATTTCGGAAAACCGGTTGCAGGTTTCGCGTACACGTTCGGCTGGGATCTGACTGCCACCCTGGTCGTCGCTGCAACCTGGCTGATCACGCAACGAGAAGGTTATGCGCCGGCCGACTCAGCTGATCGTCGTCGCCGACTGATCATTCGCGCGGCTGGTGTGTTGCCGGTGCTGATCGTCGCATGGTTGCATGCGGTCGGCGCCGGCATTGTGCCGAGTTGGCTCTGGCTGCGGAACATCGAGTCGAATCTGGCGTACGCGCCGCTGCCGATATTGGGCTTCTGGCACTTTGCGTCTGTCGCCCGGCGGATCGGCCGGCGTTCGCTCGTTAGGCAATGTTTGATCGCCGGCATCGGGGGGTCGCTGGCACTCGTGGCGCAATACTTTGCTTTCACGGTGTTTGATCTTCGGCCGCCAAGCGTTTTCACCGAAACGCCGCAGAGTGTCGCGGTCGACTGGGCTTTCTATTCGGTGGTCGTTTTCTCAACGTTCTTCTGGCTGTGGTGGCTGGTGCTGGCGGTGCGATTCGGCGTGATCTTCACGTCGGCCGCCCGACGTGCACGTCAAACGTGGCGCGAAGCCGAGCGAACTTCGATCGCGCGCCATTGAGCGTCTGTAGGGTGGGGTTCATCCCCACCATTTGAAACAGAGATGGTGTGGATGAACCCCACCCTACACGGTCTATTTTCGAAGGTCGTACACCCGTATCTCCGGATTCGTAAACGAATACGTCGGATGATCCGGCTTGCTCTGCCACACTAATTTCCCTTCGGCGAACAGCTTTTCGTACCACGCCTTGCGGTCTCTGAATTGATCCGTGTGGCCCGGTTCGCCGTGGGCGCCGGGGACGAAATAGCGGGAATAATTCGTGTCGCACACCACGACGAACGTGTACCCGTTGCGACGGAGGCGGTCGAGCGATCCGTTCTGGGCGGCATAATACACGTTGTTGTCCCAGGCGTTGTCGGGCAGGTCGGCGTATGAGTCTTGAACGAACCGCGTCTGCCGGGTGATGTTAGTCTTGGCCCAGGCTCGCAGGCGGGTGCGGCTGTCGTCGGCGAACTGGTTCAGAAAATCGCGGCAGCGATAGCCCTGCAACCCGGCGAAGAGCGCGATCGCCAACACACTCACGGCGATCCAGTAGTTGCGGCGCGGGCGGAGTTGCTCGATCCATCTGGCCGCGCCGAGTCCCGCGAGTGCGTGCGCGAGCACCACCACCGGCAGGCCGTAGCGGTGGAAGGGGATCGCGGTGTACGAGAGCACGGCCAGCCAGCAGAGCGTGAAAAGCAGGAGCAGCAGGTCCCATCCCCAGCCGCGGCGGCGGGATACGATCGCGAGCAGCAACGCAACGGCGAACACCTGCACGTGCGGCTGGGTTTCGATCCGCGCCACGTTCCAGATGAACGCCGTCGGCGGATCGAGCATCATGCCGGTGTGGCCGGTGGTGCCGTGCTTGTATTCGTTGTCGAAGCCTTCTTCGAAGTCGGCCCAGTGCTCAAACGCGCGGTGGTTGATCGCCTTCACCACGAAGTACGCCATCGCGGCGGCCAGCAGCAGTCGGATGAAGATCCAGTACCACCGGCGCCATGGCGCGGCGATCACGGAAGCGAGCGCACCGACCGACGCCACCGCGCCTACGTACTTTCCGCTGGCGGCCAGAGCTGCCCCGGCGCCGGCCAGCATCGGGCCGAGAAGCTGCGCCACGATCGTCCGCTTCCGCCACACCAGCGCCATGCCCGCGACGGTCACGCCGATCCCGCCGATGAGGGCGGCGTCTTCCTTCATGTAGTGCGAGTAAACCAGCAGCGACGGACACAGCCCGACCGCCAGTGACGTGAGCACCATCCCCACGCTGTCCGCGGCGAAGTAGCCGGCCAACGCAAAACCAACCACGCCCACCGCCGCGATGATCGCCGACGCCTCGCGGCCGGTGTATACGATCGACTTCAAATCGTGCGGCGTGTTCCGCCACGTCATCAGCCAGTTGGTCGCTTCCAGCAGCAGAAGCGGGTGGTTGTAATTTCGATAATCCTGCTGAAGTTGCCTGGCCTTGGAATATTCGTCGGGATGAAAGCCGATCTTGAAATCGTTGTGCCGCGTGTAGAGTCTTAAGCAGCCGAAGAAGACGATCACGCACCACGCGGCCACGCCCAACCACGCGAGCGCGCGATGGATCGGCTTGATCGTTGGAACGGCAATGGGTTCGAGCGACTGAATTACTTCCACGATTGTATTGGAGCAGATTATCAAATCGTTGACGAGGCCGACGGCGATCAGATGCTTTATGGCTTGATGAATGCCTCGACGTTGATTGTTCCATCCTCATCCACCGTTACCGTGATCGCGCCGCAGCGATTGGTGCGATAGAGCAGACGATTGTCGATGAGGTTTTCAAACCGCTTTTGCTTGCCGGTGAGCGTGCGGTCGTTGCTGCTCAGGATGACCTTCGGATCGACCGCCCGCACGAACGCGGCGGTGGTGGTTTCGCTGCTGCCGTGGTGGGGGGCGATGAGGATGTCGGCCTTGAGCTGGGCGGGGTCGGCCATCAGGGCGGATTCGGCATCGTCCTGGATGTCGCCGGGGAAGAGGATGCTGACGCCGGCGTAGGTGACCTTCATGACCAGCGCGTCGTCGTTGCTGCTGAGGGCGGAGGTTTTGGGCGGCCAGAGGACGTCGACCTGCACGTCGCGGCCAATCGGGATGACGTCTCCGCGCACGAGTTGGCGAGGGGGGCGGTCCATCTGGTCGAGGGCGCGGAGCATGCCTTCGGCGGGTTGATTGCCGAGGGCGTGGAAGCGGAACCGTGGGCCGATGAAGACGTCGTGGACGTCGTAGGCGCTGACGACGTCGGAGACGCCGCTGATGTGGTCGTAGTCGCCGTGGGTGAGGAAGATGCTGTCGACGTTGCGTTGTCCGGCGGTGCGGAGGAAGGGGCCGACGCATTTTCTCACCAAGTCGGTTTGGGCCATGGAGCCGGCGTCGATAAGGACGGTGCGGTCGGCGGGCGTTTGCACGACGGCGGTTTGGCCGGCGCCGATGGCGAGCAGCGTCAGCTTGAGCGAGTGGGGCTTGGCGATTTCCGTCGCGTGGCCGGTGGCGAGGGGGAGGAACATCGCTAGCAGACAAATTCCGGCGGGGGCCATGCGAAGAAGGAGCTGCCACTTGGGGCGCTTCATCGGCACGAGGAACCAGACGAGCGCCGCGTAGTAGAGCAGTACGAGCCACACCGGCGGGGCGGGTAGCGCGACGTCGCTCTTGGGCAGCAGCGCGAGCCAGCCAACGAGGTGACGCATCCACGCGGTTGGGGCGATCGCGATCGCGGCCCACGTTGTCGCGCCGCTCGGCCAGGCGAGCGTGAGCAGCACCTTCGCGAACCCGGCGATCAGCGAGAGCATCACGACAGGCCCAAGCACGATGCCTGCAGGGATGGCCCACGGGTTGAGCTGGCCGAAGTGCAGCGCGATGAGCGGCATGCTGATCAGCCACGCCACGAGGCCGGCCGCGAAGGCGGTGGTGAACCAGTGATCGGTCCATTGGCTGGCTCGGAGGAAGGGCGTTTGGGTGCGGAACTGGGCGTCAGGGTCGTCGCCGCGGAGGCGCTGGAGGGATCGCATCATCGCCTTGGAGAAAACCATCAATCCCAGCACGGTGCCGAAGCTGAGTTGGAAGCCGGCGTTGAAGAGGTCGATCGGGTGATAGATCAGCATCGCGATGACGGCGACGCAGAGGAGTTGGATCGCGTCGATGCGACGGCGGAGTAATAGGCCGAGGCCGATGGTCGTGCAGAGCAGGACCGATCGCAGCACGGGCGGCGAGGGAAGTGCGACCGAGCCGTAGAGGATGACGAACAGCAGGACGTTCACAGTGGTGACGCGTGGAGAGAACCGGAGCAGGCGGCAGGCGAAGAAAATGACGGCGCTGAGGACGGCGATGTGCAGGCCGCTGATCGAGAGGTGATGGCTGGTGCCGGTGCGCTTGAACTGATCCTGTACGTCGCGGAGTTCGGGGTCGGTGTCGCCAAGCAACAAGGCGCGGAGCAGGGCGTGATCGAGCGACCGGTCGGCAGGGAAACCGGCGGCGAGCAGTTCGTGCGTGCGCATGCGCAGCCGGGTGAGCGCGTCGGGCTCGTCCTGCGTCAGGATCTGCATGTTGTTCGTCTGCAGGATCTGGAGCGAGACAAGGATGCGTTTGTCGCGGTAGTAGTCGGCCCAGTCGAACTGGCCGGGGTTCATCGCGGGGGCGGGGCGTTGCAGCAGCCCGAGCGCGCGGACGGTCTGACCGGCGGCAAGGCGCGGGTGGGGCTGGGCGATCTGCACGAGCATTTGGCCGGTCGCGGGTTGCCAGCCGGTCCAGGTTTTGATCTGTGTAACGGTGGCCAGCGTCACCTGCTTGGGCGGTAGCGATTTGTACTGCCCGAACGCGTTGGACAGCACACGCGGCGGTTCGTCGATGTGCATTTCGATCATCGCCAGTCGCGGGTTGTCGGTGGCGAAGTGCGCGACGTGATCGGACGGGTAGTAGTACGCTTCGACCTGCGCGAGTGCCACGGCACTAAGGACGATCGCAACCAGCAACGCGATCGAGCTGCGCCAAGGCTGCTGTCGCAGGCCTCCCGCAAGGATCAACAGCGCGAGTGCTCCCAAGGCCCATGCCTCAGGCATGGGCTTTAGTTGGTCGTGAAGCGCAATCCCCACCATCATCGCGCCTGCAAAAAGCACTGCAGGCCTGCGGACTATCCACTCGCGGAACGCTGGATTGGGAGGATCGATCGGGGTGGATACGCCGTCCGGCTCGTCCGGCAGCGCATCGATTTCGACATCCCCCAATGACATGGGAAGACTTTATCGAATGTCAGGTTCGTGATGCAAATCTACCGGCTCAGTTCGACACTCGATCCTGCGACCAAACCGGTTACCATAGGCGCATGCTTGCACCGATCTTGGGTATGAGTTTGTTTCTCGGCCAGGCGACTCCGCCGCCACCGCCACCGCCGACTACGATGCAGACGGTAATCCTCGTCACCACCACGCAGCCGACGACGCAGCAAGTTGTCGCGGTCGAGAAAGCGCCGAAGACCCTCGTCGAGGAACTCAACCAGTCCAAGCTCGGCAAAGTCTTCAGCGGCGAGAAGCCGCTCACGCTGGAAGACGTGAAGAACCCCATCTTCTGGTTCGACACGGCCAAGGATCTGGTCATCACCATCCTTGCGTTTATCCCCCGATTGCTCGGCACGCTGATTTTCCTGTTCGTGTTCTGGCTCGTCTACCGCGGCATTCGCAAGATGGCCGTCGGCAACATGAAAAAGCAGGAGGTGGATTCGTCTATCCGCGACCTGCTCGGCGGGCTGCTCAAATGGGTCATCATGGGCTTCGGCGTGGTGATCGCCTGCAATCAACTCGGCATTCCGATCGTGGCGATGCTGACCGGCGTGTCGATCATCGGCTTGGCGGTGGGTTTTGCGGCGCAGGAAACGCTCGCCAACTTCATCGCGGGGATCGTGATCTTTTTGGATAAACCGTTCAAAGTCGGCGATTGGATCGCCATCGATGACGAGTTCGGGCAAGTTCGGCGGGTGACGTTCCGTTCCACCCGCATGTTGACGCAGGACGGCGAAATTATCGTGCTTCCCAACACGCAGATGCTGAACCATAAAGTCACGAACCACAGCACCAACCCGATCAACCGCGTGAATATCCCGATCGGCATTGCGTACAAGGAATCGATCGATAAGGCGCGGTCCACGCTGCTGGCACTGGTGAGCGACGATCCGCGGATCTGCAAGACGCCGGCCCCGGAAGTGGTGGTGAACAAGTGCGCCGACAGCAGCGTCGACTTGCTGCTGCGGTTCTGGATCGACGACGAATCGCTCGAACGGCGGATTGGCTACGAGATGCTGGAGAAGGCCAAGAAGGCGCTCGACGCTGCGGGCATCGAAATCCCGTTCCCGCACCTGCAGTTGTTTCTGGAGAACAGCCAGGCGATCGCGAAACTAACGGACAAACTGGGTGGCGGTAACGCACCGAAAGCGTAACCAGATGCTTTTGGAAGGGGCGCAAATTACCGAGTGCCCCTTAATCGACTGGAAGCGCCGTGGGAACAGTCCTAGGATTGTCGATCGGTGGTAAGCGGGGTCGTCCGAATATTGCTCCCACGGGGACGTCGAGCGACTTTTCTCGATTAAATTCTTGTTCCCGAACCCGCACGGGCGGTAAACTGTACGGCGTAGCGACACGGTGAGATCGTTTGTTCCCCCTCCGACGCCGTAACGCCCGCAACGTAGGACCTGCACCATGGCACGAATTCAGAAAAAGCTCGGCGAAATCCTGGTCGAGTATGGACTTAAGACCAAGGAAATTCAGCAGGCGCTCGAGCACGCCAAGACGAAGAACCTCCGTATCGGCGAAGCTTTAATCGATCTGAAGCTCGCGACTGATGCTCAGGTCTACAAGGCGCTCGCGCAGCAGCACAACATGGAGTACGTCGATCTCGACAAAACCTCCGTTTCGCCTGCCGCTGTTAACCTGGTTCCCGACGAATTGATGCGCAAGTATGTGATCGTCCCGCTCGGCATGGAGAGCGGCAAGATCCGGCTGGCCATTCACGACCCGCTCGACCTGGAAATGCTCGACATCCTGCGTTTCCGTCTGAACAAAGACATTCGCACGGTGCTGGCTCCCAAGAATCGCATCAAATCGATGCTGGACGATCTGTTCAGCACCACTTCCAGCAACACCATCGATAAAACGATGGACCGTACGATCGACCGGCTGAAAGACTCCATGGATAAGTCCATGGACAAGTCGCTCGATAAGTCGCTCGACCGCTCGATCGATAAATCGATCGACCTGGACAACATGTCCGAGGACGCGGTCAACGATCCCACGCAGGCCCCGATCATCAAGCTGGTGTCGGCGATGATCGGCGAAGCCGTCCGCAGCCGGGCGAGCGATATTCACATCGAGCCGATGAAAGACCGCGTCCGCGTGCGGTACCGCATCGACGGCGAATGCGTGGAGCGCGACCGCATCCCCGTCCGCATGAAAAACCCGCTGATCTCCCGCTTAAAGATCATGGCGGGCATCGACATCTCCGAAAAACGCCTGCCGCAGGACGGGCGTATCAAGATGATGATCGACAAGGGGAATATCGACTTCCGCGTCAGCACATTGCCCGCGTACCACGGCGAATCGGTCGTGCTGCGTATTCTGCGTCCGGATAACGTGAAGATCGGTATTCAGAACATGGGCTTTGAGGAAGAGGACTACAAAGCCTTCCAGAAAATCATCAAACGCCCGAACGGCATCTTCCTGGTGACCGGGCCGACGGGTTCGGGCAAAACCACCACGCTGTACGGTGCGCTCAACGAGCTGAATCGCCCCGACCGCAAGATCATCACGGCTGAAGACCCGGTGGAATACAACTTTGCCGGCATCAATCAGTGCCAGGTGCGCGAGGCGATTGGGCTGAAGTTTGCGAACATCCTTCGCGCCATGTTGCGTCAGGCGCCCAACATCATTCTCGTCGGTGAAATTCGCGACAAGGAAGTGGCAGAAGTTGCCGTGCAGGCAGCACTCACCGGTCACTTGGTGTTCAGCACGCTGCACACGAACGATGCGCCGGGTGCCATCACGCGCTTGATCGATATGGGCGTGAAGCCGTTCCTCGTCGCCAGCTCGATCCAGGCGGTCATGGCCCAGCGACTGATTCGCGCCCTCTGCCCCAAGTGCAAAAAGCCCGATCGCGAACCGGATCCGAAGTTCATGAAGCTGATCGGCCTCACGGAGAAAGACCTCTCCGAGCGCACGATCTTCAAACCCGGCGGCTGCGATTACTGCAACGGCCTTGGGTTCCGCGGGCGTATCGGCATCTTTGAAATGATGCAGATGAACAACGAAATCCGCACGCTGGCGTTTGAACGCGCGCCGACGAACAAGATTCGCAAAGCAGCCATGGCCGGCGGCATGAAGTCGCTGCTCATGGACGGCAAGTTGAAGGTCCTCAACGGCGTCACCACGCCGGAAGAGGTTGTGAAAGTGGCCCAGGTTGAAGGCCTCGTTGACTAACGAAAGTGAAGTATGTCATCCACGATTCAGATCGATCGATTGCTCGAAACGACCATTCGCCGCGGTGCGTCGGACTTGCACCTCGCTGTCGGCAAGCCGCCGGTGCTGCGCCTGCACGGGCATATGCGCGAATTGCAGACCAAGGTGCTCGAAGCCGAAGACACGGCCGCGCTGATGAAGTCCATCACGCCTGAGCGCATTCAGCAGGAATACGAAGAAACCGGCTCCGGCGACTTTGGTTTTGCCTACGGCGAAGAGGCCCGCTTCCGCGTGTCGGTCTTCAAACAGAAGGGCGTTTGCAGCATGGTGCTGCGAAAAATCCCGAGCAAGCTTCTGACGTTCGAGCAGATCGGTTTGCCCAAGATGGCCGAGCAGATCTGTCGCCGGCCGCGCGGGATTTTCCTCGTCACCGGGCCGACCGGGTCGGGCAAAACCACCACGCTCGCGGCGATGATCAACTACATTAACGAGAACTACGATCGCCACATCATCACGATGGAAGAGCCGATCGAGTACTACCACAAGCACAAGAAATCGGTCGTGGTACAGCGCGAGATCGGGACCGACTGTCCGTCGTTCTCGGAAGCGCTGCGTCGCGCGTTGCGTCAGGACCCGGACGTGATCCTGGTCGGCGAAATGCGAGACTTGGTGACGATCGGCGCCGCCATCACGGCCGCTGAAACGGGCCACTTGGTGTTCGGCACGCTGCACACCAACGGTGCCGCTTCAACCGTCAACCGAATCATCGACGCGTTCCCGACCGATCAGCAGGAACAGGTTCGCGTGCAGCTGGCCAACAACATGATCGCGGTGCTTTCGCAGGCGCTTTGCCCGCGCGTGGATACCGACGGCATGGTGGCGGCGTACGAGTTCATGTACGTCACGCCGGGTATTCAGAATCTCATCCGCGAAGCCAAGGTGTTCCGCATCGACTCTGAAATCCAGACTGGTAAGCGGTACGGCATGCAGTTGCTCGACGACACGCTGTTCAACCTGTTCCAAGCCGGCAAGATCAGCCAGGAAGAGGCGATCGACAAGAGCAAGAACCCGGGCGGGATGGTCGATAAATTCACGCGTCTTGGAATCGCCGTGAACAAGGACGACGACGCGCTCAAGGCCGACGCCGAAGACGCCGCAGCCGCACCGGCGGCAGCGGCCAAACCAGGCGTGGCTGCACCGGCGGCGGGCCAAAGTGAGGCCGAGCGACAGGCTCAGATTGCCGCCAACCGTGCTCGTCTGCAGGCGATGAAGAAGTAGGCGGCAACGTTAAATATCGGTGCATTTATCGTATCGGTTTGAATAAGATATCGGGTCCGTTTTGAGCGGACGTTGCACGATGCGGATTGCCGCACGAGCAAGAAAAGTTGAACAAGGATTTGCTATGTCATTAACTACGCCACCGCCGCCCGGGTCGGGGGGATCGAACCCGCAACGCCCCGTGCCCTCGGCGAGTGGACCGACCTCGACTCCCAAGCCCGCCGTCCCCGGCGCGGCTCGTCCCGCGCACACGCCCGGTCACCCGGCGCATCCGGCTGCAGGCGGCGTTCGTCCGCCCGGGTCGCCTCCAGTTGCAGCCGGCGCCAGTGGTCCCGGCGGCGGAGCACCCGCCAATCGCATGCCGCCCGCACCGGGCGCGGCTCGACCGCCCGGCGCACCGCCTGCAGGCGGCGTTGCAGGTGCCGCGGCCGCGGCGCAAGCGAATCGCCCGATGGCCATGGGCCCCAATGGCTTGCCTGACATCGAACGCGAACTCAAAGGCCGACCGATCGGCCGAATCCTCACCAAGATGGGGAAGGTCACGCGCGAGCAGGTCGTCGACGCGCTCAACTTCCAGAAGAGCAAGGGCGGTGCACTCGGCCGAATCCTGATCGACCTCGGTTACGTGAAGGAAATGGATCTGAACATCGGGCTGGCCGCACAAAAAGGCTACGAGATGATCAGCCTGGAAGGGCTGAAGCTCTCGCCGGCGATTATTGCTGCGGTCCCCGCGCAAACCGCCACTACGCACCGCGTGCTGCCGCTGGATTTCGATCCGGTCAGCAAAAAGATCACCGTCGCGATGGCCAGCCACGACAACTTCCGCGCCATCGACGACCTGCAAGGGTTGATGGGCTACCGCGTGACGGCCAAGATCGCCGACCCGGACCAGCTTGATAAGCTCATTAACCAGTTCTACAAGGGCGGCGTCGAAAGCCTCGGCGAAATCCTCGGCGAACTGCAGACCGACGCCTCGCTGAAAGACCTGAAAGGTCGCGGCGGCGAATCGATCGACCTGGACTCGCTGAAGGAAGCCGCCGACTCCAATCCCGTCCGCAAGCTTATCAACCTGGTGCTGCTGCAGGCGATTAAGGACAAGGCGTCGGACATTCACTTTGAGCCGTTCGAAAACGAATTCAAGATGCGCTACCGCATCGACGGCGTGCTATACGAAATGATGCCGCCGCCCAGCCACATCGCGCCGGCGATTTCGTCGCGTATCAAGGTCATGGCCAACCTCGACATCGCCGAGCGGCGCATGCCACAGGACGGGCGTATCGAGCTGTCGGTGAACAACCTGCCGATCGACTTGCGCGTCAGCATTTTGCCAACCATGTTCGGCGAATCGGTCGTTATGCGCGTGCTCGATCGAAGCAACGTGCAGCTCGATCTCGACCGCATCGGGTTGCGCGACGACGACTTGGCGTACGTCCGCCAGCTCATCAACAAGCCCAATGGCGTCTGCCTGGTGACCGGCCCGACCGGTTCGGGCAAAACGACCACGCTGTACTCGGCCCTTCGAGAACTGAACGACCCGAGCAGCAAGCTGATCACGGCTGAAGACCCGGTGGAATACGACATCGATGGGATCATTCAGTGCCAGATCAAGGAAGAAATTGAGTTCACCTTCGGCCGCGTGCTGCGAAGCATGTTGCGTCAGGACCCGGACATCATCCTGGTCGGCGAAATCCGCGATCACGAGACCGCCAAGATCGCCGTCGAAGCCGCGTTGACCGGCCACTTGGTGTTCAGCACGCTGCACACGAACGACGCGCCGTCGTCCATCGCGCGACTGCTCGACCTGGGCCTGGAACCGTTCCTGGTGACGGCCGCCGTCGAAGGGATCATCGCCCAGCGCCTGGTGCGTCGTATCTGCACCAACTGCAAGACCGAGTACACGCCCAGCGAAGAGCAGCTCATGGAGCTCGACCTGCGTCCGGAAGACGTGCAAGGCAAGGTTTTCTACTACGGCAAGGGCTGCGAAAACTGCAACAACACCGGCTACAAGGGCCGGCAGGGGTTGTACGAGATCATGATGCTGGACGACGAAATGCGCGACATGATCGTAAACCACGCCAGCACGCAAATGCTCCGCATGGAATCGAAAAAACGAGGCATGCGCACGCTGCGTCAGTCCGGCCTGCTCTCGATTTACGACGGCGTGACTTCGATCGAAGAAGTAGTCCGCGAAACGCTGATGGAAGAAGGATAATCTGGTTATTGGCGTGTGGGCTTTAGCTTGCACGTCTTTCGTCACGCAAATACCCGCGCAGGCTAAAGCCCACACGCCGAAGCACGCGACTGGACAAGGCGTACAATCATTCAGACGCCGAATTAGGAGACGTTCCGATGCCCACCTTTGCCTATGAAGCGATGAATTCCTCCGGCCAAGAAGTGAAAGACGAGCTGGAAGCGGCCTCATCCGATGAAGCGATCGTTAAAATCCGTGCTAAGGGCTATTTTCCGACCAAGGTTCGCGAAAAGGCTCAAAAGAAGAAAGCCAGCAAGAAGGCCGAAGCGGCGGTCGTTGAAAATAAGCGGAAAATGCCGATTTCGATCGGCGGCGTCCCTCAGAAGCAGCTGGTGGCGTTCACCCGTCAGCTCTCTACCCTGCAGGACGCAGGTCTTCCTATCTTGCGATCCCTGCAGATCTTAGAACAACAGCAGAAGCCAGGCCTGCTCAAGGCGATTATCGGCGGCGTTGCGGACGAAGTTGAAGGCGGCGGCACGTTATCGGACGCCATGAGCAAGTACCCCAAGGCGTTCGACAAGCTCTACGTCAACATGATCAACGCCGGCGAACTGGGCGGCGTGCTCGATCTGATCCTCTCCCGCCTGGCCGACTTCATGGAAAAGGCCGCCAAGCTGAAGAAGAAGGTCATCGGCGCCATGATTTACCCGTCGGTGGTTATCGCCATCGCGGTCGGCATCGTGTCGATGATCATGGTCTTCGTTATTCCGAAGTTCGAAGCGATCTTCAGAGACTTTAAGGTGGAACTGCCGGGCATCACCAAGGTGCTGCTGGTCACCAGCCGCTGGTTCGCCAATGAGTACGGGTGGGCTTACGTGCTGTTCACGCCCGTAGTGCTGTTTACAGGTCTAAAACTCACGCGAATGAGTGACGGCGGGAAGTACTGGACGGACGTCGTCCTTCTGAAAATACCGATCCTTGGAACGATCATCGGCAAGAGCTCGATCGGCCGATTTACGCGAACGCTTGGAACGCTGATCAGTGCCGGCGTGCCGATCTTGGACGCCATCAACATTACCAAAGAAACCTGCGGCAACGAGGTGTACAGCCGCGCGCTATCCAAGGTTCACGACGCGATCCGCGAAGGTGAATCGATGGCCGACCCGCTCCGCGCCACCAAGGTATGCGACGCGATCGTGATCAACATGATCGACGTCGGCGAAGAAACCGGCGACCTGGACAAGATGCTGATGAAGGTGGCCGACAACTACGACAACGACGTGGACGTGCTGGTCGGCTCGCTGATCAGCATTCTGGAACCGGTCATGGTCGTGATCCTGGGCGTCATCGTCGGCTTCATCGTGATCGCGCTGTTTGCGCCGATGATCACGCTGATTCAGTCGGTGTCGAGCCCCGGTGGGAAGAAGTAAACTGCCTGCAAAGGAAGACCAATGACGATTAAAGAGCCGTTGAACCGGCCGAAAAGCCGTGGGTTTACGCTGATCGAACTGCTGGTGGTGATCGGCATTATCGTGGTGCTGATCAGCATCCTTGTACCGGTGGTCGCTTCGGCGCGTCGCTCGGCCCAGGCGGCGGATTCGCGAAATCAGGTCAAGAACATCGCCAACGCGTGCGACCGGTACTACAACGATTTTCAGGCGTATCCTGGGATTTTTGCCAACGCCCAGTGCCGTTTGACGGGCAGCTATCCGGGGGCTACGCCGCCAGCGGTTCTGACACCCACTGCAACGCCAGGTCCCATCTCGATGTCTGAAAATCTGGTCATCACGCTCCTCGGCGGTAATGGCGGGACCGCAGCAGCTCCCAGCTACGTGTCCACCGACGTCGGCCGCGGTGTGTTGTCGTATTCGACAGTTCCGAAACGGTACGCGCCGTATCTCGAAGCCACCCCGGCATCTATTTCGATGAACGGTGCCAAACTTGATCGGGGTGGTTGGTTCGGAATGGGCGAAGCGACATTAGGTGCCAACACCGGTGTGCCCGAGTTCATCGACCGCTTTCCTGGCGCCATGCCGATCCTGTACTTCCGCGCCAAGGTCGGTGCCGCAGCAGCGGCTGACATTACTGGGGGTCTCCAGTACGACGCCCGCGAATTTACGGCCTACGCAAAGCCGACGGCGGCCGATCCCTCGTATCCGACGAAGCCCGGCATTCCTCCTGGTGCGAGCAGCCGCGACTTCAACGATTGGAACACTTACTTCATGAATACTTCACTAGCCGGCACGGCGCGCCAGCAGGACACGTACATTCTGATCAGTCCCGGTGTGGATCGAACCTATGGAACTGCCGATGACATCACCAACTTCCAATTCTGATCGCAACGTGCGTCTTCGTGGGTTCACATTGACGGAACTGCTCACCGTCATGGGGATTATCATCATCCTAGTTGGGATTTTGATTCCCACGATCATCCGCGCCTACAGCAACGCCGACCGAACGCGAATCGCCGCCGACATCCAGACGCTCGGCGTGGCGCTGGAAGCGTACCGGCAGGATTTCGGAGACTACCCGCGTATCGATCGATCACTGGGTACCTACGGGAAGGGCACCGGGGCTGCGGTGCTTTGCAAGGCACTGGTCGGTCCGGCCGGCAATACGGTGAACCTGACCGGCACTGCGTCCGGCCCCTGGGCTGACGCGTATGCCGCATCGTGGCAGAACGTTTCAACCGTCACCTACAGTTGGGGCGATTACGTTTACGACTCGACCAGCACGTTACAGATCAAGCCGACGTACATGTGTATTGCCTCGTCGAACATTACCGGTTCCACGGCTCTCACGTCGGTCGGATCATGGACGCCGTTTTCGTTCCTGGATGGCTTGACAGGCGTAGGGTTCAAGACGAATCGCAGCCCGGGTAGCGACACGATCCTGTATTCCGATGACGACGTGATCACCGGGAAAACCTGGGGCCCGTACGTGCAACTGGACCGCTTTAAGCTGCAAGGCACCGCGGGCATCGACCCGGGCATGGGGCTGGCGGATCTGGACAATCACGTCTTCCTGTACTACCCCGCTGCCGCCGTCAAGCCCGGCGTTCCGAATCCCTTGCTGGCAACTTACGCAGCAGTATTGGCTGCGGGTGGCGGATATTGTACCGATTATCCGACGGTCGCCGGTAAGGGGCCGCCCCTTTACTGTGCCACGGATAACGAAAATATCATGAGCCTCACGTCGTTCCAGGCCCTGCTGGGCGACTATAGCTGCGACGGGCAGATCGAACCGGTCACTACCACAGCCGCCCCATTTGCTTATGCCGAAAAGTCGATCGGGTTTATTCCCTACGTGATAGTGGCCCCTGGACCAGACGGCACATACGGTAACGGCAGCACGGCATTGCCTCTCACCACAACGCTTGCGCAGCGGGACACCAACTGGGCCGCAAACAAGGCGAAAGTTGCTGCATGGGATGACGTCACCAACTTCCCCCGCTGAGACTGGTGACTCCCATGAACTGGCGCCGCGGCTTTACCCTAGTGGAGATGCTCACGAGTATTGCCGCGCTAGTCATCGTCTTTGGGCTGATGGTTTCGTTGGCGAATTTCGTGCGTAACAATTCCGCGACGGATTTGACCGTTTCCCTGCTTCGGAAACTCGACGAACAAGTCGTGCAGTATTCCCGTCGTTTTGAAGGCCAATTCCCCCCGGCACCTGTCTTCGACCCTCAGGCAGCCGAAAACGAAGTGGGGTTGGCCAAACTCGCTCGCCAAAATAACGAGGCAGTCATGCGTGCCCTGGGCAGCCAGGTGAACCTATCTGCGACAGTTTTCGCAGAACTTCCGTCGAGTGTGTACGATCCTGAAACCCAGACCCTTCGCGACGCGTGGGGCAGCCCGATTGTCTTCATGCGCACCATGCACCCGGCGATCGGCATGGCGCTGGATGACCGTCCTTTTTTCTTTTCCGCCGGCCCGGATAGAAAATACCTCACCCGCGAAGACAATCTTTACAGCTACGAGGCCGCGGCGAAATGAAGTGGGAGTTGCTAAGTGCTGAATGCTAAGTGAGATAAGTTCAGCACGCAGGACTCGCAACTCGGCACTTCCTGACTGGACAAGGCGAATAATCGGACAACGTTCAAGGAGTGCTGTTTTGAGACAAAAACACGGCTTTACCATTATCGAGCTTCTGGCAGCGATCGCCATCATGATGATCGTCGGCGGAATGCTTCTGCTCGGTGGCAAGTACATGGTCGAATCGAGCAAGAAGACCACGACGAAGGTGATGCTGCAGGATTTGAAGTCCATGAACGCGGCGCGAGAGATGTCGGTGACCGCCACCGTTCACCGGCAAGCCATCAACGCCGAGTACGGCGGGGTTCCGGCGAACGCACTGGCGGTTGGCGAAATTATGCCGTCGCGGTATCCCACTGCGACCAACGCGGTAGGGCACACGCAGAACATCATGAAGTTGCTCTACCAGGTGCCAGAGAATCGCACCGTGATGGCCGCTATGCCCGCCAAGCAGTTTATGAAAGATCCGAGCGGCGCGTCGTATGAAACGCCCATCTTCCTCGATGGCTTTAAGAATCCGATCATCCTCTGCCCGGCGTCAGGCTTGAAGGGCGTGACGTTGAACGGCAGTGCTGTCAATATCACCGTGAACGGTATTGCAACTTCGATCGTCGCCAAGGACGGGCAGCCGTTCTTCGCCTCTGCAGGCCCCGACGGCGATTTCGCACAGGGCGACGACAACGTCTATTCGTTTGAGCAATAAAACATGCACGACATTCGACGCACGACAATGGATCTCTATACAGCGCAAGCGATCGTCAGCCGGCCGCGACGAAATTCGCTGCGCGGATTCACCCTCAACGAAATGCTGGTAGTCGTCGCGATCATCGTGCTGATGATCGGCATGGCGTTGCCGGCGTTTAACGCAATCACCGGCAACCGCAGCGTCGACGCCGGCTCAAACGTACTCACCGCGGCGATCGGGCAGACACGCGCCGACGCGATCGGCGCGCGTCACCGCGCCGGGCTCTATATTTTCTACGACGCCAGCAGCGACCGCTACGCCATGGCGCCGATCACCGACAACGCCGCCGAGGGGTTTAATCCTGGACTCGCTTACCGAGCCGGCACGTACGCCATCAGCACAACGCCTGCCGGTGGAACGTACGTGGCAACGGTGGATATTGCGGCCGGTGGATCATCGCCTCCCAGCGCAAACTGGGCGTTGGTCGATCCCACCGCGATCGATCTGCTGCCGGACCGCGATCTGATTTTCCTGCCGCAGGGCGTTTACGCTGCGTTGGTGACGCCAACCGCAGTGGCGAACACCGATCGATACCTCTCGCGTGGTGTAATTTTGTTCGATGCGAAGGGGCGTCTGACGATCAACAAGGTGTCGGTGGCGCAGGCCGGCAAGCTCGGAACGTTGATGGGGCTCACCGCTGATGAACCAGTTGCAGCGGGCGGTCTTAATTCGCAGATGGGAATTGTGCTTTTTGAAAAGAAGGCATGGGAAGCCGGGGCCACCAGTTCGGGGAACAAGTACGATTTCTACGATTTTATTTTGGATGCCGGGGCGCCGATCAGCAAGACCTGGGGCACCGATGAAATCAGCGAAGAAAGCTGGCTCGACAGCAACACGACCATGTTCCTCATCAATCGCTACAACGGAACGCTCGTCAAGGCAGAGTAGTGCGCAGCATACAACGAATAATCGACGGTGATTCAATGAACCAGACTCGCTCAATTCGCAAAGCCGGTTTCACCCTGGTGGAGGTGATGTTCGCTGTCATCGTGTTCGGCATCGGCCTGATCATGGTGGCGGGGATCTTCCCGGTCGCCATCCAGCAGAGTCGTCTGAACACCGAGGAAACCAGCGCGGCCGCGACGGCGCTGATCGGTACCAACACGCTTGAACGGTGCGCGAATGATACGTTTCTCCCGTCAACAGGCCCTTCGAACGGCGGGCTGGTTAAATTTGATTACACATTATTTAACACATGGGCAGCGGGTAACTGCATCCTTCCTGGCGACCCGCGGATGGCGTGGGTATCAGTCTACAACCGCCCGGCCGGGGCGCGGTACGCTCAGACGTTCGTCTTTTCGCTGCAGGCACGTGATGTGTCGACGTACGTGTTGAGCTCCTCCGTCGCAGGTGCCGTGACGTTGCCTCAGCAATTCCCCCGACTAGTCACGATTACCACCGTCGCCGCGACCGCAACCACACCGCCCACGATCGAGTTCGCCACGCCCGCCATTTTGCCCGTCGGTTCGCCGCCGTCGACGAAAGATGCCGCCGTTACGCGGTGCTTCGTGGTGATTGCGGATGACAAGAATCTTCCCGCCGTTTACAACGGCAACATCCTTCGCGTCGGCAATCCGATTTCCGGCGATACGTACGAAGTGGCGCCCGGCTACGAAACGCCCACGATTACCCTCGGAAAAGCGTACATTGTCGGCAAGACCTTTGACGGCTCGGCCTATAGCGGCGCCCCTCAGGATGTGGCCGTTTACTCTTCGTTTGTTCCGATCAAGTGAAAACCATGAATGTTCGCCCACGTCAACTTCCTATCGTGTCTCGCTCGGCGTTCACGCTGATCGAGTTAATGATCGCCGTCGCATTGATGCTGATCATGATGATCTCCATCAACCAGATCTTCCGGACCACGGGCGAAACCGTCGGCGCGGGCAACGCCCTCAGCACGATCATGCGCGACCGCCGGGCTGCGTTCTCGGCGATGGCGGACGACTTCAACAGCGTCACGGCGGACGGGCCGTGCTTCATCATCCGCAGTTCCGTGGTCCCGGCGTTCCTGGACGCCAACGACAAGAACTCCGACACCGACTGGCCGACGGCGGGGCGCGTTACCGGCGTCCAGACGATTACCGACGCCAATGGCGCAACTTACACCTACCCGTTCGCCTCACTCTCGTCGCGCACGCATCGGGCGGACATCGTCAGTTTCTTCGCCCGCAACTTTTACAAGCGCCAAACCGGAACCGACAACACCTACGGCTACTTCGGAACCAACACCACCCACGACGCATGGATCGAATACGCTCATGCACGCCTGCCGATCGCCGCGTCCAGCACGGCAAGCATCGATTACCGGGATCCCGGTGCGGATTACAACCCGGCGCTACCGCTCACCGGAACGGATCCGAATCTCCCCAGCAACAACCCGAACAACTATTACGCGCGCAACTGGATTCTGGGCCGAAAAGTCGTGCTCCTGCGGGATACCTATCTACCAGCGGGTGGCGAGACGATCATGAACCATACGTTGTCGAACTTGAACGAAACGCCCACAACCCCGGCCGCGTTGCAGTATCCCAACATTACGCCGCTGTCGATCGACGGGAATTGGTCGAGCTCCCGGGTTTACACGTCGCGGTTCGACCTTGCCGGTTCGACGATGGAGCAGTTCGCGACGACCTTTGCGAATTTTCTGCAGTACTACCCCAAGAGTCAGTGGTGGCGTTTGGCGGACGATTACGTGATTGATCCGACCTACCAGCTACCTGACCGCACGGGCGGAGCGGAAGTTCCGGGCAACCTGAAAAACGCCGACCCCAAGCCTTCCGGGTACACTCCTGATACGACGTTGGTCTATCGGTTCCATTGCAACCCGTTCGTGCAGAAGCCTCTTACGGCCGCGCAGGCAGCCCTTGAATCAACTTATTTCCTCGGCGGGTGCTCGCAGTTCGCCGTCGAATACGCAGGCGATTACGTGACGCAAGATGCTTTAGGTAACGTGACCAAGTCCGGAGCTGACGGCACGATCGACTTCGTCATCCCAACGCTTGCCAGCGGCGTTCCCGACAAGGGCGTGCGAAAAATCCGCTGGTACGGCCTGCCGCGAGATACCAACGGCGATGGCGTTATTTTCGGGCGCACGTCGACCGCCCCGGGGAATGCTCGCGGCAACAACGATCTGCCGGACGTGATCCCGCTGCGCGATATCTTGGCCATCGTGAACGCGCCGCCGGCGTTGTTTGAACGGTACGACGCAAACACGAGCCCCACGATCGCCAGCCATAACGCTATCCCCATGCTTTCGCCCCGGACAGATTACGGGCTGAGCGCATCGGGTGCCGCCCCCGCAGGCGGCATGGCTGCCGGCGACACGTATACCTGCGCGTGGCAGTTTGCGACGCCCAAGATGATTCGCATCGTGATGCAGCTTGAAGATGCCAATGGTCGCATCGTCAACTCCACGCCGTTCGAGTTTGTTTTTTCCATTCAGCCCTAACGCGGAACCGATATGCAGAACGCCATTCAAAAATACATTTCGCAGCGCCGCCGCGGCTCGCTGCTGATACTCGTGATCGTCATCCTGGTGCTGCTTGCACTCATCGGGACGGCGTTCATTGCCACCGCCCGGTCCGACCGCTACAGCACGCAGCAGGCGAGCACCAATGCGCGCGGCGATCAGATCATTGACGGCGTGAAGCGCATTGCGGTTCAAGCCCTCGTTGACGACCTGTACGGCGTCACGGCGGCAGCTCCGACCTTCCGTGTGTATCGCCCGGCGTCGGACTCGGTCAACCTCTACACCTACACGAACCTCGACAGCCTCGGCGCAGGGTCCGATCCTGCCACCGCTCCCGGCGATACGTTTCTTTCCAGCCGCGTGCCGGAATCGACCGGACTGGGCATTGCGCCGATGTGGCGCTACATCACCGGGCCGCTGATTGGCGTGGATTTTGAATCGCCCGTCGACGGAACGAAATTCCCGATTGTAAATGGTATTGCCAAGCGTAACTTGATGCGGCCGACGTCGCAGAACGGTTATCCGGCGCTGAATCTGGGTGGACTCGATACGACGTATGTCGCCAGCGACGCGGACGGCGACGGCATCGCCGACTCGGGCTTGATGAAGCTCCCCATGGGCAAGGTGGATGGCATTACGTACTACGTCGGTATCCGCATCATCGACGATAACTCGGCCATCAACGTCAACACCGCGTGGAGCAAGACGACCGACTACGACGGCAATGGTAATCTAAACGTTCGCAATAACCTGCTCACGCCGGCCAGCATTGGGCTGGTGGAAGCGATGTTTGGCGCTACGGCGACGACCCCGGCCACCAGTGCTGAATTTGGCACTCTGCAACAGAACTACAAGTTCAACGGGGCGTGGCAAGACCTTAACGTCCCGATCGGTGATACCGGCTTTCACCGTACCAGCAGCAACACGGTTTCGAGTTCCCCAGACTTCACGTTTTCGTCGTTGCAGGATGCGTTGTGGAATCAGATGGGCCGACGCCTTGCAAACCCTGGCTATGTCACCGGCGACACCACAGGCGATCCGAACACCACTCCCAACTACAACGCGAAACGCTACCAGGCGCTGACGTGGTCTGAAGGTACTGCGCTCAAATACGGTTTCTGCCTGATGAATCCGGATCAGTACAACACCGGGTCCACGGACAAAGTACTCGACACCTTGCTTCCGAATTCGCTGACGAAATACTACTCGGGCGCACCGGTGGGGGGATCGCCGATTCGCACCTCCGCGTACGGTGCCGGGCAGGCCGCAACCTGGTTCACGCAGTTGTTTGACTACGACGGCCTTTATTCGGGCGATACGGCGAGCTACCGGCCGATCCGGTCGCTTCTTGTAACGCGCAACCCTGTCTCTCAGGCGATCTCACCACGCACCGCTGCAACGGATCTCGACGGGAACGGGCTGACAGACGACCCGGCCGTTGTCAGCCAGTTGATGACCGCCAACGGCTGGGCGAACACCTACGGCCCGCAGGGGATGCTCCCGTACAACACTGGCGACAAATACCAGTTCAACGGGGCTGCAGGTAATTTTAAAGCTGGCGTGGCGTATACGCCGGGAATGGTGGTTCAGCGCATTTCAGACGGAGGCAATAGCCAGAACACACCACTCAATTATGGCGCTTGGGTTTGCCTTGCAAACAACACAGGTCAATTGGCGAATGGGACCGCCGCGTCCCTGGTCACCGAATACGGACTCCCGGCAGGGAACAGCCGCAACGCTCAGCCTGACCAACCGTCTTGTGCTCAAATCTTCTGGCGGTATCAGCCATGGACCAAGGCGCCGATGAAGGCGTCCCTGTTGAACGGACAGTTCGCCGAACTCTGGCGGGCATTCTGGTGCGTGATGTGCGATACGTCGGGGACGACCGCGTTCGGCACGACCGATCCCGGACCCACCGCTGTTTACACGGGAAGTGCGTTCGATCCGACGACGTTCCAGCCGCTCCCTCTTGCAACGCCCGGCGTGCAGCACCCGCAACGGATGTTTCGGTCGTCGATCCGTTCGCCAATGACGACGAACAACACGTATTTCCCGCCGGACCAAGAAATGCTGCTTCGCGCCGCGATCGCCGCGGTGAACACCGAGGACCTGCGCGACCCCGATGATGAAATTACGGGCCGCCAAATTCGTCTGAAAGCCACCGTGAACGGAGCCGCCAATACGCCGGTTGACGTGGTGGTTTACGGTAACGAGCCGCAGGTGTTCATCACCGAAATTTACGCCAACACCGACGTGACCGCGCGGACGGTATGGAACGGAACGGCTGCCGTGCCGCTGACCAATCCGAAAGGCTACGTTGCGATCGAACTCTACAATCCCACGAAAAAGGCGATTGAATTCGGACGTCAGTCTGCGACGAATGCAAACCCGGTTTCCGGCGCGAACGGCGGCGATGGATGGGCTTTGGCGGTCATCGATCGAACCCCGACGGGTGGATTCCCAAATCTTTCGATGAAGTTGATCGGCGGGCTTGGGACCACGTCGCTTTCAGGGACGTTCCCGCCCGTGAAATTGCCCACGCCGACGGCCGCCCCGAACAATAATACGTTGCCGACCACGCCGTTCTATTTCAGCATTCCTCCGGGTGGCACGGTTGTGCTGGAAAACTACGGCGCGCCGCCTGTCACAACTCCTGCCGCCGCCTATCGGCCGCCGAGCTCGAACTTGCCTCCCTACGGCGCGATTCCGGGCGTGGTCAGCATTTATGTTGAGAATCTCGATCAGGCGATTGGGAAAGAGCTCGTGGTACTCAAACGTCGAAATGCCGACCATCACATTACCTCTAACTGGGGAAGAACCGTACAAAGCAGTGACACTGGCGAGCAAAAGAGAATATACGACTGGAGCGAAGTTCGTCCCGACGGAAGTTACCGATTTAGCGATAATACGGCCCTCCCCAGTGATGCCACGAGTAGTCACCTATTTACCGCGAACGCGAATTTCCTGTGTGACATGGTGCCGATCGATTCGTTCGATTTCACCAATTTGGCCACGCTGCCCCTGGTCCCGACAACCGCAACGGTGTGGCATTACGCGCGGGTTTGCGATCCTGCGGCAGGCATGGGGTGGCGGTGCGTTTATCCCGGTCGTTACGACGGCAGCGTGAGCACGCCGGGCGCTGGTCGACAGCAGGGTACCCAGACTGCGACCTTCATCCCGCCGGCCCCTGATCCGTGGAACCCGGTGGCATATACCGCAGCACCGGGCCTACCGCCGGTACCGGGTGTGAGCTTGGGTGCCGTGATGCTCACGGACACCACGTGGGGCGCTTCGCCGGCTGTCGGCACGACCGCCACGTATCCAACGACGTTCCCGATCCAACTCGCTCAGGCGTTCCCGGCCCCGTCGCTGCTGATCACGGGAAACAAATTTCCGTTCGGGAACTTCCCTCGCAACGGCGACGCCATGTCGATTCCGTTCATCGGTGCGTATCGTGTGACATTGGCCGCCAACTTTAATGCCGCCGGGGTGTCAGGCGACATGATCAAGACGCCCGCAACTTTCCTCGAGCTGAACACAATCTCGATGGACGCCGCCATGGCGGAAGACACCGACACCGCCGATGACGCGACGGAAAATATCGGCCGCTTTGCCCCGATCGGCGATCCTGTGGCCGCCACGTTCGACTGGGCAGTTCCCGCCGCGAATCCCGATCCGAATGCCCACTACCGGTTTGCCTTCAAGCTCTTTGACTACCTGACGGTGCAGGCGCCGTACAACGACAATTTTGCCAACACCGAAATGGCGCGTTACATGGCCGCCGGCGGGTACGGCAACCAGAACTTCGCACGCAACACGCCGGTCTACTCCAACCCCGAGTCGGTAGCGCGCATCTTCATCAACGGCTTGGCCGATCCCGACCCGTCCACCGAGGCGTTCGAAGACGTCGTCGGCGTTGATGGATTAATCAACATCAACACCGCTCCCGTAAAAGTATTAGAGGCGGTGCCCTTCATTCGCGATAACTTAGCCGACAACAAGTCGCTCGCGCAGGCGATTGTCGACTACCGAAATCTGTACGGTCCGTTCAAGACCATCTGGGATCTGAACCGCGTGCCGGGCTTCCAGACCCGACTCGGCCTCTGGACGCTGGCGACGTTCGATCCTGACGAAACCGAGGGCGACTTTACGCCTGTCTCGGCTTGGCCGGGCGCGTACCCGTTAGTGCCTGGCGTAACGGATAAGGTCGTCGGCGATTACGAGGCTTACTACCTCATGATGAATCGCATCAGCAATCTCATCACCACCCGGTCCGACACCTTCACGGTCTACATCAACCTCGAAGGCTGGGCCAATGCCGGTGACTCGGTCAATGCCCAGCGTGTGTCGCAGCGGCGGGCGGCGTTTATCGTCGATCGCAGCGGCTACACCTCGGACAAGAACCGCCTGCTCAAGGTGATCAACGTCCCGGCGCCGTGAGGCCGGGCGTGAACTGAAGACAAAGAAAGAAACCGCGAGGAGCGATCCTCGCGGTTTCTTTCTTTGAGTTGTTGAATGACGGTCCGCGATTACGGCTTCACCAGCACGGTGCTCTTGCCTTCAACCAGCAGCTCGTAAACGATCGCCACGTCTTCGTTCTTCAACCGGATGCAGCCGAGGCTGGCCTGCTTGCCGATGGAGGACGGGTCGATCGTGCCGTGGATGCCGTAGCCGTGCTTGTCGACGGCCGAGCCATCTGTGCCGACGAGGCCGATCCAGTATTCGCCGAGCGGGTTTTGGGGGTCATCAGCTTCCATCGGTGGATGGTCCGGGCCGCTGCCCCAGAACTTGGGGTTCGTCTGCTTCTTGCCGGTTTCCACCATCCACGTGCCGGGCGGGGTGGAGTCGTCGCGGCCGAGGGCGACCTTGTACTGCTTCACGAACATCGAGCCGGGTTCGCCGGGCGGGCCGATGTACAGGTCGAGCGTGTACGCGCTCTTGGTCACCACCGCATTGAACGGCCCGTTGACGATCTTGAGCGGCTGATCGGCCCGCAGCTTGCGTGCGTCTTTAATGCCGTTCATCCGCATCAGCAGTTCGGGCGTGATCTCGTGTTTCATCGCGATCTTCGTGATGCGATCGCCGCTCTTCACGACGTACGTTTCGGCGTAGTTGTCGTTCGCGAATTTATGCGCGGAAAGAATCACCTCGTCGTTGATCGAGCCAAGCTGCTGTTTGGCCTGGTCGATCTGAGCGGCCGACAGCTTGCCGCTGAGCAGCGCATCGTTCAGCAGCTTGCGGGCGTTGAGCATTTCGCCGGCTTCGAGCTTGATTTTGGCGTCGGCGAACACGTCGCCGGTGGAGGCGGGCGCTGCGATCGCGGCGTTGCCGTTGCTGTGCGTGCCGGTTTTGCCGCCGGTGACAGCGGTGGCCGACATCGTCGGCAGCTGGGTCGACTTCTGCGTCGTCGGTGTCATCGGCGCTTCGATCGGCTTGGTCGTCGGCGACATCGTCACCGGCTGGGCGGTCACCGCCGCCATGACGGGCAGCGCGTCGTCGGGCTTGGCCGTACCGGGCGCTTTTACGAGCGTGACGGGCGCGTGAGCGGCGTCGAGCGGGGCGGTTTGTTTTTTGGAATTTTTCCAGAACACCAGCAGGCCGACCGCAAGGGTACCTGCTAGAAGAATCGTCAGCATCCTGCTGGTTCGTAGACTCGTGCGAGCCATGAGAACCTCCATGTTCTCTAGAGAATTGTGCAACTTTTGAATCGACGTCGCGTGACTACTTCGGATCGATACAGCTGGAGCAGAAGCGCGCGACGCCTTGTTCGGTGGCCAGCATATTCAATGGAATGTCGTGGTCAAGCACAGGCAGGGCCGGAACGATCTGATCTTCGAACGCAAAACCACAGCTGATGCCGACGAATTCAGGCGTCGCGAGGAAGCGGTCGTAGAAGCCCATGCCGCGTCCGATGCGATAACCGGTACGGGTGAAACCCAAGCCCGGCACGATGACCATGTCGATGAAATCGATCGGGATCGGCTTGCCAAGGATCGGCTCGCGAACGCCGGGGCCGGTGGTCGTGAGTCCGTGGTTGAGACAGGATATCTCCACCGGGAGCATCCGCCGCTGGTCCCAGGAAACCTTGGGGGCGACGACGGTCTTGCCCGCCTGCCAGGCGCGGAGCGCGAGCGGGGCGGTGTCGACTTCTTCAGGGGTGGAGAGGTAAATCATGATCACGCGAGCGGATTGGAATTCCGAAGTCGCGGCGATGCTGGTGCAAATGGCGAGTGATTTTGCATGACGATCAGCCTCGCTCATGGCTGCGAGCTTTGCGTGAAGCTGTTTGCGGATCGCCGGTTTACTGAGCTGCATATCAATCATACGTTGTGCAACACCGAGAAGTTTGCACTCCGGTGTCTCCGCCATGGTATATATTCGGTTCAGATCATTTAAAACCCTTACTTACATTCTAGAAACGGGCCTGAGCATGTCCAATTTATGACGTTCTGTGCTGGTCCGAATTCCTACTTTTTTATCGTGTCGCTACCTAAAGGATCGACTTTATCGCCTGGCTGCTTTGGGGAATCTACGGGCAAATCCTTCAACCAGGCCAGATATTTAGCAATTTGTATCTCATACCCCCGCTCGGTGGGCACGTAGTAGGTCTTATCCACCCCCAAGTAGTCCTGCTCGACGTAACCCTTGGCCGAGTTGTGGGCGTATTCGTACCCGGAGCCGTGACCTAACCTCTTGGCCCCGCGGTAGCTACCGTCGCGAAGGTGCTTGGGAACGGGAAGGGTGCGACCTTCCTTTACGTCGCGCTGGGCGTCGTTGAGGGCCATGTAGCTGGCGTTGCTCTTGGGGGCGGTCGCCATGTAGATGACCGCCTGCGCGAGGGTGATTCGGGCCTCAGGCAGGCCGATCTTCTCCACAATATCAAACGCTGAGGCCGCCACCGTGATCGCGCGCGGGTCGGCGTTGCCGATGTCTTCGCTGGCGAGGATCGCGATCCGCCGGGCGATGAAGCGGGGGTCTTCGCCGGCTTCGAGCATCCGGGCCAGCCAGTAGATGGCGGCGTCGGGGTCGCTCCCGCGCATGGATTTGATGAGTGCCGAGGCGGCGTCGTAATGCTCGTCGCCAGTGGCGTCATAGACGATGGCCTTTTGCTGGATCGACTGCTCGGCGATGTCGAGGGTGATGTGGAGAGGCGCAATGTCGCCCTTCACGCCGGAGTCAGCAGAGCTGACCCCGCCGGTGGTATGGGAGAGTGAGAGCACTGCGATCTCCAGTGCCATCAGCGCTCGCCGGGCGTCGCCATCGCTGATTGTCGCCCAGTGCTTGATCGCCTCGTCGTCCACCAGCAGATTCAGTTCGCCGAAGCCGCGTTCTTTGTCTGCGATCGCCCGACGGAGCAGGGTCTCGATGTCTTCCTCGCTCAGCGGCGCGAATTGAAAAATCTGGCTGCGGCTGACGAGTGGCGAGTTCACCGAGAAGAACGGATTCTCCGTCGTCGCTCCTACGAGCAGGATGAGGCCCGCCTCCACGTCCGGGAGCAAAATATCCTGCTGGGCGCGGTTAAAGCGGTGGATTTCGTCGAGAAACAGAACCGTTCGCTTACCGCCCGCCGCCAGTCCTTCCTTGGCGGCGTCGATGATCGCGCGGACTTCCTTCACGCCCACACTGGCGGCGTTGAGCTGCTCGAAATGGCTGTTGGTGTAGTTGGCGATCAGGCTGGCCAGCGTGGTTTTCCCCGTCCCGGGCGGGCCGTAGAAGATGACGCTGGTGAGCCGGTCGGCCTCAAGCATCCGGCGGAGCAATTTTCCCTTGCCTAGGAAGTGCTGCTGCCCGGCGAACTCATCGAGCGAACGCGGCCTCATCCGGGCGGCGAGCGGGGCGACGCGATCCAGGTTCTTCTGTCGCATGGCGCCGAACAAATCAGTATCGCGGGGCATGAACGTCTCCGTAAGCTGACTCGCAATTGTAGGTGAAAAACCGGGCTTTGGGGTGAGGAGTAGGTGTTTTTACCCTCCTCTGCTCCACTAGAAAATCCGATAAGATAGCCTAGTCGTTTGAGATTCTGATGCTTTCCGCCAGAGCCTATTCCTTCCGCCAGAAGTCCCGGCTTGCGATCTCGCTCTCCTGGGTCGCCGGCTACACCAACGTCATCACGTTCCTCCTCTGCGGCGGCGTGGTCGTCTCGCACACGACCGGCAACGTCACCCACTTCGGCGAAGCGTTCGCCCACGGCGACTTACGCGCGACCTCTTACTTCGGATTTCTGTTCCTCGCGTTCCTCGTCGGCGCAATGGCCAGCGCCTTTATGACCGAAACCGCGCTGCGGCGATCACTGCGATCCAAATACATCCTGCCGATCGCCGTGCAGGTGTTTTTGCTGCTCTTGCTGTCAATTGGCTTGAATCTCCACCAGGGCGTTGACCTCTCGTGGGAAAAGGCGATGGCCAGCGGCGACCATCTATGGGCGCTTTACTGGATGACCGGCGTTGCATCGCTCGCGATGGGCTTGCAGAACGCCACGATCACCAAGGTCTCCGGCGCGGTCATCCGCACCACGCACCTTACTGGCGTAACGACCGACTTCGGCATTGAGATCGTGCAACTGTACCTGTGGTGGTACGACAAGATCACCGCCGGCGGGGCGGACCGTTGGCGCCGGCTCATCGTCGTCTCGCGAAGGCATCCGAGCGCCCAGCGGGCCGTGCTGCTGGTCAGCATCATCGGATCGTTCCTTCTCGGCGCGGTGCTCGGTACGTGGAGCTATCACTGGCGGCCGACGTACGCACTCGGGCTGCCGGTCGCGTTCCTCTGCTTCATCATCTACAAGGATTGGCGCACGCCGATCGCCGATGTGAAGGAACTCGACCTGCTGGCCGACCCGGAACTGGCGGCGGCGGGGATCGTCAAATCGATGCTGCCGCCCGGCCTGGGGATCTACCGCCTCTCGCACCACCGTCGCGACCAAGCCCACGGCGCGCCCGACTTCCAGAACTGGGCCGAGCGCCTGCCGCGCCACTGGCGGGTGGTCATCCTCGCCCTCAGCCCGCTCACGCGGCTCGACAGCAACTCTTTCATCGACCTGGCCAGCGCGGTGCAGAAACTGCACGAGCAAGATCGCGACCTGGTGCTGTGCGGCGTCACGCCGATCCAGTTCCGCGAAATGGAAAAGTCCGATCTGCCCAACGTGCTCGACCCGGACAACCTCTGCCCCGACATGGAATTCGCGATCGCGAGAGCGATGGGCCGAATCGAACAGATGCTGCAGCCGGCCGGCGTGTAAGTGGGGCGTCTTCGCCGCGATCTTTCTGCTAAACTCCACCACATGCCAGAGAAGTCTTCCTATCGCTGGGCGATGCTCATCAGCGCCGTCATCATTGGCCTGAGCACGTCGGCGCTGCTCGCGGTCGTGTTCGGCGTTTCGATGGGCCAGCCGGTGATCTTGTTCGCGCTACTGAGCCTTTGCATCGGCGTCAGCGCGATGATGCACAGCCTGTGGGATTGGTGGAAAGCGCGATGAGTAAGCGTTCGTTGCCCATCTCGCTGCTAATCGTCGCGACGCTCGCATTCGCCTCGCTGGCGCAGGCCGAGCCCGTCATCACGCTGCCGCTCGCCGGCTACTATCGGCCGGGGAAATTCTTCCCCGTTCACGTAACGGCGGACAAATCGGTGAGCGTTCGAATCGATGTTGAAAACGGAATTGGCGCGCGGGCCGAAGGGACAGATCTGCTGCTGCCGGTCATGCTTCTATCCGAAAATGAGCGATCGATGCGGGTAACAGTCGACGACAAGACAGTAACTTTTCCGGTGAGTGCGGTCGACGCAAACACAAAACTCGCGCTCGTTTTCGGAACCGATCTCCCGCCGGGCGTGATGGCGTTGTTTCCGAATGCGCAAGTGCACGCTTTACTCGCGCGAGAGAAGCCAAAGGTCATCACGCAGGCGTACGAATCGGCGGATGCTTTTCTGGACTACACCGTACCAACAACGCAGCCGACGATCGTGCCGCGATTTGCCGAGACGACATTCGGCCCAAGCTCATCACTCGACGACCCAGCGCCTTACGACGCGCTGTCCGGATTCGTCGCAGCGCGAACGCCATCGATCCGTCGAACACTCTGGCTGTGCATGGCGGTGTTCTCGATTCTGTCGGCCGCCATCGGTCTTCTCGCGCGGCGGTGGACGGCGTACATCGTGATCGGAGTGGCGGCCGCTTGGGTGATCGTCGCAGGATTGATTCTTGGTAAGCAACCTGCAATCACAGAGCGGGACGCGGTCGTCTTTGATAAAGATGTAGAAAGTTTTCAGATGGCAGACGTGTGGTCGTTTAGAAGCGCGCTCGACTCATCGGACGCCGTGTTCGAAGCGTACGGCCGATCATGCAGGCCGCTCTTCGCTGGGCAGGCGCGGCTGCTGAACATGTGGATCGACCCGACCGGCGATGCCTGGCGTTTCCACTACACGCTTCCGCGCGGGACAAAAATCGGATTTTTCTGCAGCGACGTGAAGCAGTCACATTGGCCGCAATTGCATCGTTCAGGGGAAGAACCTATTTTCGAAGGGCTCGTGCGTCGCTACTACAGCGAGCCGGGGAAAACCATTCCGCCTCCGCGAGAATCGAGCGGGGGAAGCGTTGAAACCTGGGTGGTCTTCTCCGCTCGTCAATAGCCGCTACTTTTCGATCGCCACGTAGCTCGCCTTATCGTCGAAATTCTTTTCGCGGAATTCCTTGGTCGGGTCGACCATGACGTGACCCTTGTCGTTTACTGAAATCGCGTACCGCACGAGCGTGCCCTTGGCCGGGCCCTTGGTGACGGTGCCTTCGATGGAGAAGTGGCTGTTGTGCTTGGGGCAGACCAGTTCTTCGCCCTTCACGTTGAGGGCGACTCCCTTGTGGGTGCACACGTTGCTGGCGGCGAAGAGTCGGCCGCCGGTGCGGATGACGACGAATCCGCCTTGGCGGGCGAATTTGTCGGAGATGCCGTCGGCTTTGTAGTCGGTGAGCGCGCCGATATCGACCGGCTCCGTGACGGCCTTAGCGGCGAGGGCGGATTCGCCCAGCGCGCAAGCTGCGCAAAATCCTGCCGTTAGTGCGAGAAAGCCGCGTCGATCGATTTCTGCCATCTTTTACTCCAGGGAAGGACACCGGATGTTGAACGCTCGAGCGCGGCATTTTATTCTATTGCCGGAATCGCAGCCAACTCCTGTTCGGCCCGCAATCCTTGCGGAAACGGGCAATATCGCGATTATTCACGCCCCATGGCAAACGAAAAATTCCCTATCGATCTGTCCGCCCTTAAGCCCCTAAAACTCGACCCAAAGGTTGACGCGCTGACGCCCGAACAGGTGGCGATGCTCAAGCACAACATCCAGCTCTGCCGCGACGCGATCGTGTTCTTCACGGCATACGCGGGTGCGAAAGGCCTGAGCGGCCACACCGGCGGGGCGTACGACACGGTGCCTGAAGTGATGATCATCCGCGCCTTCATCGCCGGCGGGGCACCGATCGTACCGATCTTCTACGACGAAGCCGGCCACCGCGTGGCGACGCAGTATCTGCTATCAGTCCTCAACGGCGCCATGCCTGCCGAAAAGCTGCTGCACTACCGCGAGTACAACCAGGGACTGCCCGGCCATCCGGAGAAGCTGCTGACGCCCGGCGTGGAATTCTCCAGCGGCCGGCTCGGTCACATGTGGGCGTTCTGCAACGGAGTGGCGATGGCGAACCCCGGCAAGTCGGTGATCGTCCTTGGTTCCGACGGCAGCCAAATGGAAGGCGACAACGCCGAAGCCGCCCGCCTCGCGGTCGGCAAAAAGCTCAACGTGAAGGTGCTCGTCGACGACAACAACGTCACCATCAGCGGCCATCCGCAAAGCTACATGGACGGGTACGACCTCTCCCGCACGCTCAGCGGTTACGGGTATGAAGTCGCCACGACCATGGGCGAAGACATCGAAGCGCTATACACAGCGCTGGCCAAGGTATTCCGCAACGATCTGCCGCACGGCCTGGTGATTAAGCGCGAGATGGCGCCGGGCATTGAAGGCGCTGAAGGTTCGCCGCACGCCCACGAAGTGTTGAAGGTCGACACGGCTGTGAAGTACCTTGAAAAACGCGGCACGTACGCGGCGGCGATCGAGATGCTCAAATCGGCTCCCAAGCACGACAATAGCCCGCTCACCTACAAAGGCACCAGCGGGGCCGGCAAGAATCGCGACGACTTCGGCAAGATCATCAACGAAATTTTGGACGGCATGAGCGAGGCCGACCGGCTCGCTAGCGTGCGCGTGTTCGACTGCGACCTCGCCGGCTCGCAGGGCTTGCACCACATCGCCAAGAAGCACCCGGAAGTCTTCATCCAGGGCGGCATCATGGAGCGCGGCAACTTCTCAGCGGCCGCCGGGTTCGGATACACCAAGGGCAAGCAGGGCATCTTCAGCACGTTCAGCGCGTTTCTCGAAATGTGCATCAGCGAGATCACGATGAGCCGCCTGAACTTCTCCAACGTGCTCGCCCACTTCAGCCACAGCGGCTGCGATGACATGGCCGACAACACGTGCCACTTCGGCATCAACAGCATGTACGCCGACGGCGGCGTGACGCCCGGCCACGGTGAAGATCCGACGCGGCTGTACTTCCCGGCCGACCAGCACCAGTTCGCAGCTTGTTTGAAGAAGATCTATCACGACCCCGGCATGCGGTTCCTCTTCAGCAACCGCGCGGCCGTGCCCGATCTGCTCGACGAAGCCGGTAAGCCGTTCTACCAGGGCAAGGCGTTCGAGCCCGGCAAAGACGACATCATCCGCGACGCCAAGGGCGGCGGCTACGTCGTCGCGTTCGGCGAATGCGTCTACCGCTCGCTCGACGCGGTCATCACCTCGCAGGAGGCCGGAATCAAAGTCGGACTCGTGAACAAGGCCACGATCAATGTCTACGACGAAGCGATGATGAAAAAACTCGCGGCCGCGCCGTTTGTGCTCGTCGTTGAAGGCTGGAACGTGAAGACCGGCCTCGGCAGCCGATTTGGATCGGAACTGCTCAAGCGCGGCTTCAAGGGCAAGTACAACCACATCGGCACGAACAAAGAAGGCTCCGGCGGCCTGTGGCAGCAGATGGGCTACCAGGGACTCGACCCGGCCGGCATCGCCAAGGCGATCAAGGCATTGGCGTAGCGCAGAGACAGAAGGGGGCGGCGCTCATGGAAACCTCGTTTGCGTACCTGGCCGACGGCAAGCTCTTTTTCAAAGAGCCCGGCAAGGACATTCGCCTGGTTGAAAGCGCGTTCATCCAGCAGATGCTGGAACGGCAGCAGAAGACGCGCGACCGCCACGACTGGAAATCGCAGGGCATGGGCTGGAACCTCACGCGCGGCATGAACCCGGCCGCCGCGGAGCAGATGGGCGTGCGAAACGTCCGCACCTGCGCGATCGCGTCCGGCGCCGAAGGGTCCGATCTCCTCTACGTCATCAACACCGGCACCGTCGGCGGGCTGTTCGCGTGGAGCAAGGCCGACAACTCCGAGCGACGCATGCTGCACCGCAACGGGTTCAGCGCTCGTGATCTCGCCCGACATCCAGTCACACACAAGCTCGCGCTGACGATGTCGGCTGATGACGGTTCGTCGCACATCGGCGTGATGGATTTTTCGGGTCGCGGCGTTCGCGAGGTGACCGAGGGCGACAGCCTCGATGAGTCCCCTTCGTGGGCGGCAGGGCAGGAAGGTGTCCTGCTTTATCAGTCGGCCGGCATCGGGCGCAACTCGGCAGGATTCATCAGCGCCCGCGGCTCGTACGCGGTCATCCGTCTCGATCTGACCAGCGGCGACATGCAGACGCTCGTCGAGGACGACGCGTTCGACTACCTCCTCCCGCGCCAGTCAGCCGAGGGAACGCTCTACTACATCCGCCGCCCGTACACGCCCATCGGCCACGGCCCCGTCTCGATGTTGACGATGGCCAAGGACGCGCTGCTGTTCCCCGTGCGGCTGATCCTCACATTCGTACATTTCTTCAACTGGTTCAGCATGGTCTTTCGCCGCAAGCCGCTCCTCACCGCAAGCGGCCCGCCGAAGGAAGCGCCGGACTCCCGCTACATGATGCTGTGGGGCATGATGATCGACGCCGAGAAAGCGATGCAATCCAAGGACGGAACCAAATCGCTGGTCCCCAAGACGTGGAAGCTGATGAAGCGCACGGTCGACGGGACGGCGAGTGAACTTGCGTCCGGCGTGTTGTCGTACGATCTCTCCAGCGACGGATCGGTCCTCTTCACCGACGGGGTTTCGATTTCGCGCTCGGTGGGTGGAAAAATTGAATCGGTGGGCAACGGTAAGATGATCGAGCGGATTGTTTCCATCTGATCTGGCGATGGCGCGGCGTGTCGGTCATTTCAAGTTACAATGATTGCATGAGCGAGCCCGACGTATCCGCGTTGAAAACCGTGGCCGAAGCGATGGCGATCATCGACGCCGCTTCGGTCTCGCCGCAGGCCACCGTCGCGCGATTGTCTGACGCGGGCGGGCTGATTCTGGCGCAGGACCTGCACGCTGATCGCGACTTTCCTCCTTTCGATAAATCGCAGATGGACGGATACGCCGTCCGCAGCACCGACGTGCACGCGGGGGCGAAGCTGCGCGTTGTTGGCGAAGTTGCCGCGGGCGCAACCTCTGATCACGTGGTTGCCGTGGGTGAAGCGGTTGCGATCATGACCGGCGCTCCGATCCCGTCCGGTGCAGATGCGATCGTGCCGGTTGAAGATGCCATCGTGAGCGGCGACTCGATCGCACTGCAGAAATCGACCTCGCCCGGAAAATACATCGCCAAGCGAGGCAGCGATTGCCTCGCCGGCACGACAGTACTCTCAGCCGGAACGCGGCTTGGCCCGGCACAGACCGCGGTGGCGGCGGCGGTGGGGGCGATGGACGTTCGAGTTTTCAAGCGGCCCAAGGTGGCGGTGCTATCGACGGGGGACGAGATCGTCCCTATCGACCAGCGGCCTGGACCGTCGCAGATCCGCAATTCCAACAGCGCGATGCTGGTCAGCCTGCTGCAGCGTCTCGGCTGCGAAACGATCGACCTCGGTCACGTGGCCGACGATCTGGACCTGCTGCGCGAGGCACTTTCGCGTGGGCTGCAAAACGACGCGCTGTTCGTCACCGGCGGCATGAGCATGGGCAAATACGACTACGTGCCGGGGCTGCTTCGTGAATTGGGCGTGGAACTGCTGATCACGAAGCTGCGCATCAAGCCGGGTAAGCCGTTTGTCTTCGGAAAGCGGACCGCCAAGCCATTCACCTACGTTTTCGGCCTGCCCGGCAACCCCGTCAGCGCGTATGTCTGCACCCTCCGGCTGGCGTCGCGGCTGCTCGCCCGGATGGCCGGTGGAACGTTGCAGGAACGCTGGAGCAGCGCCCGGCTCGGCTCCCCGCTGCCCGCGAACGGCCCACGTGAGTTCTACCAGCCGGCCCGTTTGATCGACGGCGACGCCGTGCCTATGAATTGGAAAGGCAGTGCTGATCTGTTTACGCTGGCCCAGGCGGATGCGTTGCTGGTTCGAGCGGAGAATGAGCCCGCCATGCCGGCCGGATCGCCGGTGCGGCTGTTGGAGATTCCACGATGAAATGGACCACCTTCTTCATGATCCTGATTTGTGCGGCCCTCGCATTCGGCGGATCGTTCACCTGCCACGGTAATTCCGGCGATACCGACATTTCCACGAGCAACCCCTGATTCGGAGACATCGAAAAATCTAGATTTGTGTGGTCATCGGCCGATGGATTTTTATATAATTCTGTCGGAGAAGGCGGTTCTTCACGTCTGGCCGCTTAGACCGAAACGAGCTTAGGTTTTTCCACGGATGGCGTATGACGCAAGCGCGTCGACTTCCTGACTTGCCGCCGATCGGGCGTCCGGAATCTTATTACGCACACCGCGTTCACGACGCTGAACGCAAAGGCGATATTCACGCCAAGGAAGCGTACAAGGTCGGCCAGTACGTAACGCTTGGAATGGATCCGGCGCTCACCTGGGATCAGAAGCTCAAGTACTTCAACCACGCGCTGCGTCGCCACTGCAATCCGCCGCCGGTGCCGGACGAAGCGACATGGCTTTTTTATCGGAATCTCGCCGAGTTGATCCGCCACAATGCAGGGCAGGAGGCGTTACGACTCGTCATGCGCGAAGACGAACTGTATGAGAAGCGCCAGAAGCTCGGCGTGCTGCGCGAATGCATCGCCGCGGAAGCGAAACATTTCTTTATTCGCCTGTTCGGTGAAGCAACTACCTGTCCCCAATATCTCGACGAAGAAGACTGGCGCCAGTTGATGATGGTGCGACAGCACTGGACGAGCTAGTGTGCGTCTTCCCCGCCGGCGCCTTCCATCTTTCCTTCAACGATATTGAGGTCTTCACGCCGCTGGATCTTGTCGACCCGGCCGTCGCGG
>Ga0268266_10000376_pt1 | contig 68245 bp, 62 predicted proteins | sample KBSS13metaG_FD_190356 | JGI IMG/M metagenome (GOLD analysis project Ga0268266, IMG submission 190356) | Switchgrass rhizosphere microbial communities from Kellogg Biological Station, Michigan, USA - KBS S1-3 metaG (SPAdes) (version 2) | ecosystem: Host-associated > Plants > Roots > Rhizosphere...
TTGCGGTGGATGGTCGAGGCCGAACAGGCGGGGCGCCCCTCCCCCGTCGCCAGCTCGGCGAGGAAGTCGGCGACGTCGGCACCGGTGGCCTCCAGCGCGTCGCGATTGTGGGCGCTGAGGTATTCGCCGTACTGCAGCAGGTCGGTGCGGTAGGCGTTGAGCGTGTTGCGCGAGAGACCGCGCTCCAGCTCCAGGTAGGAGAGGAAGTCGAGGACGAGGCTCTCGAAGCGGGCGTCGGCGCCGGGCTTGGCGGCAGGGCTCGGCGCCTGGGGCTTGATCGCGATGGCCATGGCGCGGGTTTCTCCCCGCGTATTTACAAACCTCTCCCCGCAAGAAAGGTTCCCGCGGCAAGCGGAGCGGCGAAGAACAACGGGTCCTGCTCGAGGTCGCGGCCCATCGTCCTGCGCGGCAGGCCCGACCCCGCGTATCCCTCCAGGTCCGCCGCGGCGAAATGGAGGCGGTGTTCGGTTGCGTCGAATGCGCTTGCAATCTCCCTCGCCCCCTCCGGCAGGGCGACGTCGACCGGAGCGAGGAGCAAGTCGAGGACGGTTCGCGTGTGGTGGCTGAGGCCGCAGTGGCGCTCGCGTGGGTCGGCAGATGACAGGCGCGGTGAGATCGCGGTCGGCAGGCTGAGGCTGAGCGCGGCGTGGGCGCTGTCGAGCGCCGCCATCCCGCCGTGCCCGTAGGCGGTGTCGGAGCCGATGATGCCGGGGCCGGGGCCAACGAGAACGGCGTTCCAGTCGAGATCGGAGGCAGCGTCAAGGGCGCCGACGACGCTCAGCGCCTCATGCTCGCCGCCGTAGGTGGGAGCGGCGGTGATGTGGCCGGCGAGGAGACCCCGCTCGCGCAGCTCGGCGACGTCCCGCGAAAGCGAACCAGGCAGCGCCCCGCCACCCGTCTGCACGTAGCCGACCCGCAACCCAGGCGCCGCCTGAGCCACCGCCCAGGCCACCGGCGCGAGGTGCCCGTGTAACGGCAGAACCAGGACCGGCGTCGATCCCGCGGTTCCTTTCGGTCGCTCAGGGTCCGAAAGGAACCGCGGGATCGGGCGCTCCGCCGGCTGGGCCGGGTGCTGGAGCGAGGTGTAGTTCAGCTTCATCACGTGGGCATCGCCCTCCGCCCCGCCCCCGTCGAGGCCGCGGGTCAGGTTGACATGGACGACGTCGAAGCCGCCCGAGCCAAGCCCGAGGTCCAGCGCGGCGACGTTGACGACGACCTCGTCGCCCTCGCGCACCTCTCCCAGCAGAACCTCGTCCACCCAGGCCGGCCGCCGCTCCCCTGCCACCTCGACCAGCAGTGGCTGGGTGGAGACGACGGTGCCGCGGCGTAGCTGCAGCCGGCCGGCCACTACCCGGCCGCTGGCGAAGCCGCTTTTAGGATGCGCTCGCAGACCTCGAGCATCTTGTCGAGGCTCTGCGCCGGCACCATCTCGTCGGCGGTGTGGACCGCGTCGGTCCCGTTGGAGAGCAGGATGCTGTCGAAGCCCTCACGGCGGAAGACGTTGGCGTCGCTGCCGCCCCCGATCGCGACCCGCTGCGGCTCCATGCCGGCGGCCCGCAGTCCCTCCTCCGCCAGGCCGAGAGCGAACGAGTCCGTCGACACCTGGTAGCCGCGGAACAGCTCTTCGATCCGCACGTCGACGTCGCAGCCGTGCTCGCTGGCCCCCCAGGCGCAGGCGTCGGCGATCTTCCCCGCCACCTCGGCAGCGCGCTCGGGGTCGAGGCTGCGCGCCTCGGCGTGGATCGCGCAGTGGCCGGGGACGACGTTGCCGGAGGTGCCGCCGCCGATCAACCCCACGTTCGCGGTCGTGCTCTGGTCGAGCCGGCCGAGCTCCATGCGTGAGATCGCCGCGGCCGCGGCGGCGATAGCGCTGCTTCCCTCCTCCGGCTTGATCCCGGCATGCGCCTCGACGCCGATGAAGTCGGCGAGGATCTTCTGCTGGGTCGGGGTCGAGACGATCACCTCTCCCACGGGCCCGGCGTGGTCGAGGACGAAGCCCGCGTTCGAGCGCAACTGTGAAGTGTCGAAGGCCTTTGCCCCGCGCAGGCCCTGCTCCTCGGCCACGGTGAGGAGCAGCTCGATTCCCACCGGACCGGGCTGTTCCGCGTGTCGGGCGACCAGCTCCATGAAGACCGCCACCGCCGCCTTGTTGTCGGCGCCGAGGATCGTCTCGCCGCGACTGCGGAAGGCCCCTTCGTCCTCGACCACCTCGACCTGCCCCCGGTGCGGGACGGTGTCGATGTGGGCGCAGAACATCAGCCAGCCCTCGCCGCTGCCAGCCGAGCGGGCGAGCAGGTTGCCGGCGCCGGCCTCGGCCGCCTCGGCACCGTCGTCCTCGCTCACCTCGAGCCCCATCGCCCGCAGCTCGGCGGCGAGGGTGTCGGCGATCTCCCGCTCCTCCCCGGTCGGGCTGCGAATCTCGCAGTAGCGGACGAAGCGCTCGTGCAGCCTGGAGCCCACCGAGGAAACTTAGCCGGGAAGGCGGGGAGGGTGCAGGAGGGCTAGGCGGTACGGCGGATGCCGACGTCGTCCTCGGCCGGCTCCTCGGAGGGCTCCAGCTCGCCGCCGCCGTCGGGACGCTCGCCGGCCTGCTGGACAGCAGCACCGACGAACTCGCGGAACAGAGGCTCCGGCCGGTTCGGCCGCGAGTTGAACTCCGGGTGGTACTGCGAGGCGACGAAGAACGGGTGATCCGGCAGCTCGACCATCTCGACCAGGCGCTCGTCGGGCGAGGTGCCGCCGCAGACCAAGCCCTCGTCTTCGAGCCGGCGCCGCAGCTGGTTGTTGACCTCGTAACGGTGGCGGTGGCGCTTGTAGATGACGGCCTCGCCGAAGATCTCGCGGGCTTTGGTGCCCTCGTGCAGTTTCACCGGGTCGGCGCCGAGCCGCATGGTCCCGCCCATGTCGGAGACCTCCTTCTGCTCTGGCAGCAGGTCGACGACCGGGAAAGGCGTCTCGGGATCGAACTCGGCCGAGTTGGCGCCGTCCATACCGGCGACGTGGCGGGCGAACTCGACGACGGCGATCTGCATCCCGAGGCAGATCCCCAGGTAGGGGATCGATTTCTCGCGGGCGATCCGCGCCGCTTCGACCTTGCCCTCGATCCCGCGCTCGCCGAAGCCGCCGGGGATCAGGATCCCGTCGCAGCCCTCGAGCCGCTCGGGTTCGAAGTTCTCCGAGTCGACCAGCTCGACGTCTACGTCGACGCCGTGGTGGAAGCCGCCGTGCTCGAGCGCCTCGATCACCGACTTGTAGGCGTCGGCGAGCTGCACGTACTTGCCGACGACGGCGATCTTCACCTTGGCGGTGGCGGATTCGGCGCGGCGGACCATCGCCTCCCACTCGCTCATGTCCGGCGAGGGAGCTTCCGTTCCGAAGTGGTCGAGGACCAGGTCGTCGACGCCCTCGGCGCGGAAGACGAGCGGCACCTTGTAGATGTTGTCGACGTCGTGGGCGGAGATCACCGCGTCGACGGGAAGGCTGGCGAAGAGGGCGATCTTGCTGCGGATCTCGCGATCGAGGCGCCCCTCGGAGCGGCAGACCAGCGCGTGGGGCTGGATCCCGATCCGGCGCAGCTCGTTGACCGAGTGCTGGGTCGGCTTGGTCTTCAGTTCTCCCGCGTGGCCGACGTAGGGCACCAGGGTCAGGTGGATGAACATCGCCCGTTTCGGCCCGATGTCGGTGTAGAGCTGGCGGATCGACTCGAGGAACGGCAGCGACTCGATGTCGCCGACGGTGCCGCCGATCTCGGTGATCACGAAGTCGACCGACTGCGACTCGGCGACGATGAGGATTTTCTGCTTGATCTCGTTGGTGATGTGGGGAATCACCTGAACCGTCGCGCCGAGGTAGTCGCCGCGGCGCTCGCGCCGGATCACCGAGTTGTAGACGGCGCCGGCGGTGACGTTCGAGGCCCGCGAGGTGTTCTCGTCGGTGAAGCGCTCGTAGTGGCCGAGGTCGAGATCGGTCTCCGCCCCGTCCTCGGTGACGAACACCTCGCCGTGCTGGAACGGGCTCATCGTCCCCGGGTCGACATTGATGTAAGGGTCGAACTTCTGCAGCTGGACCCGGTAGCCGCGGGAGACGAGGAGGCGTCCGATCGACGCGGCGGTGATGCCCTTGCCGAGGGCCGAGACGACACCTCCGGTAACGAAGATGAACCGCGTGTCGCCTTTGTTTCCCGGACTCATGCTCTGCCGAGCGAGTCTAGCCAGCGCAAAGGCGGAACCGAATCGATGGTTGCGGAAATTGAGCGAATCTCCCCGTAAATCGTCAACGCCAGAACCGCAGCGAGGGCGATAAGCCGCGCGTCGGCACCGAGAACGGTCAGCAGCCAGACCCCGGCGATCGCCCCGATCAGGTTGGAGCCGGTGTCTCCCAGCATCGCCCGCTCGCCCAAGGTCAGCCAGGCGCCGACGATCACCGGGCCGACGAAGATCCCGAGCAACTCCAGCGGCGCGAAGGTCCAGGCGCCGAGGCAGAGACCGGCGGCGAGCAGGACCAGCGCCTTCTCCGCCCGCCCCGGCCGCAGGTCGAGCAGGTTGAAGAGGTTGGTGGTGAGGATCAGCAGCACCACGTCGGCCAGGTAGCGCCAGTCTTCGAGACCGCGACCGGAGACGACGTAGGCCGCCAGCGCCAGCGCCCCGATCGCCTTGATCGCGCCGGTCGAGAGCGTGCCCGAGCGCAGCGCCGCCCAGTGCCCACGCCAGCCGCGCGGGGTCGCCACCGCCTCGCCGCGCCCGAGCGCGTCGTCGAGGAAGCCAAGAAAGGCGATCCCCAGCAGATAGGGCAGCCAGCGCCGCAGGTCGGGCTCGAGCAGGTCGAGGTCGCCGCGGTCGTCGAGGAAGGCGAGCGGGGCGAGTGCCACCAGCGCCGCCGTCGCCAATACCGCCCCCAGCGGGAAGGCGAGCAGGGCGCCGCGGTAGTTCTCCCGCACCAGGCCCGCCTCGCGCAGCCCCCGCGCCCCCGCCGGAACCACGAACAGCGAGATCGCCAGCGCCAGCGGCAACCCGACCCAGTACACGGCCTATTCGCCTTCGGTCAGCAGGTCGGGCAGCAGCTGGTCGGCGCTGCCCTTGACCCCGAAGCTGCCGTCGGCCCCGAGCAGGGCGAACACGGTCGCCAGCTTCCCCGCCGTCAGGTCGACGTCGTCGACGCTCGCCAGGCCATTCGACTGGAAGAAGGAGATCGAGGACGAGTCGTCGCTGGAGGTCTCGACTCCGACCGCCGGTCGCTTGGTTCCGGTAATGCCGCTCATCAGGGCCGTCTCGAACTGGCTGGTCTTTTCGCGCTGCGCGGTGCCCATCTCTTCCGGCTGGTCGCGGACGACGATCACCCCGTCGAGGCCGCCGAAGTTGCCGCTGGCCCGGGAGAAGAGGTGGCTGCGCACGACCTCGGGCAGGGTTCCGCCGCGGACCAGCTGGCGCCCGAGGCCGGTTCCCAGTTCGGTGATCGAGTCGGAGTCGGTCCGCAGCTCGGCGAAGCGGGTCTTGGAGAGGTCTTCGGCGAGGCCGTTGACGTCGACCGGCTCGCGCACCACCCCCACCCCGACGAGCCGCCCTCCGGTCGGCGCCAGCGCCGCCTCGACTTCCTCGGTCACCGGGCTCGGCAGGCCGCCGAGGGCGAGGATCGCGTACCGCCGTCCCTCCAGCCGGCCCCGGGTCAGGACCGGGTAGACGCGTTCGCCGAACTCGTCGGAGCGGTTGAGGTCGGCGTTCAGCTCGTCGGCCCGGGAGCGGGCGTCCTGGAGGTTGCCGACCAGGCTGTGCTCGAGGTCCCGGCGCGTGTTGGTCAGCGCGTCGCCGCCGAACTCGGCGCCGATCAGGATCCCGGCGGCGAGCGCGATGAAGACCGCGATCAGCGAGGTGGCGTGGTAGCGGGCGGAGTACCCCATCAATCGATGCCGAGCCAGATGCGGATCTTCAGCCAGACCAGTTCGAAGACGTCGTTGAGGGCCGGCGAGGTGATCACCAGGATCGTCAGCAGGACGAGGAAGGCGACGGCGAAGAAGGCGAGCGGGGCCAGCGTCGAGCTCGGGTTGTAGAGCCGGCTCACCCCCTTGGCGTCGACCAGGCGCTCGCCGATCTTCAGCCGCGTCAGGAAGGTCGACGACATCCCGCCGCGCTTGCGGTCGAGGAACTCGACCAGGTTGAAGTGGGCGCCGACGCTGACGATCAGCGCCGCCCCCTTCTCGTGGGCCATCAGCATCGCGACGTCCTCGCTGGTCCCGGCGGCCGGCACGACCTGGTGGTCGAGCCCCGCCTCCAGCAGCCGTTCGCGCCCCGGCGCGCGGCCGTCGGGGTAGGCGTGGACGATCAGCTCGGCGCCGCAGCGCAGCGCCGCGTCGCTGGCCGAGTCCATGTCGCCGAGGATCACGTCGGGCTTCAGCCCGGCTTCGAGGACGCCGTCGGCGCCGCCGTCGACGGCGACGATCAGTGGACGCACGTCGCGGATGTAGGCGCGCAGCGCCTTCAGGTCGCGGCGGTGGCGGTCGCCGCGGACGACGATCAGGACGTGGCGGTCGCGGAAGCTCGCCCCGGTCGGGGGGAAGGCGATGTTGCCGGTCAGCAGGTCGGTCTCTTCGCGCACGTGGGCGACCGTGTTTTCGGCGAATTCCCCCAGCGCCTCGTCGATCCGGGCGCGGTGCTCCTGCATCTCCCGCTCCAGCTCGGGGACGCGCAGGACCCGCCCCTGGGCGACCTCCTCGTCGCCGATGAAGATCGAGCCGTCGACGATCCGCACCCGGTCGCCGTCTTTGAGTCGCTCGAACAGCCCGGCACCGGGGGCGTCGATCAGCCGGATCCCCTCGCGGGCCAGCATCAGCGGCCCGGCGTTGGGATACCGCCCCTGCGAGGACGGCGAGGCGTTGAGCACAGCCACGACCTCGGCTTCGATCAGCTCCTCGGCGGCGATGCGGTCGATGTCGACATGGTCGATGACCGCGACGTCGCCGGGGCGCAGCCGCTTGACCAGGTGCTTGGTCCGCTCCCCAAGCCGGGCGACGCCTTCGATCGGCGCCTCGGGCCGGGCGCCGTTCCTGCGGCCAAGCAGGGCAGGAAGGCGACGACGACTAGTGGTGGCCACCGCCTCAGACTAGTCCTAAAGGCCACCTGACCGGCGCATATCGGCGTCCTCAGTCGCTTGCGTGCGGAGCACGCCGCGCTCCCTGCGTCCTTGATCTGCTTGGTCAGGCAGCCTTTAGGAGGTCTCGGGCATGCTCCGTCGCCGCTCGATCGCTGCTCTCGCCGCCGAGCATGCGGCGGATCTCGGCGACCACTTCCTCGCCCTCGAGCAGCTCGACCCTGGCCATAGCCTGCTTGCCTGCCACGTCCTTTTCGAGCCGGAAGTGGACGTCGGCGAGCGAGGCGACCTGGGGCAGGTGGGTGATGCAGAGCACCTGCCGGTCTCGCCCCAGCGCCTGCAGGCGCTCGCCGACGACCCGCGCGGTCTTGCCGCCGACGCCGGCGTCGATCTCGTCGAAGACCATCGTCCCGGCGCTCGCCGCCCGGCCGAGGCCGCTGAGGGCCAGCATCACCCGCGAGAGCTCGCCGCCGGAGGCCGCGTCGCGCAGCGGCGCCGCCTCGATCCCGGGGTTCGGAGCGACGCGCAGCTCGACCGTCTCGCGGCCCGAGGCTCCGAACCCGTCGGGGTGGGGCTCCAGCACGACCTCGAGCGAGGCGCCGGACATCGAGAGCAGCTCGAGCTCCTCGGCGACGCGCTTCTGCAGCGGCCCGGCAGCGGCCTCGCGGCCGGCGCTCAGCTTCTCGCCGAGGTCGGCACGCCGCGCTTCGGCCGCGGCCAGCGCCGCCTCGGCCTCGGCGCTGCGCACCTCCGCGCCCTCCAGCCGCTCGATCTCCTCGCGGCAGCGCTCGGCGTGGGCGAGCACCGACTCGACGCTGCCGCCGTGCTTGCGCTCCAGCCGGTCGATCGCCTCCAGTCGCTCCTCGATCGCCTGCAGGGAGGCGGGGTCGGCCTCGACCCCCTCGGCGTAGTCGCGCAGCTCCGAGGCGACGTCGCCCAACTCCACCGCCAGCGCCGCGACCCGCTCGCCGATCCGGTCGAGCCCCTCGTCGAGACCGGCGGCGCCCTGCAGCGCCGCTTCGGCCCCGGCGATCGCGGCGACCGCCCCGCCGCCGTCCTCTTCGGCGCCGGCCAAACCGGCGTGGGCGGAGCCCGCCGCTTCGCGCAGCCCCTCTGCGTGGCGCAGCCGCTCTCGCCGGGCGGCGATCTCGGCCCGCTCCTCGGGCACCGGCGCCACCGCCTCGATCTCGGAGAGCTCGTAGCGGTAGAGGTCGAGGTCGCGCTCCCGCGATCCTTCGCGCTCGCGCAGCTCGGCCAGCTCTGCCGCCAGCTGCCCGCACTCCCGGTGCGCCTCGCGGTAGGCGGCCCGCAGCTCGAGGTGCTCGGCGCCGGCGAAGCCGTCGAGGATCTCGAGCTGCGCCGAGGAGATCGTCAGCCGCCGATGCTCGTGCTGGCCGAAGAAGGCGATCAGGCGTCCGCCGAGCAGCTTCAGGTCGGCCGCCGTGGCGGCGCGCCCGGCGACGAAGGCGCTGGTGCGGCCGCCCGCCGAGACCCGCCGGCCGAGGACCACCTCCTCGGCGCCCTCTGGCAGGCGTTCGGCCAGCTCGGCCATCTCCGGCTCCTCCAGCAGGCCCTCGGGCAGGTCGAAGACGCCCTCGACCCAGGCCTCCGTCGCGCCCGGCCGGACGATCTGCGCCCGCGCCTTGCCGCCCATCAGCAGGTCGAGCGAGTGGGCGAGCACGGTCTTGCCGGCGCCGGTCTCGCCGGTGATCGCGTTCAGGCCCTCCCCCAGCCGCAGCTCGGCCCGCTCGATCAGGAGGAGGTTCTCGATTCGCAGCTCGCGCAGCATGGAATCTGTGTAGCAACGGCGGCGGACCGACCGGCGCGGGTTTCCCGCTGCTTGCGGCTAACTAGGCGCCGGGCTCGCTGGGGCCGTCGGTCGGCTGCACGAAGTCTTTCGAGCGGACCAGCCAGAAGCCGAGGGCGGCGCCGAGGAAGGAGCCGATGGCGGCGATCAGGATGATCTCGTTGAAGGCGCCGACGAAGGCGACGTCGGCGGCGTGGGTCGCTTTGACGTGGAGCTCCGGCGGCAGCTGCAGTTCGGAGACCGCTCGCGAGCCGCCCGAGGCGACCACTTCGCCGAGGCCGTCGGGTGCGTTGGGCAGCAGCTCGCTCAGCTTCGAGTCGACCCGGCCCTGGAAGACCGCCCCGAGGCCGGCGACGCCAGTGGCGATCCCGACCTGCCGGAAGGTGGTGTTGATCCCCGACCCCATCCCCGATTTCTCGACCGGGACGACGGCGATCGCCGCCTGACCGATCCCGGGGTTGGTGGTCCCGATCCCGATCCCGGCGAGGAGGAAGCCCGCCAGCAGCGTCGTCCAGGTCGAGTCAACCGAGACGCCGTGCATCAGCAGCAGGCCGACGCCTACGGTTGCCAACCCGGTGCCGAGCAAAACCCTGATCGGGACCCGGTGTGAGAGCGCGCCCGAGATCGGTGCGACGACGAAGCCGAGGACGGTCAGCGGCAGGAAGCGGAGGCCGGCCTCGAGCGGGGAGTAGTCGAGCACCCCCTGCATGTAGATCGTCAGGTAGAGGAAGAGGGCGAACATCCCGGCCGAGAGGAAGAAGGCCACCGCCGAAACGCCGTTGAAGGCGGGCTTGCGGAAAAGCGTCAGGTCGAGCATCGGGTGGTCGCTGCGCCGCTGGATCGCGACGAACGCCGCCAGCAGGACCGCGGCGCCGATCAGGCAGGTGAGGATCAGCGGGCTCCCCCACCCCTCCGGGTTGCCGCGGATCAGCCCGAAGATCAGGAGGAAGAGCGCCGAGGAGAAGGTGACGAGGCCGGGGAAGTCGATCGGCTCGGGATCCTGGGCGGAGACGTTGACGATCTTGCGCTCGGTGAGGACCATCGCCGCGATCCCGATCGGGACGTTGATGAAGAAGATCCACTCCCAGCCGAGGCTCTCGGTGACGATCCCGCCGATCAGCGGCCCGACCGCGACCGCGCCGCCAACCGTCGCGCCCCAGACCCCGAACGCCGTCGCCCGGTCTTTGCCGTGGAACTCCTGGCCGATCAGCGCCAGCGAGGTGGCGAACATGCCGGCGCCGCCGACGCCCTGCAGGCCGCGCGCCAGGTTGAGCAGGGTCGGGTTCTCGGCGATTCCGCAGAGGAACGAGGCGAGGGTGAAGATGCCGAACCCGATCGTGAAGACGCGCCGCCGGCCCAGCCGGTCGCCGAGCGAGCCGGCGGTCAGCAGAAAGGCGGCGAGCATCAGCGAGTAGGCGTCGACGACCCACTGCAGGCTCGAGAGGCTGGCGTTCAGTTCCCGCTGGATGTCGGGCAGGGCGACGTTGACGACGGTGACGTCGAGCAGCAGCATGAAGGTCGCCACCGAGACCAGCACCAGGGTCCACCACTTGCGCTCCATGGCGGGCAACCCTAAAGAACGGCTGCGGTCGGCTTGTGCGGGTCGGCGCTAGACGGCCAGGTGGCCGAACTTCTCGCGTATTCGCTGGTAGAAGCTCGTGCCGGGGAGCTGCGCCAGGCGGCTGACCGAGTCGAGGAAGCGGACCTCGAGCGCGGCGCCGGCGGCGAGGTCGGCGATCTTGCCGCCGTCGACGGCGACCTCGACCGGCTCGCGCTCGGGCGCGTTGACGACGTGGAGCACGTCGCCGGGGGCGACGACCAGCGCCCGCGCGGTGAGCGAGTGCGGCGAGATGTAGCTGACCACGTATCCCTTCACGCCCCAGGCCAGGATCGGGCCCTGGTTGGCGAGGTTGTAGCCGGTCGAGCCGGCCGGGGTGGCGGCGACGAGGCCGTCGCAGCGGACGTGGCCGACCTCCTCCCCGGCGATCCGGTAGCTGAGCTCGGCGACCCGGTCGTGTGGGCGGCGGGCGAGGGTGATGTCGTTCAGCCCCACCTGCTCCTTGCCGTCGACCTTCACCTCGAGGCCCGGAAGGTGGATCGTCTCGATGTCGCCGGCGAGGGCGCGGCGGATCCCCTCCGCCGCCTGGTCGCGCTCGACCGCGGCGAGGAAGCCGACGGTGCCGAAGTTGACGCCGAAGACCGGTACTTCGGTGTGGGCGTAGCGGCGCAGCGCGTGGAGGATCGAGCCGTCGCCGCCGAGGACGAGGCAGATGTCGGGAACCGTGTGTTCGGCGGTGACGTCGACGCCCTCCCCGGCGGCGCCGTGCTTCTGCAGCTCGTACTCGGTCGCCGCCAGCCGCCAGCCGGCCTCGTGGGCGACCTCGGCCGCGACCGCGACCGCTTCGGAGGCGCTTGGCGGGTGCGAGTGGGTGATCAGCGCGGCGGTTTTCATTCGTCCCCCTCGACGGCGGCGATCGCGGCCTCGAGGTCGTCGACCTCGGCTCCGGCGCCCCCGCACCAGACGAAGGTCTCGCGGTTTCCCTTCGGCCCGGGCAGACCCGAGGAGGCAAAGCCGCGCACCGGCAGGCCGAGCTCACGCGCGGCGACGGCGACCGTCAGGATCGCCTCGCGGCGGTCGGCGGGGTCGCGCACGACCCCCCGCCCCACCCGCTCCTTGCCGAGCTCGAACTGCGGCTTGACCATCGCCAGGACCTCCCCGCCAGGCTCGATACAGCGGGCCACCGCCGGCAGGACCTTGGTCAGGGAGATGAAGGAGACATCCACGGTGGCGAGCGAGGGCTCGAAGGGCAGATCGCCCGGCGCCATCTCCCGGGCGTTCAGTCGCTCGATCACGTGCACGCGCGGATCCTCCCGCAAGCGGACGTCGAGCTGCCCGTAGGCCACGTCGACCGCGGCCACCCGCGCCGCCCCGCGCTGCAGCAGGCAGTCGCTGAAGCCGCCGGTCGAGGCGCCGACGTCGAGGCACTCGCGCCCGTCGACCTCGATGCCCAGCGCCGCGAGGGCGTTCTCCAGCTTGATCCCGCCGCGGGAGACGTAGCGTGGGCCCTCGGCGACGATCAGGCTCGCGTCCGGCTCGACCAGCTGGCTTGGCCGCAGCGCCACCGGCCCGTCGCGCCCGATCCGGACCTCGCCGGCCCGCACCGCGCCGGCAGCCGCCGAGCGCGAGGGGAAGAGGCCGCGCTCGGCCAAAACCGCGTCTATCCGGGACTTTCCCATCCGTCGAAAGCTACAGCGAGGCCCCCGGCCTGGCCTTTTATTCGGGCTTGAGAATGCGATGCCACATTTACCCGCGCCTCCCGGCCTACCGGTCACCGAATTTGATCCAACGGCCTAGGGCATATCGGGTAGAGACCCCGCAGAGTCCGTCAATTGCAGGATCTCTGTGACCCCACTCACACACAAGTCGCACATACGTTCGTACGCTGTTCAAGGATTCGCAAGAGGAAACCGATCTAGGAGATCAACCCAAGACTTCAAGGCTGAACCCCGCGTCGACATACGCCTCGCTGCTTCCCACAGCGACGCACTCGACATTAATCGGGCTCACCTACCTCCCACGGATCCACACATATATAGAGATACATATCTCTCCTCCCTGTAGTAACCCCAGAAACGCCCCACCTCCCCCGGTGGGGCGTTTTCTGTTGGCACGCCCGGAGGCCAGGCTATTCGGCGGCGCCTGCTACCGTGACCAGGTCGGGTTTGGCCTAACGCCACCCGAGAGGTTCCGTTTCCTCCGCGTGCCGCTTGGCGCCTAGGGGCCGCAGGATCTCCCTAGACGTTCAAATAAGGAGCACTTCCATAACTGCGTCATTTGCCGATCTCGGCATCTCTAACCCTGTCATCGCTGCGCTCGCGCGCCGTGACATCACCCACCCCTTCCCCGTGCAGCAGCTCGTCATCCGCGACGCGCTCGCCGGACACGACCTTCTGGTTCAGTCGCCGACCGGCTCGGGCAAGACGCTCGCCTTCGGCATTCCGTTGGTCGAGAGCCTCGAGCCCGAGCACGGACGCATCGGCGCCCTCGTCCTCGCCCCCACCCGGGAGCTCGCCGGCCAGATCGTCGAAGACATCCGCCCGCTCGCCGATACGCGGGGGCTGAAGATCGCCGCCGTCTACGGCGGGGTCGGATTCGGCCCGCAGATCAAGGCCGTCGGCAAGGCTGACGTCGTCGTCGCCACGCCCGGCCGCCTCGAGGACCTGATCGCCCGTGGCGTCGTCAGCCTCGAGCACGTCCGCGTACTCGTCCTCGACGAGGCCGACCGGATGCTCGACATGGGCTTCAAGCCGGCCGTCGACCGGATCGTCAAGCAGACGCCCGGCGAGCGGCAGACGCTGTTCTTCTCGGCGACGCTCGAAGGCGCGACCGGCAAGGTCGCCAAGGCCTACACCCACGACGCCCGCACCCACACCCACGCGCCGAAACAGGCGAAAGCCGACATCGAGCACCGCTTCCTCCCGGTCGAGAGCCAGGGCGAGAAGCTCGACCACCTCGTCGCCCAGCTGGGCGAGGACGAGTGCGGGCCGACGATCGTCTTCGTCCGCACCAAGCGCGGCGCCGACCGGCTGGTCAAGCGACTCCGCGGCCGCAAGGTGGAGGCGGTCGCGATGCACGGCGACAAGAGCCAGCGGCAGCGTGAACGCGCCCTGGCCCGGTTCGAGGACGGCGAGGTCGAAGCCCTCGTCGCCACCGACGTCGCCGCTCGCGGCATCGACGTCGAAGGCATCACCCACGTGATCAACTACGACGCCCCCGAGGACCACGACGCCTACGTCCACCGCGTCGGCCGCACCGGCCGCGCCGGCCGCACCGGGACCGGCGTCAGCTTCGTCCTCGCCGACCAGACCGAAGACGTTCGCCGCATGGCGGGGAACCTCGGCCTGGTCCGGGAGTTCGAGGTCGCCCACGGCGGCCGCCCGAAGCCGACGACCGGCTCGCGGCCCGCTTCGAAGAACCGGCGCCGCCGCCGCAAGGGAGCGGCCAGGGCATGACCCCTGCGGTGGGATCGGTCGAAGCCGGAATCGTGCTGGCCGTGGTCGGCGCGGTGATGGCTAACTTCGCCTCGCTGCTGAAGCACCACGGCTGCCAGCAGGTCCCGCTGGTCAGGATCCAGGCGCCGCTGCAGAGCGCCCGCCGGCTCGCGGCCTCACCCTGGTTCGCGGCCGGCTGGGGCATCGCGGCGGCGGCCTGGCTGATGCACGTAGCCGCCCTCTCGCTGGCGCCGATCTCCCTCGTCCAAGCAGCGCTCGCCGGCGGGGCCGTCAGCCTCGCCGTCCTCTCGCAGCGGCTCTTCGGCCACGCCGTCGAGCCGCGCCAGTGGCTGGCGCTGCTGCTGGGCGGCGCGGGGCTCGCCCTGCTCGCCCTGACGCTGCCGACGATCGACGGCAGCCACTCCCAGTTTGCCCTCGCGGCGATACTGGGATTCGAGGGCGGCCTCGTGCTGCTGATCCTGGCGCTCACCTTCGGCTACCGGCGGACCTCGGCCCGCCGCGGCGCCCTGCTGGCGGTCATCGCCGGCAGCCTCTTCGCTTTCGCCGGGGTGGCGATCAAGGCGCTGATGGGAGAGGGCGACCTCTCCCCCCTCGTCCTGGCGCCGTGGATCGGCCTGATCGTCGCCTGCGGCGCCCTGGCCCAGTACTCGGCGGTGTCCGCCCTGCAGCGCGGCGGCGCGATCGAGACGATCGGGCTGATGGGCCTGGTCGCAAGCGCGGCGCAGATCCTCAGCGGCGTCATCGTCTTCGGCGACCCGATGGCCAGCGGAACGGTGGGAATTGGGCTGCAGGCGACCGCCTTCGCCCTCGTCTGCGTCTCCGCCCTGCTCCTCCCGCCCTCGCGGGCAGGCGAGGGTCAGCGCCGCGCGCGGGCGCTCATCGCCCGGCCCGCATAGCCGCCATACCCCGCTGAAGCTGCGCGACGCTGGTCGCCCCGGGCGGGGCCGGCACGGCGCGGAAGGTCGAGGCCGGCAGGTGCAGCCGGAAGGCGATCCTCCCCTCGCGGTCGAAGCCGGTCACCAGCGGGTTGTCGCCCCAGCTGACCAGCCAGCCGCCACCGTTCAGTTCGCGGGCCGAGCCGCAGCAGTGGCTGCGCTTCACCTCGGGGTCGTTGAGCTGGCCGCGGTAGAGGGCCTTCCCCTGCTCGAGGTCGAGGCGATAGAAGACGACCCGCGGCCGGCGCGGTCGGTCCTTGCCGTTGTCGAAGATCGTCAGGCGGCCGCGGCGGTCGATCCGCGCGTCGTGCTGCCCGCCGAGCAATTTCGTCGCCGGGTCCCCGGTGACCTGAAGAGATTTGCCGGTCGGCAGGCCGCCCAGCTTCCAGTTGATCTCGCCACTTGCCCGGTCGATGCCGTAGACGGCGTCGGTGTGGCGCGTGGAGATCACCACTTCGCCGTCGCCGCGGGGCTCGATCGAGTTGATGTGGACCGGGTCGAAGATCTCGCGGTGCAGCCGGCGGCGCGGATTGCTGAGCACATTGCGCCACCAGCGCCCAGTCTCCCGCAGGGCGATGTGGCCGCGCGAGTTCCAGTGCCAGAGGACCTTGCCGGAGGGATCGACTTCCTGGACTTCGGCGGAGGCGATCGCCGCCCGCCTCGGGCCGCCGAAGCGGCGCAGGTCGGCGGTTTCCGGGACGTAGGTGTCTAGCAGGACGTTGCCGTTCGGCAACTCGCGGTACTCGTGGCCGTCGACGATCGAGCCCTCGGTCCTGACCAGGCGCCGGAGCTTGCCCGACTCCGAGCGGACCTCGTGCGCCATCCGCGGGTCGAGGCCGTAGCCGTCGCCGAAGGAGCGCGCCCAGACCAGGTCGCCGTCGGCGAGGATCTGCCCCCAGAGCGCCCGCGTGTCGGGGTTGTACCACCAGCGCGGCACCCCTTCGTCGTCGAAAACGATCACCCACGGGCGATCGTCGGCCGGGTCCGAGAAGGTGACGACGAAGAGGCCGGGAGGCGCGGGCCGCAGCGATTCGAACCGCCAGGAGGGAAAGTCGGCGGGAAGGGCCGGCGGCTTCGGGGGTGGCCCCGCTGCCGTTTCGCGGTTGGTTTCCATGCCACCGCCGCACCCGGCGAGGGCCAATCCGCCGATAACCGCCGTCACGGCGACCAGACGGACCAAGACGCTAGAAGCCGGAGAGCGAAGTCGTGCCATTTCTCCCGAAACCGCGGTCGAGCTGGCCATCAGCGGTGAAGCGGGAGATGTCCACGGCCCGGGTTTCGGGGTCCCAGCCAGCCAGGACGATCTCGCCTCCCGGGCCCAGGGCCATCGCTCGCGGCTGCGGCAGCCCCAGAGCTTCGAGGTCCACCCCGCCGCCGCTCCCGAAACCGGCATCGGGCGAGCCGTCGGGCAGGTAGCGGACGAGGCCGCATCCGGCGCGCCCGCCGGTGGCGACCAGGTCGCCGGCCGCGGTCGAGGCGACCGCGACGAATTCCTCCTCCTGCGGCTGTCCGGCCGTCGCCACCGGCGCGCAGGCGAGGACGCCGTCGACGCCGAAGCCATGATCGACCGAGCCGTTGCGGTTGCGCCGCCGCAGCTCGCTCGCGTAGCCCTCGCTGGCGAGGACGAAGGCTCCGTCGGGCTGAATCGCGAGGTCGCTGACCGCCGGCAGGGCTTCCTGGCCCGGCTCGGGTTCGTAGTAGTCCTCTTCCCGGACCTCGAGCCCGTCGCGGCCACCCAGGCTCGGGTCGACCGAGCCGTCGGGGCGGAAGCGCCCGAAGGTGTGAAACCCGAGGTCGTAGTCGGCGCCGGCGATCACCAGCCGTCCCGCCGGGTCCATGTCGACGGCCTCGAATTCCCACAGTTCCTGGTAGTGCGTCTTCTGCGTGATGTCGCGGCCGTTAGGGCTGTAGCGGCGCAGTTCGATGTAGTGGAAGGTGTAGCCGCAGGAGCTCGAGGGGCAGGTCCAGAGCACGAGAGCCATCACGTGCCCGTCGGGCTGGGCGAGCAGCCGCCTGGTGGGGACCACGGGAATTCGCGCGGCGCCCTTCCTGCCGAAGGAGCGGTCCGGGAGGCCGTTGCGGCGGTACTTACGCAGCAGCGGCCGCTGGCCCCGGCGCTGCGAGGCGACGAAGATCCGGCCGTTCCCCTGCAGCGCCAGCGCCGCCGGTTCGCTGCTCGGCCACGGCCCGATCGTCCCGTCGCCGGCAAGCGTGGGGTCGAGCCGGCCTTCCGGCAGCAGGCGGGCGACCGCGACCTTGTTCCCTCCCCCGCCTCCGAGCGAGGCGACGATCCGGCCTGCGGAGTCGACCTGAAGCTCCACATGGGGGCGGGCGTAGCGCTTCGTCGCGGCAGCGCCGGGGGCAGCCGCGACGAGCGCCGCCACGGCCACGAACAGCAGGATCGACCGGCAGGCTCTCATCGTCCCTCCTTACCCGGTCCTGCGAGCACCGATGCGACAGGGGGAAACGTTGCTTTGGGAACGAATGGGTTCTAGGGTCGAACTGCACTCAGTGAGTTGTCGGTAGAGGCGCTGTCTGCGCGACCATAAATCCAATTCAAGGGAGAGTCACCATGGAGAGCAGCAGAGCCGCTGAGCGGCACAGAGTCGAGGAACGTCAGCCGACGGGTTGGACCGTCTTCGCCGGCGTCCTCCTGTTCATCGTCGGATCGCTGGACGCCCTCTGGGGTCTGGCGGGAATCCTCAACGACGAAATCGTCTTCGTCGGCGGCCAGGGAGTGCTCGTCGCCGACGTCACCACCTGGGGCTGGATTCACCTGGTCCTCGGATCGATCATCGCCGCGACCGGCCTCGGCCTCTTCGCCGGCGCGGAGTGGGCCCGCTGGACGGCGATCTTCTTCGTGATGATCAACGCCATCTCGCAGGTCGTCTGGTTCCCCGCCGCGCCGCTGTGGGCGTTCCTGATGATCATCCTCGACGTGACGATCATCTACCAGCTGACCGCCCGCTGGGAGGAATAACCGCCGTTCAGGAGGGGGCCTCGGCCCCCTCCTCCTCTTCCGCCTCCACGGCCGCGGTGAGGTCCGCCGAGATCTTCACCGCGGCCGAGAGGAGCGGCGCCGCCAGCACCAGGCCGACGGTGCCGAACAGGCAGCCGCCGGCGATCGTCGCGATCAGCACCGCCAGCGGGTGCAGCTTCAGCGCCGCGCCGTAGGCGATCGGCTGGACCAGCTGCTGGAAGACCCCGTTGGCGAGCAGGACGATGACCGCCATCGCCCCCGCCGCCTCCGGCCCCGAGCCGCCGAGGGCGATCAGGACCGCGAAGCCGCCGGCGGTCCAGGCGCCGATGTAGGGGACGTAGCCGCCGAGGAAGGTGACGACGGCGATCGTCCCCGCCAGCGGCACGCCCAGGATCAGCGAGCCGATCCCGACCAGGAGCGCGCTCCAGGCGGCGACGATCGTCACCCCGAGGAAGTAGCCGCGCATGCTGCCCGCGACGCGGCCGAGGATCGAGTGGGCGACCGGGACCGGGACGCCGAGGTGTCGCTCGACGAAGGCGCCGATCTGCGGACCGTCCTTGAGCAGGAAGAAGAGGCTGAGCGCGGTGAAGGAGAGGAACACGGCAAGCGAGGCGAGCCTGTCGACGCTCCCCAGCACCCCCTGGGTGAGCGCCTGGAAGCCGGCGCTGATCGAGGCGCTCGCTTCCGCATTGGCATCCGCCGCGGTGGGTGCCTTGACGCCGAGGCTGCGGGCCCACGACTCGATCTCGTCGGCGCCTTCGTGCAGGCGGGTCGAGAGGCTTTCGGCCTGGCTGGCGATGCCGGTGAGGACGATGTATCCCACCGCCATGGTGATCAGCACGATCGCCACCAGGACCAGGGCGGCGCCGATCGCGCGAGGGAGCCCGACCCGGTTGAGGCGGTCGACCATCGGCCCGGCGACGGCGGCGATGATCCCCGCGGTGATCACCGGCATCACGATCGTCTCGGTCAGGGACATCAGCCAGATCGCCGCCACCAGGGCGGCGCCGACGCCGAACAGCAGCCAAGCCGAGATGCCGAGATCCCGCAGCCACTGCGGTGCGGAAAAGAGGCCGCTCAGCTGACCGGGCGCGATCGTGATGACTTCGTCCTCGGTCGTGCCTTTGTCGCGACGGAGCCATACTCGACGGGGCATGAGGACACCGGACAGTGCCACCTACGTCGGACACGCCACCGTCCTCGTCGACCTCGACGGCACCCGCCTGCTGACCGATCCGGTCCTACGGCCGCGCATCGGCCCCCTCGTCCGCCACGGCCCGCTGCCGCCCCCGCACCTCACCGCCGGCATCGACGCGGTGCTGATCTCCCACCTCCACCATGACCACGCCGACCTCGCCTCGCTGCGCCGGCTGGGCCGCGAGGTCCCGCTGCTGATCCCGCCGGGCTCGCGCGGCTTCTTCGCGCGCCACGGCTTCGGGGAGGTGACCGAGCTGTCGCCGGGCGAGTCGCGGGACGTCGGCCAGGTGACCGTACGGGCGGTCGAGGCCGACCACGACGGCGGCAAGCGCCGCGGCGCCGACGAGGTGCAGCCGATCGGCTTCCTGGTCGAGGGCAGCCGCAGCGTCTACTTCGCCGGCGACACCGACCTCTTCGCGGGGATGGAGGGCCTGGCGCCCGGCCTCGACCTGGCGCTGCTGCCGGTCTGGGGCTGGGGACCGACGCTCGGCGCCGGCCACCTCGACCCCGAGGGCGCGGCCCGGGCGGCGGCGCTGCTCTCCCCCCGCCTCGCGGTCCCGATCCACTGGGGCACGCTCTACCCCTTCGGCCTCGCCCGCCTGCGCCCCGGCCGGCTGAAGCTGCCGGCGGAGGAGTTCGCCGCCCACGCGCGGCGGCTCGCGCCTCAGGTGGCGACGCGGGTGCTCTCGCCGGGCGAGTCGGTCTCGCTCGCGTAGGCGGTCTGCCCGAGCCCGGCGAGCCAGGTGCGGAAGACGCGGTGGACGCGCTCGGCGCCGACCACCTCCTCGGCCGGCCACTCGAGCTCGCTCGGGTGGAGCACGAAGGGGAAGCTCTGGGTCCCGCCCATGCCGCCGTGGGAGCCGACCAGCTCCTCGAAGGCGGCGACCTCGCCGAAGTCCTCCCAGTAGGTGCTGTTGATCATCAGGTCGGCGCAGTGCTCGAAGCCATCGGTGCGTCGCAGGTGGTCGGCGGCGTTGTCGCCGAAGGGAGCCAGCGGGTCCTCGCCCTCGACGCGGTCGTCGGCGAGGTAGCGGGTGCCGCCGGCGCCGATCGCCAGAGCCCCGTCGCGCTCGGAGCGGACGAGGACGAAGCCGATGCCGGGATGGTCGCGCAGGGCCGGGATCAGCCGCGGGTAGAGCGCCTCGATCCGCTCCAGGCTGAGGCGGCCGGGCTCGCGCGGGAAGCTGATCAGGCCGAGGCAGCCCGAGGCCATCACCGAGAGCTCGGGGAGCTCGCCGTCGTGGGTCTCCTCGACCTCGCGGCGGGCGTCGGCGTCGAGCGCGACGGCGCCGTCGGCGAGGCGGTCGCGGGTCGCGGCGCGAACCGTGCGGGCCGCCATCGTGTCGTCGCGCGCGACCTCGGTCAGCCCGGCGCTGAGGTAGGAGAGGGAGTCGTCGTCCCCGGCTTCGGCGGCGATCACGCTGTCGGGGTCGCAGGCCCCCCGGACCAGGTCCTCGAGCGTCTGGTCGTAGCGGTCGAGGAAGGTTTCCCCCTGCGACTGGCCGTGGTCGGAGAGGACGACGAGCCGGTAGGGGCGCGGCGCGTCCTCGCAGGCGCGGGCGATCCGGGCGATCTGGCGGTCGAGGTCGTGGAGCACGGCGAGCGCGTCGTGGCGCTCGATCCCCGAGTGGTGGGCGACCTCGTCGTAGGCGAGGAAGGTCGTGTAGATGACGGGCCGCCCGGCGAGCACGTCGCCGATCACGGTCGCAACCTGGAGGTCGCGCTGCACGACCGTCCCCCAGGCGCGGGCGAAGACGTAGCTGCGCCCGCGGTGCATGCGCGGGCGGACGTCGTCGCGGACCTGGCTGCGCGCCGCCCGCCGCTCGCGGCCGATGTCGGCCAGCGCCAGCGCGAAGGTCCGCGCCACCGCGTAGGGGCGGGCGAAGTAGGCGGCGTAGTCCTTGCCGATCGGCCGCCGCCGCCGCAGCGCCGTGCTCATCGTCAGCATCGAGTGAGGCGCGTCGCCGGAGAGGATGTTGGCGCGGCTGGCGCCGTCGGCGTGCAGCAGCCCGCGGCCGTCGGAGTGGCGCCGCTCGATCTCTTCGGCGTCGCGAGGATGGTTGGTGACGATCGCCGCGCCGCGCTCCTTCTCCCACCAGCGGAAGGCCGGCATGTCCTCGTTGGAGCCGTGCAGTAGCCCCGCCTGGCAGGCGCCCGTCTGCGAGGACCAGTCGGTTTCCCAGCAACGCAGCTCGTGCGAGCCGCCGCGCACCCAGGAGGCGAGCGTCGGCGCGCTGCCGTCCTGCAGCGCCCGCCAGAGGACGTCGTGGGCGAGACCGTCGATCTCGAGGAAGAGCACGCCCGGGACCTCGCTCTCGGTCACCTGACCGCGGAGGCGGGCCTGGCGGCGGACGACGTTGCGGTACCAGGCGTCGTCCTCGTCGATCGCCAGCAGCGAGTAGATCGCCGCGGTCACCGCCGCGACGACGATCGTGATCACGGTCCCGTCGAGGACGGTCGCGATTTCGGCCTTCGGCAGCAGGTCGACCGCGAAGGTGACCAGCAGCCCGTTGAGGACGAGCGCCGCGAGGCCCAGCGTCATCACCGTCAGCGGCAGGGTGAGGCGGGCGAGCAGCGGCCAGACGAAGGCGTTCAGCAGGCCGATCATCGCCGCGGCGCCGAGGGCGGTCGGGGCGCCGTCGAGGACGAAGCCGTCCATCACCTCGGAGAGCAGCAGCAGGATGCCGGCGTCGAGCAGGAGGACGAAGGCCCCCCGCCGCAGCGTCGCGAAACTCACGCGTAGCTCTCCCCGACGACGATCCTGCCGTCCTCGGCGGCCGCGCGCACCCGTTCGAAGTCGCTTTCGTTGCGGTCGGCATAGGCCTCGCCGAAGCGCTCCAGGGCTTTGTCGAAGCTGTCCCCGCCGCCGAGGTAGGAGGCGATCGCGACCCGCTCGCCGGAGCGCGCGTGGGCGCGGGCCAGCGTCCTGCCGCAGAGCCTCCCGTAGGTCGCCAGCTCGGGCGCCGTGAGCCCTTCGACGTCGGCCGAGCCCTTGCCGTCCCAGAGCTGGCGCACGTAGAACGAGCGCTCGACCCCGTCGACCCCGGTCACGGTCACCCAGCCGAGGAAGATGTCGCTCGCGGCCTGCATCAGCCGCTGCCCTTCGACCACGCGGCGGCCGTGGTGGGCGTAGGCGCTCTCCCCGGCGTAGGGCTCGAGGACCGACGACCCCGCTTCCTTGGCCTGTAGGAACAGCGGGTCCTTCCCGTCCCGGCCGAGCAGGAGGACGATCCAGGCGCGGGTGCCGACGCTTCCCACCCCGACGACCTTTCGAGCCGCGTGGACGTAGCGGTAGGAGGCGGCGAGGTGCCGCCGGTCGGGGCTGAGCGACTCGCGGTAGGAGGCGACCACCTCCCGCAGCTGGCGCTCGACGTCGGCGCCGCCGGCGAGATCCTCGATCGGGACGATCAGCGGCGGATCGCCGGCAATCCGCACCTGCCCGTCGACTTCGCGGGTGAGCTTGCCGTAGGCGCGGATGCTGTCCTTGGCCCGCGCCTTGCCGAGGTTGCGCTCGACGCGGCGCAGGCGCCGCGGGTCAGCCTGCGAGCCGAGCGTCTCCAGCGCAGCTTCGACGTCGATCCGCGAGTACCAGACGTCGAGGTTGCGCATCCCGGCGTACTCCCGCATCGCCTCCCGGTAAGCAGCGACGGTCGCCAGCGTCGCCCGGCCGCGCTCCTTCTTCCCGAAGCCGCGCTGGCGGCCGGCGATCGCGACGCTGGCGACCAGCCGCTTGACGTCCCACTCGAACGGCCCGGGACAGGTCTCGTCGAAGTCGTTGCAGTCGAAGACGAGGCGACGGTCGGGGGCGGAGAAGACCCCGAAGTTCGAGAGGTGGGCGTCGCCGCAGAGCTGGACGGTGAGCGCGGTGGCCGGGGTCTCCGCCAGATCGGCCGCCATCACCGCCGCCGCCCCGCGGAAGAAGGCGAAGGGCGAAGCCAGCATTCGCGCGTAGCGAATCGGGACCAGGTCGGCGACGCGGGTCTCGTCCTGGGCGGCGAGGATCGCGACCGGGTCGCGCGATCCGCCGCCGAGCTCGGCGTGGCTGGAGCGCGGCCGATCGGCCCGTGCAGACTTGCCCGTCGCCGCGCGCTCGGCGGGATCGCTCGGCACGGTCTCGGTCGCCATGCCAGTGAGTCTCCTACATTCATCCGATGATTCCGGTCTTCGACGGGCACAACGACGCGCTGACGCGGGAGGACGCCGGGGACCTGGCGCAGCGCGACGACCGCGGGCACCTCGACCTGCCTCGGATGCGCGAGGGCGGGATGCGGGGCGGGATCTTCGCGATCTTCACCCCCTCGGCAGGGGAACCCGCGCGCCAGGTCAGCTTCGGGGCCAACGGCTCCTACTCGGAGCCGCTGGCCGAGCCGGTGGCGCACGACGTGGCCGCCGAGCACGCGAGCCGGGCCGCCGAGCGCCTGCTCGAGCTCGAGCGGCGCGGCGAGGTCGTGGTCGCCCGCTCGATCGCCGACGTCGACGCTGCCCGCGACGGCGACGGGCCGCCCGTCGCGGTCCTGCACCTCGAGGGCGCCGAGGCGATCGACGCCGACCTCGAGCAGCTGGCGGACTGGTACGAGCGCGGGCTTCGTTCGCTCGGCCCGGTCTGGAGCAGGGCCAACGCCTTCGCCCACGGGGTCCCCTTCCGGTTCCCCTCCTCCCCCGACGTCGGGCCGGGACTGAGCGATCGAGGCACCGCGCTGGTCGAGGCCTGCGCCGAGCTCGGCGTGCTCGTCGACCTCAGCCATCTGAACGAGGCCGGCTTCTGGGACGTGGCCCGGCTCGAACCGGGGCCGCTGGTCGCGAGCCACTCCGGCGCCCACGCGCTCTGCCGGGCCTCGCGGAACCTCACCGACCGCCAGCTCGACGCGATCGGCGCCAGCGACGGGCTGGTCGGCATCGTCTTCGCCACCCCATTTCTGCGACCCGATTTCGCCGACGACCCGGAGACCCCGCTCTCGCTGATCGCCGAGCACGCCCGTTACGTCGCCGATCGCATCGGCATCGAGCACGTCGCCCTCGGCTCGGATTTCGACGGCGCGACGATCCCCTCCACACTCGGCGACGTCGCCGGCCTGCCGCGCCTGCTGGCCGCCCTTATAGACGCGGGCTTCGGCATCGCCGAGGTCGACGCGATCTGCTGGCACAACTGGCGGCGGGTGCTCGACGCCTGGTGGCGCTGAGCCCTCCCTGCACAAGTTTGCACTAGCGCAAACTTGTGAGTGCGCAAAAAAGGTATAGATTGATGAAACTTATTTAAGACACTCTATCTAGACAGAGTGTCTGGGAAACTACAGAAAGGACCAGTCATGCGAAGGCTATTTCTGGCCGTAGCCGTGATCGGCGCGCTTTTGGTGCCGACGTCCTCGGCGCTCGCAGCACCCAAAGGGGAATTCGTCAACTTCGCGCAGTGCCCGTTGACCAACCCCGCGCTGGAGCAGTGCTTCTACTCCGCTTCAGTCGGCGGCGAAGTCACGACCGGTGCCAAAACGGTGCCGATCAAAAACAAACAGGTACTGCAGGGGGGCGTGGATTACGTCGTCGAAGGGAATCTCTTCGGACCGATCAACTTCCTCGCGGCCGCGAATGGGGACACCTTTTCCAAAACTCCTCAGGCGGTGCCGGGTGGCCTGCTCGGGGTGACGGCTCCGACCTGGTGGCCGAAACTCCTCCAGGACCTGTTCAACCAGACCATCAACGAAGGGTTCACGGGCGTCACCGCTACGACCGAACTCGCGGCTCCGGTGAGCTCGATCAAACTGAACTTCGGCAACTCGTTCCTACAGTCGGGCACGGCGCTCGAACTGCCGGTGAAGATCAAGCTCAGCAATCCGTTCCTGGGGAACAGCTGCTACATCGGCTCGAACTCCAACCCGATCGTGTGGAAACTGACGACCGGTACGACCGCGCCGCCGGCTCCGAACAAACCGATCACCGGAAGCCCCGGCACCCCGGAACTGAATCCCGCGGGCGACCTGCTGAAATTCAAAGAAGTGAAACTCGTGGACAACTCGTTCGCGACCCCCGGCGCCAGCGGTTGCGGCGGGTTCCTGTTCTCATGGGCCGTCGATCCGTTCGTCAACTCGATCGTCGGAATCCCGTCCCCGGCTGGCAAAAACACCGCGATTCTCGTCAACAACATCGAAATCGCCGTACCGCAGTCAGTCAAAAACAGCGAACTGTAGGACCATCCGCCTCTAATCGAAGGGGCAACCTGGGGCGTCCGCCATGCGGCGGGCGCCCCTTTTTTGCGGGACAAAAGACCCCTCGAGGGCGCGATCCAGGCTCGCGGGCGCGCCTCGCGCCCCGGCCTATGAGGCGGGCGCGAGAGATCCGATTCCCCAAGCGGATCCACACATATAGAGATGCGCGCCTCTCCTCCCCTTGGTGATTTTCCCCCAGAAACGCCGGCTTCCAAATGCCTGCTTCTCCTTCACCGGGAGAGACTGGCGCAGGCTAATCGATTGCGCCAATTGAATCAATCGTCAAAATTGAGGATGCCTGACTAGGTCAGAGCGGGCTGCGCGCTGGAGATCGAGCTGAGCACGCGATCGGCGACGGACTCGCCCGTCAGGCCGACCTCGGCCCGCAGCAGCGCCGGCTTGCCGTGGGTGACGTAGGCGTCGGGCAGACCGACCCGCAGGACCCGCGCCCGCTCTCCGGGCGCCTCCGCGAAGCAGTCCTCGAGGTGCTCCAGCACCGCCGAGCCGAAGCCACCGGGCAGGACGTTCTCCTCGACCGTCACCACCAGCTCGTGCTCGCGCGCCAGGCGCTCGGCGAGCTCACCGTCGATCGGCTTGGCGAAGCGGCCGTCGGCGACCGTCGGCTTCAGACCGTGCTTCTCGAGGATCTCCGCCGCTTCTCGGGCGACGGCGACGCCGTAGCCGTAGCCGAGCAGGGCGACCCTCTCGCCCTCGGCCAGGACCTCGCCCGTGCCGATCTCGAGCAGCTGCGGCTTCGCCGGCAGCTCGGCCCCCTCCCCCGCGCCCCGCGGGTAGCGCAGCGCCGCCGGGCCCGCGTGGGCGACCGCGGTGTGGAGCATGTGGACCAGCATCGCCTCGTCGCGCGGCGCCATCACGACGACGTTCGGGATCGGGCGGAAGTAGGAGATATCGAAGGCGCCGTGGTGGGTCGGGCCGTCGTCGCCGACGAGGCCGGCGCGGTCCATCGCGAAGGTGACATCGAGGTCCTGCAGGCAGACGTCATGGACGATCTGGTCGAAGGCCCGCTGCAGGAAGGTCGAGTAGATCGCGCAGACCGGCTTCGCGCCCTGCAGCGCCAGCCCGCTGGCGAGCAGGACCGCGTTCTGCTCGGCGATGCCGACGTCGTAGTACTGCTCGGGCCGCTCGTCGCAGAGCTTCTGCAGGCCGGTCCCGCCCGCCATCGCCGCGGTGATCCCGATCACCCGCTCGTCGGCCTCGGCCTCGGCGACCAGCGCGTCGGCGAAGACCTTCGTGTACTGCGGCGGCGAGCCGGCGGCGGGCGGCTTCTCGAGCACCTCGATTCCCTCCGGGGAGTCGGTTTCGGTCACCGGGACCGGTTTCGGCGCCGAGGCGGGTTCGCCGTTGACGATCGACTTCGGCTTCGCCGCGTGCCACTCCTCCATCGACTCAAGGCCGCCTTCTTCGGCCGGAGCGAAGCCCTTGCCCTTGACGGTGTGGATGTGGACGACCACCGGGCGGTCCGCCTCGAAGGCCTCGCTCAGGGCTTCGCGCAGGGCGTGCACGTCGTGGCCGTCGATCACGCCCATGTAGGCGAGGTCGAGCTCCTCGAAGAAGAGGCCGGGCGCCCAGTAGGCCTTGATCGCCGCCTTGATCTCCGGCCCCAGCCGCTCGATCCGCCGGCCGAGGCCGAGCGGCAGCTTCGTCAGGCGGTCCTCGACCCCCTCGCGGGCGTGCCAGAGGCGCGGGTTGAGCCGGATCCGGTTGAAGTAGCGGGAGAGCGCGCCGACGTTCGGGGAGATCGACATCCCGTTGTCGTTGAGGACGATCACGACCGGCGTCTGCAGCCCCCCGGCCGCGTGCAGGGCCTCGTAGGCGACCCCGCCGGTAAGCGCGCCGTCGCCGATCACCGCCGCGACTTTGCCGTCGGGGCCGATCCCCTTGCGCATCGCCTCCTTGAGGCCGACCGCGTAGCCGATCGAGGTCGAGGCGTGGCCGGCGCCCATGATGTCGTGCTCGGACTCGGCGATCGAGCAGAACGGGGCCAGGCCGTCGTACTGGCGGATCGTCGGCAGCTTGTCGCGGCGACCCGTCAGGACCTTGTGCGGGTAGGACTGGTGGCCGACGTCCCAGAGGACCTTGTCGCGCGGCGAGTCGAGCAGGCTGTGGAGGGCGACGGCGAGCTCGCAGGTGCCGAGGTTGGCGCCGAAGTGGCCGCCGATCTCACCGATCGTGTCGATGATGTAGGTGCGCATCTCCTGCGCGACCTGCTGCAACTGCTCCTCGTCGAGGCCGTGCAGGTCCTCGGGCCCGTCGATCCCCGGCAGCAGCGGCTCTCTGTTTTCGTCCTCGATGCCCTGGGTGGGGGGCTTCTCGCTCATTCGTTCCTCGTGAAGATGTAGTCGGCCACGCGCCTCAGGTCCTCGGTCTCACCGTCTGCCTCGGCCAGCGACGCCATCGCCTTGGCGTGCGATTCGGCGGCCAGATCGCGAGCCCGCTCGAGGCCGAAAAGGCTGACGTAGGTGAGTTTGCCATGTCTCTCGTCGCTTCCATGTGGCTTGCCGAGCTGCTCGTCTGACTCGGTCACGTCGAGGATGTCGTCGACGATCTGGAACAGCACGCCCAGCTCCTCGGCGAAACGGCGATAGGGCATTGTCTCAGGTTCCGTCACGCCATCAAGGAGGAGAATGGTTTTGACACTGGCCGCAATTAGCCGGCCCGTCTTCAGCGCGTGCAGGGCGCGCAGGCCCGCGGCGTCGGTCTCGGCCCCGATCACGTCGACGTACTGGCCGCCGACCATCCCGTCGACCCCGGTGGCGGCGGCCAGCTCGCGCAGCGAGGCCAGCACCCGGGCGGGATCCCCGGGCTGCTCGCAGAAGAGCCGCATCGCCTCGGCGAAGAGCCCGTCGCCGGCGAGGATCGCGACGTCCTCGCCGAACCTGACGTGCGAGGTCGGCAGCCCGCGGCGCAGCTCGTCGTCGTCCATCGCCGGCAGGTCGTCGTGGATCAGCGAGTAGGTGTGGATCAGCTCGATCGCGCAGGCGAGCGGCAGGAAGCGCTCCGGCTCGGCCCCCAGGGCGCGGGCGGTGGCGAGCGCCAGCACCGGCCGCACCCGCTTGCCGCCGGCGAGCAGCGAGTAGCGCATCGCCTCCTCCAGCCCGGCGGTCGAGGGCCCGGTGGAGAAGCTCAGCTTCGCGAGCGCGTCGTCGACGAGCCCGCGCAGATCCTCGGGGTAGCTCAAGGCCTACTCGGCACTTGCCTGCTGCCGCGCCTCGCGGTTGGCCTCCTCGACCGCCTCGGCGGCGAGGTCGGCCGCCTCGGCGGCGAGCTGCGCCGCGACGTCGTCGGCGACCTCCTCGGCCTGCAGCTGCCCGGTGATCTCCTGCAGCCGGGCCGAGATCTCGCGCAGGCGGGCGCTCACTTGGCAGGCTCCCGCTCGCGCACGACCGCGCCGAGGATGCCGTTGACGAAGCCGGGCGCGTCGGCGCCGCAGTACTCCTTGGCGATTTCGACCGCCTCGTCGATCGCCACCTCCGCCGGCGTGTCCATGAAGTCCATCTCGTAGAGGGCGACGCGCATCACGTTCATGTCCAGCGGCGCGATCCGGTCGACGGTCCAGCCCCTCGCGTGGGCGGCGATCGTGTCGTCGAGCTCTTCGCGGTGGTGGTCGACGCCCTCGGCCAGCTCGCGCGTCAGCGGCCGCGCCTCGCCCAGCAGCTCCTCCAGCGGACGCCCGGTCACGTCGCGCTGGTAGTTGGCGAAGACGGCGTCCCGCCGCTGGTCGGATCTGCGCATGCGGACATTCTGTCAGCGCCGGAGCGCGAGGCGATCAGGCGCGGGAGATGTACTCGCCGTTGCGAGTGTCGACCCGGACCGTTTCGCCCTCCTCGATGAAGAGCGGGACCTGGACGACAACGCCCGACTCCAGCGTTGCCGGCTTGTTGCCGCCGCCGGAGGCGGTGTCGCCTTTGAGGCCGGGGTCGGTCTGGACGACTTTCATCTCGATCGCGCTGGCGACCTGGACGTCGCTCGGCCGCTCGTCGACGAACAGCACGTCGACCTCGGCGTTCGGCAGCACCCACTGCATCGAGTCGCCCAGCGACTCGCGCGGGATCTCGATCTGGTCGTAGTCCTGCGAGTCCATGAAGACCGCGGCGTCGCCCGAGTCGTAGAGGTACTGCATCTTTTTCGATTCGGTCCGCACCGGGCGGAACTTCTCCCCCGCCCTGAAGGTTTTGTCGATCACCGAGCCGTCCTCGATCCGCCGCAGCTTGGTCCGGACGAAGGCGCCGCCCTTGCCGGGCTTGACGTGCTGGAACTCGATGATCTTCCAGATCTTCCCGTCGATCTCGATGTGGGTGCCGTTCTTGAACTGGTTCGTCGAAATAGTCACGGCGGCGAATCCTAGTGGTGGCCCTCAGTGCGAGGTCGCGAGCCGGCTGGCGGCTTCCTCGGGGTCGCGGAAGACCTCGCCGCGGACGAACTTGTCGCCGGCCAGCTCCCAGGTCCAGGCGACCGGGACGTCGCGGATGCCGAGCGGGCGGCTGCGAGCGTAGGCCCTGCCGCGGACCAGGAGGGAGTCGCCGCGGCGCTCGACCACCTTGGGGCTGATCAGCAGCTGGTCCCAGGCCTGGTCGACGTCGCGGAGGTATTCCTGCAGCCCCTCCGGGCCGACGTAGGGGGCGGTTCGACCGATCTCCTCGGCGGTCCCGATCGGGAAGAAGCCCATGCTCTCGTCGCAGAGGGCGACGATCTCCTCGGGGTCGCGGCGGTTGAAGGCCTCGTAGAGCCGCTCGACCAGCTCCCGCTCGCGGTCGGGCGCCAGCTCGATCCCGGCCGCGGCCGGGGCGATGGCGAGGATCGCGGCGTCGTCGTCGAGGACCCCGCCGGCGAACTCGTGCAGGGCGCCCTCGATCCGCTGGGCCGCGAGGGCGGGGCTGCTCACCCCTTCGAGCTGGGCGCGCAGCCTCTCCTCGCCGAAGCGCTCGCCGCCGCCGACCACGTCGGTGACGCCGTCGGTGACCACGACCAGCTGCTGCCCGGGGACGACCTGGGTCGACTCCAGCGTCCAGGTCTCGTCGGTGAAGGCCCCGAGGACGGGCGCCGGGCTGGTCACCTCGGTGACCCGGGCGCCGTCGACCAGCAGCGGCGGCGGATGGCCGGCGACCGCAAGGCGGACCGGTTCGGCGGGGTCTTCGGAGATCGCCATCGCGGCGACGCTGCAGAGGGCCGTGCCCTGGCGGGCGAGCAGCTCGCGGTTCAAGGTCCGCAGCGCGACCACCGGGTCGCCGGTCAGCGCCGCCGCGGTGCGCAGGGTGTAGCGGGCGTGGGCGGTCACGGCCGCGGCCTTGGCGCCGCGCCCGGTCACGTCGCCGATCACCACCATCCAGCCTCCGGCGATCCGGAAGGCGTCGTAGAAGTCGCCGCCGAGCTCGTTCTCCGCTCCCGCCGGCCGGTAGGTGGCCGCCACCGTCCAACCCGGGATGTGCGGCAGCGGCGGCGGCAGCAGGCCGCGCTGCAGGGTCTCGGCGATCTCGGCCCGTTCGCGCTCGGTCCGCTCGAGCACCGAGAAGAGGCCGGCGTTGTCGAGCGCCAGGGCGACGCGGCCGGCGAGGATGGTGACGAAGTGGACGTCGGAGTCGTCGAATCGCCGACCCGAGTGGCCGACACTGATCGTCAGCATTCCCGTCGGGCGGCCGCGGGCCCGCAGCTCGACGGTCACCCCGGAGCGGACACCGAGGCTGCGGAGGAACTCGAGGTCCTCCGCGTCGGAGGCGAACTCGCGCAGGTCCTCTTCGCTGCGCAGCTCGAAGCGCCGCGGTTCCTGCCGCTCGCGGCTGGCATCGCTGGCGATCTGCTCCTGCAGGCGCGGCCCGCGCGCTTTCAGCCCAGCGGAGATCGCCGCGGCGTCGGGGCCGTCGGCCCGCAGCGCCGCGCGGCGGACGGAGCCGTCCTCGATCACGTCGATCGCGCAGATGTCGCCCAGCTCGGGGACGATGATCTCGGCGATCGCGTCGAGCGTCTCGTCCAGCGGCAGGCCGCCGTCGGCCACGCCGGCGATTTCGTCGAGCATCCGGAAGCGGCGGTTGGTCTGGCGCACCTTCCGGGTCGAGAGGGTGGCGACGACCGCGGCCACCACCAGGGCCAGGGCGACGATGACGTCGGCGTAGAGGGGCATCAGCCCGGGTCCTGGTCGCCGCCGGTGCTGGTCGTGAGGCTCGAGGCGCCGCCGCCGCTGAGGACGCGGCGCACCAGCGAGGGCGCGAGGATGCGCAGCGCCGCCGCCAGCCCGTAGGGCCGCGGGACGTAGCGCTCGGCCCTGCCGCCGGGGCCGCACTGATGGATCGCCTCGGCGACCTTCTCGGGCTTGGAGACGATCCAGCGGGTGGCTGCTTTCTCGCGCAGCTCGGTCGCCGGGAAGCCCTCGGTGACGACGAAGCCGGGCAGGACCATGCCGACGTGCACGCCGTGCTCCTTCTCCTCGGCGTAGAGCGAATCGGTCCAGCCGATCAGGGCGAACTTGCTGGCCGAGTAGGCGCCGCTGCGGGCGCGCGAGACGCGGCCGGCGGTGCTGGCGACGTTGACGATCGCGCTCGGGGCCGTTTTGCGCAGCAGCGGCAGCAGCGCCTCGGTGAGCCGCACCACCGCGTCGAAGTTGAGCTCCATGTGGCGGTGGACGTTCGCGTAGCCGCTCTCGGCGAAGCTGCCGCGCCAGGCGGCGCCGGCGTTGTTGACGAGCAGGTGCAGATCCCCCCCGTGCTCGGCCTCGAGGTGGGCGCGGACCCGCTGCGGCGCGTCCTCGGCGGTGAGGTCGACGGCAACGCAGGTCGCCGGGCAGGGCAGCGACTCGGCCAGCTCACGCAGCAGCTCCTCGCGGCGGGCGACGAGGACGAGCTCGGTCCCGGGATCGCGGGCAAGGCGAACCGCGGCCGCCTTCCCGATTCCCGTCGACGCTCCCGTAACCACTGCGACTCCCATCGGGGGAACCTTATTGCGAGGATGGGTGCCGTGGAGGCGACTTCCCATCGTTCGCGACTGAGCGCGGTCCGCCGCGAGGGCGAGCGGGTGACGCCGCTGGAGCTCTTCTTCGACCTCGTCTTCGTCCTCGCGCTCACCCAGTGCACGGCGCTGATGTCACACGACCAGACCTGGTCGGGCCTCGCCCAGGGCCTGCTGATCCTCGGTGTCCTCTGGTGGGCCTGGGTCGGCTACGCCTGGCTGACCAGCGTCATCGACCCGGAGGCCGGGGTGGTCCGCCTGGTCATCTTCGCGGCGATGGCCGCGATGCTGATCGTCTCGCTCTGCGTCCAGAAGGCCTTCGGCAACCTCGGCCTCACCTTCGCCCTCGCGATCGGCTTCTATCGCACCGCCCACATCGCCCTCTTCTGGCTCGCCGGCGCCGACGACACGGACCTGCGCCGCTCGGTGATGGGGCTCGCGGTCAGCACCGCGGTCGCGGTGAGCCTCCTCGTCGTCGCCTCGTTCTTCGACGGCTTCGCGCAGGGGGCGCTCTGGGCGCTGGCGATCTTCCTCGACATGGCCGGTCCCTATTTCTTCGGCTCCGACGGCTGGAAGATCGTCCCCGGCCACTTCGCCGAGCGCCACGGTCTGGTCATCATCATCGCGCTCGGCGAGTCGATCGTCGCGATCGGGGTCGGTGCCTCCGGTGCCCTCGACCTCGGAATCGGGACCGCCGCCGTGCTCGGCATCTTCCTCACCGCCGCGCTGTGGTGGACCTACTTCGACGTCGTCGCCCTGATCTCGGCCCGGCGGCTCGGCGAAGCCGAAGTCGGGCGGGAGCAGAACGAGCTCGCCCGCGACTCCTACTCCTACATCCACCTGCTGATGGGCGCCGGCATCGTCCTGGTCGCCTTCGGCCTGAAGGCGACGATCGCCCATTACGACGAAGACCTGCACGACGTCCCCGCCTTTGCCCTGCTCGGGGGCCTCGCCACCTACCTGATCGGCCTGGTCGCCTTCCGCTACCGGCACGTCCACACGCTCAACCGCCGGCGGCTCGGCCTGGCGATCGTCCTGCTGTTCCTGGTCCCGGTCGCGACGGCGATGCCCGCCCTCGTCACCCTGGCGATCGCCGTCGTCCTGATCTGGGTGCTGATCGGGTACGAGCACCGCGGCTACGGGCCGAGCCGGGAGCAGTTCCGCCGGGAAGCAAGCGCCGCCCACACTTAGGCATACTCCCCGGACCTTTTGAGCACTCCAGATCTTCTCGACAAGCTGCTCCGCGCCGGCGCCCCCTCGGGATACGAGGGGCCGGCCGCCGAGGTCTGGCGCGAGGCGGCCTCCTTCGCCGAGATCAGCGTCGACGGGATCGGCTCGACCATCGCCCGCGTCGGCGAGGCCTCGCCGACGCTCGCCGTCGTCGGTCACATCGACGAGATCGGGCTGATCGTCACCCACGTCGACGAGAAGGGGTTCCTCTGGTTCGCCCCGATCGGCGGCTGGGACCCGCAGATCCTCGTCGGCCAGCGGGTCGAGATCCGCGGCAGGGATGGCCTCGTGCCCGGCGTCGCCGGCCGCAAGCCGATCCACCTGCTCGAGGCCGACCAGCGCAAGAAGGTCGTCGAGCTGAAGAGCATGCACATCGACATCGGCGCCGCCGACCGCGAGGAGGCCGAGGCGCTGGTCCGGGTAGGCGACCCGGTGGTGATCGCCGCCGAGCCGATGCCGGTGGCCGGTGACCGGCTCGTCTCCCGGTCGATGGACAACCGCCTCGGTGCCTACGTCGCGCTGGAGAGCCTGCGCCGCTGCGCCGAGGGCAAAGGCCCCGGCGGCTCCTTCGCCGCCGTCGCCGCCGTCCAGGAGGAGATCGGCCTCTTCGGCGCCCGCACCGCCGCCTTCCAGGTCCGTCCCGACATCGCGATCGCCGTCGACGTCACCCACGCGACCGACGCGCCCGGGGTCGACGAGAAGGAGATCGGCTCCCACCCGTTCGGCTCCGGTCCCGCGATCGGACGCGGCTCCACCCTCTCCCCCAAGGTCTTCGAGCTGCTGGTCGAGACCGCCGAGGCGGAGGGCATCGAGTATTCGGTCAGCGCCAGTGGCCGCGGCACCAGCACCGACGCCGACGTCCTGCAGATCTCCCGCGCCGGCATCCCCACCGGCGTCGTCTCGATCCCGCTTCGCTACATGCACTCTCCCGTCGAGATGGTCGACCTGCGCGACGTCGAGGCGACCGTGAAGCTACTGGCGGCGTTCGGCGAGCGGCTCAGCAGCGACTGGGACCTCAGCCGTTAGCCCGATCTCGCTGTCGACGTAGATCAGGTCGCGGCCGCCGGCCTTGGCCGCGTAGAGCGCCGCGTCGGCGCGGGCGAGCAGGTCCTCGGTGTCGACGAAGCTGGGCTCCGCGACGGCGACGCCGATGCTGAGCGAGACCGGCACGCCGACCGGGCGGCGCTCGCGGACCGCGATGCGCAGCCGTTCGGCGATCTCCGTCGCACCCGCGTGACCGGCGCCGGGCAGCATCACGAGGATCTCCTCGCCGCCGACCCGGTAGATCGAGTCGCCCGCCCGCAGCGCCGCCCGCATCGTGTAGGCGACGTCCTGGAGGACAGCGTCGCCGGCGGCGTGGCCGAACTGGTCGTTGACCCGCTTGAAGTGGTCGAGGTCGCAGAGCAGGAAGGCGTGGGAGAGGCCCTCGACCGGTTCGCAGGGCTGCCCGTCGAGCTCGGAGAGGCGTTGCTCGAGCGCGTTGCGGTTGAAGAGCCCGGTCAGCGGGTCGAGCGTCGAGCGGCGGCGATGGGCGCGGTCGGATTCGACCAGGGCGCCGCTGAGGATCACGGTGCTGACGATCAACGCGGCGACCGCGATCAGCGTCTGGCGCTCGTCCCAGGCCGCCTGCGGGTCGGGGGCGACCGCGCTGAGGAGGAAGACGGCGAGCACGTAGATGGTGCCGGCGATCATCCCGCGGGGCTCGAAGCGGAAGCCGAGGGTGACGGCGGGAAGGGCGAGCCAGATGAGAACCGGGCTGGTGGCGCCGCCGGTGACCAGGACCGAGGCGCCGAGCAGGGCCGGCAGCGCCGCCCAGGCGCCGGCGACCCAGAGGGCCGGATGGGCGCTCTGGCGCATGAAGCGATCGGCGATCGCGAAGCCGAGCAGGCCGAGGCCGAGCAGGGCGATCCACCAGTAGCCGATCGAGCTGCCGCCGCCGAGGCCGAGGGCCAGGGCGAGGATCGCGAAGCAGGCGAAGCGGTAGCGGCGCAGGCGATCCTCCATGTCGAGGAGGCGTTCGCGCCTTGCTTCCTCGTGGATCGAGACCAGCGTGTCCCGCTTCTTACCCATGGCCGGGCATCGGCGGTCGCGACGCTTGGCTTGAATCTGAATGATGAACCCCGCTGTTGCGGGGCTCAGTCGACGACCTGCAGCTCCTTCGGCAGCGAGCTGAGATTACGGAGGCCGTCCACGGCGACGACGACCAGGTCCTCGATCCGCACCCCGAGCTTTCCCGGCAGGTAGATCCCGGGCTCGACGGTGACGACTTCGCCCGGGGCGAGCTCGTCGTCGGAGCGCTGCGAGAGCCGCGGGCCCTCGTGGACCTCGAGCCCAACCCCGTGGCCGAGCGCGTGGCCGAAGTGCTCGCCGTAGCCGGCGTCGTCGATCAGCTTGCGGGCGGCACTGTCGGGGTCCTCCCCCTTGATCCCGGCGCGGATCGCCTCCAGCGCCGCGGCCTGGGCCTGGCGGACGACCTCGTAGACGGCGCCCCCCTCCTCGCCCGGATCGCCGGTCGCGAAGGTGCGGGTGCCGTCGGAGCAGTAGCCGTCGAGCTTGGCGCCCATGTCGAAGACGACGAGCTCGCCGCGGCCGATCTCCCGCTCCCCCGGCTCGGCGTGCGGCAGGGCGCCGTTGGGGCCGGCCGCGACGATCGCCGGGAACGAGGGGTCGGCGCCGAGCTCGCGGATCCGGGCCTCGGTGGCGCGGGCGACGTCGCGCTCGCGGCGGCCGGCCAGCCCCTGCTCCAGCGTCCACCGCAGGACCTCGTCGGCCAGCTTCGAGGCCTCCTCGATCGCCGCCAGCTCCTCGGCGTCCTTGACCCGCCGCAGTTTCTCGACCTTGCCGCCGGCGGCGACCATCTCGGTCCCGTCGGCGAGTTTCTCCTTCAGTTTCTCCAGCAGGCGGACCGACATCTGGTCGTCTTCGAAGCCGACCCGCCCGGAGAGCCGCTCGGCGATCCCCTTCAGCCAATCGCCCGAGAGGGTCTCGGTCTCCCAGCCCTCGACCTCGGCGGCGGCCCGCTCGGTGTAGCGGAAGTCGGTGAGGAAGAGGCGGATGCCAGGCCCGCAGACGCAGGCCCCATTCGTGCCGGTGAACCCGGTCAGGTAGCGGACGTTGGTCAGCTCGGTGACCAGGTAGCGGTCGAGCTCGGTCTCGCTCAGCGCCGCCTCGAGCCGGTCGCCGCGGCCGCGCATCAGGACGCTCCCAGCTCGCGGGCGAGCAGCTCCAGCGCCTCGCGGTACCCGTCGGGCCCCTTGCCCGCGACCTTGGCGAGCACGAGGCCGTCGAAGACCGAGACCTTCCGCCAGTCGTCGCGGGCGTCGACGTCGGAGAGGTGGACCTCTACCGCGGGCAGCCGGGTCAGCTCCAGCGCGTCGGCGATCGCCCGGCTGTAGTGGGTCCAGGCGCCGGCGTTGACGATCACCGAGTCGGCCTGCTCGACCGAGCGGTGCAGGTATTCGCAGAACTCGCCCTCGGCGTTGGTCTGGAAGAAGATCGGTTCCAGGCCCAGCTCATGCGCCCAGTCGGAGATCCGCTGCTCCAGCTGGGCAAGGGAGATGCCGCCGTAGATCGACGCATCCCGCCGCTCCAGCACGGCGAAGTTGACCCCGTGCAGGACGGCGACGCGGTTCTTCACGGTTGCCATCAGTAGAGCTCCTCCACGGCAGCCCGGACCTTAGCCTCATCGACGATCTGCCCGGTGCGGGGCTTGCCCGGCTCGGAGAGGAGGACGAAGCCGACCCCGGCCGCGGTGCGCTTCTTGTCGCGCTGGAGGGCTTCGAGCACATCCTCGATGGGCACCCCGGGATCCAGCCGCAACGGCAACCGGTGGCGCTTAAGCACCTCCTCCACCTCGTCCCGCAGGCCATCGGTGTCGGAGAGACGAAGGGCGGCGAGCAGTCCAAGGCCGATCGCCTCGCCATGGCGAAAACGTTTGTATTCGGTCGCCGCCTCGATCGCATGCCCGACGGTATGGCCGAGATTAAGGACATGGCGGACACCGGCATCCTGCTCGTCCGCAGAGACGACAGCGCACTTGTAGCGCGCACAGGCAAAGACAACGTCGTCGAGGTCCCTCGGATTGAGGGCGCCGATCGACCGCACTCTGTCCCAAAGGGCTCCTCCGGCGAGCAGGCCGGTCTTCAACACCTCCACGAAGCCGGCCGCCAACTCTGCCGGTGGCAGCGACTCGAGGGTCGTCGTGTCCACGATCACGGCGACAGGAAGATGGTAGGCCCCCGCATAGTTCTTTCCCTGAGGCAGATCGACGCCGGTCTTACCGCCGTAGGCAGAGTCAACCTGGGCGACGAGGGTCGTCGGCACCTGCACGACAGGTATCCCTCTCTGGTAGACGTGCGCGCAGAAGCCGGCGATGTCGCCGACCACACCACCCCCGAGAGCGACCACGTGATCTTCCCGCGTCGTCCCTTTTTCGGCCATGTCTTCAAGGATCGACTCTGCTTGGCGCATCGTCTTGGTTTCCTCGCCGGAAATCGTCGCGTTCACGCCCAAGAAGCGCTTCAGGCGATCTCTGAACAACCCGAGCGTGAAGGTGTCCGCGATCAGGAACGATCGACCGGAGGCAGGCCACCAACTTCCCTCCAGCACCTTGCGCCCGACAACCACCGGATACTCGCCGGAAGCGCTTGCGGCCCACAGCAGCTTCGTCCCATCCGGCTTTTCTGCCAGCGCCTGGATCGCCGGCAGCGCCCGCGCCACGACTCCCTCGTCGGCCATCGGCACGACCGCGTCGGCGAGCTCCTCGTAGAGCGGCAGCCGCTCGGCCAGCAGACGTTCCACGTCGGCTTCGCTCGTCGCCAGCGGCCGCTCGGTGCCCTCGATCCGTTGCCAGGCGGTGGCGGCGTCGATCTCCAGCAGGACGACGATGTGGCGATCGAGCGCACTCCGCACCCGCTCGGAGAGGACGCTGCCGCCGCCGAGGGCGATCGCACCGCCGTCGGCGTTCTCCAGCAGCGCCCCGACGACCTCGGCCTCGCGCGCCCGGAAGGCCTCCTGCCCGTCCTCCTCGAAGGCCTGGCGGATCGGCTTGCCGAGCTCGCGTTCCATCAACTCGTCGATCTCGACCGTCTCCAGCCCCGCCTCGCGGGCAGCGGCGAGCGCGGTGCTCTTGCCGGCCCCCATGAAGCCGATGAAGACGATCGCCGGCCTGCTCACCGGCTCAGCCCCGGAAGTCGATCCGCTGCTTGTAGGCCTCGAGCGCCGCGACGACGTCGTCGATGTGGTCGCCGCCGAACTTCTCGCGGTAGGCGCGGGCCAGGGTCAGGGCGACCATCGCCTCGCCGACGATCGCGGCGGCGGGGACGACGGTCGAGTCGGTCCGCTCGCGCAGCGCCTGCGCCGGCTGCTTGGTCTCGGTGTCGACCGAGCGCAGCGGCTTGGTCAGGGTCGAGATCGGCTTGATCGCCGCCCGCACCGAGAGCGGCTGGCCGTTGGTCATCCCGCCCTCGAGGCCGCCGGCGTGGTTCGTTTCGCGGAAGTAGCCGTCCTTCTCGCTCCAGAAGATCTCGTCGTGCGCCTCCGAGCCCGGTCGGCCGGCGACGTCCCAGGCTTCGCCGATCGCGACCCCCTTGATCGACTGGATCGAAGCGACGGCGCCGGCGAGGCGGCCGTCGAGCCGGTCCTCCCAGGAGATGTGGGAGCCGATCCCGGGGACGAGGCCGAAGACGAGCACCTCGAAGGTCCCGCCGAGGCTCTCGTTCGCCTTGCGCAGGCGGTTGATCTCCTCGACCATCGCCTTGCTGGCCTCCTGGTCGAGGCAGCGCACCGGATCCTCGTCGACCGCGGCGAAGTCCGCCGGCTTCAGGTCGGGGCGCTCGGCGGCGCGGACCGAGGCGATCTGCAGCACGTGGCTGTGGATCTCGACCCCGAGCGTCTTCAGGAAGGCGCGGGCGATCGTGCCGGCCGCGACGCGGGCCGCGGTCTCGCGGGCGCTGGCGCGCTCGAGGACGTTGCGGATGTCCGTGTGGCCGTATTTCTGGGCGCCGACGAGGTCGGCGTGCCCCGGCCGCGGCAGGTGGACCTCGTCCGGCGAGAAGCCCTCGACCGGCCAGGGGTTCATCCGCTCCTCCCAGTTGGCGTAGTCGCGGTTGGCGACCAGCAGGGCGATCGGGCTGCCGAGGGTGCGGCCGTGGCGGACGCCGGCGCGGACCTCGACGGTGTCGGTCTCGATCTTCATCCGGCCGCCGCGGCCGTGGCCGAGCTGCCGCCGCGCCATGTCGCGGTCGAGCTCCTCACGGTCCAGCTCCAGCCCCGCCGGCAGGCCCTCGACGATCGCCACGAGCCCCGGCCCGTGCGACTCCCCCGCGGTGGTGAAACGGAACGTCGTCATCGCGGCAAGGCTATCGGCGCGCCGCCGCCTCGCGCATCACGTCGAGGTCGGGGGCCTGGCCGGTCCAGATTTCCAGCGACCGCGCCCCCTGCTGGACGAGGATCTCGAGCCCGTCGACGGTCGCCGCACGGGCGCCTTCGGCGGCTTTCAGCAGCCGGCTGCGGCGCTCGCCGTAGACCATGTCGACGACCGTCTGCGCCTCTTTGAAGCCCTCGCGCGCCAGCGGCAGGTGGTCGAAGGGGTCCTCGCCGTCGAGGCCGGCCGAGCTGGTGTTGACGATGAGGTCGTAGTCCTCCTGCCGGGGCACGGTCACCGCCGTCCCCCCCAGCTCGGCGCAGATCGCCTCCGCCCGCTCGGGGGTGCGGTTCCAGACCTCGGCCGTCGCCCCTTCCCAGCGCAGCGCCCAGATCGCCGCCCGTGCGGCGCCGCCGGCGCCGAGCACCAGCGCCCGCCGGTCGCGCGGCGGGTCGGGCAGCGCCGCCAGCAGGCCGTCGGCGTCGGTGTTGTGGGCCTCGATCCGCTTGCCGTCGAAGACCAGCGTGTTGGCGGCGCCGATCTGCCGCGAGGCTTCGCTCGCCTCGTCGGCCAGCGCCAGCGCCGCCTCCTTGTGCGGGACGGTGACGTTGACGCCCGCGTAGCCGACGTCGACCAGCTCCCGCACCGTCATCTCGAAGGCATCGGGCGCGGCGTCGATCGCCTGGTAGCGCCAGTCCTCCAGCCCGAGCGCCGCCAGCGCCGCGTTCTGCATCGCCGGCGAGCGCGAGTGGGAGACGGGATGGCCGAGCACCGCGAGCTTTGGCATCGGCTATTCCCCGCAGCTGTCGGGCGAGTTGCCGCCGGCGGCTTCGCGGGCGGAGTTGTACTTGTCGACCGCGGCTTCGAATTCGGCTTCGGTCTTGGCGAAGGTGAGCTTGCCGCAGGCGCCGGGGGTGGTCACGTAGTAGAGGTACCCGGTCTTCGGCGGGTGCGCCGCCGCCTCGAGCGAGGCCAGACCGGGATTGCTGATCGGGCCGGGCGGCAGGCCGGCGTTGGTGCGGCTGTTGTAAGGCGAGTCGATCGCCAGTTCGGATTCGGTCAGCGGCTCGGTGTAGTTGCCGGTCGCGAAGCGGATCGTCGCGTCGATCCCCAGCGGCATCCCTTCGTGCAGGCGGTTGTAGATCACCGAGGCGACGAGGCCGCGCTGGCTGTCGACCCCTGCCTCGTCCTCGACCATCGAGGCGATCGTCACCACGTCGAAGACGGTCAGGTTCTTCGACTTCGCGTACTTCATGTCCACGCCCTTGATCCGCCGCCTGAAGTCCTGCAGCTGCAGCTGGACGAGGTCGGCGACCGGCGCGGTCGGCTTCAGTTCGAAGGTGTCGGGAAAGAGGAAGCCTTCGAGGTCCTTGGCGTTCTTGCCGCCGTATTCGGCCGGGTCGAGGTACTTCGACTTGATCGTCGCCTTGGTGTAGTCGCCGGGGACGCCGGCTTCCTCGGCGACCTGCGCCGCCTGCGAGCGGGTGTAGCCCTCGGGGATCGTCACCGAGAGCGTCCGCTTCACCGGCGGGACCGAGAGTGCGTCGATCGCGGCGCCGTAGCTCATGTTGCTCGCCAGGGTGAAGTTGCCGGAATAGATTTCCGAGCGCTTGCCGGCGAGGGTGACGCGGACCTGGAAGAGGGTCGAGTTGTCGATCACGTCCTTGTCGGCCAGCAGGTCGCCGACTTCGCTGACGCTCGAGCCCTTCGGGATCGTCACCGCCACCTTGCCCGAGCCGTCGCCGTGGAAGGGCTGGAAGAGGGCGGCCAGGAAGTAGATGACGAAGAGGACGGCGATCACGGCGAAGAGGCGGAACGGGTGGCGGCCGATCGCGGCGAGGATGCCGCGGCCGCGGTTCGCGGCCGGCGGGCGGCCGTTGCCCGAGGCGGCGGGGACCGGAGGTGGCGGTGGCGTCACGGGCTCCTCGACCCTGACGGGCTCCGTAACCGCCTCGGGCTCCTCGTCCCAGAACTCCTGCTCCGGCGTGCGCGGCGGCAGCGGCGGCTCGACCGGGTCGGAGATCGGAGGGGGCGGTGGCGGAGGCGGCGCCTTCGGCTCGGGCTCGGCGTTCTTGGCTTCCCGCTTGCGGCGCTTCTCTTCGCGTTCGCGGCGGCGTTCCTCGCGCTCGCGGGCGGCCGGGTCGTCGGCGTCGGCGAACGGGTCCTCTTTGAGCCAGTCGTCGCTCATCCCCTGCTCTCCAGGTAGGACTCGAGCAGGTGTGCGGCGGCGAGCGAGTCGCGCGCGGCGCTGGCCCCGCCGCGGCGGCTGGCGTCGGCCATCCGCGAGGTGAGCCGCTCGTCGTAGGTGTCGACCGGGACAGGCAGGATCGCTTCCAGTTCGCGGCAGAAGCTGCGGGCGAGGCCGGCCTGGCTGCCCTCCTCGCCGCTCAGGTGCACCGGCAGGCCGACGACCACCCTCTCGACGTCGTGCTCGGCGACCAGCTCGGCGACCGCGCGCGCCTCCGGCGGCTCGATCACCGGCAACGGGGTCGCCAGGGTGCCGCTCGGGTCCGAGAGCGCGCAGCCGATTCGGACGGTTCCATGGTCGAGCGCCAGCACCCGCATGTCCTCAGGTGAGATCCCGCTCGATCGCCGCGCGGGCGGCGGCGAGCGCCTCGTCGAGCTTCGAGGGGTCCTTGCCGCCGGCCTGGGCCATGTCGTCGCGCCCGCCGCCTCCGCCGCCGACGATCGGGGCGATCTCGCGGATGATCGCGCCCGCCGAGGGGCCGTCGCCGGCGAGGTCCTTGGAGACCAGCGCGACGAGGCCGGCTTTGCCGCCGAACTCGCCGCCGAGGACGACGACCGAGGGGCCGAGCTTCGACTGCACCCGGTTGGCGAGCTCGAGCAGCTGCTTCGGGTTCGCCTGCAGGCTGGTGTCGACGCTGGCGAGAACCATGCGGCCACCGCTACCCGGAAGCTCGCCGGCCTCACCTACGAGCGTGTCGGCCACGGTCCCGAGCTGCTCGCGCTGGGCCTGCGCGGCGCCGGCGCTCGCCTGCTTCAGCTGCTCGGCGGCGCGGCGAGCGGCGGCGACCGGATCCTGCGGGTTGCCGAGCAGCTCGCCCGCCTCCAGCAGCTGCGCCTCGCGCTCGCGGAAGAAGTCGATGGCCGCGGGACCCGTGATCGCCTCGACCCGGCGCACGTTGGCCGCGCTCGATCCCTCGGAGGTGATCTTGAAGATGCCGACCTCGGCGGTGTTGGCGACGTGGGTGCCGCCGCAGAGCTCGCGGGAGACGCCGTCGACCTCGACGACCCGCACCCACTCGCCGTATTTCTCGCCGAAGAGGGCCATCGCGCCGAGCTTTTCGGCGTCGGCGCGGTTCATGTTCATCCAGCGCACCGCGCGGCTCGCCTTGATCCACTCGTTGACCCGCTCCTCGACGTCGCGGAGCTCCTCGCGGCTCAGCGCCTGGCCGTGGGTGAAGTCGAAGCGCAGCTTGTCGGGGCGGACCGCGGAGCCGGCCTGGCGAACGTGGGTCCCGAGGCGCTCGCGCAGCGCCGCGTGCAGGAGGTGGGTCGCGGTGTGGTTGCGCATCGTCGCGTGGCGGGTCTCGGCCTCGACTTCGGCTTCGACCGGGACGCCGGGCTCGATCGCCGCTCCGCCCGGCTCGACCGCGAGCGCCTGGTCTTCGCCGAGGCGGTAGACGTCGACGACGCGCGCCTCCTCCCCGCCCCAGCGCAGGACCCCGGAGTCGGAGACCTGGCCGCCGCCCTCGGCGTAGAAGGGGCTCTCCTCGAGCTTGACCAGCGAGCGGCCGTCGGCCGCCTCGACCGCAGCGAGGCCGGTGGTCGCGCGCAGGGTCTCGTAGCCGACGAAGGTCGTCGCCGGCGCGGCTTCGGCGAAGGCGAGGACGCGCTCGTGGGTGTTCTCCGACCCGTGCGCGGTGGCGCTCGCCGTGCGGGCGCGCTGGCGCTGCTCCTCCATCAGCTCCTGAAAGCCCTGGTCGTCGACCGAGAGGCCGTTTTCGGCCAGCAGCTCCTTGGTCAGGTCGTACGGGAAGCCGTAGGTGTCGTGCAGTTTGAAGGCGGCGGCGGCCTCGATCCACGAGGTCCCGCTCTGCTTCGCCTCTTCGACCAGCCGCTCCAGCAGCTCGGTCCCGCGCTCGAGGGTGCGGCCGAAGCTCTCCTCCTCGTCGCCGACCCAGCGCTCGATCGTCTCCCGCTCGGCGACCAGCTCGGGGTAGGCGTCGCCCATCAGCTCGATCGTGCGGGCGGCGAAGCGTCCCAGCCAGGGCGCCTCGAGGCCGAGGGTGCGGCCCTGCTGGATCGCCCGGCGCATGATCCGGCGCAGGATGTAGCCGCGGTCCTCGTTCGAGGGGACGACGCCGTCGGCGATCAGGAAGGCGGCGCCGCGGCTGTGGTCGGCGACGATCCGCATCGCCCGGGTCACGGCGCCGCCCTCGTCGTAGCGGCGGCCGGAGAGCTCTTCGGCGAGGTCGACGAGCGGCCGCACGTGGTCGGTCTCGAAGACCGAGGGGACGTCCTGGAGCACCGCCGCCATCCGGTCGAGCCCCATGCCGGTGTCGATGTTCTTCGTCGGCAGCTCGGTCAGGGAGCCGTCTTCGGCGAGGTCGTAGCTCATGAAGACGTGGTTCCAGAACTCGAGGAAGCGGTCGCTGTCGTCGCCCGGGCGGTCGCCCTCGGCGCCGAAGTCGAGGCCGCGGTCGAGGTAGAGCTCCGAGCACGGCCCGCAGGGGCCGGTCGGCCCGGCCTGCCAGAAGTTGTCCTCGCGGCCGAGGCGGACGATCCGCTCCTCCGGGACGCCGGTCGCGCGCCAGATCTCGATCGCCTCCTCGTCGGGACCGAGGCCGAGGTCCTCGTCGCCGCCGAAGACGGTGACCCAGATCCGCTCCGGGTCCATCCCGAAGCCCTCGGTGGCCAGCTCCCAGCCCCAGGGGATCGACTCGGCCTTGAAGTAGTCGCCGAAGCTCCAGTTGCCGAGCATCTCGAAGAAGGTCATGTGGCGGGCGGTGTTGCCGACCTCCTCGATATCGGTCGTGCGGAAGCATTTCTGCACGTCGGCGAGGCGCGGCGCCGGCGGCTTTTCCCGGCCCAGGAAGTAGGGCTTGAAGGGCTGCATCCCGGCGGTGGTGAGCAGCACCGAGGGGTCGTGGACCGAGGGCACGAGCGAGGCCGAGGGGACGATTTTGTGCTCCCGCTCGGCGAAGAACGCCAAATAGGTCTCCCGGATCTCCTGCGCCCTCATGTTAGTAAGCCTAAATATTCCCGAGATCGGACACCCGTCCGCCCAGCCTGGCCAGATAGGCCACTCGGAATTGTTTGCCCTTACAGATCTCCGCGCCGCTTCGTTTCAGGGGTGACTGGATCGTTCGTTCGACATTGTCGAAGGAGGCAAAACGATGAAGCTGCGCATGATCATCACGATGGGCTTGGCGGTGTTCTCGCTGGCCCTGGTGCCGGCAGTGGGCATGGCCGATGGGCCCGATTACCACCCCGCGCCCGAAGGCCCGAACTATCAGCCCGAACACCCGCCGCAGGGACCGAAGGCGGCGCCGAAGGGCAAGGCTTACGGCTACTACTGCCGCGGGCAGAGCAAGAAACACGTCAAAGGCGAGAAAGGCACCGCGTTCAGCCGCTGCGTCAAAGCGATGGCACAGGCGGACAAGAACGACAAGCTGAACGCCAAGAAGGCGTGCAAGACGCTGAGCAAGAAGCACGTCAAAGGCGTCAAGGGCACGCCCTTCAGCAACTGCGTCAAAGGCGTCAACCAGCTGCGACGGGAAGAGGCCGCGACGGTCGCTTCCAGCTCGGCTGTCTGACCGGGTGATGCTTCCTTAGGCAGCGATGGTGCCGTGGCCGACGATTCGATCGCCGGCCATGAGCACCGCCGTCTGCCCGGGGGCGACGCCGGCGAAGGCCTCGCCCAGCTCCACCTCCAGCGAGGGGTGGCGGCCCTCCCCCGCCGCGACCCTGGCCGGCAGGGCGCGGGAGCGGTAGCGCAGCTTGACCGCGTCGACCGCGTCGCCGTGGCGATGCAGGACGACGTCGCGGACGCGCACGCTGCGCTGCTCCAGCTCGGCTCTGGTGCCGACGGTGACGGTGTTGGCGGCGGCGTCGGTGGCGAGCACGTAGAGGGGCTCGGGCGCGGAGACGCCGATCCCGCGGCGCTGGCCGACGGTGAAGTCGTGGTGGCCGCGGTGGCGGCCGAGGGTGCGGCCGGCGGAGTCGACGATCGCCCCGTCGCGCTCGCGCAGGCCGCCGTGGCGGCGGAGGAAGCCGCGCTTGCCCTGGCCGGCGAGAAAGCAGAGGTCCTGGCTCTCGGCCTTGCGGGCGACGGCGAGGCCGTGGCGGGCGGCGATCTCGCGCACCTCGGGCTTGGTCAGCTCGGTCAGCGGGAAGCCGAGGCGGGAGAGCAGCTCGGGCGGCAGCGCGGCAAGCATGTAGCTCTGGTCCTTGGCGCTGTCGGCGGCGGTGGCGAGCAGCGGCCCGGGCGTCCTCGACGATGCGGGCGTAATGGCCGGTCAGCAGCCGCTCGGCGCCGACCCGCTCGGCGAGGTCGATCATCGCCGCCAGTCGCACCTCGCCGTTGCAGAGGATGCAGGGGTTGGGGGTGCTGCCCTCGGCGTAGCCGCCGACGAAGCGATCGACGACGCGGCGGCGAAAGTCCTCCTCGAGGTCGAGCGTGAAGTGCGGGATGCCGAGCTGGTGGGCGAGCGCGCGGGCGCCGAGGACGGCCTCGGGCGAGCAGCAGGCCTTGGTCCCGTCGGTCTCGGGGTCGGCCCAGAGCTTGACGGTGACGGCGACGACGTCGGCGCCTTCCTCGCGGGCGAGCAGCGCGGCGACGGCGCTGTCCACGCCGCCGGACATGGCTACGGCTACGCGGCGTCGGGGGGAGGAGGCCTCCCTCCGTCGCAAAAGATGGGGAGGCTCCTCCGGGAGGCCTCCTCCCCCCACTCCGGCCGGGATGAGGTTCAGCGGCGAGGACGCGACGCTTTGGAGGGCTCGGTGGAGGGCGTCAGTGGCTAGTTGGGCGGCGTGGCGCTTGGCGGGGGTTAGACCGCCGATCGAGGTGTCGACGGTGTCGATGTCGAGGAGGGCGGCGTCGAGGACCGGCTCGCCGTCGATCGCCTCCGCCACAGCAGCGGTCGCGGCCTTGGTGGCGCCGCATCCCTCGGCGTCGAAGCTGACGTTCTCGATGCGGCCGTCGGCGACGGTAAAGGAGATCCGGGACAGATCCCCGCAGGCAGCGCCGCCGGCGGCGCCCGTGAAGGCGCCATCGGCCGCCGGCCCACGCCGGCTCTCGTCGCTCAGATAGTGCTCGAACAGCTCGCGATCCATCTGGACAAGGGTAAAGCGCTGTCCGTGCTCGCCCTCTCGTAACCCTCAATGGACCCGAAAAAGGCCCCAACCCGCCGTTGCCGCCTCTGGCTTTGATCCCTTCAAATGAAGGTGGGTGCCTGCTCCTGCCCCCAAGGGGACCGGAGACGTTCCAGCTCCCGTGCCGTTTGTGTTGGGTCAAACGGTGAGACGGCTCTCGAACGGGTTCGAGCCTGGGTCCAAAGTTACCACCCGGACGGCCTGCCTAAACCGCGGGGAAGACGGTTAATCGAGGTTCGAGAGGTGCCACTCGGCTTCGCTCCAGCGGTCGCCGGGGACGCGGAGGGAGATGTCGCCGCGGCCGAAGCGGTCGAGCGGCCAGTCGGAGGTGAGGACCGCCTCGATCTCGGCCTCGACCAGGGCCTGGTGCCAGGCGCGGGCGGTTTTGACGTCGGCGAAGTCGCGGACGACCTCCCAGCTGTCGAAGCTCGGGTCGTCGACGAAGACCGGCGTCTGCCCCGGCCCGGGGGCCGGTCGCCATCTGCGGGGTAGCCAGTCCCGCAGGCCCATCTCAGTGACCGGGCAGTTTGGGTTTGTGGATGCCGATCGCGAGTTCGCGCAGCTGCAGCTCGTCGACCGGGGCCGGGGCGCCGGTCAGCAGGTCGAAGCCCGAGGCGGTCTTCGGGAAGGCGATCACGTCGCGGATCGTCTCGGCGCCGGAGAGGCGCTGGACGATGCGGTCGACGCCGTAGGCGATGCCGCCGTGGGGCGGCGCCCCGTACTGCAACGCCTCGAGCAGGAAGCCGAAGCGGGAGCGCGCCGTCTCGGCGTCGATCCCGAGCGCGGCGAATACCGCCTCCTGCGTCTTCGCGTCGTGGATACGGATCGAGCCGCCGCCCAGCTCCTGGCCGTTCCAGACGACGTCGTAGGCCTGGGCGCGCGCCGCCCCCGGGTTCTCGGGGTCGAACTCACCCGCCGGCGCGGTGAAGGGATGGTGCAGAGCGTCGAAGCGCTTCTCCCCCTCGTTCCACTCCATCAGCGGCCAGTCGACGATCCAGACCAGGCGGTTGTCGTCGGGGTCGATCAGGTCGAAGCGCTCGGCGAGGTCGAGCCGCATCTGCCCGAGCACGGCGTTGACGACCGCCGGCTTGTCGGCGACCAGCAGCAGCAGGTCGCCCTCCTCGGCCGCCAGCCGCTGGTTGAGGTCGGCGAGCTCGGCCTCGCTGAGGAACTTGGCCGTCGGAGAGCGCCAGCCGTCGCCCTCGCGGAAGGCCCAGACCAGCCCCTTCGCCCCCAGCTCCTGGGCTCGGGAGATGAGGCCGTCGAGCTCGGAGCGCGGCATCTCCCGGCGGCCGGCGTTGATCCCGCGGATCGAGCCGCCGGCGTCGAGCACGGAGCGGAAGACCTTGAACTCGGTCTCGCGTAGGGCATCCCCGAGGTCGACCAGCTCGAGGCCGAAGCGCAGGTCCGGGCGGTCGGTGCCGAAGCGGCCCATCGCCTCGTCGAAGCACATCCGCTGCATCGGCGTCTCGATCTTGGGACCGCCGACGCGCTCGAAGACGTGGGCCAGCAGGCCTTCGTTGACCGCGATCACGTCGTCGCCGTCGACGAAGGACATCTCGACGTCGAGCTGGGTGAACTCGGCCTGGCGGTCGGCCCGCGTCGCCTCGTCGCGGAAGCAGCGCGCCACCTGGTAGTAGCGCTCGAAGCCCGAGACCATCAGCAGCTGCTTGAAGAGCTGCGGCGACTGCGGCAGCGCGTAGAAGGAGCCCTGCTGCTGGCGGCTGGGGACTAGGAAGTCGCGCGCGCCCTCCGGCGTCGAGCGGGTCAGGACGGGGGTCTCGACGTCGACGAACCCCTCGCCGTCGAGGAACTCGCGCATCGCCGCGACGACCCGGTGGCGCAGCAGCAGCGCCTCGCGCATCTGCTCGCGACGCAGGTCGAGGTAGCGGTAGCGCAGCCGCGTGTCCTCCCCCACCTCGCCGCTGAAGCCCTCGATTTGGAAGGGCGGCGTCTCCGCCCCGGCGAGCAGATCGGCACCGGTGACCAGCAGCTCGACCTCGCCGGTGGCGAGCTCGGGGTTGACCGTCTCCGCCGAGCGGCGGACCACCGTCCCGGTCGCGCTCAGCACGTCCTCGGCGCGCAGCTTGTGCGCCAGCTCGAAGGACTCGCCGGAGCTGTCGGGGTTGAAGACGAGCTGGACGATCCCGGTGCGGTCGCGCAGGTCGATGAAGATCAGGCCGCCGTGGTCGCGGCGCCGGTTGACCCAGCCGGCTACCCGCACCTCGGAGTCGACGCGGTCGGTCAGCACCTGGCCGCTCCAGGTGTCGCGGTAGCCGTTCGCGCGCAGCGACGGCGCCTCGGTGCTCAACTCTCGCCTCCGGTCATCTCGTCGAGAAGCTTGCCGGGATCGGCCGCGCGCTGCTCGCCGGTCTTCATCTCGCGCAGCTGGGCGCCACCATCGGCCTCGAGGATGAGGACGCGGCGGGCGCCGAGCCGGTCGGCGTGCTTGAGCTGGCTCTTGAGGGTGCGGCCGGCGAGGTCGACCTCGACCGCGACCCCGGCGTGGCGCAGCTCGACCGCGAGTGCCATCGCCCGCTCGCGCTGGTCCGGGTCGGCGACGGCGATGAAGGCGTCGCGCCCCGCCGCCGGGACCTCTTCGTCGAGCGCCAGCAGGATCCGCTCGATCCCCGCCGCGAAGCCGACCGCCGGCGTCGCCGGCCCGCCGAGCTGCTCGATCAGGCCGTCGTAGCGGCCGCCGCCGCCGATCTCTGACTGCGCCCCAAGCGCGTCGCAGACGAAGGAGAAGATCGTCCGCGTGTAGTAGTCGAGGCCGCGGACCAGGGTCGGGTCGACGACGTAGTCGATCCCGGCGGCGTCGAGCAGTGCCCGCACCTGGGCGAAGTGCTCGGCGTCCTCGCCCTCGAGCTGGCCGACGATCGTCGGTGCGCTCGCCATCACGCCGCGCGTCCCCTCGTGGTCGGAGTCGAAGGCGCGCAGCGGGTTGATGTCGATCCGCTCGCGAACGTCGGCGGATAGCTCGCCCTCGCGGGCGTGCAGGTGCGCCTTCAGGTCCTCCAGGTAGGCGCGCCGTGCCTCGAAGGAGCCGAGGCTGCCGAGCCGCAGCTCGACCCCGGGGACGCCAAGCTCGCCGAGCAGGTCGGAGAGCAGCATGATCACCTCGGCGTCGGCGAGCGGCGAGTCGGGGCCGATGCACTCGATCCCGAGCTGGTGGAACTGGCGGTAGCGGCCGGCCTGCGGGCGCTCGTGGCGGAAGAACGGCCCGAGGTAGGAGAGCTTCACCGGCTGCGCCAGCTTGTGCATCCCGTGCTCGAGGTAGGCGCGGCAGATCGAGGCGGTCCCCTCCGGCCGCAGGGTGAGGCTGCGCTCGCCCTTGTCCTCGAAGGTGAACATCTCCTTGCGGACGATGTCGGTCGACTGGCCGACGCCGCGCTCGAACAGCGCCGTGTCCTCGAAGACCGGCGTCGCGATCGGCTCGTAGCCGGCGCGGGCGAAGACCTCGGCCGCGGCGCGTTCGACGCGCACCCGCGCCCGCGCCGCCTCGGGCAGGATGTCGAAGGTCCCGCGGGGAGCCTGGAACTTGCTGGCCATCTACCGCGTCAGCGACCCGAGGAAGGGGTTGGTGGCGCGCTCGGCGCCGATCGTCGTCAGGCCCATGTGGCCGGGATGGACGACGGTCTCGTCCGGGAAGGTCTCGAGCAGCGTCCCGAGCGAGGCGAGCAGCGTCGGGCCGTCGGCGCCGGGCAGGTCGGTGCGGCCGACCGAGCCCTGGAAGAGCACGTCGCCGGAGAAGATCGCGTCCTCGCCGCGGACCCCGTAGGTGACGTGGCCGGGGCTGTGGCCCGGGGTGAAGACGACGTCGAGCTCCAGCCCGGCCAGCTCCAGGGTCTCGCCGCCGCGGAGGACCTCGTCGGCGTCGTAGCTCTCGAACGGGCCGAAGCCCTCCCAGGGGACGAAGCGCATGATGTCGGCGAGGATCGGGACCTCGATCTCGGGGCAGTAGACCGGCGCCCGGGTCGCCGCCGCCACCGGCGCCACGGCGCCGATGTGGTCGAAGTGGCAGTGGGTGAGGAGGATCGCCTCGACCTCCGCCCCGCTCGCCTCGACCGCGGCGAGGATCCGCTCCGCCTCCTCGCCGGGATCGACGACGAGCAGCTTGTCGGCGCCGGGGCGTCGCAGCAGGAAGCAGTTCTCGGCGACGGGGCCGACCGTGAGCATCTCGACGTCGAGGGCCACCGGACCCTCTACTCGCCGCGGGCGCGGATGCGGGCGCGCTCCCGTCGCCGCCACATCGCCATGTCGATGTAGTAGCCGGCGGGAACGTAGAAGGCGAGCATGAAGGCGCCGAAGGCGAGCGAGGCGCCGAGCGGCTTTTTGAAGATCAGAATCAGCAGGACGGCGAAGATCACCGCCGCGAAGAGGCCGCGGACGAACGAGTTGCGCCAGGTCGGCGGCAAATCCTGCTGCGGGGCCGGCTTACGGCGCGAGCGGGCGCGTGCTTTCGCTTCCTCGCGGCTGCGCGGGCGGCCTTTGCGCGGGCTGGTGTCGACCCGGCCCCCCTGGGTGCCGCGCTGCTTGCGCTGTCGCTTCTTCCTCGTCTGGGCCATACCGCTCCAAATCTAGTCGGTCGCGTCGGCGAGCCGCGCCTCGATCGTGTGGCGCTGCGGGTCGAAGCCCCGCATCGGCACGTCGGCCGGGTAGCCGGCGAGCGCGGCGCGGGGGATCAGGCCGACCAGCTCCGCCTCCAGCGGCCGGGCGCCGAGCGGCGCCGCCAGCTCACGCACCCGCTCGACGACCTCGCCGAGCGGGACGGCGAGCGGGTCGTGGACGTTGGTCGAGACCTGGGCGCGGCCGCTGCCGAGCAGCAGGCCGATCGCCCGCACCCCGGCAAGGCCGCCGCCCGACTCGCGCAACCCGGCGGCGACGGCGCGGGCGACCTCGACGTCGTCGCTGTCGAGCTCGACGTTGAAGGCGGCCAGCGGTGGGCGGGCGGTGACGAGGGTCGCGCCGGCGGTGCGGTGCGGCAGGTCGGGGCCGAAGTCGGGCCGCAGCTCGCCGGACTCCATCCGCAGCCAGAGCTCGCCGGGGCCGCCGTTGCGGAAGTAGGCACGCTCGGCCCGGCTCGGGTCGCGCGCCAGCTCGCCGTAGAGGAAGACCGGGATGCCGAGGCCGCCGATCTGGGTCGCGACCGCGACCGCCTCGGCCCGGGCCGCCTCGCGGTCGGCGGGGTCGAACCAGACGATCGGGCAGACGTCGAGGGCGCCGATCGCCGGGTGGGCGCCGCGGTAGCGGTCCATCGCGATCGTCTCCAGCGCCTCCTCGGCGCCGACGGTCAGCGCCTCGCTCAGCGCCTCACCGGCGCCGGCGAGGGTGAAGACGGTGCGCCCGTGGTCGGCGTCGGAGTGGCGGTCGAGCAGCGTCACCCCCCGGGCGAAGGCGCGCTCCAGGCGCGCCAGGCGCTCCGCGTCGCTCCCCTCCGAGACGTTGGGCACCGCGAGGAGGGGCGGCATCTTCCCGGGCCTCAGAGGAGGAGGTCGCCGCCGCTGACGATCGTCTCGCCGCCGACTTCGATCGTCGGTTCGAGGACGATGCAGTCGAGGTGGACGGGGACCTGGACGGTGCCGCCGATCGCCGCCGAGGCGCCGAAGGCGACGTGGCAGGTGCCGAGGACCTTCTCGTCCTCGAGGATGTTGCCGGTGAGGATCGCCTCCTCGTTGGTGCCGATCCCGAGCTCGGCGACGTTGGTGCCGTCGGGGCCGTGGGCGGTCAGCAGCTCCATCAGCCGGGCGCCGTCTGAGCCGGTGGCCTCGACCAGGTGGCCCTCGCGGACCGTCAGCGAGACCGGCGTCTCCAGCAGCCCGATTTCGGCGATCGAGCCGTCGACGACGAGCGTGCCCTCGGTCGTCCCCTCCAGCGGGGCGATGTAGCCCTCGCCGCAGGGCAGGTTGCCGAAGGCGCCCTTGCTGCCGAGTTCGCCGGCGTCGACGATGCCGGTCCGTCCCTCGAGGCCGATGCGCAGGTCGCTGCCGTGGGGACAGGTGATGCGGACCTCGGCGGCGCGGTTGAGCGCGGTGACGATCGCCCAGCCGCGGCGGCGGATCTCCTCCAGGTCGCCGGTCATCAGCCGGGCCAGCATCTCCTCGGTGACGCCGGGGAGCGAGCCGACGCGGACGCCGGCCTCGCTCGCCGCTTTGCGCGCGGCGGTGTGGGAGAGCGACTGGATCGTCGCCGCGAGGACGACGTCGGCCGCGGCCATCGCGGCGGCGACAGCCCGGGGCGGCTCGGCGGCGGCGGAGTCGCGCTCGGAGATCACGGCGAGGGTCGCGTCGGCGCCGTCGCCCTGCGCCTCGATCCGCATCAGCGCGCCGATCTCTTCGGTCACCGGGTTGCAGACGACCAGCACGTCCTCGCCCGGCGAGATCCCCATGCACTGCCGGACGACCGTCTTCACTGCCCTGTCCAGCTCCGCGGTCACCGGGCAACCCTACTCTCGATTACCACTGCCCGTAGTCGTTTCCCCTGCAACTGTCGCATGAGCGCTGCATTTGCAGGAATTCGCTCCACCATTCCCCCGAATCCGCGACTCAGCCGTCGTCCCGCCGGTGTCCAATCGCCCAGACCTCGAAGCCGACCAGCCCGACCAGAACGAGGCCGAAAGCCAAGAACGGCGCCAGCCACCCTTCCGGGCGCGCGAACGCCAGCGAAGCCACCGTAAAACCGTCCGCGACGATGAGAAATCCAACCAGCACCGGCCGCATCGCCGACCAGCCAGTTTGGGGAGATCCGCCTCGCCGCTGCACCGATACCATCATCCTCCCCGCCGGAGTAGCTCAGCTGGTTAGAGCAGCGGAATCATAATCCGCGTGTCGGGGGTTCGAGTCCCTCCTCCGGCATCGCAGGCGACCCAGGTTGTCCTCGGTGGGCGGTCGGATTCGGGGATAGTCTTTTCGTATGACAAGACCATCGCTGGACCCGGCGCGAGGCGCGGAAGTGGCCAAGAGACTCAGAGAGCTGGGCGTCAAGGGCATCCTCATCACGGCTGCGGAGAGCGGCTACATCACGGAGTTGAAGTGCGGGATGCCCAAGTGCCGCTGTCCCGAAGAGCTGGGTGGTGCCTCGCACTTCGTAGCGCTCACCAAATACAGCGACTGGAATCCGACTCACGAGCATTCCCCAACCCCAAAGCGAGATGGGGGCCAAAGAACCGTCGAGAACTCAGTCCTCGCGCACCGGCTTTGCAACAGGATCGACTTTTCGGATACATCTGGGCGGCCCCACGCGAGGGATCTCGAGAGAATAAAAAAAGCTCGCGAGACGGCCGCCGAGAGCTGACGCGTGAGCGTCAGCCGGCGACGATCTTGAAGCCGAGGCTGAGAGGCTTCGAGCGCTGACCGGCGATGTCGGTGGCGACGATGGTGGCTCGGTATTTGCCCGGCTTGGCTTCCTTCTTGCCGATGCGGCCGTTCCAGGGGGTGGATTGGCGGCCGGATTGCTCTTGGCCGCCGATGGTCGTCTTCTTGAGGAAGCGGGTGCAGGGCTTGCCCTTGTCGCGGTTGGCGGGCGTGACCTTGGTGCAGCGGGACTTGGTGCCTTTGCCGAGGCGACGGCCGGGGGCCTTGCGGGCGATGACTATCGCTACTCGGGCGGGCTCGGACAGTTTGTAGGTGAAACGGGTGCCTTGCTTCGGCTTGCGCGCGGAGGTGGTGGCCTTGGCGGATTTGCCCGTTGGGGCGAAGACCTTGTTGGTGATTCCGAAGGCGGAGACGGTCGGCGCCGGGTCTACGGGGCAGGCCACCTCCTGGCCGGTGACCTCGAAGGCGCCGATGTCCGGAACCGCGCTGCAGTCGCGGTTGCCGTCGAGCGCACGCGGGACCCCGAGCAGATCCTGCTCGCCGGCCTGAACCACGCTCGGGTCGCCGCGGTCGATCAGCGGCGAGGCGTTCTGGAGGACGTAGACGCCTCCGGCCGGATCGAGGAATCCCGGGTCGCCGGCGACGTTCGAGCCGCTGCCCGGCGCCGTCGCCACGCCCCCGTTTTCCTCGCGGCGAGTGTCGAAGCTCGAGAAGCCGGCGTCGATCGTGCCGCCGTCGGCAAAGAGGTCGGCCCGGGGGACGACATCGGCCGGGGGATAGTGCCGGACGACCGAGTTGCGCAGGGTGACCGTCGCCGCCTCCTCCCCCGCTTCGTGCCTCGCCAGCACCGCGGTTTCACCGTGCCCGATCAGGGTGCTGCCGAAGATCCTGGCAACCGCCGGCGATTCGCTTTCGGATTCGAGGAACAGCGCTTCGGAGCTGTCGGAGATGACGAGGCTGTCGAACACCTCCAGCTCCGGGCTTTCTTCCGAGCTCGGGTAGACGAAGAGGGGCCAGCCCCCGCTGTGCAAGCGGCTGCGGCGGATGGTGAGAGCGCCGTCGTAGACGCCGGCCGCCTCGCCTTCGCCCGAACGAACGTCGACCGAGTCGAGGACGACGTGCGCATCGCTTCCCACCGCCACCCCGGTTCCGTGGGTCTCGTCGTTGGCGATCCTGGCGTCGGTGATCGTCACGTTGGCCGTCTCGCCGTAGATCTGGGCCGCGGTCCCAGGGGCGAGGCCGGCGCCGCCGCCGAAATCGCTGCCGGTGGCCGTCACGGAGACGGACCCCGGCCCTTCGCTTACCTGGAGGCCTTTGCCGCCCGGACCGATCGACAGGGACCCCGGCCCTCCCGAGCCGCCAACCACAACGACGCCCTGCAGGTCGAGGCTGGTTCCCACGGCGATTTTCGGGTCGTATCTGATCCCGGTGCCGCCCGGCTCGCCGTATTGGCCCCCGGTCCCACCGGCGCCGCCGTTCACGCGCAGGGCCCGCACCGAGCCGCCGTTGAAGAGCTCCAGCGCGGTTTTGCCGCTTTTGGCGAATTCGCCCGTCGGTCCCTGGATCGTCGTCGCCGCCCCGCCGTCCGGGAGCGATCCGCCGCCCGCGCCAACGAACGTCAGGACCTTTTCGGTGCTGACCGCCTCGAAGAAGGTGCCGGCTCCGATCTGGATCGTGTCGGCTTCTCCAGCCTGGGCGACTGCGTAGCCGACCGTCGCGCACGGCGCCGCGGAGCTGGTGCAGTTCGAGAAATCGCTGCCGGTTTTCTCTACGTAGCGGGTCGCAGCGGCGGCCTCGGCGGCAGCGGAAAGCGAGAGCACAAGCGCCACCAGGGCGGCGAGGGACGAGCGCATCGATCGATTATCTGTGCCACCCGGCCCCAATGCAACCTGCCGTACCGGGACGAATACGGCATGCCGGCCGCGAAATTACGGCACTCTCACTGATGTATAGGCCTCCGGACGGGCCTAATTTCGTGGGGCAACGTCAAACACACGAAATTGGAGGCATCAAATGCAGCTGTACGGAATCCTTCGTCGCAACGGTTGGCGGACCCCGGCGGACCTGGAAGTCGCCGGGAAGAAATCGGCCGAAGTCGGCGACGAACCCGGCTCGGGCGTCCGCTGGATCCGGAGCTACGCGCTCGGCGAGGAGAGCGGCGAGGTCGGCACGTTCTGCGTCTACGAAGGCGAGAGCCCCGAGACGATCCGCGCCCACGCCGAGGCCGCGGGCCTGCCCTGCGACGAGATCATCCCGATCCTCGACACCGTCGTCGTCCGGCCCGATCCGGTCCCCGCGACGAACTAGCGACATCGCGAACGCCCACACGGGGCGCTTTGGCAAACCAGCGGTTTGCCAAAGCGCCCCGGCTTCGCGCCTAGACTGACCTGAAGATGAGCGAGCGGACTCCCCTGGTCGGGCGGGCGGATGAGCTCGCCCAGCTGAACGAGGCGGCCGAGCGGGCGCGCCTCGGCCACGGCTCGATCGTCCTCCTCGCCGGCGAGGCGGGAGTCGGCAAGAGCGCCCTGGCCGCCGCGGCGACCGCCGGCTTCGACGTCGCCCTCTGGGGATCGGCGAACGACGGCTCGACCGTCTCCTACGGGCCGATAGTCGACGCCCTGCGCTCGCGGCTTCGCGCCGACCCCGACGCGCTCGCCGGGTGCGGCCCGCTCCTCCCCCACCTCGCCCTCCTCCTGCCCGAGCTCGGCGAGGCCGCCGCCGAGAGCGAACGGGCGACGATCTTCGAGGCGGTGCGCTGCGCCCTCGCCCATCTCAGCGAGGACCAGCCGGCAGTGGTCGTGCTCGACGACCTGCAGTGGTCGGACGAGACCACGCTCGAGCTGCTGGCGGCGCTGGCGGGCCCGCTGCAGCAGCTGCCGGTCCTGCTCATCGCCGCCTACCGCTCCGACGGCCTGCCCCGCGACCACCGGCTGCGCTGGCTGCGCAACGAGCTGCGCCGCGGCAGACAGCTCGAGGAGCTGACCCTGGAGCCGCTCGACCGGCCCGCGGTCGCCGAGCTTCTGACGGAGCTGCTCCCCGAGGCGCCCTCCCCCGCCCTGGCCCGCACCGTCCACGACCGGACCATGGGCTCGCCCTTCTTCGTCGCCGAGCTGGTCGCCGCGCTGAACGCGCGGGACGCGCTGCGGCCGGGCCGCCGCGGCCTCGAGCTGACCGAGCAGGACGAAGTCCCTGTCCCGGACTCGATCCGCGAGGCGGTGCTGGTCGGCATCTCCGACCTCTCGCCCGAGGCCCGCGAAGCGGCCGAGACCGCCGCGGTCGTCGGCCAGCAGGTCGACCTCGAGCTGGCGGCCGGGTTCGCGCCCGCCGCCGGCCTGGCGGAGCTGGTCGAAGTCGGCCTGCTGCTGGAACGCGGTGCCGGAGCGGCGAGCTTCCGCCACGCCCTCGCGCAGGAAGCCCTCTACGCCGAGGTGCCCTGGATCCGCCGCCGGGACCTCCACTGCCGCCTGGCCGAGTCGCTGGAAGCGAGCGGCGGGCGCAGCCTCGAGATCGCCACCCACTGGCGCGGCGCCGGCAACGAGGCCCGGGCCCGCGAGGCGCTGCTCGCCGCCACGCAGGAGTCCGAGGCGGTCCATGCCCACCGCGACGCGATGCGGGCGGCCCGCGAGGCGCTCGAGCTCTGGCCCGAGGAGGAGGCCGGGGAGCTGCGGACCGAGACGCTGCAGCGCTACGGGCGCTGCGCCGAGCTGGTCGGCGAGATCGGCGAAGCGACGAAAGCCTGGCGCGAGCTCGCAGCCAGCTGCGACCGCCGCGGCGACCGGCTCGGGTACGCCGAGGCGCAGCGGCGCCTGGCCGCGGTCTACGACCTCGGCGGCGAACGCGAGCAGGCCTTCGCCGCCCGCCGCCTCGCGGCCGAGGCCTTCGCCGCCGCCGACCGTCCCGCCGAGGCGGCCCTCGAGCGGCTGGCAATGGCCGACCACCATCGCCGCGGCGCTCGCTACGGCGAGGCGATCGAGCTGGCCAAGCTCGCCGGCTCCGACGCGCGGGCGGCCGATCGCGTCGACCTCGACGCCCGCGTCCTCGGCCTGCAGGGAGTGGTCGAGGCCAAGGGCGGCGACTTCGAGGCGGGCCTCGAGTCGGTCCGCGGAGGCCTCGCCCTGGCGCTCGAGCACGACCTCACCCCCGTCGCCGCCGAGCTCTACCAGCGCCTCAGCCTCGTCCTCTACGACGGCGCCGACTACCGCCAGGCCGAGGAGGCGCTCGACACCGCCCTCGACCTCTGCCGCACCGACGGCGACGCCGGGACCGAGGTCGCCTGCGTCACCTGCCTCGTCTACGTCCTCCGCGAGCGCGGCGAGTGGTCCCGGGCGGCCGAGCTCGGCCGCGAGCTGATCGAGTCCGACACCGCGGTCTGGGTCGCCGAGGGGCTGGTCGGCGCGATCCTCGCCTTCGAAGGCAAGTACGGCGCGGCGCGGCGGATGCTGAGCGCCTCGCGCGCCGTCTCATCCTCGGTCGGCCACTACAACATGTACGTCGACTCGACCACCTCGCTGGCGATCGTCGCCGCCGCCGAAGGGCTCGAGGACGAGGCGGCGACCCACTGCCGCGAGCTGCTCGGCCGCTGGGAGGAGAGCGAGGACCACCACTACGCGGTCTGGGGCATCCGCTGGGCGACGAGCTGGTTCGCCCAGCAGGGCCGGCGCAAGGACGCGCAACTCTGCGCCGCGGCGCTGGGCAAGATGGCCGCCGAGGGAGGCCACGACGACGCCGTCGCGGCGCTGGCGCAGGCGGTCGGCGAGCTGGCCCTGCTCGAAGGCGACGCGGCCGGGGCGGCGGAGAGCCTCTCCCGCGCGGTCGAGCTGCACCGCAACATGGCGACCCCCCACGAGCGAGCCCAGGTCGAGCTGCGGGCCGGCGTCGCCCTCGCCGCCGCCGGCGAGCGCGAGGAGGCGCTGGAGCGACTCAGCGACGCTTACCGCTGCGCCGCCAAGCTCGGCGCCCGCCCGCTGGCGGCGACCGCGGCCAAAGAGGTGGCCGAGCTGGGCGAGTCGGTCGCCCAGCGGCTCGGCAGCCGCGCCGCCGCGGCCGCCGACGGCGTCCAGCTGACCCGCCGCGAGCTCGAGGTCCTGCGCTACGTCGCCGTCGGGCGGACCAACCGCGAGATCGCCCAGGAGCTGTTCATCAGCCAGCGGACCGTCGACATGCACGTCCGCAACCTGCTCGGCAAGCTCGACTGCCGCTCGCGGGTCGAGGCGAGCCACCGCGCCGGCGAGCTCGGGCTGCTGAGCTAGACACGCGGGTTCGCTTCTCGCCGGTTAGGGTCGGTGCAGGATGACCGATTACTCAACCTCACCCCTGCAGGACTGGGGCGAGCTGATCGCCTTCGAGCCGAGCACGATCCTCTCGCCGACCTCGATCGCCGAGCTGAAGGAGATCCTCGAGAAGGTCGCCCGCGGCGAGGTCGGCGGCGGCCGGGTGCGGGTGCCGGGCAGCCTCCACTCCTGCTCGGAGATCGTCGTCAACGACGCGATCATCGACGTCTCCTCGCTGCCGAAGAGCATCGAGCTGGAAGCCGGCGGCACGGCGGTGACGGCGACCGCCAACGTCTCCCTGCACGAGTTCCTCGCCGAGCTCGGCGAGCACGGCAAATCGGTCACCGCGACCGGCGGCACCGACCACCAGACGCTCGCCGGCCTGATCTCGACCGGCACCGCCCCGGCCAGCTCCCGGGCCGGCCTCTACGAGAAGCTCGAATGGGTCGAGCTCGTCACCGTCGACGCCGCCGGCAAGGCGGTCGAGCGCCGCATCTCCCGCGGCGACCCCGACTTCCCGGCGGTGATCTGCTCGCTCGGCCTGCTCGGCGTCATCACCCGGGTCGGCTTCAGCCTCGTCAACGAGCTCTACTTCGACGTCGTGATGAAGGTGGTCCGCCTCGACGAGGTGCTCACCGACCTCGACGCCACCTCGGCGAAGTACGACTTCTGGCGGGTCAACTGGCTGCAGAAGAGCGACAAGGCGCTGCTGTGGGCGGCGACCGCGGTGCCGCGCGAGCGCTCGAAGCCCGACGGCGACTATCCCGAGGAACGCTCCGAGCAGGTGCTCGACTTCGTCTTCGCGGCGATGGACAAGATCGCCGACACCGGGCCGCTGCTGAACCCGGTGCTGGAGGGGATCTACAACGTCCTCGCCCTGACCTACGACGAATCCCGCTTCACCGGGCCGCTGCGCAACATGCTCCCGGTCGACCGCCGGGCGCCGCTGCGGGTGGCGATGGCCGAGTGGAGCTTCCGACCGCAGGACGTCCACCGGGTGCTCGGCGAGTGCGAGCAGTACTTCGAGCGGGCCGGCTGGCCGAACATCCCGACCGAGATCGAGCTGACCCGCGTCGACGGCGCCCTGATGTCGGCCTGGAGCTGGGACGACGTCCCCTACGTCGTCAAGCTCAACTTCATGTACCTGACCGAGGTCTGCCGCTCGCCCGGCGAGAAGGAGGAGATCCACGCCCACCTGCGCGGCCTCTGGGAGCACCTGCAGCGCGAAGGCGTGCCGTTCAAGGCGCACTGGGGCAAGGTCAACTTCATCGACCCCGAGTTCGTCGCGCAGAACCACGGCTTCGAGCGGTTCCAGCCGCTGATCGCGCCGATCTTCCTCAACGACTACCTGACCGAGAGGCTGGGACCCCAGTGACAGACGGCACCCCCACTTCCGAGTTCCCCGGCCTGACCGACGTCCACGCCCACCCGGCGATGAACGCCTACTTCTGGGACCGCGACCTGCGCCGGCACTACTTCACCGGCAAGGCCTTCAACCCGCTCGCCAGCCTGACCGACTTCCAGATGCTGATGCAGGGCGACGTCCGCGTCCTCTGGTCGGTCCTCCACGTCCCCGAGGAGGACTACTTCCGCAACCCGGCGATCCGGCTCCTCGCCCACGTCACCAAGGGCGGCCGCTCGATGCTGAAGCTGAACGCCTGGGAATCGATGCTGCGGATGATGGGCGAGATGGAATGGCAGGTGGCGCGGGCCGGCAACGAGTTCCGCATCGCCCGCTGCAACGCCGAGCTCGACGCCGCCGCGGCGGCGGGCAGGCGGGCGATCGTCCACACCGTCGAGGGCGGCCACATGATCAGCGCCGGCCTGAGGACAGACGACGTCGCGGGCCGCCTGGCGCGCCTGGAGGAGCTGTCGCGCCGGGGCGTCGCCTCGATCACGATCGCCCACCTCTTCCGCAACGACCTCGCCGGCCACAGCGAGTGCATCCCACCCGATCAGCACAAGATCCTCTTCTGGAAGCTCGACACCGGCGTCGACGACTCCCGCGGCCTGACCGATACGGGGCGGGCGGTGGTGAAGCGGATGGCCGAGCTGCGGATCGTCCCCGACGTGACCCACTGCACGCCGGTCTCGCGCCGCGAGATCTACGACCTGGTCGGCGGTGAGATCCCGATAGTCGCCACCCACACCGGGGTGCAGGCGCTGAACGACATCCCGGTGAACCTCGGCGAGAGCGACGTGAGGGCGATCGCCGCCTCCGGCGGCGTGGTCGGCGTGATCTTCATGCCCTACTGGCTCGAATGCTCGCATCCCGGGCCGGGCCTGGAGGCGATCTGGCGGACGATGGAGCAGATCAACGCCTGGAGCGGCGGCGAATGGCGGCACGTCGCGATCGGCACCGACTTCGACGGCTTCACCGACCCGCCCGACGACTGCGACAGCGCCGCCCAGCTCCCCCGCGTGCGCGAGATGCTTGAGGCCAAAGGCCTCGGCCGTGCGGAGATCGAGGCCGTGCTCGGAGCCAACGCCCGCCGGGTACTCAGGGACGGCTGGCGCTAAACCTTGTAAATCGCCCGCTCTCGAATCATCTTCCTCAGCCTCGCGCTGACCGCGACGATCGCCGGCTGCGGCAGCTCCGGCGGAGCCTCCAGCGCCGATACCGACGCCAACCGCTACTTCGGTGACCACCCGGGACAGCAGGCGACGAGCGCGACGATCGACCGGGGCGACTGCCGGGGCCTGCGGCGGGCGGTCGAGGTTCGGGAGGGCTCGCGGCTGAGCGCCGAATCCGAGCCGTCTCCCCCGTCCTCGCGCTGCCTCATCCGCGGGCGCGGGGTGAGCGTCTCGGTCTACCTCGACGCCGCCTACGCGGCGCGGCAGCGCTACGCGAACCGGATGGTCGAGCAGGTCCAGTTCTACGGGACCGACCCGGCCAAGCGACCGCACGCGGTGGCCGGCGTCGGCGATCGCTCCGCCCACGAACACACGGCCAGCTGGATCCCGGCTTTCAGCACCCTCTACGCGGTGCGCGGCAACCGCTGGGTCACGGTCGCCTACTCGACCGAGGGTCTCCCGCGACCGCAGCGCGAGGCTGCCGCCGCCGCTCTCGCCCGCGAGGCGTTCAGGCTGACGGCTCGCTGACCGGTGGGAACTCGAGCATCAGCGTCACCGGGCCGTCGTTGATCAGCGCCACCCCCATGCAAGCGCCGAAGACGCCCTTCTTCGCCCCCAGTCGCTCGCAGAAGCGGTCGTAGAGCGGCTCAGCCACCTCCGGCCGCGCCGCGTCGACATAGCTGGGCCGGTTGCCCCGCCGGGCATCGCCGTAGAGGGTGAACTGGCTGACGCAGAGGATCTCGCGCTCGCCGAGCGGCTCGTTCATCAGCCCCTCGGCGTCGTCGAAGATCCTCAGCTTGCGAACCTTCTCGGCGAGCCGGTCCGCCTCGTCCTCGCCGTCGCCGACTCCGACCCCGAGCAGGATCAGCATCCCCGGTCCGATCTGCGCGACCCGGTCGCCCTCGACGTCCACGGCCGCCTGGCTGACGCGCTGGACCAGTGCCTTCATCGAGCCGGCTAGGAGCTTCCCTCCAGCGCCTCGACCAGCGAGCCGGCGTCGTAGGCGCCGAAGAAGCGCTTGCCGTTGACGAAGAAGGTCGGGGTGCCGGTGGCGCTGCTGGCCTCGGCCGAGGCGTGGTCGCGGGCGACGCGGTCGCGGTGGGCGCCGGAGTCGATCTCGGCTTTCATCCGCTCGACGTCGAGGCCGAGGTCCCCACCCACCGCGAGGATCGTCTCCGGGGAGAGCCGGGGCTGCGCCGCGAAGAGGGCGTCGTGGTACTCCCAGAAGCGGCCCTGGGCGGCGGCCGCCTCGCTCGCTTCGGCGGCCAGCGGCGCCAGCGGGTGGCGCTCGGGGATCGGCAGATGGCGGAAGCCGAAGATGAGCTGGTCGCCGAGCCGCTCGCGAACCCGGCGCAGGACCGACTGGGCGCCGAGGCAGAAGGGGCACTGGAAATCGCCGAACATGACCAGCTCCAGCGGCGCGCCGCGTTCGCCGCGCACGTGGTCGAGGTCCTCCAGCGGGGGTGAGAGCAGTTCGTCCACGGTCCCCTTGATGTTATGTGCGCGTGCACGACATCGAGTCGATCCTCATCCTCGTCCTCGCCGCGGCGCTGCTGGTGCGGCTCGCCGACTTCGGCAAGATCCCCGCCCCGATCGTCCTCGTCGTCGGCGGCCTGGCGATCGCCTTCATCCCCGGCCTGCCGAGCGTCGAACTGGAGCCGGACACGATCTTCCTCGTCTTCCTGCCGCCGCTGGTCTACGCGGCGGGCTGGCGCGCCTCGCCGCTCGAGCTGCGGACGGTGACGCGGCCGCTGGCGCTGCTCTCGTTCGGCCTCGTCTTCCTTACCGCGGGGGTCGTCGCCGTCGTCGCCCACGGGACGGTGCCGGGGCTGACCTGGGCCGAGGCCGCCGTCCTCGGCGCGATCATCGCCCCCACCGACACCGTCGCCGCGACCTCGATCTTCCGTCGCCTCGGCGCCCCCGAGCGGGTGCGGCTGCTGGTCGAAGGCGAGTCGATGATCAACGACGGCACCGCCCTCGTCCTCTACCGGATCGCGGTCGGGGTCGCGACCGGCACCGCCTTCGCCCTCGGCGACGCCACCCTGGAGTTCATCACCGTCGCCGCCGGCGGCATCCTCGCCGGGATCGCGATCGGGGTCCTCTCCGACCGCATCCTCCGCCGCCTCAGCGACTCCGACCTGACGATCATGCTCTCGGTCCTGACCGCCTACGGCGCCTACATCGGCGCCGAGGAGCTGCACGTCTCCGGCATCCTCGCCGCCGTCGTCGCCGGCGTCTACGCCGGCTACCGCTCGCCCCACACCCTCGACGCCGACGTCCGCCTCAACGCGGTCGCCTTCTGGAGCGTGCTCGTCTTCGGGCTGGAGATCACCCTCTTCGTCCTCCTCGGGCTGCAGCTGCCGGAGATCGTCGACACCCTGGAAGCGAGCTCGACGGGGGTGAGCGAGCTGGTCTGGCCGATCGTCGCGATCGCCGCATCCTCGATCGCCGCCCGCCTCGCCTTCGTCTTCGCGATGGGCTCGGACGCCGGCGAAACCGCGGGGCAGCGCTTCGCCGTCGGCTGGAGCGGGATGCGCGGCGCCGTCTCCCTCGCCGCCGCCCTCGCGGTGCCGCTCAGCGTCGACGGCCGGCCGCAGATCATCTTCCTCACCTTCGCCCTGATCCTGGTCACGATCGTCGGCCAGGGCCTCTCGCTCCCCTTCATCGTCCGCGCCCTCGGGCTGGAGAACCCGCGGCGCTGGTCCGACGAAGAGGCGGTGGCGCGGATGGAGGCGGCCCAGTCGGCGCTCGACCGCCTCGACCAGATGGAAGACGACGAGCGCGCCAGCGAGAAACAGCTGACGCGCCTGCGCGACCTCTACCGCGCCCGCTTCCGGATGTGCCAGGCGGTCCTCAGCGGCGAGGACCCCGAGACCGCGGCCCGCGAGCAGCGAATCGCCGACTACGGCCAGCTCCGCCGCGAGCTGATCGGCGTCGAGCGAGAGGAGCTGCTGGCCCTCCGCGGAGTGGGCCGCCTTCGGGACCAGACCCTCCGCCAGATAGAGCGCGACCTGGACCTGGAAGAGGCCCGGATCAGAAGCTAGGCGGCGGATGCATCGAAGAATTCCCGCGCGCGCTTGGCGACGAGGTCGGGGCGCTCGTCGGCGATGAAGTGGCCGCAGCCCTCGACCTTCTCGACCAGCATGTCGTCGGCGTGGCGCTCGAAGCCATCGAGGATCGTGTGCTTCAGCGCCTGGTCGCCGGTGCCGAAGAGGAGCCGCGTCGGCACCTTCAGCTGGGCGTCGGCGTAGCGGCCGCGGGCCATCTCCGGCGCCTCGCGCAGGTTGAAGACCCGGTACATCTGCACCGCCGCCCGGGCCCGCGCCGGCTCGGTGAAGGTGTCGGAGAAGGCGTGCAGGGTGGCGTCGTCCCAGACCTCGCGCCGGACCGAGCCGCCGGCCAGGACCTTGGGGACGAACTTGCCGCTGGCGTGGAGCCGGTAGCCGACGCCAGGGGTGAGGATCATCCACTGGTACCAGAAGCGCCAGAGGTGGGGCGCCATCGCCCGCATGCTCGTCCACGGCGGCAGGATGTTGAGCGCGAGGTAGCGGTCGATCCGCTCCGGCCCCCGCAGCGCCAGCAGGAAGCCGACCCAGGCGCCCCAGTCGTGGCCGACCAGCTTCACCCGCTCGATCCCGAGCTGATCGAGGACCGCGAGCGCGTCGTCGGCCAGGTTCTCCTTCTCGTAGCCGCTCGGCGGCGCCTCGGACCAGCCGAACCCGCGCTGGTCGAGCGCGATCACCCGGTGGCGGTCGGCGAGCGCCGGCATCAGGTGCCGCCACTCGTACCAGTGCTGCGGCCAGCCGTGCAGGCAGAGGACGACGTCATCGCCGCCGCCGGCTTCGGCGTAGTGGAACTGGATCCCGCGGGCCTCCACCGTGTGGTGGGAGACGCCCTCGACCTGGGGTAGTGGCTGGCTCACCAGCCAGACACCCTAATAGGGCGCACGACGCGTCGCCCTCAGGGGCGGGCTAGGCGACCGGCGGCGCGCCGGGTCAGTCGCGCCAGTCGCCTGCCCCCCTTTCGCTCAGCGCAGCGCGGCCGCCGCTGCTCGGCGAAAGTCGTTCAGCATCTCCTCCATCGCCCCGACCTCGCAGGGGACCCCTTCGGGCCAGTCCTTCTCGGGATGCTCGTGCAGCGTCTTCAGCCCGTTGCCGCTGATCACCGCGACGACGGTCTCGTCGGGGGCGATTTTCCCTTCCTGCGCCAGACGCGCGGTCGAGGCGATCGTCGTCCCGCCGGCGGGCTCGGTGAGAATCCCCTCGGTCGATCCCAGCAGGTCGATTGCGCCGAAGATCTCCTCATCGGAGACCATCGCCGCCGAGCCGTTGCGCGAGCGGACCGCGTCGACGACAAGCGCGCCGTCGCCGGGAGCGCCGATCGCGATCGAGTGCGCCGCCGTCTCCGGCGTCTGCGGGACGATCTCGCCACCCTCGACAATCGCCGTGGAGATCGGCGAGCAGCCGCTCGCCTGGGCAATGTCGATCTTCGAGCCCGCGGTCTCGGCCAGTCCGACCTTCTCCATCTCGACCAGGCCCTTGTGGACCCGCGAGGAGAGGGTGCCACCGGCGGCCGGGATGACGAAGTGGTCCGGCGCCTTCCAGCCCATCTCCTCGACGACCTCGAAGGCCATCGTCTTCGCCCCCTCGGCATAGAACGGCCGCAAGGTGATGTTGGCGAACTCCATCCCGGTGGCGAGCGCCAGCTCACGACAGGCGCGGTTGGCCCCGTCGTAGTTGGCGTCGAGCTGGATCACCTGCGCCCCCATCGCCCGGCAGGCCTTCGCCTTGCCCTTCTCCATGTTGCCCGGGTAGAAGATGTAGGGCGTGACGCCGGCCTGGGCGGCCAGCGAGGCGACGGCGGTGCCGACGTTGCCGGTCGAGACGCAGCCGACCTCGTCCTTCCCGAGCTCGAGCAGGCGGGCGATCGCCATCCCGACGACGCGGTCCTTGTAGGAGAGCGACGGCCGGTTGGTCGAATCGTCCTTCAGGTAGAGGTTGCTGAGGCCGAGCTCGGCGCCGAGCCGCTCGGCGTGGATCAGCGGCGTTTTGCCGGCGAAGGCGCCGACCCGCTGCTGCGCTTTGCGGTTGAGGATCGGCAGCAGCTCCTCGAAGCGCCAGATGTTCCACGGGCGCTCCGCCAGCGGGCGCTCCTCGATCCGCCGCTTGGCCAGCTCGTAGTCGTAGTCGACGTCGAGTCCTTCGCCGCAGGCCGGACACTTGAAGGCGCGGTCGAGCAGCGGCGTCCGGTAGCCGCAGTCGCGGCAGATGAGTTCGGTGGCGCAGGAGTTGGTCCGGAGCCCGTAGGGCTCGGTGAGATGCGGATCTGCCGCGTCACTCATAGCTTCTCCTTTGCCGCCGATGCCTCGGCGCTAGTCCAATTGGTCGCACGGGTATAACACATGGTCTGGCACTGCTCAATGCATTCTGCGTAAAAGTCCCGAGATCGCCGGGTGAATCCCTTCCGAGAAGGTAGCGGAACCGGGAGCGGGCGCAAGCTCCTTGAACTCTCCTGTCTGTAGAGTTTCTGTCCGCAACCGAGAAGGATCGCCACGATGACTCCGCAGGAGCGCTTCGCCGTCAACTTGAGAAAAGCCCGCACCGAGGCCGGCGTCTCGCAGGAAGAGCTGGGCTACCTCTGCGATCTGCACCGCACCGAGGTCTCGCTGCTGGAGCGGGCCGGGCGCGAGCCGCGCCTGGCGACGATCGTCAAGCTCGCCGGGGCGCTGAAGACGACCCCGAACGAGCTCTGCGAGGGCATCGGCTGGCTGCCGAAAGTCCGGCGCTTCGACGTCAAGCGCCCGCCGCGGGCGTAAAGCACCGCGGGCAGCAGCGTCCCCCCGGACGCTGCCTACATACCCCTGGAAAACTCCCTGCCCGAGGGCAAGAAGTGAAGGGAGGCGGGGCGACGCCGGCCGAGCCGACGTGACCAGGATCCGTCATGACGATTTAGATCCTGGCTCAGGATTGGTCCTCCTTTGCCACCCC
>Ga0268266_10000377_pt1 | contig 68185 bp, 103 predicted proteins | sample KBSS13metaG_FD_190356 | JGI IMG/M metagenome (GOLD analysis project Ga0268266, IMG submission 190356) | Switchgrass rhizosphere microbial communities from Kellogg Biological Station, Michigan, USA - KBS S1-3 metaG (SPAdes) (version 2) | ecosystem: Host-associated > Plants > Roots > Rhizosphere...
GCATGGGTCGAATGTACTTGACCCAGACGACCTCCTTCAGCTTCGCAGCCTCCGCCAGCACCACTCCGTGCAGTCCTTCGCCCACCAGAGTGTCAGGGTGCTTGGCAGACTTAGCATGAAGCTGGAAAGCACCATTCCATAGAGACAGGTGCATGAAGCCACCCTCAGGGTTGTTGTAAGACCCTGGCTTATCGAATGGCACGTCGAGCTTGCGTAGTTCGTTCCAGACGACACGGAACTCCTTCTCGCTGTCGGTGTACTCCGGGCCGACGACCCAGTACTCCATGCGCTTGCCGTTCTCCTTGTACCAGTCGGCAAGGGAACGCGCGCGGAGTCCATGGACGACGAGTTCGTGGCCTCCGACGTCGGACTTCCCGAAGCGTCGCCCCGCGCTCACAACCCGCATTCGACTGTCCGAGCCGAGCACTGGCAGCTGGCCCCCGTGGGGCTTGTACCCGATCTCCCGGAACACGGTCGCCATGTTGACGGCGGCTCTCATCAAACCTCCTTACATGCGAACAGCCCGCCCAGAGCCCCAGCGCCGGTCACGGGCGCCTAATGGGGATGGGCGGGCTGTTCAGGGGAGCCCCAGAGGGGCTGCTACGTGGACAGCATGCCGGACGTGGCGGACGGCTCGAACTTGCCGCCTCGGATGCCCGACCGGACCTTGCTGCCGGCGATGGAGTTGCCGAGCGGGTTCGACGGCGTGGGACGCTGCGGAACGCGGTCGGGGTTCTCCCGGATGGCGAGCAGCTGAGCGTCCAACGCGGACACTCGACCCTGCCCGATGTAGTCGAACACGATCGGCCTGTACTTGGCCATCACGTCTCCTTCGGTAGTTTGTGCGCGGGCCGCTCAACCGCGAGCAACGCCAAAAGCGGTCCCCCTGTCTGCCACAGAGGTGAGCGACCCGGGCAAGGAGAGTTTAGCGTATCGCCCGCAGCAGCCAGGAAGCGAGCCACAGCGCATTCTGGACGTTGTTCGCCTTCGGCTGCTTCGCGTAGACCTTTGCCATGTCGACGTAGCGAACCAGGTCCGGGTACAGCTCTCGATTGGCGACCTGGGCCTGAACGGCGGCCTGGACGACGACGAACCGCTTCACGCTACGCGGCAGCAGCCGGATTACCCACCACACGCCCTTCGCCTCCCACCACTGCCCCTCTCGGACATACCACCAGTGGGTCCAGAGAGGACGCCTATCGCCCCATGCGCGGTTCAGACGCGGCGACTGCATGCTACACGACACTACTTGCCTCCGAGGTGGTAGTCCTGAATGTGCTTGACGACGAGGGAACCAGGGCGCATCTGAGCGCCGCAGTACCTACATCTCCAGAGCTTGGGCTTAGGCTGTTCGGCCATCTTCCACAATCTCGCCTTCGATGACTACGCTCTCCCGATCCATCTCCTCAAAGAGCTTCTGGTATCGCTTCTCTTCGACGGAGATCTGGACGTCGGGCGTCTTTCCCATGACCCGCTCGACGACCCACTGGGATGCTTGGAAACGGATCTTTGGATCGTTGTCCTCGTTGAGCGCGATCTGCGTGATTGCCTCCACTGCTTTGTTGAGGTTCTCACGGAGAGATACATTCGCACGAGAGAATAGTTCACGAGCCATGCGATCGTGCAGGCTACGGGGTACAACACTGGGTGCGCCGCGAAAGCTCCCATCGCTAGCCCGAGGATAGCCACGTGCGAGTTCTTCATCATCGAGGTCGGCCGGATCGAGACGGCCATCGAGCAACTGCTGCACTCGATCGGGAACCGAGACGAGCCCCCGCGCGGTTGTGGTTCGGGCTCCGGTGTCGGGGTCGACGGTATGGCGCTTAGCCGCGCGAGTACCTCCGCCACAGGAATAGCAGAGGTCGGAGTTCCGTCGAGCGAAACCCCGGCAGCCCTTCCCCTTCGGATCGGAGCAGCGCTTGCGGGCTCCTCCGCGCGGCCTACCTTCTCCAACGTCTGCCATTCCGTCCTCTTCCAATTGGCCTTACGTAGTCGCCGCTTAGCTGACTTAGTTCTGGGTCCCCCGCCCACGTGCGGAACAGGGTTGTGTCCTTCGCAGTCCAGTGTTCGCAGTCACCAGCACAGCATGAGCAGGTTTCCCAGTTCACCCATAGTCTCTTGGCTCCAAGAAACGCGGGCATTCGGCATGACATCCGGTGTCCTCGCGTCCCGCACAGGACGAGGCAACCGGATGCACGCCAGGAAAGTACACATAGTGCGCGTATCTTGGACACTGACACGAGCCACAACAGTCCAACATCAGATCGTCGGCAGCGACGCGCCCTCACGGGTCGGTCCGTTCTTCGTCCCGTACACATACCGACGCGTCTTCGGGTCCCAGGCGAGCGCCGTTCCGACCTCGCGATCCCCGCGATACGTCGCAATGTCGCCTGGATCGGCAGGGTTAGTCCGCCGAACAGCCTGCATCTCGTCCATCAGACTCGGCGTGGCCAGCTCCTCCGGAGCCATGTTACCCCGCCCCCAGGACATCTCGCTCGGACCGGGCTCGCCGGACGTCCGCGCGATACCCGCTATATAGCCCGGAGAGCTCACCTCCTCGACGCTTTCGGCTCCGACCGTCCTCGCGGGCCGGGTGAACGCGTCGGGCACGTAGCGAGCAGCTCCGCGCCCGGCGGTCTCTGTGTACTGCCGCTCGTGGAACAGCGGATCGCCCTCGAACGCCCACGGCGTCAGCGCGCCATTCTCATACTTCGGCTCGGGTGCCAACCCAACCAACCCCTAACGTCAGCTTGTGGCCACAGGGGAACGCCAAAATAATCTGCGCCCCTTTCCCCAGCCAATGGTACGCGACCGCGCCATCCGACGCTAGCGAGGGCGCCGACGTGCAATCTGGTCCTCGCCCGCCGACTGCAGCCGAATGTGCGTAGCCCAGCCCTCCAACCCAACGTGCCGTAGAAGCCAACCGGCATCAATGGCCATGTTCATCTGACCACTCCGCAGGAAGTACGGCCTTGGCGAATCGTCCTCTGTGATCGCCCAGCCAATCACCGGATACCAGACTTCCTCGCCAACCACGCGAACGATCCAGCCCTCTGGCGCCACAATCTTGTCCATCTCTGCCTCCGATTCGTTGTAAAACCTTAAGTGGGGCTGTCTACCAGGCGAAACAACCCGAGCCCCACTTATCTCCTCCGAGCCCCACTTAAGCAAAACAGCCTCTGACCAGCGATTACACTTGCTTAAGTGGGGCTATACCCTCTTAAGTGGGGTAAGTGGGGCTAATCTCTACGTATACGCGCGCGCTCGCGCGCTCGCGCGCCCCCGCGTACGCGCGCGACCCTCCGGATTCTCACAGCCCCACTTAAGGTCGAATAAGCCGTCCTACCAGCGCATATACATAGCGAACCCCCCACTTAAGAGGCCCCCTTAACGCGCCTTGCGACGTCGTTTTCGAGGCTTGAACGCCAGATCTCCGCCATCCCGCGCCTCCAGGTAGTACGCCGCGCGTCCGTCCAACTCGCCTCGACGAAGGATAACATCGCCAAACGGGTTGCCCTTCTTGCGGCTGAGAGCCGTTCCAAGGGCCTGTGCATCCTTCAGCCCCAGCTCCTCCATGACCTCGATGACGACCGGATTCGTCAGCAGCATGGACGCCCGGAAGCGCGTGCCGAGCTTGCCCTCCGACCGCATCGCCTCGATGATCGGGCGCAGGTCCTCGTGATCGTTGGCCGCACCGGAGCTGAAGTCGGCGTGGTTGTCGAGGAACCCGGCAACGCCAACGCTGCTCAGCACGCCGCTCATCACATCCCGCCAGGACTCGAACGAGCCCATCTTGTTGCCCCAGTGCCCGGCGGGCATGCCGTCGTCGACCCACCGCGCAACGAGCGTGAGGCAGGACCACACGAGCGACGGCCGATGATCCGGGATGTGCTCGTAGAGGTTGGTGAAGTCGCCGTCGCGCTCCGCCGGACGCTCCACGCCCGCGTCGAGCCGGATCGGGACCGAGCGCCGGACGAGGTCGATCGACGCGGAGATGTTGTTGGCGGTACCGAGCCACAGCGTCCGGTTAGGAATCTCGACGGACTTGGATGTGCCGAGAACGCGGGTCTGGAAGGTGGGGGAGGTCATGGACGAGGAGAGCGACGAGGACGTGAACATGTCGGAGATGTTGTCTAGCAACAGAATCCGAGGCATCTCGATCATCCGCGCGCCCACCTCCTTCACCATCTCCTCATCCCGTCCCCGCCCCTGGCGCATGGCGATGGTCTGGTACCCGGCGCGACCGGTCAGGTCCCCGCAGGCGATCAGTGCGATTGCGTTGGCCATGAGGCTCTTGCCGGTACCGGCTGCGGGCGCCTCGATGATGTGGAGCGGGGTCGGTCCGGAGATCAGATCCCGGCAGAACGGCAACAGCAGCGCCGCGTAGAACCCGGCGCGGTCGGCGTCCCCGACGAAGGGGAACGACCGGATGACCTTGTGGATGTAGTTGTGGGCGTACTTGACCTGCTCGTCGGACGGCGCAGTGACGGCCTTCTCCACGACCGCTGCCATCTGCGGGTCCATGTCGAGAAAGACCCGCGCGCCCTCGTGGTAGCCGTTCGACTTGACCAGTTCGGGCTTGCCGTCGACCATTGCCCAGAACGGCGTTCGGACGACGCCCTTGAGTTCCGGGAGGGCCGTGTAGCGGGAGTGGTCCGCTAGCATGGACTTTAGGACGGAGTCCGGCGGGTTGGTAGGGACGGGCACGGGCTCCTCGCCGCCGATCGTCCGGTACCAGTCGACGTGCCGCGCGACGATCATGCGGAGCGAGTCGACGGTGACGGACTCGTGGTAGCCGTGCCGAAGCTCCTTCAGCTCCCCGCCCGTGTGGTACACGCCGTAGCCGCCGCTGGACTCTGTGGGACGGATTGCCTCGTACGAGATCGCCATGGCCTCGGGCGGGTAGTAGGTGGCGATGTCGATGCGACGCTTGGGCTTGCCCTCGGGGGTCAGCTCCGTGCAGAAGCACACAGCCCCGATGTACTCGCCCTTGTCGATGAGGGCCATGACCTTCTTGACGGCGGAGTCCCGCTGCCGAAGCCACTCGTCCAGGGCCTCCCTCGCGCCCCGAGCTGTCCCGTCGCGGTCGTCCCGGCCTACCTCGGCTAGGAAGGCGTCCTGAAGCCGCTCCGCCGCCGTAGCGAGCCCCGGATGACCCTCCGCGCTAAGCGCCGCGAGCCGATAGAACCCGGCGGTTACGGTGTCGTGCGCAGAGGTGGACGACTCGACGTCGGCGATGACCTCTTCCAGCACCGTCAGCATCAACGCGCAGGGCTCGCCGCCGCGCTCCTCGATCCACTCGTTGACCTTGCGGACGGATGCGGTCTTGCCGCCGAGGTTCTTCTCCTTGAGCGCCTTGGACCAACGACCCTTGGAGAGGGCTTCGACCCAGTCCGGCGACAGATCGGTGAAGTCGGCAGCGTCCGGCACCTCCAGCGAACCGAAGCCCTCCAGGCGTTCGCCCGGCGCATACCACTGGTACGGGACCGGTTCCCCGGCCTCCGCCGTCAGCTCCGGGTGGATCGAGGGCGGGGCGACGATGTAGCGATGGCCGACGTGGATGGTCTCGATGCCATCGCCGAGCTTGCCTGGCCATGCCGGACCCTCGGGCACGCGGTAGATGCGGATGCCGGAGAGCCCGTCGGCGCGGGCCGTCGTGACCCAGGTGGCGGGAAGCTCCCCCAGCTCCTCCTCCAACCGATCCAGAGAGTCCCGGCCGTCCTTCTTGTACGCATCGACGTCGATCCCGAGGAACCCCGGCGCGAGCCAGAGCGCCACGTTGGCGTTCTTGTGCTTGCTGTCGCCGAGCCAGGCGTCCAGCTGCTTCTGCGTGGCCTTGGAATAGTCGTTCTTGAAGCCCGTGAACCCGGTGGGCGGGGACTTCTTCGCCTTCGCAGGCAGCGGCACCGGGTACATTCCGGCGTCGTGGTAGGCGCGGGCCGTGGTGACGAATGGAGCCCGCAGGCTGAGGTTCGTGACCCTGGACTTCCGCTGTTCGGCTGCCACCGCTATACTCTCCTCACATACCCTGTTCAGGGGGTCTGTACCAGGCCCGGTCGCGAGGAACCCCCGCCCTCGTGACCGGGCCTGTCTCGTGTCGGCGGACCGGGGAGCGCGCCGAATCCTTCGATTCTACTCGGTCGCCCCTACCATCACTCCTGGTCGAAGGTCTCCCGACGGCAGGTACAGATGCGGCCACGCCTTCCCCCGAAGGGCGCCGCTCTCCTTCGCCCGGCGCAGGAAGACGATCGAGTGCCGATCCCCGTCCCGCGCGTGTTGCTGGGCGCCTGCCCTCTTGTAGAGGCCCCACCGCTTCAGCCGCTCATCGGTCGCGGTGCCCTTAGCCTGGGTGGGCGTCTGCCGGTGGAGCGTCTGCTCCATGCCCGACATCTCGATTGCCCACTCCAACCCAGAGGTCAGCCGCACCGGGGACAGCAGCTCGCGGTTCTTGGACATCTTCCGAAGGATGAAGTCCTCGATCACAACCGCTGCCCCCGGCCATCGACCGAGCGCGTCCCGCATCAGGATCTTAATGCATTTCCGTTCCTCCTCCGCTAGCTCGCCTGCGCTGGGCTTGTCCTTGTCCGGGATGGCCCGGACCTGTCCGTGTGTCCAGTGCTCGATGTTGCGCAGAATGGAGACGTCATCGTGAACCAGTGCCTCGGGGTGCACAACCATGACGCTCCACCCGGTGGTGCCACCGGGGTCGATTGAGATCACCGTGGGGGCGGTGACGAGTTCCATGGTCAGTCCTGGCCTGCCGGGGCGAGCACGACCGTCGCGCCGTTGGCCCAGGCGACGAGCGCATCCCGTCCGTTGATCTCGTAGGCGGAACGCGCGTCGGCCCGAGCCTGGTCGTACCCGGCCCGCTTCAGCTCGATCGCCCGAGCCGGGCTGTGCGCCTCCTGGAGCGCCTCCCACAGCTCCCACACCGCCGACGTGGTCGGCCGGACGGAGGCGACCTTGCCGTCCGGGTCGAGGGTCTGGAGCTGGTAGTGGTCCGGACCGAGCTTCGCAACCTGAACGTTCATCAGTATCCCATCTCCTCCAGGGACGTACCCTGGAACTTGTGACGCTTGCCGTCGACTTCGGTGACGTGTTCCGGCAGGCAGTGCTCGTGGATCAGGACGTCCCCCTCGTCCTCGGCGGACGGAACGAACCGGACTGTGTCTCCGGGCTCGATGGCGTCACCGGCTGCGCAACGACCCGGATAGCGCGCGGCAAATCCTTCTGCCATTTCTCCACTCTCCCCACTCGGTGCATCAATAGGATGTGCTGGACAACGAGCGCCAACATCAACAACCACTGTTGGATGTCGGCGCGGAACCCGGCCAGGAACCCGACCCCAACGACCACAAGCAGGCCGTAGAGGAAGTTGGTGCCAAACCTCAGGGCGAGATCGGACGCAGTCCGACCCTTCCACAATCGGCGCATCGCAACCAGTCCCCCTTCCGCGTCGGCTGCATCCCGTTGGCCCGGTGGTACCCGCGCAGCCGACACCGCAGGTACCGCAGCGGATGCCTCATCAGTCCTGCCACCCGACTCTGTAGATATGGTCCACCTTGACGGACACGCGCTCGAACGCCCACGGGAAATTGATCCATACGGGTGGCTTCTTGGACAGGATGACGTCCCGAAGAGAAAGGATCTCGTTGGACGATAATGAGTTGTTGGGCTCCAGCTCCCAATTATGCTGCCCGGCCGCGATCGTCAGCTTCACGAGCAGACTCCAAGAACTGCGTCGAACTTCCCGAGCAGCACCAGGAAAGTCAGCATGGCCGCAATGGACACGAGCGCACCCGCGATCGGCGCCGCGTAGTTCGGTTTCATCGGGCCACCCGCGCGGCCTTCTCGTTCAGCAGCCACTCGACCGGGAAGATCGGCAGGACCTTGATGCCGACGCCGTCAGAGTCGAATGGAGCAATCAGTGGCGTCTCCCAATCGTCCGACTTCCGTCCGGCCTCTTCGTTCGCGTCGACCCGTTCCCGGATCGCGCAGTAGCGGTCGGACTTGGCTTTCATGGTGCACTTGTTCGCCGAGTAGCAGACCGGCCGGAAGCTCGCCGCGATCAGCTCATACTGCCAGCGGTTCGGGTGGTCCTTCGGCAGGTACTCCCGGAACGCCCGGGCCAGCTCGATGAACACCGCGCGCCACTCGAACTGGGCCTGTGTGCAGAGTCGGTTCCCCGCCATCCGCTTCAAGCTGCCGAGGTCGATGTGCTGGTGGACGCGGGTCAGCACGTTCGTCGGGAGCAGACCCCGCGCGTGCTCGGCGGGCATCCCGTCCTCGATCAGATAGTTGTAGTTCTCCGCGATCGTCTCGATCGTGTGATCCCACAACGAGCGCCAGTTCTGCGCCTGCGACCGGTTGATGTCCGGATCGACTCCGTCCGCCTCGCACTGCGCCCGGAACTCCGCGTCCGGAACTGTCCCCTCCAGGGACGGCGGGAGCTTGACCGCGTCGCCCGCGTCCTCCTTGACCGCGAAGCGCATTGACTCCTGGGCGTAGCCCGCGAGCCGAGTCCGCACGAGCTGGTGCGTGAAGGCACGGGTGACGTTCTCGAACAGGATCGAGACCTGGAACCATTCGAGTGGCGCCTGCGACAGGAGCGAAACCGTCGCCGCCTCCCACGCCTCCCGCCGCTCCGCGTCCGAGACGTCCGCCGGGGTCCGGTAGACCTTGCCCGTGTACATGCCGTTGACCATCGCCATCACGCCCAGCGGGTCCTCCGGGGCGCACGACAGCGTCACGATCGGCTTCTGCGGGTCGGAGTGGGCGGGCGCCGACCACATCGCCACGTCGGCCCACTTCTGGACCTCCTTGGTCTGCTCCGGACCGCACAAGTTGCGACTGTGCTTCTGGCCGTCGATCGTCCGGAACCGCTCCTCGGGCGCCAGGATGATCTCCGCGCAGGCGCAGCCTTCGTTCGGGAACAGGATGTCCACCTCCTCCTGCGTCGGCATCGGCTCGTCGCCCCAGTGCGACTGCCAGGTTATCTCGTCGTTCCAGTCGGGGACCGCCGCGATCATGTCCGCGCGGCTCGGCTTCCCGTAGCTTCCGGTCCGGCCGTTCTCCCGCGCTTCGGCGTACGCTCGGTGCGCCGGGGTGTCCGTGTAGGGGTTCTGGTGCGGCTTGTCGTGCGGTCCAGTCATGACTTGCCCTCTCCGATTCCGGCCGGCACCATCGCGGTTAGAATGGTGATGACCATGTTTGCCAGCTTCCGGTCTGACGTGTTGAGCTTGGTGTCCATGCCCATGATGTTCATGGCGTCGGCGATCATGTCGAAGCCGAGTTCGTAGCTGGAGCGGATGTTCTCCCCCGCTGCCCGGTCCGTGACGCTCTCCACGAGAGCGGGATGAACCTCCGGGTAGCAGCCCCACCTCGTGTGGGTCCGTCCGTCCTCCGTGTAGGACTTAACGCCGGGGGCCAACTTGATGTCCTGGGCGCAGAGGCACATGTCCATCTCGGGGACCGCGTGCCCGTTCTGCAGGGACTCGGGGAGGCCCGCGAGCGGGTTGAAGCCGATGCCATCGTTGGACCAGGCGCGCGCCGTCCGCCTGAATTCGAGCGCGTTGTGGGAACTCATCTTGCCTCCGATTGGTCTTCCGGTAATGCTGGGGAGTTGCGGTATTCTATCCTATTAGTCCTCTGGCTCCCTCCTGCCCCACCGGTCGTGGGCCCAAAACCCCGTTACGACCAGCGCGACCAGGGCGAGAAGGCTGAGCCAAAGGTAGCCGTACTGGCCAAAAACCGTGATCGCGAGCCAAGCTAGTCCGCTGACGGCTTCTCCCATTGGTACTTCTCCATCCATTCCCGTGAGCCAATGTAGCGCCGATCGCGCTGCTTCTCGTGCTCCCAGTTCAGCCGGTACAGCTCCCACATGTCGCAGTGCCGGCAGCTAGGCCGCCTCCCCTTCGGGTGGCCCCTCATCCTCGTCCTCCTCTCCTTGGGGGATGACGATGAGGCCCTTGACGGTGAGTGAGACGCCGAAGCCGGACCGCTTGAGTCCTTGGGTGATGACGACGTCTTGCATTGGAACGATCTCCTCGACCATCTTTCGGTAGCGGGGGAAGTCCCAGCGGTTGATCTTGAGGTACACATCGTCGTCGCCGTCATCGTAGCAGTGGAGCGTGACGGACTTGACGAGGTGCGGGTCTCGGGTCCGAGCCAGGATCTCGTCGACCGTGTCCCCGCTCCGGGCGCGCTCGTCCTCGATCAGGTCCTTGTACTCGACCTTCCGGACCACGCCCATCCAGATCAGCTGGCAGTCGCGGTCGCGGGGGATCTCGTGGGACCGGTGGGTCGGGGTCGGGAGCCCTCGGAAGTCGACCCGACGACGACGGATGCCGTCGCGGATAAAGTCGAGGGTCTTCGCGGTCAGCTCGATCGCGAACGGGTCGTCCTGCTCGGCGAACTCCTGGATCTTGGCGGAGGTGGTCGGGCCGACCCCCTTGACCGCTTCGTACGCCACCCAGTCCTCCGCGCCGTGGGCGTTCTTGAAGTCGATCATCGCCTTGGACATCTTGGCGCCGACGCCGTGGATCTGCACGAGCCCCGCCCGGATGCCGCGTTCGTCGGTCAGGTCCGGGCTCCAAGTAATCTCCGACAGCTGGGGATCGGGCGGGAGGACGTTGAAGCCGTTCTTTACCGCGTCGTTCAGGAGGCGCGGGCGCCGCTGCTCGCGAGCCTTCTTGTCGTCGCCGACCTTCTGGAGCTGGGCGGCGTAGAACTCGCGAGGGTAGTGCTGCTTGAGGTACTGGCACCAGAAGCCGAGCATGCTGTAGGAGATGCAGTGCGCGACGTTGAACGAGTAGGTCGCCGACGTCACCATGAACTTCCAGATCCGATCGGCCAGCTTCCCGTCGATCCCGTGCCCGTTCTTGGCGCCCTGGATGAACATCTCCTTCATGTTGTTCATGTGCGCCTCGCCGAGCTTCTGCGAGATGGCCCGGCGGATGTCACCGATCCGCTCGACCGGGAACCCGCCGATGTCGCGGACGATCTGGAGGACCTGCTCCTGATAGATGATCTGGCCGTAGGTCCCTTTCGTGTACTGCCACACGAGCGGGTGCAGGTGATCGGGCTTCGCCCGGCCGTGCTTGACTTCCATGTACTGCGCGGTCATCCCCGAGAATAGAGGGCCAGGCCGACTAAGAGCATTGATATCAGCAAGGTGCATGAAGTGGTCCGGAACCACGCCCGCGTTAACCAGCCGAGTGGCCCGACCCTCGAATTGGAAGATACCAACAACATCACCACGGCGAAAAGCATCCATAGTGCGCTGTTCGTCCAGAGGAACAGTGTAAAGCTCGGCAAGGTCCATCCCAATCATCTCAAGGACGAGGTCGATCATGCCCATCGTGGACAACCCGAGGAAGTCCATCTTGAGCATGCCCAGATACTCGCCGTCCTTCTTGTCGTAAGCCAGGACGGAACGCTTGTGCCCGTTGATCTCTCGGGTGTAGACGGCGGACGTATCCGAGATCGGCGCGTTCGAGAGGACGATGCCGGCGGCGTGCACCGACATGCCGCGCATGTTCCCCTCCAGTAGCGTCGCCTTCATCAAGTCCGGGAACTTGTCGACGGCGGCCCGCGCGGAGGGGAACATGTCGATCGAGTCCGACAGCGAGTCGTCGGCCCGCGAGTCTCCGCCCGAGCGGTCTAGGACGACACTCTTGACCGCGTCCTCCGCGTACTTGGGGATGTTGTAGACGCGGGCGACGTCCACCACCGAGTTGCGCCCCTTGTACTTGACGAAGTTTCCGATGTTGGCCACACGATCCGCGCCCCATCGTCGCACAAGATACTCGCGTACCTCTTCCCGTCGGTTGTCGGCGAAGTCAAGATCAATGTCGGGCAGGTCCATTCGGCTGACGTCGATGAACCGCTCGAAGACCATCGTCGGGAACTGAATCGGGTCAACCTCCGTAACCCGTAGCATGTAGAGAACCACGCTAGCGGCAGCAGAGCCACGAGCAGGCCCCACCGGGATCGGACGGGGTCGAAGATCCTTCGCCCACCGGACCGCGTCCGCGACCATGAGGAAGTAGTCATTGAAGTCCTTGTCGTCGATGTGCCCCATCTCATAATGGAGCTTCTCCACGTACGCCTTCGGGTCCGCCTGCATGCGGGGGTTGGTAGGGAGCCGGTAGCGCCAACCCTCCCGAAGCCATTCCCACAAGGTCTCCCGCGCCGTCCAGCCGTCTTCCAGCGGGAAGCGGAGCGGTTCGTTCTTGGGGAGCGTCAGGGTGCACCGCTCGGCGATCTCGCTCGTGTTGAGGATCGCCTGCCATGCGTCCGACGGGCTCAGGCCCGTCGCCATGAGGTCCGCGTACACCTCGTAGTCACTCGTCGGGTACGTCAGCAGGATGTCGTACTCCCAGCCCGCTTCCACAGAGTCGACCGTCCCGCCCCGGTGCGCGGCGTGGAGGATCTTCTGCATCTCGTTCTGCGAGCCGTAGGGGTAGTGGACGTCAGCGGTCGCGACGAGGGGCACGCCGGTTCGACGGCTCAGCTCGGCGAACGCGGGGTTGAGGGTCCGGGCTCGTTCCAGTCCCGGGAACCTCTGCACTTCCAGATAGTACCCATCCCCAAACAGAGATTGATACTTCCGCACGACCTTCTCGGCATTGGACATGTCGAACGTGGACGCCCGATTCCGGCGCTCCCCGAGACTCTTCCCGCCCAGGAGGGTGCACGACAAGTGTGAGTCCGCGCAACCAGAAGTCGCGATCAGACCTTCCGCGTGATTCGCGAGCATCGGTCCGTGTACTGTTGGCCATTGGTAGAACCCTTCCTCCCAGGATTCACCCACCAGTTCGTTGAGGTTGCGGAGACCTTCCGGAGTCTCCGCGATCAGCGTCTGGTGGAACTTCTGCCGCGTCTTCGGCGGCGCGGCGTACGCCTCCAGACCGAAGAGGGGCTTGATCCCCGCCCGGTCGGCGTTCTTCTCCAGCTGGACCCATGAGGAGACGTTCCCGTGCTCGGTGAGCGCGAGAGCATTCCCGCCAAGCTCCACGATCCGGTCGACGTGCTCGGAGACCTTGCCGTAGCCGTCGCCGTAGCTGAATGTCGAGTGGGCGTGGAGCGGGACGAACTTGCGTGCGTACTTCTTGCTGATCCCCATGGGTCCTCCTTCGGGTCTAACGACTCGCCGTGCTCGCGATTCGTCACTCTTTCGAGTGAATCGCTTCCTGGCGGAACAGGTCCAGGATCAGGAAACAGGCGCCGATGATGTCCAGAATCATCTCCTCCGGACCCTCGTGGTTCATGGGCTTGCCGTCCCAGAGCGACCTCTCCAGCTTGGCCATCTTCCGGTGCAGCCCGACATACTCGCCCTTCGGCCCGAGCCCGGTCCGGTGCTGGTCGCCATAGTCGGCGTTCTTCGGCAGGAAGTGCCCGAGCACCTGCGGCACGATGTGCTCGACGATGTCCTTGGCAGACTCGGTCGCGTACGGCGCCTGCTCCCGGCCGCCGAGCACATCCGAAGCCGATGCGTACCGGCCGCCGAGCGCCGCCTTCTCCTCGGCGGAGAACCGGATGCACGGCAGTCCGACCGTCCGGTGCACCATCCAGATTTCGGCCGGATTGCCGCACTGGCACCTCTGCTCGAAGGGCGGCGCGGGCTCCTTCGGCTGGACCCACTCGGGCGGGGTCGCCTGCTCGATGAGATCGGCGACGTTGATCTGGGGCCTCTCGTCGGTCACGGGCTCTCCTCCGAACGGACGCGCGGCGTCACGGACGCACTTCTCACACACACTACGCCTCCTTATGGAGCTGGGACACGAGCACCAGGTTGCGCTCGGTCAGGCCGAAGATGAAGTTGGCTCCGACGTGCAGCTTCCACGGCCTGCCGTCCCCGCCCTCGGCGGCGTGGTCGTACTGCCGCTCCGAGAGCACGTTGCGCCAGGTGTCGATCGCGTACCGGGTCTTGTGCATTAGGCACTCGTTGGCCAGCTGACCCATGTAGTGCGGGTGGATCAGGGTCACGACCCCGCCCGGCTCCAGCACGCGCTCGATCTCGCGGAGCGCCCGGACGACCGCCCAGTCCGCGAGGTGGTCCAGCGTGTGGTAGATCGCGACTCGTCCCACAGACTCGGACTCGTACGGGATGCGCCAGCGGGTGCTCTCGGTCGCCATCGCGTCCCACTCGGGGTACTCGATGTTGTCCCAGCCATCGATGATCTTCTTGCCGGCTCCGAGCTGGATCATGTGTCCGCCGACCATCGGCGCACTCGTCCACTCGATCCGGTCCCGGACCATCGCGATGTCGATGTGGTCCCAGACCGACATGGGCTGCGGGAACTCGCGGACTCCCTTGTCGTCCTCGGCCGGAACAGCGTTGTGGTTCATGTAGCGGGTCATACCTTCTCCTCCGATTCGTGCAGGAACATGAGCTGCTGGGCGTCGGCGTACGCCTCGTGGACCAGGCGCTCCCGGTCCCACCGCCCGTACCGGCCTAGGTGCTTGATCGAGGGCCAGCAGTCGCAGTTGTGGCTGAGGGGCTTCCGGACCTCCTTGACGCCGGGCAGCAGCGGCATCTTGATGTGACCGGGCCACTCGACCGTGCTGTGGCCAAACATCCGGCTCACCCGGTACCAGGAGACGTCGGCGGTACCGTTGTAGTCGATGACCTCGTCGGTGCCCTCGATCGGCGACTTGCCGAAGGTGCTGTCCCCGCTCGCCCAGATCATCGTCTCGCGGAACTGATGCGCGGAGTTGACACAGAGCGCCTTACGCGGGATGGTGTTGATGATGAGGTCCGCGTGCTCGTACATCGTGTTGAACATCTTCTGCAACTCGTCGCGGTTCGGCCGGAACTCCATGTGCTGCACGAGGTCCGAGTACCACGTCCACAGCGACTTGTAGGTCCCGCGCAGGTCCCATGCGACGTGCGCGTCGTCGCGGAGGTCGTCCGAGATGTGGCCGTCCCACATTTCCCCGTAGACCTTCCGGAGGTAGTCCTCCGGGCTCCCGCTCATCCGGTACCGGATCACTCGGGGCTCGCCCGCTTCCTCGACGAGTCCGGGGATCGGCTGGTGGAGGTACTGCGCCCCGAAGATCGGGGATGGCCGCTTGACCGAGAACAGTCGCACCTCCGCTTTCCCCGCCGTCGAGTTCAGGATTGAGTGCGCTGCGACGAGTCCGACCGGACCGCATCCGAGGATCGCAACCTTCATGCCTTGTCTCCCTTCCAGAACGGGCATCGGGTCGTCCCGTTCCGACAGATTACTTTGGTCTTGCTGACCACCCAGTGGACGTGCACCCCGGCCTCCAACTCCTCCAAGTACTGCTCTTTCAGCTGCGGCAGTCGGTGAGTAATCTTGGCGGTTGCCGGCGTGTACACCCTGGGAAGTCTCACTGGACCGTGACCTCCCGCGTGTCGAGGTCGATCGCGAGCGCATCCGGCAGGACCCGCTCGCCGTTCGCGAGCCGGGGGACGTCCGCTTTGCTGACGTACAGCTTGTAGCTACCGTGGTCGTCGTTCAGCGGCCACAAGTACGGCATGTCGTCGGGGGTACCGGGGAACTGCTCGCCGTAGTGGTGTTCCGCTTTGCGGAGGAGATTGGAACGATGCGACCGGAGCACCCACAGGTCATCCAGCCAAGCCGGGCGGGCGACCGGAGCCGTCAGGAGCTGGCCGGGCTCGCTCGGCACCATGCCGTACTCCTGCGCCAGCTCGGCGAACTTGCCCCAGGTCGTGTCGTTGTGCCCGCGCTCGATCCGCCATTCGTGCGCAACAAAAAGGCCGTACAGGACCAGGGCGGGCTCGTAGCCCTCCCACATCCGTACGGCCGGGTGGTTCGCGTATCCGTCGGTCTCGCCACGGAGCACCGACAGGATCTGGATCGTCTCGGCTCGCTGCTTTTCGAGCCGGTCGTTGTCGAGTGCACGCATAGTTTTGGCGTGCGTCTTGTGCGTGACAAAGGTCTGCATCGTCATCCTCCGATAAGAACTAGGCTACCGGCCGGGCCGGGGCTTCCGGCACCCGGCCCGACCGATCGCCTAGCGTGAGCCTAGTCGGTGACGCTCACGGCGTCTACCCATCAGGCTACCGTTCGCCGCGCGAGCGACGCCGTTCGGGTGATCAGAACGGCGGCTCGTCGGTCTTCGCGCGACGCTTCGCCGCCGGACGGGCCTTCGCCGCCGGGGCCGACTTCCCGCGACCGGAGGGCGCGCGACGGGCGGGCTTCGCGGGCTCGGGCTCCTCTTCCTCGTCGTCCTCCTCCTCGGGCTCGTCCTCCAGCTCGTCCTCGTCCTCGGGCTCCTCCTCGTCCTCCAGGGGGAACTCCGCCTCCAGGATGGCCTCGATGATGTCGTTGTCGGTGACCTTCGTGGTCACGCGGAGGTCGGAGGGCTTGATCTTCTTCAGCTCCGTCCGCGACATCCCCTCCAGCTCGGCGCGACGCTCCTCCAGCTCGTCGTCCTCGCCCTCCTCCTCGGCGTCGTCGTCCTCGGGCTCGGCGTCGTCCTCCTCCGCCTCCTCGTCGTCGTACTCCTCGTCCTCCAGCTCCTCGTCGTCCTCGTCGGCGACGACGGGCTTGGGGGCGTCGGTGATCGGGATGAGGGAGTTGATGCGCAGCTGCTCGTCGCCCTCGTACTTCTCCTTGCTGGTGTTGGCGGCGACCTCGATCGAGTCCGGAACGTTCCACGTCCCGATCTTCTTGATCATGCCCTCGCCGTCGCCCTCGGTGACGACGTTGCCCGCCCAGAACGCCTTCAGGACGGCCTTCTGCTTGGCGTCGGTCAGCTTCGTCCCGGCGAGGATCGCCAGGAGGAACTGGTTGACGCGATTGGCGTTCTCCTTCTCGCAGGTCCGGTACAGCCAGCCGGACGCGCCGTTGTACTGGGCCTTCTTGGTGCCCGACGGCTCGGCGATCTCCAGCACGCACTTCATCATCGGGGCGCCCGCCTTGGATTCGGTCGCCTCCAGACGCTTCAGGTTGAAGCGGTACACGCCCTTGGGCGGGACCGGGCCGTCGTAGCCGATGATCGTGTCGCTGGGGGCCTCGTCCGCGAGGTCCTGCCCGAAGCCAACCGCATTCCACTTGCCCATTACGCTGTCCTCCGCTTACTCGGGGCCGGTCGGCGGGTTGCCGTCCGGGTTGTGCCTGCTCGCCGCGCGCTTCCGGTAGCGCGGCGAGTCGTCGTTGCGCTGGATGAGATCATGTCGCGGATCTCGCCCAGCTTGAGGTCGTCCGTGTGGGGAGCGAGGACACCGGAGCGGTCCTTGCCTGTGTACGGACCATCGGGCTTCCAGGTGATCCGCCGAACTTCGCGGGTCCGGTCGGAGGTACGGCTCTTGATCTCCTTGACCGTCATGCGACCGAAGCACGTCATCAGACCAGAGATGTAGTGGCTGACCTCCCCCTTCGATCCCTTCACCTGCGGCACGACGATCTCATCGCCGTCCGGGGTCTCCAGATTCATCGGCAGCGCCGTGAACAGGACGTCGACTGGCATGTTGCACAGCATCTCCACCTTCCTCTTGAGGATGAGGTGGCCCTTCTGGTAGTCCTGGATCGCCGGGATGTAGGCGTCCCGACTGGAGTTCTCGGACACCGCCTTCTCGACGATCGAGACCATGATGATCTCCTGGAGCATCGTCAAGCCGTCGACCACGAGCCAGCGGTACTTCTCGTGACCACCGGCCTTGAGCCACTTGGTGATCTCCTCGAAATCCTCCAGGCTGTTTACTGCGACCGTGCTTGCCTTCGACCCCGCCCGGCTAGCGCTCATCGTGCCCTTGTCGGACGCGATGATCAGTCCGTCGTCGGCGGTCCCGGCGAACACGGTCTTGCCGACGCCAGAGTCACCATACACCAACAGGTTCAGGGACTCGTCCAGATCGGCGAGCTTCTGGATCTTCGGCATCTTGGCCGAAGGCGCGGGTGCCATCAGAATTCCTCCTCTCCGCTACTCTCGTCCATCGCGATGATGTACGCTTCCAGCTCCTCGACGGCCCCGACGATGTGATCCCGGTCCCGCTTGGAGATCCGCTCCAGGCCGTGCTGACGGATCGCGCGGGCCTTCACGTCCCGGAGGTGCTCGACGCCCCGGACCTTCAACGGCAGGGCCACGACTCACTCCTCCTCGGTCTCGTCCTCGGCGTCTCCGAGACCCAGGAAGTCCTCCAAGGACATCCTCGGGGGCAGGAGCGCGGCCTCCAGGACCACGATCATGTTCTTCTTGAGGTCCGGAAGGTTGTACTTCTCCCGCACGATCTTCGTGAGCGCCGTGTGGGCGGAGGCGACGGACGTGGACTTCACCTCCTCGAACCGGTGGTTGGCCTCGTCGGTCGAGTCCTTCGTGTAGTTCACGTACGTCATCGCGTACCGTCGCGACTTGGACTTGCCCTTGGGCGGACGCGGTGTGCGCTCGCCGGGCGGTGGTAGTGCCATCAGTAGTCCCTCACTCTCATGCCCTTGGGCGTCTTCATGATGTTGGGTTCCGTCTTCATCCCCACGTCCGAACGGATCTTCCGGGCCGCGCCGAGCATCGCGGTCATCTCCCCCTCGGCCCGCTGCCAGGCGGCGGCCTGTCGTTGGGCAACCTCCAGATCCTCCTGGCGCTCCTTGGCCACCACCTCGAACATCTGAACCTGCTTGGCGGCGTACTCGATCCGCTTGGTCAGTTCGTCCTCGATGAGCAGGGATGCCTCGTCGGCGTACTCCCCTGCGCCGCGTTGGGCGGGCGGCTCCTCGCTCCGCTCGAACTCGTCATCGCCCTTCATCCCTCTCCCTCTCTCTGGCCAGGGAGCCGAATCCGGGGTGGACTCGGGACTCGCTGGACCTGTCGGAACATGTCCCGGTGGATCTTGGTCAGGTAGATCGCGGTCCACATCGCCGCGCCGCTACCGAGGATCTGGGCGATGAGGATGAGGATCTGGAACAGGGTCATCGCTTCGTCCTGCAGATGCACTTCTGGCGATGGCATCGCTCGCACAGCTCAACGAAGCTCACGTCTCTCGCTCCCAGCGACCGTTGACCAGCTCGCAGTCGACGTTGTCGGAGACCTCGATCTCGACCTCCGCCCCAGCCGCCGCGACAGCCATCTGCTGCTCGGTCGGCGGCGCGAGGTCCGCACACGGGTTCCGGACGTTGCATCCGGTCAGCCCGGCGGCGACCGAAGCGAGCACGAACAGGGAGAGTGGAGCCTTGATGAACCACTTCATTGCTACGCTGCCTTTCTGTAGGGTCCGTACGGGTCTTGCGTCTTGAAGGTCCAGTCCCGGAGGTCCTGCCAGTCCCCGCCCTCCTCGTGTAGCTCGCACATCGTCTTGAACGGGCAGGACTCGCATCCGAACGGACCCTGCTGGGGGTTCTTGTAGACGAGTTCCGGATTGGCCTTCATCCGGTTCATCTCTTTCACCTCCAGCACGATCCGGTCGTGCTGCTGGCGGCGCGCTTCGGCGGACCGGGCGACCTCGTACCGGGCGAGGACGGGCGCCTGGACGCCCTGCTGCTTGGAGACGGAGCCGTCCTTGTTCAGGCGCTTTCCGTCCTCGTTGACCGGGCGGGAGTCGACCTTGTAGACCTCCTTGCGCATGAAGTTGTAGGTGATCTCCTCGATCGGCGACTGGCCCGCTGCGAGTCGGTTGAGCGACTCGAATGTGAGGTATGAGCCCGCCTGGTCGTCGAGTGCGAGGTGCCCGAACTTGATCATGGACGCGGTCTTGTGCTCGTCGATCTTGACCCGGTTGTAGTCCTCGACGTCGATGTACACGCCGTCCATCGTGTAGAAGTAGATGGCCAGCGGCGAGCCGTCGTGGTCGTAGATGACCATCTTCCGGGTCTGCTCGGTGGCGACGTACTTCTTGTGGGGGTCCTTCCCGTACGTGTCGACGTAGTGCTCCATCATCGCGACCCCAAGATCGCGCGCCTCCACGTACTTCGTCGTGTCCGTCGTCGCGTCGTAATCCCGTACGATGATCGGGATCTCCGCGTCGGCGTACTTCGCCCAGGACTTCGCCGGGTGCGGCCCGCGCTTGAACCCGAGCTGGTACCAGTCGGCCAGAGCCTCGTGGATGCCGATGCCGAACCAGAAGTTGAACCCGACCGGACCCTTCGGCACGAGCCCCATCCGGTAGCCCCACCACCACTTCTGCGGGCACTGCCGCCAGGTCGTCCGCTCGGACGTCCGGAGCGTCGGCAGCCCATCGGGGAGCGCGCCCTGGTGCGTGTAGAGCGACGCCTGATAGTGCATCGCATCGTTCTTGCTCACGGCTTGCACTTCCCCTCGGTGTGCGTGTACTTCTTGACCAGCTTGACGGCGGTCTTGCTGCCCTCCAGCTGGATGTCCTTCCACTCCGTCTCGTACACGACCTCGTTCTTCATGAGGGCGGCGCCGCACTTCTGGCAGTAGTGCCCGCTCGGCTGCTCAGGCATCGTACTCCCCCAGCGGCTCGGTAATCGCCGCGACGTAGATGGCGGCGATGTCCTTGTCGTCGATGAGCCGAGCGTCCGGCGTCTCCCAGTAGCTCTGGTTGGGCGGGTGGTTCGCGGCGTAGTTCGCGATGAACCGGCGACCGTCCCGAAGGGACAGGCGGTACTTCCGTCCGATGACCGGGTTCATCACCCGCGCGCCGACTGCCTCGCCCCGGTCGATATCGGCGGCGACTTTCGGGCCGTACTTGTGAACTTCGGCGGCGAGCTTCGACAGTCGCTCCAGTTGACGGCGCATGTCCTTGCTGCGGAACTTCGCCTCCATCCAGTCTCGGATGGTCGGGTGCTCCGCGTACTCAGATTCGTCGCAGTCGGCGAGGAACTGGCCGACGCGCTCGATCTCCTCGGACGAGAGACGTCCGGTGTTCTCTGCGATCCGCACGACTCGGCGGAACAGCTCGATGGGGACCGCGTCCGTCACGATAACTCTCGGCATACTGACCAAACCCTCCGATCTTGGGTGTCTTCCGGATCACCCATCAAGGTCACTCAGAGAGACGCCGGGGATTCCGGACCTCCGCCAGGGAAGACCCGGCGCCTTTCTGAGTGCCCCCGCCCGGTCCATGAGCGGTTCCCGTCGTACAGGATCATCTGGATCCCAACCACGCGGGCGGGGGTGCCCTTACGGGCGACGCCGGGGGCGGGAGACCCCCGGCGCCACTTCCCTCAGAACTCGGCCTCGGCCGCACCCGTCGAGCGGCGAGCCGCCTTCGGCCGGGTCGACGCGGCCGGGCGCGCGGCCCGACCCGAGCCCCGCGCGGGCCGACCGGCGGGCTTCGCCGCCGTCTCGGTCGTCGCCTTCGCGGCGCGGGTCCGACGGGCGGGCTTGGCCGGGGCCTCGTCCTCCTCCTCGGTCGCGGCGGCGCGGGTCCGTCGCGCGGGCTTGGCGGCCTTCTCGGCCTCCTTGGCCTCGCGGGCCTTGGCGCGGTCGGCCTTCGCAGCCTCGCGGGCCTCGGCCGCCGTCTCGGCCTCCTCCTCCTTGCGGGCGGCCTCGGCCTCCTTGAACTCGTGGTTCTCGGGGGACCGCTGGTGGAGCGAACGCCACCGGAGGGCGTACGCGGCGGCGTCCATGGCCGCGTCGAACTCCTTCTTGGTCTTGAAGGCGTCCTCGCCGCCCATCCGCTCCAGGACCCACTCGGCGAAGTGGGTGTGGAGCGGTCGGTGGCCGTTCTCGGTGACCTTCTCGACGTCGGCGGCGTAGTCGATCTCGTCGCCCTCGGGGATCTCGTACTTGCGCTCTCGTGCCATCTAACTGCCCTCCATGGGGTCCGGGTTTCGGGTGTTTCGTTCTTCCCTGGTAGCAAGAACGCTACTCTGGGTCGCTCAGGAAGTCGAGACTTTTCTCAACTTTTCTTGAACTTTTTCTTCAGAGCCTGGTCCGGGGGCGGATCGGCGGTGCCGGCTTCTCGCCAGTGACCCGGATTCGACTCACGCGGGAGGCTTCCTCCCCGTCGTGCTCCGGTCGCCGCGCGGACGTCCGGCCGTTCGCCTGGAGCTTGAACCGCTCCGCCTGTCGCCACTTCTCGACCGTCTCCAGCGCATCCCGCGCGGCGCGCTTCCCGCGCAGGTGCCAGCCGATCCACACGGCCGCCCCGATCGCGCCCAGCACAGCGAGTGCTAGGCACACCCAGCGCAGCCATTCGTCCACGTTCATCCTCCGATCAACAGACGCTTGGCATAGTCGACCCCGCGCCGCTCGTCCAAGAGCCGGTACTGGATCTTGTCCTTGCCATCCGTCACCGCCGCTATGTGCTCCTCTATCGTACCGCGACTCCGGACGTACCAGTACGTCGCGGGTGGCCTGGGGGATGAGGGGTCGAGCGCGCGGGAGATCCGGTGGATCCGGTCCTCCACCTGCTCCTGCTCGGAGGGGTCCCAGGTCTCGTCCATCACCACCATGTCGTCGGCCGCGTCTAGGGTCAGAGAGACCCCGCCCGCGATCGTGTTGAGGAAGAACAGGCGCGGTCCGCCCGGCTTCTGGAAGGTGGCCTTGGCGTTGGCTCGCGCGGCGTTGTTCGTGTCCCCGGTCAGGATCAGACTCGGCACCCCGAGCCGGTCGCACTCCGCCTTCATCAGCTTCAGGAGTGGCGTCTGCCACGCGGCGATGATGATCTTGCCCTCGCCCCAGGCTTCCTTCGGCCGCCAGATCCCGCGCTCGCGCAGGAACTCCTGGAGCCAGTCCCACTTGTTGCTCGGCAGCATCGGCTTGTACCGCTTCACCCACTCGTCGAAGCTCTCGCCGGGCACCCGCTTCAGTACGTGCTCGACGTCCCCATACGCGCAGGCCATCTGCTTGCAGCGGGTCATCTCGGCGAGTAGCCCTGCCGCCGTCAGCGACCCAGACTCCAGGTGGACTTCGGCGTCCTCGACCATCTGGTCGTAGGCGACGCGCTGCTTGCCCTCCATGTCGAGCCAGACGCCCACAGGGCCGGTCTTGTCCTCGGCGTCCAGGTAGTTACCCGCGTAGACCTTCGCGGGCAGCTGAGGGGCCACCTCCGCCTTCGTACGGCGGATCATGTAAGCGTCGATCTCCCGCCCGAAGCCCTTCGTTGCGGAGGCGTGCTGGTCGCCGATCTCCTTTGACCATTCGCCATCCACGACCTCGAACCAGCGGTTCACCCAGTCCCAGTAGGCGCTGTGCTGCTTCGGCGCCAGCCAGTTCAGCGAGCCCCACAGGTTGAGCGGGTCGCCCTTGAGCGGCGTCCCGGTCAGGTTTAGCTTCATGGAGTGCTCGCTGTGGACCGGGAGCTTCTGGACGTTCCGGCGGAGCTGCGACTGCTTGTCGGCTACGCTGGAGCTGGTGGGCAGGATTCGGTGCCCTTCGTCCACGATGATCGCGGACCAGTCATGCGCCGTGAGCGCCGGGAACCGCATCTCGTCGGTCGTGATCGTCTTCGTCGTTGCGCGGGGGATTCCCTTCTCCTCGTCCTTCCAGTACAGGGGCTCTGGCGTCCCGTCCGGACGCCACGCAATGTCGGTGCGGGACAACGTGTATCGGTCGAGCTGGAGCGACTCGAAGTTCATGAAGCACCAGGTCCGCTCGTCCGGGTTCTCGTGTGCCTCCTTCCAGAACGCATCGAGTTTCGTCCGTCGGGTCGGCGTGTCTCCGTCCACGATGTAGTACGCCTCGTTGGGGAACCAGGCATCGAACTCGTCCGGCCATGTCATGTTCGACGCGGCCGCAGGCGCCAGGACCAGGATCGCCCCGACCGTCTCGTCCTCGACGATCGCTGCGGTAGCCTGGAGCGTCTTGCCGAGCCCCGGCTGGTCGGCGATGATCGCCCGGCGAGCGCGGATGGCGAACCGGACGCCGATCGTCTGGAACGGTCGCTCGTACATGGCCTTGGCCATGTCGGGGTACTCCCGCTCCAGGACCGGCAGGTCCAGGCGCTTCGCCGCCATAATCTCCTGGAGATCCTCGCGCCGTAGCTGCTCCTCCTTCGCCCAGGCCCACAGGTCCGGGTGAATCTCGATCTTGTAGTTGTTCTTCTTGGTGAAGACCAACCGGAGGTCGAGACAGACGCGGTAGGAGAGGGCGTACGTGATCACGCCCGGTTCATTCCTCCCTACGGCCTCCCGGGCCCAGGAGCGAGCAGCACGGGACTCGCTGAACCCCGCTCCGGGGATCGCCTCGGCGAGCGTTTTGAGGCTCAGGATGTTGGCCGCAGCCATCCAGATCCGGCCGCCGCTTCGGTTGAGGTGTAGGGTGGGCATCTACTTCACCGCCACCAGGGCGTCGAGAGCCACCGAGCGGAATCCTGTTCCCATGTAGTCCACAAACATGAGGATACGGCGTCCTGTGGACGAAGTCGAGATTTTCAGGTGTCGGTTGTGGATCTTCTCGACGCCCTTGGCGTCGACGGAGCTGTCGGGCGGTATCACCGCCGTCTCCTCCTCCCCGGAGAAACTGTTGACCCAGACCAGGGTGCCGCCGACGACGGCGTCCAGGATCTCGTCCTCGTCGTCGTCGAGTCCGAAGGGGATGTTGCGGCGGGTCGGTCGCTTCTGCCGACGGCGCCGGGGCTCCTCCGCTGCCTCGATTACGTCGGCGGGATGCCCCGCGATCCTTCGTAGGGCATCGGCCAGGCTCCCGAGCCGCAGCGAGTACGAGTCCATCGTCCACGCCGACAGCACAGAGTCCCACGCGTTTAGCTCCCAGACGGCAACGATGAACTCGGCGTCACGCGACAGCTCCAAGCTCTGGCCTCGGTCCACGACGTCCCAGCCGTGCTCCTCCGCCCACGCCCTCGTTACGTCGATCTTCCGGTCGAGCGAGTCCCGCATGCCGATCTTGGGGATCTCGACCGTCGGGCGGGCTCGCTCGGCGAGGCAGGGCAGGAACACGGTGTGCTCCAGGGCATACGCATCCCCGCCCGGCGACTCGTGGGCCCAGGCATCGACAGCGGCGCCGTAGGGATTCGCCGCGTCGACCATGTCGTCGCCCTCGTAGTCGGCCCACAGGATGTCCCGGCAGGACTTCCCGTGGATCTCGGCGCGACCGTCGCGGTAGATAACCTGGTACTTCACGATGCCTCCTTCCGGGACCAGTAGTCCATGCAGATTCGGACGACGATCGCGTGCTGGATCGTGATGCCGGTGTAGAACAGGGGCGGGACCGCCCGGCCTTCCTGGATGTACTCGACGGCGGAGGAGTGGACGAACACGTAGGGGTGCGGCGTCACGGCATCCAGAGCCATGCTCATCCAGAAGTCATCCATCCTCCTCCTCCGGTTCGTATCGGTCGCGCATCTCCTGCTTGACCTCTTCCATCGCCGGTCCGATCTCGGCGTACGGGTTGGTCATTTTGGCGATGCACCAGGCGAGCGTCGCCAGCTTGCCCTTCTGCTCGTAGTAGCTAGATGCCTGCTCCGCCAGGCCCTCAGAGTCCTCGATTCCGCCGTCCGCCAGGGCTTCCGCCAGGCTTTCGATCTCGACGAATCCCTCCCCCTTGGCGTGCATGTCCACGAACTTGGCGTACTGGGCGTCCGCCTGCTCCCAGAACATCTCCATGATGGAGCGTCCGGCGTTGCTGTGCTCCTCGCGCGGGTCCTTGGTCATTCGTCGTCTCCTTGGAAGAATCGGTCGTCGAGCGCCTCCATTGCCACCTGGATGTCGTCCAGGCGGGCCGTTACAGTCTCCAGGTCCTCCGGGGTGATGTCCTCGACGTCGACACCGTCCTTCAGATCCTCGGCGATGTCGATGATTCGGTCGAGCTTCTCAACCGCCGTCATTCTCGCCATCTCGGCCTCCCCTCGCGTAGTACTGCTGGTTCCAGCGGATCGCGGACAGCTCCATCTTGATCTCGTGGAGCAGCTTCCGGATCGCGGAGATGGTCGAGAGGAACCAGATGACCGCCGCGAAGTACGCGGCGACCCGGACCCAGTCCCAGATCTCAGACAACACCGAACATCGCCCCCAGGAACCAGATGATGGCGAAAACCGCGCCGAGGCAGGCCACGAGTCCCAGGGTCCAGAACGTCCGCTCGCTCATCCGCCGACCGCCTTCCGCTCGGCCCCGCCGACGCGGTTGCTTCCGTCGGTCATGTCCACCGAGGCTCCAGCTTCCCGTCCCAGACGCCCCGCGCGCTCGTCCGTGACCTGGGACTGACGACCGATGGACCCCGTGCCGAGTCCGCCGGGGTATGTCGCCGCCACGAGGTCGTCGATTGCCGTGGCCTCCCTGCGGAGCACCAGGCCCACCCCCGCCCCGGCGTCGGCCTCGGCGCGCTCCTGCGCCAACTTCATCCGCCACATGCGTTCCACGATCTCGTTGCGGAACCCCGCCGCGTAGCTCTCCCGGTACTTGGCGTTGCTCTGGGTGAGGTTCGCCCGCTCCACCCCGGCGTCGCGGCAGGCCCTTGCGTACAGCCGCTTCATCTTGCCGTTGTCCTTGGGCGGCTCCGCCACCCCGGCGAGACTCCCGGCCGCCCGGCCCTTCTGCCAGATCTCCTTCCACTTGATTCCGGCCTCCGCCAGGTTCTTGATGTTCGTGCCCTCGTCGGTCGACAGCTCCCACTTCGGGAACAGCTTCGTGCTGAAGGTCAGGTAGCTCCCCGTCCACAGCATCCGGAGGTACGCGACATCGTCGGGGTACCCGAACAGCGCCATCTTGCTGTTGTAGAACCCGTACTCCGTCACGAGCCGCACCCCGGTCAGCGTGGCGTAGGCGCTGATGACGGTCTGGTGGACGTCCTTGAACGGGTCGTCGCTGTCGATCCAGGCGATCCTGTCCATGATCGGAACGGACGCCTTGGGCTCCGCCGCGCCCTTCGCCGCCTCCCGCATCTTCAGCATGACGCTGTCGATCTTGTGCTTGTGCTTGAGCTGGTTGGCCTTCATCAGGAAGGCTTCCCGCTCGGCCGGTCCCGTGCCGGGGTGGTTGGCCTGGTTGATCAGCCCCTGGATCCGGTCCAGGATCTTGTCGCTCACGATTTCCTCCGATTCGAGGGCCTCCCGGCCCGCCGAGTAGAACGATACCCTGTGACGCTTCCGGCGTCTATAGGGCTATGCGACCGCGTCTCGCCAACCCATGTTCTTGGCGCAGGTGTCACCCATCCCGCGAGCGCGGGACGAGTCCTTTGTCAGGGTCTTGTGGCAGTGGCCACAGCGCCCGATCTTCTTGCCGTAGGTGAGCATGGCCTCCTGCGGGTCGCGCGCGATCTTGCGCATGACGCCGATCTCTGCTGCGATTCCCGGCAGGCGGTGGAAGTCTTCGGAGGCCTGGACCTTGATGAAGGTGTACCCCGCCCACTTGCCCTCGGTCGGCTTGTCCACCTCGTAGAAGGCCAGCTTGCCGTCCTCGCGGGGAACCGCGTAGTACCCTTCCGGGATCTGTAGGGATAGCTCCCGTTTGATCTTGAGCATGGCGGACCGATCCGCGTCCCGTCGCTTGATCGCGGGGCGAACGTGGGCGGGGCTCTCGAAGCCCAACTGCACCGATCCGTCCCGGTCCGGCACCTTGTCCCCCTTCGCCTTCGCGCACGAAACCACATGGTTGCGGTTGACGTCCTCGGTCTTGCAGTATCCGCACTTCACTTCGGGCCTCCCGGTCCGTTCGATACCTTGAGCTTACGCCATGACGCCCTCGGCGTCTAGTCCCTAGTGGTACGGGGAGGGGCAGACCCCGCCCCGGACCGTCATGCCGCAGGCCTTCCCGGCGACCTTGACTGCGCAGGGGTGCGGCTTCGCCGCCGCGCCGGACTTGATCCCCTTGTCGCCGGTCGACTCCGCGCGGTCCATCAGGTTCTTGCAGCACTTCCCGACCTGGTGCGTGCCGAGCCCCGGCCAGCGCCTCGTGTACGTCGCGGAGGTCCGCTTCCCACAGTAGGTGCACCGCTTCGCCATCAGGCGGCCCTCTCCGTCTCCTTCAGCAGGCGCTCCTGCGCGCCGGTGAGGCTGTCGACGATCCGCTCCACGACGGTGTGCCGCTTCGCGGCGAGGTAGTCCGCCACCCGCTCCTGCGCGGCGCGCCCGTAGTTCGAGAACACGGCCAGCGTGTCGCCCTTCCCCTTGACCGAGCGGGCTCGCACCACGGTCTCCCGACCGGTCTTGCCGTCCACGATCACCTTGACCTGCATGGTTCCTCCTGGTTGCTTGTTTGGGCATTAGGAGGGAGTGCCCGCCGGGTGGTCCCCGGTTACCCCGGCCCGGCAGGCGCGATGGGGTGACCAAGCCCCATCCTCCCATCATTAGTTGTACCGCCGGGCGAGAATCCCCGCCCGGCGGGTCGTGCTCAGGCCTTCCGGACCTTTCCGACGCGATCCACGTCACCCTCCGACTGCGCCAGCTCCTCGGCGCGCTCCGCCGTCGCCGCTTCGACGGACAGCCACTCCTTGTTGCCGTCCTTGTCCCAGGTCTCGACGCGCCACTTCTCGATCTTCACTTCGTTCCTCTCAGTCTCCGAACAGCAACCTAGCGAAGGCGACCGTCCACGCTCCGACCCAAAGCACCGCTGCCATGAGCACCCCCGCGAACAGCCAGATCTGCTCCGTGGCGCCCTCGGGATACTCCACCATCCATCTCGCCCCGAAGCCGAGGATGAGAGGCCCGCCCCCGAAGACCATAACGATGCAGAAGAACATCCCAAGAGCGCGCATTACCCCTCCTTGTACTCGATCGTGACGTCCTCGTCCCACTCCAGCCCATCGGCAGAGCGGGCGATGACTGCTTCGTCGCGGGTCTCGTAGAACCGGCCGCGCCGCTTCCCGTTGTCGCAGACGTAGTAGCCGCTGCTCGGGTTCTCCATCATTCCTTCAGCTCCTCGATCTGGATGGAGCCCTTGAGGGCGATCGGCTCCGCCATCTCCCGGACCTCCTGCTCGTTCTCGGCGTAGACGACCGCCTGCCTCCCCATCTTCTCGGCTCCCTCGCGCCACTTCACGTGGTACTTCGGCATCAGACTCGTGCCTCCTTCACCGTCACCTTGACACCCGTCGGCGGGTTGTCGACTAGCCTGCGGCTCAGCTCCGCGCAGGGGTCGCACCAGTCGTACGTCTCGGTCACCGAGGTCAGGTTCGTCTCCATCGTCACCGTGGCGACCGTGTCGACGGGCGAGTTCTTGCAGCTCTGGCAGGTCTGCTTGGCCATCAGATTCCGGCTCCCTTCGGGAGAGCGGGCTGGTAGCCCGCGTTGGTCATGACGGGGCAGAGCTGCGTACCGTCCTTGTGGCGCCATCCGAGACGCGCGGGGTCGGTTCCCGGCGCGATCGTGTCGGTGGGCCTCCCGCCCTCGATCGGCTCCATGCACTCCGAACACACCCACGTGTAGCCCATCAGTACGCCCCCTTGCCCTTCTGGATGTGGCGGCCGCAGCCGCAGTCGAACTCTTCGGAGGGGTCTCCGTAGCAGAAGTCCAGGCCCCCGCCCTGGCCGTACGTCGGTCCGATCCGATCCGGCGTCGCCCAGCCGGACTCTACGCCATACACGACGTCGGCCGAAGTCAGGAAGACGTACTTGAACCAGACGGTATCCCCGACCTTCATCCACTCGCCCGTGCGGAGGAACCTGTCGAGGTTCCCGCTGTCGGTCGAGGACTCCTTGCCGGAAATCGCGAGCCCCTTCCGGGTTGCCTCCAGCATCTCCAGCTCGCTCACGTCGCCAAACTTCATCATCGCGGGGCCTCCCGGTCCGTCGCTCTCTCTTACAAGTACAAACTTACTCCGCGACGCGGAGGGCGTCTATCCCCCGATTGGGTGACGCCCTCCGCGTCTAGCGAGCCGCCCCGCTCCCCAGCGGGCGGCGTGGTCCTACTTTCCGGGGCAGGCGTGCTTCTCCAGGTCCGCCACGCTCTTGAACTTCTTCCCGCAGCCGCTGCACTCGATCACTCGATCACCCCCTCTCAGGAGAGCAAGCTCTCCATGTAGATCACCTCTGCCTCGTCGCACTTCTCCTTGAGCTTGTGCGTCCGCTCCGCGCCGAGCGCGCGCTCCACGGTCTTCCAGACCTGGGTCAGGCTCCCTCCGTTCTCGTACAGGTAGAGCACTCCGTGCTCCAGGATGTCGGCCTTGTTCCGAGATGGCGCCCCGGTGATCCCGCGCAGGTTCTTCGCGGGCGCCCCCTTCGAGTGGCGGAGACCGGTCGTGATCTCGACGCACACCGCCGACAGGAGCCGCACGAAGTTCATCTGCATCGTGAGGTCGCCCCGCAGGTCGATTCGGCCGTCCTCGTGGAACTTCATCTGGTGATCCTCCTCTGGACGACCCTCCCGGCCATCCTAGCGCCCCGCGCGGCGTCGATTCCGCGTCCCGTCCTAGCGCCGGTCCGGCTTCGGTCGGGGCTTTCCCTCCAACAACTACAACTCTACGCTCCGACGCCCTCGGCGTCGATAGCCCGAACGGGTGGTGCTACCCCTCCGCTACGCCGCTGTCCTCGGCGCACTGGTCGTGAAGCTTTCCATGCTCCCCGTAGTCGATCAGGTCCCCGTCGACCGCCGAGCCCGGCATGTCGCAGGCGTCGCACTTATCGGCCATCAGCCCTCCTCCTGCCAGTTCCCCGCGCCATGCTGGGAGTTCATGAACTCCGCCATCACCTTCCGCGCGTCCTCGCGCCTCACGGCCTCCCCCTGGAAGTAGTCCGACGACCAGCGGCCATCCTTTCCTCGCACCCGGAGGTAGAACTTGTGGACCTCCATCAGACCAGCTCCTTGCGCACGGGGTCCGTCCCTTGGAGCGAGGGGCAGGACGGGTCGCAGTAGAACCCGGCCGGGGCTCCGCAGCCATCCTCGCAGTCGATCGAGAACATCTCGCAGTCCTCGTCCGGCACCTTCACGTACTTCGCGCCCGGCATATCGGCCGGGGTCGGCGAGTCCGACATCAGACAGTCCTCTCCGTTGCGTAGCCAAGCCGGATAAGCCAGGGGCCGATCGTCGCGTGGATCTTCGCGCGGGAGACCTCGGCGATCGACCCCGGATCGGGGTACTCCCCGTCCATCGACGCGACCTGGTACCGATCCTCCTCGCCCATCCGGGCCACGACGAACGGGAGTGGTCCGGTCGAGAGCTGCGTGAAGCACGCCATGCCGGCCTCGATCCCGGTATACATCGGAACCGTCAGCGTCGGCCGGTCCTCCGTTCCGAACGCCTCGATCGAGAAGTACAGGTCCAGCAGGAGCGCAAGCTCCATCACGTCCTCGTCCGGGTCCGCGAAGTTCCGCAGCTTCGCGACGGGCCGCCCGTCGACCCATTCCCACGGACCGCCGTCGAACGTTCCGTCGCCCATCGTCGGCGCGGTTCCGTACCCGCCGTACAGCTCAAACTTCGTCCAGTCGACGTCGATCATCAGCCCTCATCCTTCCGTCGGATCTTCGCGATCTCGCGCGCCGGTCCGGCGAACATCACCGTCGGCCATCCCCCGCCCGTGGCTCCGGCAGGAGCCGAAACGGACCAGGAGACCTCACGCGGGTCCGCGCCCGCTTCGGCGAGGTAGACCGCTACGGCGGTCTCGATCTTTTCCCCCGCGTCGACCACGACAGGGACATTCACAGACTCGAACATGGTTCTCCTAAGGTCGGAGGGCTCGCAGGAATTTCGGCAATAGGTTCGTACGCTAAGGCGCGCAGACTCCTGTCCCCTGACGGGTCCAGTCGTCTCTAAGGGAGGTCTTAAGCCCTAGCGGCGCGGGTGCGCCGCCGGGGGTCTAGCGGGGGACGACTCGGGTGTAGTGGCGAGGAACCTCGCCGTAGGCGGTTCGGAGGACGACGACCGGGCCGGTCGGCCGGTGGCGACCTTCGAGGCGCACGACGGTCCCGACGACCTTCGGACCGGCACCGACGATCTCGACGGGACGGCCGACGTAGAACTTCGAGGTAATTCCGGAAAACATGGGTCTCCTTAGGACGTAGCGGCGCGGAGTCGAGAGGTAATCGGGGAGACCTCTTCGGCGGTTTCGACGCCGAATTCGAGGAGGGTCGCCCCGGCCGCCGTAGAGACGGCGGACCAATCGTAGTAGAGGAACCCGAGGATTCGGGAGAGGTACCGAGCGATCTCGACGTCCCCGACGACCGGGACGGAGAAGTAGAAGGTAAGGATAGCGGTCTCCTTAGGACGGACGGTCGGCGATCCGACCGACTACGTAGAGGATCGAGAAGAGGACGACGAACGTTACGATCGGCGCGAAAATTATGGCTCCCCTTAGGACGGAGCGGGACGGATTTCTACGGACTACCAGCAGAAGCAGGTTCGGGGGACGTAGACCTTCATCCCGCAACCGGGGCACGGCGTCGCCCGGTCGATTCGGCGTTCGATCGACTCGGCCCGCTTCGTCGCCGCCGACTTAGGCTTAGGCTTAAAGCGGATCGGAGCCCCGATAGGGGTCCCGTAGAAGCCGGACGACCGGACCCGGAAATCGACGTCGGGACGAGTCCCCGCCGAGGACGTCGATCCGACGTTCCCCTTCGAGAATCCTCCCCCGGTACGGGGCGAGGCGACGATCTTTCGAGTCCCGTTCGGGACGAAACCCGGAGCGTTCTCGTATCCCTCGATGATGGCTCTCCCTAATCGGCGGCCTCCCGGCCGATCCTCCGAACCGGCCTCCCGGCCGATCCGCTTCGTTCCGTTCCTAGCTTAGCGGTAGACGCTTCCGGCGTCTACCCCCTCTTTCGAGGGCCGACCGGCGAGCCGGTCCCGGAGGGAGTCTAGCCTATCGACTCCCTCGGCGTCTAGCGGCTCCCGTTCCGTCCGGCGACCCTAGTTCGCCGAAGATTCCCGGGATACGACCCCTTAGGGGGCCGAACCGCTACCGAGAGGATCGTACCCTATCCGCGCTAGTCGCGTCTAGGGGGCTCGTCCCCCGCCCCCGACCGGCCCCTTAGCGGGTCCGTTCCTCGGCGACGGGGATAACCTTACGGGACGCTACCGGCGTCTACCTAGAACTTTCTTATCGCCGCTGGTCCGCTGGCGAGTCGCGACCTCGGCTCGCGCGGGATCGTTTTCCGCGCGCCAGGGCGCGTTGTGCGCGCGCGGTTCCTCCCCTGGCTTCGGCGGAGGCGTACGCCCGCCTCCGAGGACGAGGTACCGCGCGGGATTCCATTGTCGCGGGGCATGCGCGCGGATCCAATTCCGCGCGTCGCACCCGCTCGCCCGCGCGAGAAGCGGAACCGGGCGGGATTCTGTTGTCGCGACGTACGCGCCCGGTGCCTATGTAGTCGCGCGTATGCCCGCCCGCCCGTAGAGACGAACCGCGCGCGGTTCCTTTGGTCGCGTACGGAAAAGGGGGAGGGGGAGGGGCTTTAGGGAGGGGGAGGGGGAGACGCGATGCGGCCGCGCGGGGGTATCGCGCGCGTCAATCGCGCACAATCGCAGGCGCCCGCGAACGGCGGCGCGCCCGCACCACCAGATCCCTTGGGAGGGATACTGGGTGGGTCAGTTTAAGTATCCCTGTGCGAGCGCGGCGAGCCTGCGGGGCGCGCGATCGGCGCAGAGTATCTGCGCCGCTACCGCCCGTAACATGAACCAGCCCCGCAGCTCGGAGGGAGACTGCGGGGCTAGCCCAGCGGCGACAGGTCTCGGGCCGGAAGTCCCTCAAACGATCCGTCGCGGTCTACTCTACCTGATCAGCCGACAGCGGTCGAGCTGGCACCGCCCTTCTCACCAGGCTTGACGCGCCACTGGTGCTTGGCCGCGTAGGACGCAGCGAAGCCGACCAGAGCGGGCACGAGCGGCAGGATGAACCACTCCAGGGCGTCCGGAACCGCCTCCAGCAGCAGCGCGTTGTTGTCGGCCGTCGAGGCGTCCGTGATCGCGAGCAGGACCACAGCCGAGAGGTAGAACCCGAGGACTCCGAGCTTGGTCTTCGGCTCCACCTTCGACGTGTCGGCGGGCTCGGGATTGATCGTGGTCATGTCGTCTCCTACTTGTAGCCGTACTTGGCCATCTCGCTGTACGTGTTGGGTCCGAGGACGCCATCCGCCACGAGCTTGGATCGGGACTGGAACTCCTTGACGACCTGGATCGTCACCGGCCCATACCGCTGGGCCGCGCGGTTCGCGTCGAGAGGGATCTTGCTGTAGACGGGGAACTTGGTGTTGAAGAAGTTCGCCACCTCCCAGACGTCCCCGCCCGTCATTCCCTCGACGAGGGTCCGTGCGCCGCCGATCGGATAGGTGGTGCCGGGGATGGGGTTGTTGTTGCGGAGTCGGTTCGCGACCACGCCAACCTTCGCGGCGTTGCCCTTGATCTCGAAGTGCATCTCGTCCGGGGTGCCGGTGAAGTTCCCGCCCCACTCGACGACGTTGTCGACCTCGGCCAGGATGCGCTTGATCTCGCGGACCTGGTCCGGGGTGAAGGTGCCCCGCTTACCGTTGGGGTGCCGAGTGGCGTTCGCGTCGCCCGCCGTCGCGCTCGCGTGGCACGAGAGGTTGTTGGCGTTCCGGTTCTGCCGGTAGTTGTAGCCCCAGTCGTCGGCGTCGTGCCAGCCCGGCTTCCAGATCGGCTCCACTCGATCGTGGAACTGCTGGAAGACGTAGGACAGGACGGTGTGGACGTCGCCGGTCCGCACGCCAGGAGCGAAGCTCTCGCCCGCGATGACGAGCGGGGTGATCCCGCCGAAGTCCTTGGGGTTGGGGCTGGCTGTCCAGCCGTTGTAGCTGGTCTCCATCTGGCTCCTCTCATGAGAGCAGGGGGCCAGCCCGAAGGCCAACCCCCTGCTCAGACTTCAGACGTCAGCGCTCGACGTCCGTGCCCTCGGTCTCGGTGACCGGGGCGTCGTCGGTCGGGGCCGACGTCTCGGGGGCCGCCGGACCCGCCGGGTTGGCGTTCGGGTCGACGGGGTTGCCGCTCTGATCCACCGGGAGGTGCGACGGCACCGCCGGGGTCAGCGAGTCGAGCCGCGCGGTGAGCCGGGACAGCTCCGTGGCGTCGGTCTCGTCCTCGGCCGCCTGCCAGGCCTCCACCTTCTCGATGGCCTTCTCCAGCGCCTCGCGGGCCGCCTTCTCCTTGGCTCCAGCCACTGTGTCCTCCATGTTCTGCTCCGCCCAAGACAGCATCGCGGCGATCGGCTTGCTGATCTGTACCGCGATCCATCCAACGACGAAGGCGATCCTTCGTGTCATGACGTCTCCTATTCTACCGGGGTCGCCCATCATCCTCCGTCCGGCACACAGGCCACGATCTCGACGAAATCTGCAGTGATGTCTGGCGCGGATCGAGCGAATGCCTGCTGCTCGGTTGTTCCCTCGGGGCAGGTCGGTCCCGCCGGTCCCACAGGACCAATCGGCCCAATCGGCCCAGGAACCGTCGAATCCGCCCCGTCCTCCCCGTCGGCCCCCTTCGGGCCGGGGACGATCGAATCCGCCCCGTCCTCCCCGTCGGCCCCCGGTTGACCAGCAGGACCCACGCAACGGGGGTCCGTAGGGAGGCAGGGAGCCCCGTCCCGCCCCGGCAGACCGGCCGCCCCGGCGGCGCCTCGGAATCGGTCCGAGGTCTCCATCCGGGCCAGAACGTTCAGGGTGACGGCGTCGATGATGGCGCCCTGATCGACGACCCCGCCCGGCGCTGCCTGTTCGACGACGGCCGGGATGTTGATCGGGGCCAGGCCTGCCTTCTCGCGCTCGATGTTGGTCGCCTCCAGAGAGGCCACGGTCGAGAACAGCAGCTCATCCCGCGCGGCGCCCGCCCCCACGTCCCGGCTCACGAAGTAGGTGAACACGTAGCCGCCAACCACAGCCAGAGCCAGGAGCGCGATCAGGACCCTCTGGCCCCGCTTCCGCTGGCTTTTCTCCAGGTCGAAGTCAGCCTGATTCGGCGCTTCGCTGAGGCCTTGCAGGTTCTCCCGAGCCTGGCCAAGGACCTCCTGAATTCTGGTCTCTGACAGGCGCTCGCTGTCGGTGGCGCCCCGCATCAGCGGGAGGTTGATGTACTCGGTTCCCAGATCGGTCGACTCGGGGGAGGAGGGGGTCTGTGTCTGCGCTTCCCCAGGCACCGCCTCCAGATGACTCCGTCGTGCGTGCGTACCGCTCACGAGGGTTCCCTGTTCTCTGTTCCAGAAGTTCTCGAAGTTGGTCCATCTGTTCTTGCAGGGAGCTTATCTGGCGTTCCATGACAGATATTGTCCCGGCCTGCATTCGCAGACGTTCGTCCTGCTTGTCGATGATCTCGCGATCTTCGGCCCGCCTCTTCCGAAGGTAGGCCAACTCATCGTTAGCTACATCCAAGAGGCTGTCTGTGGTCTGAACTACTTTGTTGTTGGAATCGTTGGCGTGATCGCGGTCTGTTCGCTTCTCCTGCCGACCCATCCAGTACTGTCTGGCGAGGTAGGCAAGAATGGCGAGAGCGAATCCTGCGGGCGTTGAAATCGCAGGATTCGAGATCAGGTCCGCGACCCCGCCGGGATCGGTCGCAACCGGCTCCACGGGCGGGGCGGCGATCACGTCGGAACTGCCGCTATGTAGCGCCTGGCGAATCCCGCCAGACCAGTCCCTCCGCCTCTTCGGTACATGGCGTTGGCGGTGTAGGTTGCCCCAGGAGTCAGCCCTCCGATCCGAGCGGTCAGCCCGACCTCGATTGAACCGTTGTCGTTGGACGGGTTGGTGAGCTGCCACTTCTCGACCGGGGCGACCTGCTGGGCCCCGCCCGAGGTCCGGACCTCGAAGCCCATGTTGGCGAGAGTCCCGGCTGTGGTTCCGACTAGGGCCGTCTTGATGCTGATGATCGCAGCCCCGGAGTCCGAGGCAATGAAGGCGGCGGACGGCCCGCCCGCGAGCGCACCGAATGCGGCTGCGGTGGTCTCGATGTAAGTGTCGATGTATCCGTCTGCCGAGATTCCGGGGTACTTGACGGTGCCGGTTCCGAGCTGCCCTATGATGACGTAGGACCCGCCAACCGGCATCATGACGACCCGAGTCCCCGGTGTCGGGGTGAAGCCGAGCGGAGTGTATGCCTTGGTGGAGACTACGGTCTCGCCGTCGAACACCACTCGGGCATTCCCGGTACCGCCGTAGTCCTGGTCAATCGTGGCCAGTCGAATCTGGCCTTCCTTGGCAACGTCGTTGGAGCTATCGAGATAGACCCCAACCGCGTCCATGAACCTATCGGGTGAGGTGACCATTAGACGCTCACCGTCCGACGGATCGAATGTGTCATTCCGGCCCCCTGGAGAAGGTCGAATGCCCACTTGGTCTCGTTCCACTTGCCGGTGATGGCGAGATCATCGTGGACTAGGTCGTACACGTCATTCGAGTCGTGGAACGGCATGAGGCCGGTGGCGAACTCGACGGACTCGAAGATATTGCCGTCTTCCTCGCGGTAGCGTTCCGCCTTCGCGTTCAGGAGGCCCTGGGTGGGGACATCCTCGTCTGTGATGACCCGAGTGATCGTGCGACCTCGGTTGACTGTGGAGGTCGGCGAACTCGGGTCGGTGTTGGTGATCTCCGCCCGGAGCGGGGTCGTCTCGGGGTTGCTCACGATCAGCACCCAGCGGTTCGGCACCCGGTAGAGATCCAACGTCTGCTCGATGTCCGGCAGGATCACAGACCTGACGTCTGTGGCGTACTCGAACTCCGACGTCCGGCTGCTGGGTATGACGTACGGAATCGCACGGGCGACTCCATTCCCGTCGAACCACAGCGAGGTGTAGTTGACCCGCCCCAGGAGGTCGGCGATGATCTGGTACTTGGTGGTTCCGGGCTCCCACTCGATCGCCGTCGTCGTCACAGCGGCATTCGCGGGAATGTTCCATGATACGATGCCGGGCGTGTTCGTCAGCACCTCGATCACCGCAGCGATGATGTTCTGGTTGTTGCCGACGTAGTACCGGCCGCTGACGGTGTCCTCCTGGAGGACCATCGTGGCGTCGTATGCGTCGATGTCTCGGGTGACGACTCCGGAGATGTCGGCCTTCCGGGTCGGCGTCGTCATGAGGAAGACTCCAAGCGGCCATTCGGCATAGCCGCCATCCGACATCTTGATCCCCGCCCAGGGCTTGATTCGCTGGGTCAGGAAGTTGATGTCGCCACGATCCTGGATGGTGAACTTCGCCGTCCGCTTGATCTCGGCAAGGAAGTCCTGCTCCACATGCCCGGCGGCCACATTGGTTAGCTGACGAACGAGCACATTGGCCGACGAGAGCAGCTCATAGCGAAATCGCCACTCCCGTCGGCCCCGAATTCCACGGAGCGCATACAGAACATCAGCGGCTGTGTAGCCGTTGACAGCCAAAGACTGCACCGCTCCGCTCCCTCTTAGTCCTCGATGCCCGGAAGGGCCTCATCGTAGTCGACCCTGTTCAACAAGAAGGATACCTCGTATCCGCCCTGGTCCAGGTCTGTCATCGTCCAGTCCGTCGGGATCGCGAACAGCTTCCGGCCCCGCCCGTCGCGGAACAGGACGACCTCGGCATCTTGGCCAATTTCTCGAGCCCTGGCCACCTTGGCCGCGACGTCTCCATCCTCACGGATGATCTGGGAGGTGATCTGGATGGACTCAGCCCGAGCCTCTCCAACGTCGTACACCGGGTACTGCCGGCCGACGAACTGGAGCGAGGTCTTGGCCCGATCTCGCGATTCCTGGCGTCCGACACCGCCATAGGGGAGGCGGAGTGTCGCGCCGGGGTTGGCCGGGGGATGGATCCAGGCTCCGCTGAAGCTCGTGGACTGGACCTCGGAGTTGGACCACTCGGACGCAGTCCCCTCGGGGTCCGGCGGGGCAGGCGGAGCCACCGGAGTTCCCGGATCGACACCAGCCGGAGCAACACCAACGATGACGTCGTCGGTCCCCGAACCCACCGCGTTGGTGGCGGTGTAGCGCAGGGTGTACGAGCCAATCACCGTCGGGGTCCAGGACAAGGCTGCCGCTGTGCCGATGGTCGAACCGACTCCAGTTGGCCCAGCCACAATCGTCCAGGCGCGGGAGGTGATCGTCGAGCCGTTGTTGTTCTCGGTCGCGGTCCGGTTGAAGGCGGTGTTGACGACGTGCGCGGCGTCGGCGCCCGAATCGACGCTCGGGGCAGCCGTCGCAGAGGTCCGACGGATCGCGAACATCACGCCGCCGAAGCCATACGTGTACGGCTCGTTGGCGGCTGCCGCAGTCTTCAACTGCGCGGTCCGGACGCCGGTCGCCGAAGTCGTGACGGCCTTGGAGTAGGCGAACCGGGCTTCCTGGAAGTTGTTGCCGGCGTGCACCGGCATGTGCTCGGCGAACCAGGCCTGAACCGGGTCGATCATCGGTCCCGGACCCCAAGCCTCGGGATTGAACTGGATCACGCCCCAGAACGAACACAGGTAACCCGTCGCGTCGGTCGAGGTGACCGACGGGAGGGAGATGAGGCCCCCGCCCGCGTTGCCCTGGGCCTGTCCGCCGGACGTCACGCCCGAGCAGACCGTGTGCTCCCCCTGGCAGGTGACCGCGAGCCCGGCGCTGTCGGAGGCGCCGGGGACCGGGAGGACGATCGAGCGCGCCCCGGTCGGTTGCCCCGCCTTGACGATCCCCCGCCAGATGACGATGTTGACGTTGCCGAACTTGACGTTGGAGACGGCAGCGGCGTCCCAGGTTACCCCGGCGTCGACCGGGGCCACCATGTCCGTCGTCAAGGCGTAGTTCGTCGTCAGCAGCGTGAAGATCGTGTCCCCGGCTGCTGTTGTGGCGGGGGTTGCGACCGTGAGGTCGTCGGTCTGCGATGGGGCGAGCGTTACGCCCCGGATTGCCGGCTCAGCCATTACTCACTCCCTCAGAAGTCGTATTCGCGGTAGAACGCAATGTCGAACGTCGCCTCGCGAAGTCCGCCATCCCCGGTGAAGTTGTCGAGCTGCGCGACGTAATGGCCGATCGGCATTGCCTGGATCGCCGAGCGCGTTCCGGGAATCGCCCCGCCCGACTCGGTGTACCAGAGTTCTCCGTCCACCCAGCACTTGACGTGGTTCTCGGTCCACTCGAATGCGAAGTTGTGGAACTGCGTCATGTCGACGCCGTTCTTGATGTTGTGCTCCTGCTGAATGGCGACGTTCGACGGGTGCGGGTAGTGGATGTACGCCTCGGCGTTCTGCGCGTCGGGGTCGGTGTACTCCACGAAGTCGTACTCACCGCGAACCGGCCAGTCGTACGGGGGCTCCTGCGGCCAGATGATGTGCAGGACGTGGTACTTCCCGCCCGTTGTCCCGATGTTCCGGGAGCGGGACCGCACCTCCCATCGGCCGTACTGCCGGTCCCGCTTCGCCTGGACCCAGCCGGTGTCGCCGTTCGGGTAGCCGTGCAGCGTCATCATGCCGTTGCCGACTGTGGTGCAGTAGGCGACGCGGCGACCGTTGCCGTTGTGGCCGTCCATGCCCTCGACCGGGGCGTTGTTCCACTTCGCCGGGTTGGGGGCTCCGGTGTAGCCGAACTCGTCGGACCACGTCGCGTTCGGAGTGCCCCAGTTGAGCAGGCTCGCCGCCGTAATGCCGTCCTCGCCGATCCCGCCGCCACCGGGGTTGCCGGGGTTGCCGGGCTCCTCAGCGCCGTAGCCCGCCGCAATCGCGCGAGCCTTGTAGACGTACTGCTGCTTGCTGGCCACGGTGTAGTCGTCGAAGGTCCCGCTCGGCGCGCACAGCCCGATCACCTTGAAGGTGGAGTCGGCAGCGCCGAACTCCTTGCGGGCGATCTGGTTGGCGAGCGTCGCGGGCGCCTCCCCGATGGCGGGCGGGTTCGTGCAGCGGACCCGGATGAACCCGGACTGCTTCTCTGTGGTGATGGTCGGAGCGAGCGGGTTGTCGTAGTCCGGGAGCACGAGCCGGATGCCCGCCCCGGAGGTCTGGCCGTTGGAGTCGAGGACGGTCACCTCGATCCGGTACCGGACGTCACTCCACAGGTTCGTCAGCTGTCGCTCGGTCGCCGTCGAGGACACGAGCGCCGTGTCGGAGTGCAGGACGTTCGAGGTGTCGTTGTAGACCCGGACCCGGTAGCCGTTCTGCGTGATGGCCGGGTTGGTGTTCGTGTAGGTCCACTTGATCAGCAGGCTCTTGCTCGCGAGCGACTCCAGGTCCGTCGCGGGCTGGGTGATGACGACCGACCCGCCCGTCCCGGAGGTCGTGAACGCGACCCACGCGGACCACTGGCCCTCGGCGTCCACCGAGTCATAGGCCCGGATACGCATCTGGTAGCTGGTGTCGTTGGAGAGCGTGTTCGAGGGGATCACCCTCTGGTACTGCGCGCCGCTGACCTGTGTTGGCGCGACCTTGCCGGAGTCGTAGACTGTCGCGCCGGTCGAGACCCGGCGCACCTGGATCTGCGCGCTCGTGGGGTAGTCGCCGCCGTCCGCGTCGTTGTACTGGAACGTGACGGTCTTGGCCACCGTGGCGTTGTAGGACCCGATGCCGATGTTCGTCACCGGACCGGGGGCCGTGTTCATTGACGTGTCGCGGAGCGAGATGAGCGCGACCGGCGCGCCTCCGCCGTCCTGCATCGCGACATCCACGATTACGCACTTGGTGTTGATCTTCTGCCGGGGGACGCGGATGGACTCGATCGAGGAACCGGACGGCCCGAGCGGGGTCGGCGTGAACTGGAAGCTGGCGTCCAGTTCGTTCGTGAACAGGTTCCAGCGGACCTTCCGGATCAGCCGCGAGTTGTTCGCGTCCCGGTAGTACACCCACAGCCAGTTCGTGAAGACCGAGTCCCGCACGATGTCCCAGGCCTGCGACCTCTGCAGCACCTCGCGACTCGGGAAGCCGGTCAGGCCCTGCTGGGTGAGGTCGATCTGCTGGAAGATCGTGTCGTTGGACTTGAGGTAGACGCCGATGTGGCCGTGCCGAGCGATCGCGTAGTAGTTCGGCGAGTCCCCCATGTGGGGCAGCCGGATCTTCGCGTCCGGATCGTGCGGCGAGTTCGTCGAGAAGGACCCCGAGACGAACGACGGGGTGCCGAGCGACGCCTGCGCCGTGGGGACGGACGCCTTTCCGACGGCGGACCGCTCCAGGTCCGATCCGTTGCCCGCCTGGATGAAGGAAGCCACGCGGATCTCCGAGCCGTCCGCGATCGCATCGAGCCCGGTCCCCGACGAGTTCATCGGGCGCCACGTCGCCCCCGTCGACAAGATGTCGGCGTACTTGGAGTAGGCGTACCGCGTCCCGCCCCCGAACAAGTAGTCCAGGTTCATGTTGGAGATGCCGAGCTGGTTCTTGCCCCACTGGCCGTCTCGGTGCGAGTGGAAGACGACCAGCTGGCCCAGGGAGGACCGGTCCGAGTTCGGGAACCAGCACGCCTGGAAGTTGTTCGGCAGGGCTCGGTGGGTCTGGTAGGTGCCGAGCGTGTTGTCGCCCATCGTCGTCGGCGTCCAGTACTGCCAGGAGAAGTTCCCCAGGTTCTTGTAGCCGTTGACGTTCCAGTACTTGACCCCGGAGTTGTGGTTGCCCTGGAGAGCCCCGCGCATCCCGACGACATAGATGTTGTCGGCGTCGTCGCGAGTGATGGAGAAGGTCTGGTACCCGGCGCCAACCTGGTAGTACTGGGAGTGCTCGCCGACGGTTGTCGGGAGCTTGTGAATGAGGGTCGGCGACGTCTGGTGCGGACGCTGGTAGTAGAGCCGCACCCCGCCCGCGAGGTCGTTGCGGAGGAAGACCGCCGTTCCGTCGGACAGCTGGATCGAGCTGCCGCCGACCGCGTTGAGCGCGTGCCGCTTCTGGGTCCGGAGGATGACGGTCGGCTTGCGGTTGGTCTCGATCTCCCGGTTGGCCGGGTTGATCCAGAGCAGCCGGAACGTCGTCCCGCCGGGGAAGTCCCGGAGGCTCGTGAAGGTCGTGAACAGCTCCTGCTGCGCGACGCCAGCCGTCAGGTTGGCCTTCACGTTGAGCAGGAACTGCTCCCCGCCCGCTTCGAGCAGGTTCGCCGTCGAGGGATCGAGCTGGATCTGGTAGTACTCGTAGTCGTACAGGAAGTTGTCCCGTAGCGGCTCCATGTCTCGCCAGGAGCCCGACCCGAGCGGGAAGGTCGTCGGGGAGGACCAACCCTGCAGCGAGTCGTCGCCCGAGACGTTGTACTGCGACCCGAACAGCGACAGGCGCAGGCTCGCGCTCACCAGCTCCTCGTTGGAGTAGACCTGGAAGCCCTTCTCCGGCAGGAACTCCGCCCAGCTCTGGAACAGGCGGAGCACGTGCGCGCCGGGCGCCTCCCCCATGAACCCGCCGACGGCCATCTTCTGGCCGCTGATCGGGTCGGAGCCGGGATCGGTCGTGACGTCGGTCCCGTTCCGTGCCTTCCGCATGAAGACGATCGGCGTGCCACTCCAGGGGCTGTCCGGATAGGACTCCGTCCCAACCGACTGGAGGGAGCCATCGTTCAGCTCCGCGATTGTCAGTACGACTGCCATCAGGTTGCCTTCCCGGCCCGAGCGGTCTGCTCGACCTTTCCAAAGAACTCGCTAACCGACTTCATCTCCGCCACGGTCTTGGCGTCTATCGTGACCGAGACCGGCCCGGTGATTGTGGTTGTCGGCTGCCCGCCCGTCGCCTCGTTCTTGCCCTTGCCCCAGGTGATCTGGTTGAAACCAGGCGGGATTGCCTGGATCGCGGCCTTGGTTCCGTTCCCGACTGCAGCCTTGTCCTTGGCGTAGGACATGTTCACCGCGCCCTTGATCGAGATCATGTCCTTGTCGATGGCGGACTTGACCGCGTCGCTCATCTTAAGCGCGGAGGTCACGACGGTTTTGGTGTTGTCGGCGATACCGTTCGCCAGACCGTCGACAACCATCTCGCCGAGCCACGCCATCAGCTTCGACGGGCTCGCGACCCCGAAGAAGTCCTTGACGGCGTTCCAGGCTGCCGTCGCCTTCTCCATAAGGAAGTCCTTGATCCGGTTGCCGAGAGCAGCCAGACCATTCATCAGGCCGTTCACCATGTTCCGGCCGAGATCGGCCAGACGCCCCGGAAGGGACTGGAGGAATCCCATTACCTTGCCGGGCAACTCCTGGAAGAACCGGATGACCTCGTCGACCTTCGCCTTGATGACGGCGGAGAAGATCATCATGTAGGCGCGGATTCGCGCGACGAGGTTGTTCCACCAAGTCAAGATGCTGTTGATGAACTCGGAAATCTTGGAGATCACCCAGGTAGTGAACTCCTTCACTGGGTTGATGACGTTCTCCATCACCCAGTTCCAGGCGGCCTCGGTCGCGGCGACGACCGTGTCCCAGTTGGCGATGATGAGCGCGACGAGCGCGATCACCGCCGCAATCACCCAGCCGATCGGGCCGAGCGCGATGAACCAGGCAGCCGCCATCCGCGCCGCGTTGACGAGCGACTGGACACCCATCAGCACCCAGCCCGCGACAACCGTAGCCGTCGTCACCGCCCAGCTCGCGATCATCCCGGCCGTCGTGATCGCAGTCTGGACCAGCCAGGTTGTCGCGACTCGAATTGCGTTCGTCGTGGCGGCGAGCGCGATAGCCGCGTAGTGCAACCCGACCGCCAGGGCCATCCGCGCGTTCTGTGCGATGACCTGGGCGACGTAGAGCGTCGTCTGTGCGATCCAGACGGCGGCCGTCTTGATGGCGTTCGCCGTAGCCGCCAACGCGATGCCCGCGTAGTGGAGCCCGAGCGCGAGCGCCATCCGGGCGTTCTGCAGGATCACCTGCGTCGCCATCAAGGTCGACTGCGCGATCCACACTGCCGCAGTCTTGATCGCGTTCAGGGTCGCCGCCGCTGCGATACGGAGGTAGTGCGCGGCGACCGCGACCGCCATCCGGAGGTTCTGGGCGATGACGGCGGCGACATACCGCAGCGTCTCCGTGATCCAGATGACCGCGATCTGCGCGGCCTTGGATGCCGCCTGGATCCCCATCATGACCCAGCCAGCGACCACCCGCGCGATTCCGACGATCCAGGCGGCCACGATCTTCGCGACGTTGGCGATTGTAGTCGCCGCCATCACGACGTGGCCCCAGATCCATCGGGCGACGCCGACGACCACCTGCTTGATGAGGGTGCCGATGAACTTGAGCACCATCAGCTCGCCCGAGCGGAGGTTGCCCGTGAACAGGCGGGCCGCGAATCCGGCAACCGCAAACACAGTCTTGACCGTGTCGAGCCCGACCTTGAGGAGGAAGATCGCCCCTGTGAAAATCTTGGCGGCAACGAACAGTCCGGCCAGGACAACCGCGAAGCTCACCATTCCAGAGAAGATGTATCCCAGGAGCGGCGCGATCGGGGTGAGCGCTGTCCCAAGCGCAATGAACACCGGGGACAGGACCTTGATGCCGGAGATGATTCCGTCGATCAGCCCGCCCGACATTGTCTGGGCGATTGGGGCGAACTTCTCCAGAGCGGGCAGGACGTACTGGACGAAAGCGTCGCCGAGCTTCTTGGCGTTCTCGGCGAACTTGTCGAAGTACGAACCAATCAAGCCAAGGATTCGAGAGCCCTCGGCGGACTTCAGGAACTCGTTGAACTTGGTCGTCATGTCGGCGACCTTCGACAGGAACGATTCCTGCTCGCCGCCATTCAGGCCCGAGAAGATCGTCGTCAGCGCCGTGCCGACGTTCTTGACGATCGTCCAGAGATCCTTAAATGCCTGGATGCCCTCCAGGATCCAGGTCTTGATCTTCGCGGTGCCCTCGGCGGAGTACACGAAGTCCCGGAACTTGTCCGCTGCGGCGCCCGCCCCGCCCGTGAGGCCGAGCAGAACCTCAGACCCAATCTCGCCAATCTTCATCAGAGCGGCAAAGATGGGCTCGATCGCGCGGAGCAGGTTGTTCAGAACGCCCGCCGAGTTTCCGAGGAAACTGGCGATCGTGTTCTTGCCCTGGAGCGAGTTCATGAATCCGGTGACCTCGCGGGCCGTCCGGTTCATGTCGCCGGCAACTGTAGTCAGCTGCGTCTTCAGGATCGGCAGGTAGTTCTTGCCGAGGGCCTGGATCTCCTTGCCCAGGTTCTTGAACAGGCTCTCCTGGACTGCCTTCTGGAGTTCCTTGAGCCCCTTCTCCTTGATGTCGCGGAGGGCGATGGCGGCTTCCCGCGCGGCGGGAGTCAGCTTCTTGATGGCCTCGGCGAACTTCGCCGGGTCCTCCGTCGCCTTCATCGCGTCGCCGAAGCCCTGGACGCCGAGCTTGATCGCGCCGAAGGCGAGGACGGCCGGTCCGATCGCGGCCGGGGCGAGCCCGATGAGACCGGAGAGCTGCTGGATGGCCTGGGCGAGTCCGGCGACGAGGTGAATCGCACCAGCCGCAGCGGCACCCACGCCGCCGATCAGCCCGAGCCACTTGGCGACCTGCTTGACGAACTTGAGCTGCTGGAGCGTGAAGACGAGGGAGAGCGCCGCTCCGGAGACTGCGTGAATTGGGCCGCCGAGCTTGTTCAGCACGCCGCCGAACTGGTCGAGACCCTTGGTGATTGTGCCGATGACGGCGAACTGCCGGGTGGAGCGGGCAAGGATGCCGAAGCTCCCGCCCAGCAGCGTCAGCGCGGCGGAGAGTTGGATGCAGCGCTGGATGACGGACGGGAAGTTCTTGGCTTCCTCGGGGATAACGCCCATCGTGAGCGCGAGGGAGCGGAGGATGTTGGTTGGGCCCTTGAGGCCCGCTAGCGTCATACCCTGCCGGGAGAGCATGCCGGTCGTGAACGCGACGGCGCCCGACAGAACACCGAAGGTCTGCGCCAGTTCTTGGATCGTGTTGTCGATCGCGTTGGCGTTGTCTACGATGCGCTGCCGGGCGCTAGCCATACCGGCGCCCCAGTCACGCATGTGACCGAGGATGGTGCCTGTGGCGTCACCGAACTTCTTGGTTAGTTGTCCGAAGTCGATCGCGGCGAGCTGCTGCCGGATGCCGACGGACTCGCGCTGGACCTGGGCAGACATCCCGCCCAGGTTCACGTCCTTCGCGGCCGTCCCCATCGCCTGGGCGTCGCGGGTGAACCTCGCGCGGAGCGCCGAGAACTGGTCCATCAGCGCCCGCGCGCGGGACTTCACATTGTCGAGATCCTTGGCGGCCTGACCGGTGCCCTTGTCCTTGTAGTCGACGACAATCTTGCCGTGCGCCGTTCCGAGATCATAGTCGGCCATCCGACAGGGCTCCTATCCTGACGCGGGGTCTCGATATCTGGCGGCTCCCTCCGAGCGCAACCACCTATTCAGAACCATCTGGGCCGCCATTTGTGCGCCCTTCTCCGACTTCTTCCGGGATTGTGCCTTCTCAATCTCGGACTCGATCTGCGAGCCGACATTGTAGATTGCACGGTCGAAGTAGAACGACGTGACCGGGTGGCGGAACCCGGCTAGCTCACTCGGCCTCTGACTCAGATCCTTCGCCATCTTCCACAGCGTCCACAGGCGACTTGGACTGCTCGCGAAACCTGGCCATCTCCTCGCTGTCCATCCCCTCCATTGCCCAGGCGAGAATGTGCATCTGGTCCATCATCGGGATGGCGTCGGTGTAGACGACCCCATCCTCTCGATCGGCCGGATCACGAGTCACCCAGTCGCCCGAATCGTCCTGGACCAGGGACGACTGGATCGAGGGCTTGATGACGATCTCGGGGAGCATGAGCGCCATGATTCGACCCATGGCCTTCATCTCGTCCTTGTTCCCGAGCATGGCCTTGGTGGCCGCCTCTTTGGCGGCCTTCTCCTGCGCCTTGGTCATCTTCTTGGCCGGGCGGGAGGACTTCCCGGCGGGGAGCGCGGGCTTGCCCTTGGCGGGCTGGGTGACGTTGGCGTCGACAGCGGGGGCGATGGCGTCGAACTCGTCCATCAACCCCGCGCTGACGATCGCACTCATGTCGATCCGCTTCGCCAACACCAACGCACCACTCGGGCACGTCAGGTCGGAATACGGAGAGCCGCCCCACGCGGGGGCGCTGTACTCGGTCTGAGCTGGCATCCTTGTGCTCCTTCGCTCTGGTTGTTAGACCGGGGACGACTACGGGGTGTCGTTGTCCTCGGGGTCGGGCAGAACCGCCGCGCCGATCGCGACGGCCGTCTGGTTGTGGACGAGGTCGTACAGGATGTCGTCGCCCTCGCCGTCCTCCAGGAGGGGGAGCGCCTGGCCGGACCCGGAGGTCAGGAAGAACTCGCCATCGGCGAACTCGCCCTCCAGCTCCTCGGTGACGCGGCAGCGGTACAGGATGCCGTGGATATCACCGCCCGAGTCCGAGATGGCCTGGCCCTCGGTGTAGAACCACGGCCGAGCGTCCCGCCCGCACTTCCTGTAGATGCGCTTCACGTTGGGGGTGGTGCCGGACTCGATGATCTTGCCGCCGGACATCACCTTCCAGACGTCGAGCGACAGACCGCCGGACTCCACCTCCCACTCGACGATCGCACCGCGACCACGCGTGGTCACGACCCGGTCGTCACCGCGCAGCTCCTCGAACTCCTCTGTCTCAGAGAAGCTCAGGGTCCGCGCGTTGGGGAGGTCGACGCTGGTGCCGGCGAGCGTGCTACCGCCGGCATCCGTGTACGGCGTCAGCTTGACGTCCCGGAGCCCGTACGGCAGCGCCGTGGGGATCGGTGTGGTCATTCCTTCTCCTTCATCGGGTTCTTGTACTTCCGGGTCTCGATCAGCTTACCGGTGTGTAGATCGAACCGGTGAAGCACCACAACCCCCGGCTCTGCGCCGCAACGACTCGACCGGCACTTGACCTCCAGGACGTTCCCATCCACGACGCCAAACAGAATCGAGTTGTCGCAACGAAGTTCCATCACGCCGTGCTGACGATCTCGTCTCGCGGCTTCGGCGACGGCTTGGGATCGTCGTCCTCCATGAGAACCGCGAATCGGTCGTCCTCCGCACGGAAGTACCGAATGGCGTCGTCGGTGAACTTGTCACCAAGAACGGTCATCCCATTCAGCGCATCCCACTGGACTGTCGCCTGGCCGAATACCTTGGCCACCTTCCAGTCCGCCTCGGTGATGCGGCAGGTCGTCGCCACACCGAGATACTTCACGCACTTGACCTTCTCGGCCATGGGGACCTCCTCTCGTATGGTCTTATTCTATCCGATTGCTAGCTTGCGACGACCTTGTAGGCACAGTTCTTGGTAATGGTCTTGTAGCCCTCGTCGTTCAGGTTCGCCGACATCCCTTGGTACGTAACCTGGTCCAGGGTTCCGTCGGCCCCGTCAACTCCAGTCGCCGCCATCAGGAGTTCCGTCACCCGCTCCAAGACCTTTCGCAGAACCAGGAAATCCCGCGAGGTCTCGCGGTCCTGATGGGCCCACACGGTCAACTGCTCCGAGCGGCCGAACTGGTTGAAGACTGTGGTCTCCTCCTCCCACCGCAGGATCAAGAACGGGCCGCCCCCGCGCGGCGGAGTGTCGAGCGCCTGCGCGTCCCAGACGCGGTTGGCGTTGATCCCGTACACGTTGTACAGGGCCTCGTCGGTCGTCAGCAGAGTGAAGACTGCGGCCTGCGCACTCACATTCGCTCCCATAGTCCATCCAGGAGCAGAGTCAGCTCCCGGCTCGCCTGCCGCAGCGCGGGCAGGATGATCTGGTACTTGCCGGAATTGGCGACTTCGAGCCAGATTCCGTACGACACTGCGTGCGCCAGAATGAGCTCGAATCTACTCCGCCCGTGCGCCGTGACAGCGTGGAGGCCGGTGCGCGCCGCTGCGGTCTGATCAGTCCAAGGCGCATTGCTCTTCATCCATCCTGTAGACCGGGCGGCCTGGAACGAGAACGCAGCGCGAATGGCGAGAATGGTCTTGTCGTCCAGCTCCGCCAACTCGCGCTGAATGTTGCGGTCGTCCCAGTCCATCCGGATGTCCATGCTACCCGCCCGTCAGAGCGTCGCCGTGCGCCTCGACGACCGCACGGAGTTCGTAGCCGTTCCGGGGGATGATCGCGGTGACCTCCCAGCGCTGGCCGCGCTCGTCGTTCCAGAAGTCGCCGGTCTGCACGTCGGCGTCCCACTCGCCAAGCAACACGTACTCCACGCGCCGCTCGGTCCCGTCTTCGGTCCGCTGCTCGATCGAGCCCCCGGCGGGGCTCTGCATGATGAGCTTGAAGGTCTGCAACGGGGTCTGAGCTGCTCCCTGCCGCTTGATTCCGCCTCCGGGCGTCCGAACCGACCCCGAGCGGGTCAGCGACAGGGAGATGGGGTCTGCCTCGATGAACGCCTTGGTGTTGAGACGGTTGATCCACAGCTCCGCCGACCGGTCATCCGGCGTCGCGACGGGCGGCGCCGGGGTCTCGGGCGAACTCGGGATGTACACCATGTCAGATCCTCACGATGGCGCCGTTGCGAGCCCGCCCCTCGGTCGCCACCTCTTCCTCGGTCTCCTCGGCGTCCGCGAGCGCACCCCACTTCTCCGCGAGCGCGCTCATCCGGGCGTAGATCGCATCGTTCCCGCGCGACGACCCGGACTCCGAGATGTTGACGAGCGTGATCACGTTCTGCGCGCGCTTGGCCCAGTAGACCGCGATGATGCGGGTGGGCGTCTGACCCACGACGTCCAGGCGCCGCACGATCTCGACCTCCCCGAATCCGTACGCGGTCGCGTCGTCCTCGATGTTGTCCTTGACCTTGGCGATGTCAATGGGATCTGCCATGATTCCTCCTATGCCGCGAGTACGTGATGATAGCGGCCCGGCTCCATCGGGGAAGGCGGGATGTCGGCGAATGCGTACACGTCCATCATTGCCTGCAGTCCGGTCTCGACTGCTCCAAGCGTATTGGAGTAGGTCAGGTTACCGGACGACGGGGACGGCGAGCCAGAAGCCAGCGCGGTATCCCAGCAAGCCATTGATATGTTGTAGCCGTTGCCCGAGATGAAGGATGCCGGGCTCGCGGTCAGTGCGGCGAATGTGCTTCCGGGCTGCGACACGACCGGAGCAGAGATTGCCGTGTTGTCGCGAGTCGACGTGATGAGGAGCAGTCGGTCCTTGGTGTAGAAGGCCGGATTGGTCCAGGTGACCGACGGGTTGTTGACGGCGGTGGCCCAGTTGTCCCGATACCACCAGTCCGCGCTCCACGTCACGTTCGCCCGCCCGGCTTCGGCGCGGTAGGCGACAATCGTCGCCAGGATGACGCGCTGAGCACTGTTAGTGCCGCTGGCGAACGACGCGATTGTCGGCGCGCTCATGCCTGCGGTCGCGAGCTTCTTGAACACGGTCAGGCGCGTCCGGCCCGTGCCCTCGGCGAAGCTCTCGGATGCGGCCGTGTTCCAGAACGTGAAGTGTCGCTCCCACCCTGCGGGCGTGTCCGGGATAACGACCTGGCCCGTGTCCTCCCGCCCGGCGGTCGCGACGGACGGGCTCTTGTTGGCGACGATGCAGTACAGCATGTCGTCGGCGGCCCACCCGGTCGGCATGTTCGGGACGACCGATGCGCCCGCGCCCGAGCTGACGGTTGCGCCCGCGCCGACGCGGGTGATGTTGATCTGCTCCTGCTGGACGGGCTCGGTTGTGCTGGCGGACTTGAGCACGAGCGAGACGCCCCGCCCCGGCGAGCCGTTCGCGTTCCCGGCCGTCGAGGTCGCGGCGACCCCGTTGGAGTTCCCGGCGCCCATCGCGAGCGTCGCGGTCCCCATCGACATCCACTCACCCGAGGAGTCACACTGTTCCGTGTGCCCGGCGGGCGGCGTCCAGACAGGCGTGCCGGTCTTGGCCGCGTCATACCAGTACTTGTGATAGAAGCGGACCACGAGCGAGTCCGCTTCCGGCACCGTCACGTCCGGGCATTCGACCGTCAGGTCTCGGGTCGCCTGGTTTGTACGAGTCGGAGCGACCGACGGAACGATGTCCGCGCCGGGCACCTTAATCATGTTGACCTGGAAGGAACCGGCGGCCCCGCCATTCTGCTGGAATGTGTAGACGGTCGGATCGCCCGTCTGCCACTTCTTCATCAGGACGGCAGAGAGTCCCGTGTCTCCATCGCCCGTAGCCTCCCGAGGGAAAGTGGCTACGGCCGCAAACCCGCCATTGCCCGTGATTGCGGTGGCCGTGACGTTGTCCTGCGTCAGTCCCGCGTATGCGACGAGGATGTCGCCGTCTGCCGTTCCGGTCGGAACGGTAACGTCGCGTTCCGTAACGTTCTGGCCCGACGCCATATCCGCCGTCGAGCCAGCAACCGCACCGAGCGGCATCAGGTCGCGCTAACCGTGCAAGACGCCAGGATCCAGGCGCCAATTCCGGACTCGTACTCCATCGTCGCCAGCATGACCTGTCCGGCGGGGATCGCGACGGTGCGGGAGGTGATGCCCGTCGAGGTCCGGACGGCGGCCGGGAAGACGAAGTTGCGAGTGGCGGTGACGGCCCGAGCGACGACACGGAGGATCTGGCCGTCGACCGGGTTGGAGATCGTGTTCAGGCCCGAGTCGTGGTTCAGGATGAACTTCAACCGGAGCGGAGCCCCGGCCGCGCCGTTCGCATCTACGTTGTAAGTTCCCGCGCTGGCGGTTGTGTTCTCGGACAGAGCCGTCATCACGCGCGGGAGCCGCAGCGCATTCAGCGTCCCGACCGAGACGTCCGCCGCGTCGTGTGCGTGGGACGCTAGCTCAGCGAGCGGCTGCTTGCCGGACACGAGCGAGCCAACGCCGTTCGATGCGCCCCGCGCGGTGGCGAGCATCTTCGCGTCGAGTTCCGCCTGGAGCCCGGTTACGTTGGAGACGGCGTGCGTGTGCCCGGTTGCGGACTTCGCGTCCAGAGCCGCCTGCAGGCCGGTCACGTCCGAGACGACGTGGCCGTGGGACGTGTTAGCCTTGCCCGCGAGCCCGGAGGTGACGTCTGCCGCCTCCGCCAGGCCCGTCACCGGGCCAGTCCGCCCGTTCACGGACGAGACCGGAGACGCCGGGTACGTCATCGCCCGCCAGTTGGCGAGGGTGGACGACGGCTCCGCGATGAGCTGGTAGTCGACGCCCAGGTCCGTCCGCGACGCCCAGTCCCCTCGTTGCCCCGAGAGCGCGAGCATAGCCGCCTGACTCCCGACGGCGCCTAGGAACTCCGTTAGAGCGATAGCGGGCAGCTGAGCCTGCGGGAGCTTGCCTCCTGAGTCGAGGGAGGCCGGGCCGTTCGCCTGTCCGAGGGTGGACGCGGCGATGTAGCCTGTGAGGGCGTCGGTCCCGCCCGGCACGTGCGACGCGGCGTGCGCGAGTGGCGTTCGTGCATCCGTCAACCGCGCGTCGTCCCGGCGGACCGGGTGGGTGACGAGGTTGCCGACGGGCACGGCCGGGGCGGTCCCGAACGTCTTGGCGCCGTTGATGGTCTCGGCGCCGGTGTTGTGGACGACGGCGCTGTCGGCCGCCTTCGCGTCGAGCGCCGCCTGGAGACTGGTGACGTCTGCGATCGCGTGCGTGTGCACCGTGTTGGCCTTGCCGGTGATCGCGGTTGCGACCTCGGCAGCGGTCATGTACTGCGGGTGCGGATCGGCTGCGGCCTCGTGCGGGCCGATCGGTGCGTCTGAACCGGCTGGCCCCTGTGGGCCGCGCAAGTTCCCTACAGGAGTCCACCCCATGGCTCAGTCCAGCCGGTAGACCTGGCCGTCGGCCAAGTCGATGTAGTGGTCGCCGAGAACCTGCCCGGAGACCGTGCCGGGTGCGCCGGTACCAGAGGTGACGCGGTTGCCTCGCGGTCCCTGGGTACCGGTCGTGCCCTGGATGCCCTGGATACCTTGGATGCCCTGGTCGCCCTGGTCCCCCTTGTCACCCTTGACGCCCTGGATACCCTGGTTGCCCTGCGGACCCTGGGGGCCGTCGTCGCCAGTGACACCCTGGATACCCTGGATACCCTGGGGACCCTGCGGCCCCCGGAACTCGACACCCGAGCCGTTCGGCGGGAACGCCGTCCCGGACCAGATGTAGAGCTTGCCGTCCGCGTTGACGAGGTACCCGTCACCCGCATCGCCCGCGCCGAGCCCGCTCGGCAGGTTCGCGTACGTCGCGACGGAGCCCGCGATCTCGATACCGGCGCCGTCCTCGCCAGCAGGACCATCCGCACCCGCCGGGCCGGTCGGACCGGTCGCACCCTGGACTCCCTGGATGCCCTGAGGCCCCTGCTCGCCCTGTTCGCCGGGGATACCCTGGATACCCTGGATACCCTGATCACCGGTGTCGCCCTTGTCACCCTTCGGACCCTTGACGGATCCAACTACAACCCAAGGCATTGCTACTCCTTAGCGCAGCTGGTACAGGATACCAGTCTCGTTGTCGTGGTACATGTCGCCGGGTCCAGAGCCGAGCACAACGCCCGGAACTCCCTCGCCGTTGAACCAGTCCACAATCGGATGGTCGGATGTGCCGCCGCCACCAACGCCGATCGCCGGGTCTTCCGGATGAATGGGCACGAGCACCGAGATCACTCGACCATTGATGAAGAGTCCGTACCCGCCCGGCTCCGCGAAAAATGCCAGGTTGCCGTACTCATCGGTCGCCGTCGGATTGGACGCGAACTCGGTCTTGGTCTTGTCGGTGAAGAGGGACGCAACCGATCCATCGCTGTTCAGAACGGTCGCGCTCACGTTGCGCGCCGGACGACCGTCCGGCAGCTCGAATCCTTCGGGGCCGTACAGCCCCGCCAGTGTGGTTGCCATGTGCCCTCCCTACACAAAGGCGGGGCTGACCGTTGCCAGCCAGCCCCGCCCGTTGATGATCGGTCAGTCCGTCTCGGGACCGGCCTCGATGAGCCGCTTCTGGAGTTCGGCCTTGTTGCCGGTCGTGGCCAGGTCGCGCTCGCTGAGAGCGTCGCGCAGCTCCTCCACGTTCAGCTCCTTGACCTCGTCCTCCCAGGTGAACTCCTCGGAGCCCTCCTGCTCGTCCGTCGCCCCCTGGGGAGCGGAGGGCGAGCTGGACGAGAAGCGACGATCGTTCTGGAGCACGAGGTGTCGACGACCCCGCGCCAGCAGGTACGCCCGATCCTCGGTGTTCAGCTTCTTGGTCAGATCGACCTGGTGGCTCATGCGACCAGCACCCCGTTGTTCGCGTACGCGGCGGGCGGGTCGTACGTCGAGGACGTACCGTTGCCGCCGATCATCATGATCGCGGCGCCACCGCGCTGACGGATGCCCGTGCCGAACGCGCGGGCGTAGTAGCTGTCGATCAGCGGGTACCGCTGCTGGTTGCCCGGCAGCAGTCGCAGACCCCGGTAGAGCGGGTTGGCGTGCTCACGGAGACCGACCGGGTTCTGGAGATCGCCCTCCCCGCCCGAGCCGAGCAGGACGACGTACCCCGACGGGATGAACGCCTCCTCCACGATCAGGATGCCCGCGTACGAGCCGATGACGGGGAGCCCGTTCCACGACGACGGCGGCTTGGAGCCGATGAGACCGTCGGCGTTCGGGACGATCATGGTCGGCTGTCCGTCGGCCGGGATGAAGTCGAACGTCGCCTCGGCGCCGTTGTTGTTCTCCACACCCGCCTTGAACTTCCGGATCTCCTTGATCTCGTCCCGGTTGCACAGGAGGACGAACGTGGTGCCCTGCTCGATCCCGTACCCGTGGTGGGCGACGTTCTCGTACAGGTCCTCCAGGTCGTCGGAGTCGATCACGCTCTGCCCACTGGTCATGTAGTGCGAGTGGGTGTTGTCGAACGTGATGTCCTTCCACTTCGGCGGGACCGCGCCGTCCTTGCCGTTGTACAACGAGAACACCGTGTAGTTGTTCTTGTTGATGTCGGCGTCGCGGTTGTCGTCCTGGAAGAGCGCCTCCATGACCTTCTTGAAGATCAGGCGGTTGTCGGCGCCGAGCGCCTGCTGGTGCAGGTTCTCGATCTGGCGGGCGTCCGCGTCCCGGAGGAACTTCCAGGTGTAGCGGGTCGCCAGGTCGTAGTCGTGGAAGTCGTACGCCAGCTGGAAGTACGAGATCGCGGCGCGCTGCCCCTGCGGCTCCCCGAACTCGGAAGCCATCTCGAACGTGCCCTCGCCACCCTGCGGGACGTTCTCGATCAGCTGCGTCACCGGGAACGTCATGAGAGCGACCAGCGCGGCCCGCTTCTCGTTGTAGACGTCGAGGACGAGCTGGAACTCCTCCCACATCGCGTTGAGGTCGATGCCGTCGTTGGTGGCGGTGACGATGTCACCCTGGGTCATGTAGCCGCCGCCCTCGGCGCCACCGATGCCGGGCAGGTACCCGATCGACGCCAGGGACAGCATCTCCTTGCCCGTCATCGGGGACGAGCCGATCGGCCCCTCCCAGATCTTCGGGGTCAGGATCGGGTGGTTGGCCAGGGACAGCTCCATCTGGTACCGCGCGTAGTCCTTGGACAGGCGGTTCATCTTCACGCTCATCAGGCACCCACCGCCGCGCCCTCGTCGACAGAAACGACGAGACGCCCCTTCTCGACCGTGTGGCCGACGTAGATCCCACCCGTGGCGGCGGCCTGGACCGCGCCCGTGGTGGCGTTGACGTACACCTTGATGCCCGGCGCGGCGAGCGCGAGGGGCGCAGCGGGGATACCCGCCACGTCGAACTCGACGATCTCGCCCCGCTTCATCGGGTCGACCGGCTCGCGGCCCGCCTTGACGATGCGGGTGAGGATCAGAACACCGATGATCCCGGTGGCGCCCGCGCCCTTGACGATGCGACCGGCGTTGTTCAGGCCCACGCCGACGACCTTGTTAAGGTCGGCGGCGAGCCAGTCCGCCGCCAGGAACGCGCGCGTCCCCGACATCTTCGAGTCGTACTTGTCATACTTGGCCACGAGTCGGTCTTCCCTTCTTCTCGGTGGCTAGCTAGCGCCGAAGCTTGTACTTCTTCGCCATCTCTTCCCGACGCTTGTTCTTCTCGTCGGGCTGCCCGCTCTGCGGGCTGTGACCGCTGGCACCATTCTGGGCGCCGGTCCCGTTCTTGCTGTCCTTGTCCTTGTCGTCCTGCTGAGTCTTGCCCTTCAGCAGGAACGGCTTGTCCTTGGACAGCTTGGTCAGGGCATCCTTGACGCCCTTGACCTTGCCCGTCTCCTGGTCGACGTCGAGGTCGTCCATGTCCACGAGCTGAAGCACCACCTCGGGGTCGTGCCAGGTGAAGCCGGGGTACTGCAGGATGGCGTTGGCGATCTTCCCGCGAAGGTTCTCCTTCTCCAGGTGCTCCAGCTTCTGCTGGGCCACCTGCAGGTCACGCTGTGCCTTCTCCAGCTCCGACCTCTCGGCGTCGTCCATCTCCTGGAGACGCTTCTCGGCCTTGCCCTTGGCCTCGTCCGCCGCGTTCAGGCGTCGAAGGATGGTGTTGTAGTCCTCCTCGGAGTACATCTTCGGCTGGATCGCAGCGCCGTCGCCCGAGGGATCTCCCTCGGGGTTGGCGTCCTTGTCCTTGTCCGAGTCAGTGCCCGAGTTGCTGCCGTCTCCGCCATCGTTGTCGCCGTTCTCGGCGCCACAGATCAGGTAGATCGGGAAGCCGGTGGACGTGACACCAAGGACGCGGGTCATCCGCGACTTGGCGAGCATCTTGCTCATTAAGAGTCCTCCAGATTGGTGCCAGACTTGACGGTTCATAATGATACCGGATCGCAGACCAATCACGATCACCGGTCGAAGTTGTAAGTCTCCTTCAAGTACCCGTCCCAGTCGCCACTGACGAGACGGTCGAGGAATGCGCCGGGCTCCATTGTCTTGGGGAACGTGTAGCACAGGCACTGGGGGTGCGGTTTCGCCGGAACCTCGCCGAGCGGGAAGACGCCCTTGCCGAGCTTGGAGTGGTCGCGGCGGGCGTACGTGTCGCAGATATCGACCGTCGGATGCGAGCCCGAGAGGTTCCACTGCATCCCCTCGTTCCACGGCTTGTCCTCGTTGTGGACGATGGTGACGGCGTGGTACGCGTTGTTGATCTCGGTCCGGGCCAGACGCTTCGCCGCGTAGCTCGCGCCGCCCTTGACGTTCGGGTCCACGAACGCCACAACCTCGTCGCGGAGCCGGGCGACGGTTGCGCCCCGCCCGAGCGCGGCGTCAATCCGGCTCTCGACCCAGCCGTCGGTGAGCGCCTGGGTCTTGTAGACCTGCTCCGAGAGCGGGATGCGGGACTTGTAGATCCGCGCAATCATCGCCTCCACGTTGAAGCGCCCGGCCTCGGTGATCGACTCCTTCATCGCGGCGCGCTTCTGGGCGGTGATGTTGAGCTTGAGCAGCGGCGCGTCCCAGTCGAAGCTCGTGCGCAGAGCCTCGGTCGCCGCGTCCGCCTGGCCCGCGCGGAGGAGGTCCCCCATCAGGTTCCAGAAACTCGACAGCGTTCCGGAGATCGCGGTCATGCTCGCCATGAGCTGCTGCGAGCGGACGACGGCGCCGATCGACTCCAGGTCGCCGAGCGCGTCGAACTCGTTACGCGCTGACGCCATCGCTTCCCGCAGGCGTAAGTCCACCTGTGCGTCGTAGCGCCACTGTAGGCGCAAGTACCGGGTAAGCCATATCCGGGAGTCCGATTGTCCCGTCGCGCCGGATCGGTTGGGCGTTGTCACTGGTAATCCTCCACTCGTACACGTCCTTGAAAGTCACAATCCAGTAGCGCCAGGCCGGATAGTGCCAGCCCTCCAGATCGCCCTTGCTCGGCCGCTCCCGCCCGCGTGGGTGCGAGTGGTAGATCCCGATGACGTCCTCCAGCTTGTCCATCATGATGTCGACGGTCTGCTTGGGGTCCATTGTGAAGTTCTGGTCCGGCTTGGAGTGCGTGTTCCGGATCGGCCAGACCGTGAAGTCCTTCATCACAAATCCGCACATCTCCGTCATGCCCCGCGTCTTCGCCATGCTCACAAGCGCATGGGCAACCTCTTCCGGCATTACCCTGAAAGTCGGGTCTGTCTTGTGCCAGGTTGACGGCATTGTTCCTCCGATATGGAGGACCGGCCCTGTGCGTAGCAGGGCCGGTCCAGTTCAGGGGGTCAGCGGTTCTTCTTCTTGCGTCGGTCCTTCTTGCCCCGGCCGCCCTTCGCCTTTCCTCGCGCCATTCCATCCCTCCTCTCCAACAATCCAGTCACGCCACGCTCCGAGCATTCGGGCCAGGAGGTCGTCTCCCGCCCGGGCGCCCTCACGCGACAGCCGCGTCAGCAGCTCATCGCTTGACTCGGGTGCCACTGGTCACCTGGCGATTGGACTTCCGGGTGGTCTTGCGGGGCTTGCGGGGCCGAGGCGCCGCAACCTGGATGGCGTCTCCTGCGGTGAGCGTGGAAGGCACCCCCTTCGCTGACGATCGGGTCCGAGCGCGGCGCCGGGGCGAGCGCCCGTTCGCGGCCGGACGAGTCTGGATCTCGGCGTCTCGCCGAGTCGCCGGGGTCGTGGAGACTCGGAAGTTCGGCTTGAAGTTGACGCCGCCCGCTTGGATGCGGAACTGGTTGACCTGGATGTCCTCGCCCTTGAAAATCTTGGCGATGTTGGACTGGCCACCCTTGTCGCCGAACCGACCGGCGATGTTGTCGATGCCTCGGTTGATGACGGAGCGGCCGATGTCCGAGCCGTTCACGCGCTCGACTCGAACCAGAGCGCCAACGTACAACTGCGCCCGGCCCGGCAGGACCGGGACGCGAACGCCAGCGTTGTAGGAGATCGACCGAGTGGACAGCCGGACGCTCTGCGACAGCTTCGGTCGGAACCGACCGTTGGGGTAACGGGGGTGCTCAGCAGCGTTCCAGCGCGCCACGGGTCCTCCTTGTTTGGGGTCCCTTGATTCTACCGGGCAGCCGTCGCGCGCCGGGCGGAGAGGAAGTGATGGACGCCCTTGGCGACCGCGTCCACGATGTCGTCGTTCTCCACATTCGGGTATGCGATCTGCTGCTCCTCCAGAGCGGTAAGTCCGGGCGCGTGGAAGACCCACTCGCGCGTGTAGTAATCGTGGAGGTCGGCGATGCGCTGGATCTTCGGCGCGTGCTCGTGCGGAGTGAGAACCTGGACCGATCGAGGGAGCGGGAGGATGCGGACCTTGACGAAGTCGCCGCCCTGGTTCACCTCGATGATGACTGTGGTGATGTCGGGGTGCGTCCGGATGAACCAGTGGACCAATTCGCGCAGCTTGTCGGGGCGGAGCTTCACGCCCCGCGCCCATTCGACCATAACGCGACGCTGCGCCGGATCGCTCGCGAGTAGCGCAATGCCGGTGTAGTCGGAGGTCTCCTTGGATGTGGTCGCCGGGTCAATCACGAGCACCTTGTGCGAGGACTGGAAGTGCGCATCGTAGCGGAAGTCATCCCGGTCCCAGAAGCCCGAGCTTGTGGAGAGCGGCTGGTTCTGCATGTTGAGGGCGAAGGTCCGGGTCCGGCGCATCGCGCCCAACTCGTCCGCGTCCCACCGTACCGGCCAGAGACTGCGCTCTACGCCCTTCTCGTCGCGGTACAGCGCCGGGTAGTACCGGCACTTGAAGTTCTCCTCCTCGATCCACTCCGCGACCTTCCCGCCCGTGGCGGATCGCACGACGTCGTGGATGATGGAGTCGTACATGACGGTTGTCCCGACCATCTCGACCGCCGCGTTCAGGTTCATGGGCAGGATCGCGTCGAGGATCGTCCGGAGGCGCTTCTCCTTGGCGCCGAGCCCGTAGCGGGCACCGGGCGGCTCGACATCATCCAGGCACAGGAGATCCGGGCGCATCGTGCCGGACTTGAGCCCGAGCGTCCGCGCGTCGATCCCCTTGGCGATGATCGTGTGCCCGCCCTTGCTGTGGAACTCCGTGGAGTTGTCGGTGTCCGAGCGGTTGCCGCGTCGGAGCGCCGGGGCGCACAGGTCGGGGTAATCTGTGATGAGCCGGGGGTTGGTCTCCAGCTCCTTCTTGAGGGAGCGGAAGTGCTCGAATGCCTGCCCACCCGCGTCGCTGAACAGTGCGGGGAAGTGGCGGTGTCCGTGGGCGAGCGCCCACATCGGGAGGATGCCGAAGTCCCAGGTGGATTTGCCCGAGTGGCGAGGAGCGGACCACGCGCGGCGGTGCTCGCGGTTCCCGAGCGGGTTCCGCCAGCGGAGAGCGTTCTGTGCCATGTCTATGTGGAGCTGGTTCAGGCTGAACCGGTTCTTGGTCTCGCTGGATCGGAGCCAGTCCGGCATGTACACGAACGCGAACAGGAGCGGGTTGTCCCGAGTCACCGCCCGCCGGTATTCCGGCTCATCCATGTAGTCCGGGTCGAGTCCCCGGACGAGGGAGTGGATGGCGAAACCCGGCGGGTGGTAGATGTAGTTGTCATCCATCGGTCTGCTCGCGCTCCTGCTGTTCTGCCTGCATCTGGAAGGCCTGGATCATCTCCCGAATCTCCAGGTCATGCTCGGTAAGGGCGGCGACGTGGCCCTGGAACTTGGTTGGTGCGTCGAGGCCCAATAGCTCGCGCCGACTCTTCAACAACCGATCCAGAACCACCAGTGCCTTGAGCTTGTCCACCGGGTCGATGATCTGGCGCAGCGCCTCGATCCCCTGATGGTACAACTCGTCCAGTTGCTGGACTGCGAGAATTCGTTCCTCTTCCGCGCCAGGCGGGGCATTCATCCGCAGCCCCTCCTTGAACAGCTTGTGCGCTGTCGAGGTGGAGCAATTCAGCTTCTCGGCGATGAGGGGGAACGTCGCCCCATCACGCCGCATCTCCCAGACGAGTCGAATCTGCTCGGCGCGCTCGACCGGATCGGGGTTGGGGTGGTTGATGGATTGCCCCAACCTCCGCTCGATCGCCATTCCGCGCTGCCTATCCTCCGATTATGTAGCTTCCGGCTACAGGTGTTCGTGCGTGAATCCTAGCAGGAGTATGAACAGAATGCACTCCTGGCTGCTAGCTATTGTCGTCAACACCCCGCTTAGTGTAGTGGCCGGTCTTGATCCACTCTCGCATCTCGGCCTTCGTCATCGAGTCGAGATCCACCGGCGAAGGCCCGCCCGGCGGAAGCGCGACGATCTGGTTGGACTCGTTGAACTTTGCCTCCAGATCCTTCAGCCGTCGGATCTCGCCGCGTCGCTTGAACTCCAGCGCCTGATACGTGCCGAGTTCCCGCCCGGCGGACACGGCCGCGTGCGCGTGGCGCTCGGTTTCGCTCCGCAGATTGTCGGCCTGCTTCCGCAGTCTTCCGATGGTCTTCTCGCCGATGTTGTGCAGGAGCTGCCACTGGTTGCTACGCGACTCCAGATGAGCGATACGCTCCGCGTGTTCGGCACGCCGATCCTGCCACTGGAAGTGCGCCTGCCACTGGAGCCCATAGATCGCCATCGCGTAGACGAACATCGCCGTGTTGAAGAGCGCCATGCTATCCACGCGGCCCCTCCATCAGTCGCAGGATCGTGTAGCAGATCATCGCGGTCACAATCAGCCAGAAGACGTAGCCGATCGCATTGTCGAGGACTGCCTGCCAGCCGAACATCGTCATCAGTGCCGCTTCCTCTCCAAGTACAGGAACAACCCAATCACGCAGATCAGGAACACGCCGCCGGACACGAACGTCGCGGTCCACTCCCCCGCCGTCACAGGGAGACCGCCGAAGTTCCAGCCGACCTTAGTCATCTCCCATCGCCCCCGCCCGTGGGCCGTTCTCCAGCATCTCGGGCGGGGGCGCCTGGAATCCGGCGGCCTGCCTCGCGCGCAGGTGCTCCAGTCGCCGATCCTCGGCGGCCTTCTCGCGGATGGCGTTCTTGGTCAGGACGAACCACCCCAGCGACATCAGCAGGAACAGGATCGCGGCGGCGAGGATGTGGAACATGAACCCGACGATCGCCACAAGGGCGACCCCGGCCCCGAGCAGGACATAGGCCGGTCCCTTGAGGCCGGGGTCGAGCCCCTGCAGCGGATCGAACTTCATGCTACTCCTGCTCTCCTAGGTTGTGTCCGCTCGGCTTCGGGCGGGTGTTGTACGGGCACTCGGGGTGCAGACAGGCTTCCTTCTTGGGTCCGCCCACGAGCCCCTTCACACACTTCCCCGGGCACACCGGGTCACTCGTCGTGTTCGTCGTCTGGGACACTGTTGAACTGCCTCCACTTCAGCCATGTGTCGATCAGGGCGATGGCGATGGCCAGGGCAGTGAACACGACCACGTACCGGAACACTCCGAGCCGATCCGGCAGGAGGTTCCCGAAGTAGACCGTTCCCACGTACAGCCCCAGCAGCACCATCAGGCAGGCCCACGTCACGAGCGCGGACCGGACCAGGTAGCGGCGCCAGTCCAGAAGCTCCTTCACAGACCCAGCCCGCGCTCGTAGCGGCTCGCCCGCTTGTCCATCACTTCGCGGTCGACTCGATCACCCGGCCCTGCGATCCGGTCCCGGCTTCCCGCTCCGCCTTCACCGGCGCGGGCTCGGCCGCTGGTGTCACCGGGCCTGTACGTACTGCATCGGGCACAGCAGACACCCGCTCCCGTTGCACAACCTTCCGTGCACGATCCGGCACAGTTCTCACACCTCTCATTGGCCATCTCTGTCCTCCCGGTTAATAGCGCGCCGCGCGCCGTCCAGATCATTTCTTCTGGTATTCCTTGCAGGTCTGTTTGGGGTGCGTAGACCAACAGATCACCGCACAGTCCCAGCACTCCTGGCAGTAGACGTCGGAGTCTCCCGGCGCCCAGTCCTCCTTCTGTCCGCATTCACATTCGCATGCGCACTCCTTCTTCTCCTTCCTGCTAGCCATCACGACTCCCGGTGTGGCTTGTTGGTCGCGCCGCAAATGAGCGGGTCGACTGCGGTCGACGCCACCCATTGCTGCAGGGACATCGAGAAGAAAAGCGGCCGATCACAGTCTACGCAGCGGGGCCTCTCCTCAGCCACGAAAGTCCGCCTCCAACGAACGCGCCGAGACCAAGAGCGGCTTCGTCGGGACCGCCTTCCCCATTCGCTTCGCGCACGGGGCGCAGAAGATCCCTCGGAGCCCATCGACCGTCTGGGCCTTGCCGGGCTCGCCGCAGATCTCGCACTGCCCGCTAGCCACGGCAGTCAACCCTGCACCAGATCTTGCCGTCCACGAACACGAAGACATAGGTCTCCTTGCCGCACTTCCAGCACTTCGCCAGCATGCTCATCCGTTCGACCTCTTCTCCTTCAGCTCCTCCAGACTGGGCCACTTGTGGCCCTTGTCGATCATGACGGCGTGGAACAGGCCGATGTTCAGCGGCGGCTCGCCCTCCCCCGCCCACTGCCAGTTGTCCTGGTAGTCGGACCAGGCCCACCGGATCTCGACGTCCTCGGGGTTCGGATCTCCCGCCGACGCGAGGAGGTTCTGCACCGTGACCTTGACCGCGTCGTCGCCGTACATGATCATTGCCTCGCGGCCGATCGCGGCAGTCCGGTACGTCTCCATCACGCGAGGTCCGCGAGCTGGTCGCCGATGCGGGCGTTGGCGTTCTCTTCCAGCTCCTTGGCGAAGGCCCGAGCCTGCATGATGACCGGCTTCATCATCAGCTCGGTGCCGTTCTCCTTGGCCTCGTGCTCGACGACATCGGCGCCCTTCCGGATGAGCGGGACCACCGCCAGGATCACCATCGGGTTCCGCAGGGTCTTCGGCAGTGCGGTCTGCTTCTGTCGGCTCACGTCTTACTCCTCCGTAGTGGCTTCCGGGCCACGTGTGCGCGCCCCCGGCGTTCGGGGCCACGATCGGTCTGGGTTCTGGTGCTTGAGTGCTTCCTGGACCTCGTCCACCGGCCATCCGATCACCATGCCCGGCGAATACCTCGTCATGGTCTTACGGGTGGAACCGGGGTGGGAGTGGCCCAACATCTCGTGGACCAGTTCCTTCGGGTAGACGATGAATGCACCCTCGGGAACAAACATCATCACTCCGGGGTCCTTCTGCTTCTTCTTGGTCACACGATCGGTTCCCTTCCTCCCCGCTTGACCCTCTCAATGATAGACGCCCCCGGCGTTTTACGCTAGGGGCGTCTATCAGGCCTTACTCAGGAACCGGCTACTTCCGGACCTTCGAGCCCTGGGTGTTCGACTTCGCTCCGGGCCATACTCCGGTGTACCGCTTGTGGAACTTCGCGCAAACACCCTTCGCCTGTCCGTCGCTCATTCCGTGCTTCCGGGCCTGTCGAACGCAGCGGGTGAAGTCCCCGCCCGTGCCCCAGCGGATACGCTTCCCGACCTTCCCGCCGGGGGCGTACGCCTTCTGGAGCTGAGCCGGCATTCGGCTCGCCGTACTACCCTTCGCCATTACTCCTCCTCGTCGATCACGACGTTGCCGAACTGGAACAGCTCCAGCCCCTTGTGCAGGAGACCGATAGCGGCGGTCGACCTGCAGTGTCCGTGCCGGAAGGCCAGACCGAACCCCTCGCCGTCGGTCTCGCCCTCGTCGTCGAGGGTGATCCCCTCGATCACCACAACGTAGTCCACGAGCGTTTCACGGGGCAGGAGCTTGTACGCATCCACAACCCGATCCATCGCCTCGTCGAGGGCCTTGTCGGCTGCCTTCTGTGCCAGCGTCTTAGCCAAAGTTCTTCTTGCTCCTCGCGAGGGCGTTCTTGGCGGCCTTGGTGGTGGCGCGCTTGCCGACGGCCTTGTTCCGAACGCCGGGACGGCGCCGCTTCTTGGCTCCGACCTTCCCGCCCGAGAGGTTCTTCTTGGCCTTCTGCTTCTCCTCGTCCTTGCGCGCCTTGTTCTGCTGGATGGTCTCGACCTTCTCGCCATCCGACTTGTGCGCGAACTTCCCATTCTTGGATCGCGTGTACCTACGCGCCATCGGGCTTCTCCTGGCTCGGCTGGTTGTTGACGGAGCCCCAGTCGGGAGGCCGGAAATCGGCCCTTAAATGCTCCGTAGCGGTTTCAGGCCTCCGGGAGGACCCGGAAGACGTTTCAGGAAGGCTCTGACCACATGAGGGGCACGTGCCGCGCCTTCTCGATCGCTTCTCGTGCCGCTTCGCGTCGCGTTCGGCTCGACTACTCACTCGGGACCACCTCCTGGGTGTCGTTGGCGCCGAGTTCCGCGTTCACCCGCTCGGCGAACGGGTCCGCCGTCAGCGACTTCTGCTCGGCGAGGACTTCGGCGCTGTCGGCGCTGATCTCCAGGCCCAACCGATCGATCAACATCTGCCGGCCTTCGGCGATCGTGATGAGCTTGGCGGTGACGAGGGCGGTGACTTCCTCGATCACCCCCGCCCGGTTGATCGGGAGCGGGTCGCCAAAGATCGTGGCCACGGAGACCTCGGTAGTGATCCCCTCGTACGCGGCGAACCACATGCGCGCGATGTCGAAGAACATCTGGTCGTAGATCCCGATCATCGCCATCTCGCGCTCGGCGTTCCCGGCGAGGATCGGGGAGAGCTGGAACTGGAGGGAGATGCCGGACTCCGCAACCGCGACGTCCACCTTCCCCATCGCGATGTCGGGGACGCCGACGCCGGTCGCGCCGCTGTCTTCGAGCAACTTGATGTGGTCCTGCGAGGGGGCCACGCTGCCAACCCCTTGCAGCCTGCCCACCACGCGGCCCTGTGGGACCTCGGTCATCCGGAGCGGACCCAACTCCCACGCGGTCGGCTCGCCTGCCTCGTTGATCGGCGGAGCCGCGTCGGTCCAGTAGCCGCCGAGCCCCGACATCACCAGCGCCAGATCCTCGTCGGAGATGGACTGGTTGATCGCGGCCAGCACCAGCTCGATACCGCGCACGAGGCTGTGCCCAAACTTGCCGTTCTGCGACTCCCCGTTGGGGATGTGGTAGACGGGCAGGCTCGTGATCACCGGAGGCAGCTCGGTTGGGTTGACGAGTTGCTGGACCTTGGTGATGTCCGTAGGCTCCAGGTTCCGGTCGTCCCACTTCCCGATCTCGAACAGGGCCAGCTCGGTCGTGATGGAACCGGTCTCGGTCTTCCGGTAGGTCTGGACCCGCGCGAGTTGCTTGTTGTCGTCGTTCGGGTCCTTCACCGTGTCCACGAGATGACATCCGAGAACGCGCGTGTCGTTGTCGGGGTCCATGATCGGGAAGTACTGCGAGGGGTGGACCTCGTGAATGGAGATCCGTTCGCCTTCGGGCTTCGCCGGGTCCGCCGTGATGTGCCAGATGACGTCGCCCCGGATGAGGCCGTTGCGCTTCTGGGAGATGTACTTGGTGTAGAACCGCTCGCGCTTGAAGAGGGCGGCGAACGCGTCCTCGACGAGCTGCTTGTCGCCGTCGGTTCCGCCCTCCCCGGCCTCGACGACGAAGTCCATGTCCACGCCCAGGAAGCGGTTCGTCGCCTCGACGATCTTCCGCGCGCTCGGGAGGTAGATCGGCGCTTGGTCCTCGCCGCGCTGGAGCAGTCGGAAGGTCTCGGGGTGGTTCCAGTACATCTGCTCATACAGGTTGTACGCGCGGATGCGGTTCTGGTCGAACTCGGGCAGTCCAGCAGCGGCCTGTTCCTGGAAGAACGGGACGGCCGAACTGTACTGATGGTAGGTTGCCATCACATTCTCCTCTGCCTGCGCTTGTTCCCAATTGTAGCGCGGTTGTTGCGGCTCATACCGCTATCCGCTGGCGTGCCTTCCCAGCCCGCGAAGAACCGCCCAAGCGCCTCGGGTGTGTGGTCGTCCTTCTTCATCGGGTTCTCATGAGCCTCATCGCCAAGGATCGACTCCTTTCGGTCGGGATAGCGATATGCGAGGAACTCACGGATCGTGTTCGTGCATCGGCGGTGGAACCGAAGCCGGGGTAACCGCTCCGTATGGCCAACTGGCAGATGCCGCAGGTCCTTGCGTGGCTTGAGTGCTTCGCGGATAGCGTCGAGGCGATGCTTGAGCTCCCCGCCCGTTCCGCCGCCAGACGGGATGCGGAGGATCTTCTCGATCTGGGCATTGTCCCCAGGCGCTGCCGGATCTCCATAGAACATCCGTACGCCACGATCCAGCTGGCGCTCGCGAACAGTCTCAGCGAACACATCCGGCGTCATCTCCCTCTCGTAGACCTCGTCCAGTACGTCGATGTTCCCCCAGGGGTCGATCTGTATGTAGAGCCAGACCGAAGGGTTCCGATACCCCGCATCGCACGCAGCATAGTGGAGATAGGACGGCTCGTAGGGAATGTCGTCCACGTGCCACTCTTCGTCGAACTCCTTGAAGACGCGGCCGACGAACTCGGTGAAGTCGGCGCCGATCTCCTGCATGAAGGCGTCGGGCGTGAGGTCGTTCAGCATGCCCACGATCTCGGAGTCGATCACGAGCCCGAGGTGTTCCGCGAGTTCTTCGGCGTTGTGGCGATTCTTCGGCGACTTCTGCAACTCGACGACCTTGCGAACGTGTTCGCCGATCGTCGGGGTCTTGTAGACGTAGGGGTTCATCCAACTCGGAACCCGCCAGGAATCCCATTCGGAGTAAGCCGGGTCCTGGCCCTGCTGCCATCGCTTGTAGAACCAGTTCTTGCCCTCCGGGGTGGACGTCATAAGCGCCCAGCCGTCGAAGTCGGCGAGCATGGGTCGAATGTACTTGACCCAGACGACCTCCTTCAGCTTCGCAGCCTCCGCCAGCACCACTCCGTGCAGTCCTTCGCCCACCAGAGTGTCAGGGTGCTTGGCAGACTTAGCATGAAGCTGGAA
>Ga0268266_10000379_pt1 | contig 67802 bp, 64 predicted proteins | sample KBSS13metaG_FD_190356 | JGI IMG/M metagenome (GOLD analysis project Ga0268266, IMG submission 190356) | Switchgrass rhizosphere microbial communities from Kellogg Biological Station, Michigan, USA - KBS S1-3 metaG (SPAdes) (version 2) | ecosystem: Host-associated > Plants > Roots > Rhizosphere...
CTTGGTGCCGGCCTCATCTGAAGCGGCACGGCGGGTCCTTGGTCTTTTCCTTGGTTTTTAGAAAAGGCGTCGCCATGTACCGGGTGCGTGACACCCATTTCCGTGCGTAGAATGGGTGATCAGACTCACTCGCACGCCGTCCATTTATGGCTGAAACGAGCAACTGGGCTTTCCCTACCCGCCTGCAACCGCGACCGGAGGAGCTCCGCTTCGACTTGGAAGCGGCCTTGCGATCGGTCGTGCTCGTGCATGCGGAGATCCCGGACCAGGCTTTCACTGCCGCGATCCTGGGAACCGAGCGGATCGGCCACGGGACGGTAATCGGAGCGGACGGTCTGGTGCTCACAATCGGTTACCTGATCACGGAGGCCGAGTCGATCTGGCTCACCACGCAGGAGGGAACGGTTGTCCCCGGACACGCTCTCGCCTACGACCAGGTCACGGGGTTCGGGCTCATCCAGCCGCTCGGCCACCTGGATGTTCCTGCCATCGAGCGTGGCTCCGCCGCGACGACCCACGTCGGCGACAGTGTCATTGTGATAGGTCACGGAGGCGTCGAGCATTCGCTCGATGCCAAGGTGATCGCGCGCCGCGAGTTTGCCGGTTACTGGGAATATCTACTCGACGATGCGCTGTTCACCTCTCCGCCCCACCCGCAGTGGGGCGGTACGGCACTGGTCGGACAGGACGGCCGGCTGCTCGGAGTTGGCTCGCTGCTGGTGCAGGAGACGGTGGGCCCCGAGACCCTGGATGCCAACATGTTCGTCCCTATCGACCTGTTGGACCCGATTCTCGAGGACATGAAGCGCCTCGGTCGGCCGGCGCGGAGCCCGCGTCCGTGGTTAGGCATGTATACCACCCCGATGCAGGGCAACCTGGTGGTGGGTGGGCTCACCCAGGGAGGTCCCGCTCATCGCGCCGGTGTACGGCTGGGGGACGTCGTTCTCGAAGTCGCGGGCGAGCCGGTAGTGGATCTCGCCGACCTGTTCCGCCGAATCTGGAGGACCGGCACGGCGGGCACCGAGGTGCCCCTGACACTGGCCCGAGGCAAGAGCACGTCGCGCGTGCGTGTCACATCGGCGGATCGCGAAGACTTCCTGACGAAGCCGCGGCGTCACTGACACTTCAGACAGCCGGGCGAATCAACTGGGGATCATCGAACTCGAGATAGTTGACGCGCGGTCCCACGGGGTGGGTGACCATGCGCTCGAGGGGATAGGTCCGCAATAACGACTGCGCCCGGGCGGCCGTGCAAGTCAGCCACTCCTCGTAGTCCTCGCGCCGCAGGATGGCCGGCATCTGCCGGTCGTCGTCGATTTCGGCCAACAGTCGATTGGCCGGCACGGTAAGCAAGGCACAGCTTTCAATGACATCCTCGCCCTCCTCGAGAACCGTACGCTCCCACAGGGCCGCAACACCAAACACGGCACGGTTGACCAGGCGGACGTAGAACGGTTGACTCACGCCGCTCTCGTTGAGATGCCAGACATAAAAGCCCGCGAGCGGGATGACGCATCTCTGGCCGTAGAGCCACGCACTGCGGTAGTCCTGCGAGGAGAGTACGGCATCGCTGCGAACCATGGCGGCGCCCAGCGTGGCCGGTGGTTCCCGTTCCGGCGGTGGCATGTATCCCCAGCGCATCATCACGCCTTCCGTTTCCTTGTTGTGCAGGCGCGCAACCGGGACCCGGTGTGTCACCGCAACATTGAATCGCACGGAGAATTTCCACCAGGGCTGAACTACGGAGACTTCCTTCTCGGCATCCTCCTGTTCCGGTATCACGAGCCGCTTACACATCAAGCGAAGCGTACCGGTGACGGGCGCCCTACGGAACTGTCCGCAGCCGGCGACAGGTCTCGGTGTAGGAGCCTGTCTGGCTAACGCTCGCCTACTGCGGCCGCCCCTCAGCGGCATCTTTCGGCGATCGTTCCTCTTACATAGTACCGGGCTACGCCCGGTAACGATCGCCCCTTGTCTTCATAAGATTTGGCTGCTCGCTGAGGGTCGCCCTCGCTACGGCGATCATTAGCCAGACAGGCTCCTAGGTTGCAAACACCATGGCATCGTCGGCGAATGCCTTGAGCTCGAGTGCATTACCCGACGGGTCGAGGAAGAAGCAGGTCGCCTGCTCGCCGGGCTGGCCCTTGAAGCGGATCTGCGGCTCGATGACGAAACTGACTCCGGCCTGGCGAAGCTTTGCAGTAAGCGTGTGCCACTGCGGCATCTCGAGAATGACACCGAAGTGCCGCACGGGCACGTTCTCGCCGTCGACCTCGTTCGTTGCGACATCTGCTCGCGGCTCGCACAGGTGCGCCACGATCTGGTGACCGTAGAAATCGAAATCGACCCACTCGGGCGAGGAGCGGCCTTCCGGGCAGCCCAACAGTCCGCCGTAGAAGCGGCGTGCCTCGGACAGGTCACGCACCGGGAATGCAAGGTGAAACCGCGGTCGGCTCATGTGTTGGAATCCCAATATTTTTCCATGCGGGTGCGCAGCGCGGCATCCGGCAGCCGGCCATGGGCACCGCGCATGTTGTCGTCGAGGTGTTTGAGTTGTGTCGTACCCGAGAGCGCGCAGGTCACGGCCGGATGGGAGATCACGTACTTGAGGAATACCTGCGCCCAGCTGTGCGCGTCGATCTCCGCGGCCCAATCGGGCAGTGGCTGGTTCGCCACGCGGCTGAAGACACTGGCGGCACCGCGGCGCCCGCCCAGGGGCGTGTTGATCAACACGCCGATGTGGCGCTCCTGGGCCAAGGGCAACACGGAGTTGGCCACGTCCCGGTTGTCGATGGAGTAGTCCACCTGCACGAAATCCAGCGGGTAGCGGCGCATGAGCTCCATCATCTGCGGATGCTGCGCCGGATTGGAAGTCGTAATGCCGAAGTAACGGATGCGCCTGGCCTGCTTCAATGCCTCGAGCACCGGGATCATCTGCTCGACGCCGGCGAGGTTGTGGACCTGCAGGAGGTCGATGTGCTCGGTGCGCAGGCGGCGGAACGACTCCTCGATACTCGCCTTGCCGTCGGAGCCGTCACGCTCGCGTGAGATCACCTTGGTGGCGAAGAACAGTTTGTTGCGATTGCCGAGATCGGACACGATGTTGCCGATCACGGCCTCCGAGCGCCCGTACAAGGGCGCCGTGTCCACCACCGAGCCGCCCAGGCTTGGCATACCCTGGAGGACTTCCTTGCGGGTCGCGATCTCGGCCGGGTCGCCCACGTCGAAATTGTTGGTACCGAGCCCGACGGCCGGCACCATCTCCTTGCTCGAGGGAATGGGCTTCCTGACGAGAGGGAGTGAATGCGAAGCGGCCGCGCCCGCGAGCGACGCGCGCCCTGCAAGCAGCCCGACGCTGGCGGTGACGCCAGCTTTGATAACCAAGCGGCGCGATGCCGCGCGCAACGAGAATGAGCTCATGCGAGACCTCGCGAAATCCACCCCTACTTGGGCGATTGCAACAGCCGGGCCAGGTCCTCCCGGGTGGTCTCAATATGCGCGTGAGTAAGGCGACTGACCTCCGCCGTCTTGCCTTCCGTCCACGCCTCGAACAGGGCGGTATGCTCCTTCGTGGCGCGCTTCACCCGGCCCCGCGGCAGCAGGTGCATCCGGACATAGCGTTGCGACAGGGTGTGCAGTCGGCCGAGCACTTCGGCAGTCACAGGCTGTAACCGGGGGACGATGAGCGCCATGTGAAAAGTGCGGTTCAGCTCCCCGGACTCGTGCAACTCCCCCGCGAGCAAGGCGTCATTGAGATTCACGTACGCCAGTCGGGCGGCTTCCGAATCCGAGGCAAGTGCCCGGCGCGCGCCTTCGGCCACGGCGCCCGGCTCGACGAGCAGGCGCAGCCGGAAGACTTCATCCACCTCCATCGCCGACAGGGGCCGTACCTGGAAGCCACGGTGGGCAAACACATCCACCAGGCCTTCGGCCCGCAACTGAACCAACGCCTCGCGCACCGGGATCTTGCTGACACCGAACTCCGCGGCAATGACGTCCTGGAGCAGCGGGGAGCCCGGCGGATAGGCGCCCGTCAGGATTTTTTCCCGGATGCGGGCGGTGAGCTGGCCGCTCATGGTGCGGATGAGATGCTCGGACATGACAATCTTCCGATGACTTCTTATGTAACCTGGAATACTTGTCCATTGGAAAAACTGGCCTGCGGCCGTTTTTCGGACAGTGGCTTCGTTGCCGCCGGCAAAAGGCGCGGCTTTTGCCAGCTGCGGTGCGAAAACCTCATGTAACCTGAAATCCTGTTGGAAACGGCTGGGCCGGGTCGATCCACAGGGTATTCAACCCGGTGGTGTACGCCGTCCCTTCGATCGCAGGAATAATGGCCGCAATCCCGTTTAGATCCACTGTCTCGAGGATGCGACCGATGAAGCGGCTGCCAATGATGCTTTCATGGACGAAAGCCTCGCCGGGGTGCAGGCGTCCCGTGCCGGCCAGGTGCGCCAGCCGGGCGGAAGTCCCCGTCCCGCAGGGCGAGCGGTCGATGGCGCGATCGCCGTAGAACACGGCGTTGCGCCCGTCGGCTCCCGGGCCCTTCGGCCGGTCCGTCCACATGACATGACTCACGCCGCGGATGGTGGGATCGAGCGGATGCACGGGCTCGATGGCGGCACGCATCGCCTTGCGCACCAGGGGACTGAGCGAAAGTATCCGCGCCGCACCCAACTCGTCGATCCCACGATAGCCGTTTTGAGGCTCGATGATAGCGTAGAAGTTGCCGCCATATGCAACATCGACGCTGAGTTGTCCGACCTCCGGTACATCAATGCGGATGCCGCGGGCGGCAATGTAGGAAGCGACGTTACGGATCGTAACGCTGGTGACCTTGTCACCCGCCACCGTGTAGTCGATTCCGATCACCCCCGCGGGTACTTCGACTTGCAAACGTCCCGCGGTGCGCGGACGGATGAGGCCGTATTCCAGGCCGAAAGTGATCATGCCGATCGTGCCATGGCCGCACATCGGCAGGCAGCCGCTGGTCTCCATGAAGAGGATCGCCGCGTCGTTGTCCGGATCGAACGGAGGATACAAAAACCCTCCAGACATCATGTCGTGACCGCGCGGCTCGAACATCAACCCGAGGCGGATCCAGTCGAAGCGGGCGAGGAAGTCCTGCCGGCGCTCACTCATGGAGGAGCCGGTCAGCCAAGGCGCGCCGCCCGCCACCAACCTCACCGGGTTACCGGCAGTATGCCCGTCGATGCAGAAGAAGACCGACTTCATAACGGGCGTGTCGCTGCCGCGCGTTGCACCATCTCCGTCACCTGCTCACGGCGTTGGCCGGCCAGGGGCAACCGCGGCGGGCGCACCCTCTCAGAACCGCGTCCCATCAGGGACTCCGCGAGTTTGATCGACTGCACCAGGTCGTGCTCGGCATCGAGGTGCAATAACGGCATGAACCACCTGTAAATCCTGCGTGCGCGCTCCAGATCGCCGCTGCGCAGCGCTGCGTAGAACAACAGGGATTCACGTGGAAAGGCGTTGGCGAGTCCGGATACCCAACCGCGGGCGCCCAGGCACAAGCCTTCGAAGGCGACATCGTCGAGACCGGCAAACAGGATGAAGCGCTCGCCGCAAGCATTGAAGAGATCGGTGAAGCGCCGCGGATCGGGAGCCGACTCCTTGAGTGCCACAATGTTGCGTTGTGCGGCGAGACGCCCGAGGGTGCCGAGATCGATGTTGACGCGGTAGGCCGGCGGATTGTTGTAGAGCATGATGGGCAGGCCAGTCGCCTGCGCAACGGCGCGGAAGTGTTGTTCCAACTCCGCGGGCGTCGGCACGTAAACCATCGCGGGCAGCACCATCAGGCCATCCACCCCGATGCGCTCGGCGTCACGGGCGTAAGCGACAGCACTCGCCGTCGTGAACTCGGAGACTCCGGTGATGATCGGTACCTTGCCGCCGACGACCTCGACAGCCGCGCGCAGCACGGCTCGCTTCTCCTCGGCGCTCAGGGAGTTGTTCTCCCCGACGGTGCCCAGGAGAACCAGGCCATGCACTCCATCGCGCACCAGCGCGGCTTGCACCGCCTGGGTGGCGGGGATATCCACCTGCAGGTCGACATCGAATTGGGTGGTGGCGGCGGGAAAGACCCCGGCCCAGTTACAGGCGAGTGGCATAGTCATGGGCACCTCGTATACGGTATGATTATATACGATCCAGCCTTGCCCTGGTTTCTCAGCCCCGTCACATGATGTTAAAACCGGAACGCGAGACCGTGGCGGTCATTGGCGCCGGCGTCGTTGGCTGCGCCGTTGCGCAGGTATTGACAGCCACAGGCCGCCCTGTCGTTTTACTGGACCGGGCCGCGCCCGCCACCGCTGGCGCCTCGTATGGCAACGTCGGGCACATCGCGGCCGAACAGGTGGAAACGCTGCCCTCGAAGCGGTTACTGCTGAGCTTCTGGCGCGAGTTGTTTGCGTTCGGCGGGGCCCTCGATATCCCTCTGCGTCGTGTCATACCGCTGCTGCCGTGGCTCGCCCGATTCGTGGTCGCGGCCTTCCGGCAGGAAACCAACTCCCGACACCTGGCGCCTTTGGTCCGCAACGCCCCCGACTCGCTCGCGCGGCTGCTCGAGGCAATCGGCCGTCGTGACCTCATGCGCCGCAATGGCCACTACGTCGTTTGGTCGGGCTCTGCCGCCGCCCGACGGGCCGCGAGAGACGCCGAAAGCGCCAGCCGACTGGCAATCCGCACTGCGCCAGCGCCCGCGGATCTGCTCCGCTCGATACTCTCGATGGCGCGGTTAGATCCCACTACATCCATCGCCGGCCTCTGGTACCCCGATAACGGGCACGTTCTCGACCCCGCCGAAGTTGCCCGCGCGCTAGCGACCGCAGCCATGCAGCGCGGTGCCATCCTGCAATGTGCCGAGGTGCGGCGACTCCAACCGCTCGGTGACACGATCGAGGTGATCACTGACACCGATCGACTCGTATTCAACACCGCTGTTGTTTGCACCGGTGCCTGGTCGGCTCCCCTGCTGGCCCCGTTCGGACTGTACGCTCCCGTTACGTCCGAGCGCGGCTATCATGTTGAGCTGCCGGATCAGCCGCCGCTCGTGGACGCGCCCATTCTCTATGCGAACGACAACATCGTCGTCACCCCGATGGCCGGCCGCCTCAGAGCCTCGACCTATCTCGAGTTCGCCAGCCTCAATGCCCCGCCTGACCCTCGCAAGCCCGCCCGGCTGCGAGCACGGTTGCGTACGTTGGGTTATAGCTGCGCTCCCGAAGGGCCCAGCTGGATGGGCCCGCGCCCTACGCTGCCCGACTACCTGCCCGGGATCGGGCGCGCGCCAGGAGCCGCGAACCTTTTCTACGCCATCGGCCACCAACATCTTGGACTGACTCTCGCCGCCCCCACCAGCGAGCTGATCGCTGCTCTCGTCGCTGGGCGCAGCCCGCGTTGGGACATCAGTGGACTGGATCTACAGCGCTTTCGCACGAGCGCCGCGTACAAATAGGATCCGATCCCGCATTTGCAGGAACGAGGCTTGCCGATCAAATCGCGACGACTCAGAATCGATACCGCTCACCTCTCCTTCGAGCTTTCGTTCCAATGAAACTGTTCGAACGATTACCCCTGGTCTTATTGTGTCTGGCGAGCATGGAAGCCGCGGCGATTCCCGATGTGGACCTCCACCACGTCGTCCGTCTCGAAGGACACGGTCAACGCACCGTCATCCTCGAAGCCGGCCTTGGCGATACCATGGATGTCTGGAAAGACGTCCAGCCGCGCATCGCCGCGGGGTGCTCGCGTACTCTTGCTTACAATCGCGCCGGCTACCCCGGCAGCGACGTTGCGGAAGGCCCACGCGATTCCGCCACGATCGTTGCAGAGCTCCGTGCCGAGCTGAAGCGCCGGAATATCGATCCTCCCTACATCCTGGTAGGACATTCTCTAGGGGGGCTCTACATGCAGTATTTCGCACGCAACTACCCGAAGGAAGTTGCGGGTCTGCTGCTGGTGGACTCCACCAGTTGGCACCAGGGCATGAAACTCAACTCGTCGGCCGACACGCCCTACATGGGTCGTACCGCGGTCAGACTCTTCATGCCTTTGATCATGCGTAGGGAAATCACCGACAGTGACGCGGCGGGCCAACAAGTTCACTCCAGCCCTCAAGCCGAGGACATTCCAACAATCGTCCTGTCCAGCACGCGCGCACCGAACGGTGAGACGCCCGCCACCCGCGCCCTTTCCGCGGACATGCAGGATGAGCTCGTCGCGGACTTTCCCGGGGCGAACCACATCCGCGTAACCGACAGTGGCCACTACATCCAACGCGACCAGCCGGAAGTGGTGGTGGACGCGGCGCGCCGGCTGGCAGGCTGCTCCCCAGCCAAGGAGGCCCAGACCGCCTCGACCGGCCGTTCCCACGGGCGCTACAGCAACCCCTGACAGGCCGGCAACGCGAGAGTGTCGCTCAGGCACACCCGTTGCTACGCTCCAGTCTTACACCGCCGTCCGCGGCCGCGGCGGGCGGCGTTCGAGGCTCAAGTAAGTTCAAATGAAGATTGCGATCGTTAACCAGCCGCAAGACCCGATTGTGGCCGGCGAAGAGCAGCGGGGATCGGTAGCTATTGTCAATTGGGAGCTCGCCAAGCGGCTGGCCGGGCGGCATGAAGTCACGGTTTACGCGCCGCGCGCCCCCGGACAGAGCGCCGTGGAGCGCTGGAACACGATTCAGATCCGGCGCGTGCCCTTCGTGGCAAAGACCTTCCACAAGGCGATGCAGCTGCTCGCAGGACGCCTGCGAACCAGCCCACCCTACATCAACTCGCCGCTCTATTACCGCGAGTACTTCATGCAGGTCGCGCGCGAGCTGCGGACCCATCCGGTCGATGTCCTGCACTTTCCGCAACAGTTGCAATTCGCGGGGCACTTCAAGCGGGCCATCCCCCGGGCCAAGATCGTTTTGCACATGCATCAGGACGAGCTGGCCCAGCTCGACTACGAGCTCCTGCGCCTGCAACTGGCGAATGTCGACTCGGTCGTCACGGTTTCGGATTTCGTAACCGATCGCGCGCGGGCGCGCTTTCCGGAGCACGCGGCGGCGATCCACACCATCGGCAATGGCGTCGACGTGCGGCGCTTCAGTCCCGATGTCCAACGCGGAAACGGGTCCCTGAAGCAGGCCCCCAGGCTCCTGTTCGTAGGTCGGATCTCGCCCGACAAGGGCGTGCACCTGCTCGTCGAGGCCTTCGATCGCGTGGCGCGAGAGCGCCCCGACGTGGAGCTGACGCTCGTCGGCAAGGTCGGCATGTTGCCTTTTGACCTGGTGAACCTGCTCCTGGCTGATGATGCGGACGCTCTCGAGAGCTTGCGGCCCTTCTACGGCCAGTCGACCCTGGCGTGGCTCAGCAAGGAGGTGTTGGGTCAGAAGCGCAGCTATCGCCAACAGCTCGAGGCGCGCCTGTCACCCCAGAGCGCCGCGCGAGTGCACTTCGTCGGCAGTGTGTCGTTGGAAGAGCTCATCCGCCTCTACAGCCAGGCGGATCTTCTCGTGCTGCCGTCCGTATGGCGCGAGTCGTACGGAATGCCCATCGCCGAATCGATGGCGAGTGGCGTCGCCGTGCTGGCGAGCGACACCGGCGGGGTTCCGGAGTTGATCGACGAGGGGGTCACGGGGCGCCTGGTGCCCCGGTTGGATGTCGATGCCCTGGCGGGCGCCATGCGCGATTTATTGGCCGACCGGGAGCGACTGCACCGGATGGGACAGGCCGCGCGCCAACGGGCCGAGCGGCTGCTGACCTGGGACCGCAGCGCCGAGCGACTCGAGCGGGTCTACCTAGACCTCGTCAACGCAGCAGCCACTTAGGAGCCTGTCTGGCTCCTAACGACCCTTGACCGGGTAGCGCGCGAAAATTTCGGCGACGGACCGATCGAGCGTCTCGTCCGGATGCTCGAGCGCGCTCTTGGTCACCTGCCCGACCGCAGTGCCGCTCCAGACGACCTCGTTGCGGACCCGGTCGACCAGGTCGACGATCAATGAGCCTTCCGTGACCGTCTGGATGTTATTGTAGTAATCGTCGAGGCCGAAGCCGTAACCGTAGCCCCAGTGACGGCCGTAGCCGACGCCCCAGCCGTAACCGACCCCGGGACCATCACCCTCGACCTTGTCCTTTTCCTTGATGTTGAAGTTGATGACCAGGTCGGGCTCCGAGCCGACCGCGGCGGGCGTATACCCTCGCGCATACATTTCGCGATTGACGGCGCGCTCCAGGGCCTGGGTCGCCAGTGTCTTGTAGCCGTCCTTGTCCGTTCCCGGCTTCGCCATGAAGGCGTACGTGTGGTAGCTCGCCAGGTTGGCGTTCGCGGCCGTCTGGCTGCGAACATCGTAGCGTGTGGCGCAGGAAGCCAACAGCACACCCAACCCGATCAGAGTTGCCAGGCGCGTGATCGAGCGCGCATTCCGCGTGGTCATGACATCCACCTCAACCTTGCACAACGCCACCCTCGATTAGACCCTCGGGGGTGGCCGCAGTTCGCCATCTAATCGCTTCGACCGTCATCCGGTAGCCAACCTACCCTCAAGCTCCCTCCTACTCGCTTCGACCGTCATCCCCACGGGGATGACGCGACTTCGCAAACGCCGGCCGCGGCGCGGGAACGGGCTCGAGAGCAATGCCGCTCTGCAACCGCTCGAGCGCCGCACGCGGCTCATCCACGAACGAGAACAGGCCCAGGTCCTCATCCCCGATGACACCGTGCCGGACGAGCGCCTCGAAGTTAATCACTTCCTTCCAGTACGTCGAGCCGTACAGAAGTATCAGCATATTCCGGTCCAGCTTACGTGTCTGCGCCAGCGTGAGCATCTCGAAAAGCTCGTCGAAAGTGCCGAAGCCGCCCGGGAACACCACGATGGCGCGCGCCAGGTGCGCGAACCACAGCTTGCGCATGAAAAAGTAATGGAACTCGAAGGAAAGCTCCGGCGTTACGTAGGGATTCGGTCGCTGCTCGTGCGGTAGTCCGATGTTCAGTCCCACGCTGCGACCGCCTGCCTGGGAAGCTCCCTTGTTCACAGCCTCCATGATTCCCGGGCCACCCCCCGAGCACACGACGAGCCGGTTACCGTTCCGGGGGAGGGAGAGGCTCCACTGCGTGACGAGGCGGGCCAGCTCGGTGGCTTCGGAGACGTAGCGACCGTTTGGCCCATCCTCACGCAGACGTGCCGAGCCGAAGAACACGACCGTTTCGCTCACGTGCCCCTCACGGAAGGCCCGCAAAGGCTGCAGGTACTCGGCCATGATTCGCAGCGGGCGCGCCTCGTCGGACTCCAGAAATTTCTCGTCGTGATAGGCCAGAGGGGGTCGTTCCAAGCTCATGCGATCTCCACAGTCGTCCATTGGACGTCCGGCATGAGAGACTACGGGCTCGAGGAGTGCAAGCGTGCTTGGTCACAAGATCCTGGTGCTGCTGTCGATTCTCGCGCTGGTGCCACCCGCCCTGGCCGCCCCTACGGCGACCGGCGGCTTGCCCCCGATCGATGCGAAAACCTCCCTGCTGGTCGTTTCACCGCACCCCGACGACGAGACGTTGTGTTGTGCTGGAGTGATGGAGCGCGTCCTCGAGGCCGGCGGCCGTGTCAGCGTGGTTTGGATCACGAGCGGGGATGGCTCCGAGCTGTCCATGCTCCTGGTCGAGAAAAGTCTGTTCGCAACACGTGACAGAGTGCGGGACCTGGCGTCCAAGCGCATGCGGGAAGCGAGGGCCGCGACCGCGCTCCTGGGCGTGCCACGCGCTCAACAACTCTTCCTGGGCTACCCGGATGGCGGGATCTGGCAAATCCTGACCGACCCGCCCGAGACGCTCCACCAGGCGAGGTTCACCGGAGACACACACGTCCCCTACCCTGACGCGCTGTTTCCTGGTCATGCGTACACGGGGGCGAACCTGGAGCAGGACTTCGCGGCCGTCCTGGATCGCGTCCAACCGACCCTGGTGCTCGCGCCCAGTTGGGAGGATACCCACCCGGATCACGTGGCCGTGGGAATGCTCGCGACGCGCATCCTGTCACGCCGCTACGAAGCGGCGCAACTGCATTATTGGATCGTTCACGGCGGGGAAGGTTGGCCGAGTCCGCGTGGCTACATGCCGGGGATTCCACTGAACCCTCCGGCAATCCACGGCGGCATACCGACGCTGCCTTTCGTACTCACGCAGAGCGAGGAGGCGCGCGAGCTCCAGGCGGTGAATGCCTACCATACGCAGATGCAGGTCATGGCGCCCTTCCTGCTCGCCTTCGTGCGAACCGACGAGTTGTTTTTCGCGCCCCTGGCGGCCGCGCATGCGAATCGGTCAGCCAACAAGTAACGTCACGGTACCCGCGGGCGGCGCCACTTGTCCAACATCCTATCCAACATCCCGGCGATCCGCTCCTGCAGGCGGTCGATCCAGGCACGGTTCGGCCAGTGGCGGCGGCTGAGCTGCTCCGATTGCACGCAATCGCCTTCGAACACCGTGGCGGCCGCGGCTGCGAAAGCGGCGTTCTGGACTTCCTGGTTGGCCTCCAGGTTCCACTTGAAACTCCAGCGATCGAGGTTGCTCGAGCCGATCGACACCCAGTCGTCGCAAATGATCAGCTTCGCGTGCAACATGCGCGGCTGGTATTCGAAGATCTTGACGCCGTTGCGCAGCATCTTCCCGTAGTACCGCCGCGCGGCCTGGCGAACCCAAGGGTGATCCGTGAGCGGGCCCGGCACCAACAGCCGGACATCGACACCTCGCCGTGCCGCGCGGCGCAGCGCCTTGCGGAAACGGCGCGACGGGACAAAATACGCGCTCATTATCCAAGCTCTCGTGCGGGCGGCGTCGATACGTCGTACAACACCATTCGCCAGTACCGAACGCTCCCTGGCCTCACTCAACGCCACCCGACCATCAGCGCCGTCAGCAATGTCAGGACACGCAGACGGAGCGGCCAAGCCGAGCGTACCGCCGGCACGACGCCAGGTCCTATCGAAGGCGCGCTGCCAATCCGCCACGACGGGGCCCGAGATCTCCACCATGAGGTCCCGCCACGGTTGCCCGGGTGGTCCGGGTATCCCGAATTCGTCGGTGAGACCGACACCACCCACAAACGCAGCAACGCCATCGATCAGCAGCAGCTTGCGATGATCACGGAGGAAATTTTGCAATTTGGTGCGCAAGCGGATCGGGTTGAAGGTCCGCAGCTCCACCCCTGCCTCGGTGAGGGTGCGGCGATAACCGGACCCGAGCTTCAGTGAGCCGAAGCCATCGAACACCGCGCAGACCCGCACACCGCGACGTGCTGCGCGTCCCAGCGCCTCGACGAACCGCCCGGCGATAATCCCGGACTCGACCAGGTACATTTCCAGGAGCACGTAAGCCCTAGAGGCCTCGATAGCCTGCAGCATGCGCTCGAAGTACTGCTCATTGTCGCTGAGCAGCTCGAAGCGGTTCCCGCTGCGCCACGGCCAACTAGACTGATCCACCATGAGAGAACAATGACGGAGTCGCTCCGATTGCGCCAGTTATTCGTAAGTATCCTGCTGCTGACGGCGCCCCTCATCGCGTCTGCAGATGTAGTGAGCTCGGTAAACAAGGTCCGTGCCTACGGGTGCCCGGGACAGCGTGGTGGCAGGGTGCCGCTACGGGAGAGCTCGCGGCTGAACGCGGTGGCCAAACAATTGGCGCGGGGCGCCGATCTGCGGTGGGCGCAAAAGGAGGCTGACTATCACGCCGTCACGTCAGCGTCGGTGATGATCTCGAATGTGCCGGCCGACGGCGATGTGGAGCGGATCGTCGGGCGGCAATTCTGTGCGGCCTCGACTGAGCCGGCGTTTCGGGAAATCGGTACCTACCGCCGGGGTACGGATGTCTGGATCGCACTGGCGCAACCCTTCACTCCCCCGTCCCCGCGGGATGCCGGCGCGATCAGCCGGCGCGTCCTGGAACTGACCAACGAGGTGAGGTCACATACTCAACACTGTGGTGGAACAACGTTCGCTGCGGCTCCACCGCTGTCGCTGAACACCTCTCTCGAGCGCGCTGCGCTGGAGCATTCCAAGGACATGGCCACGCACAACTACATGGATCACACGGGACGCGATGGCAGCAGCCCGGCCGACCGCATCACGCGCACGGGCTACAAGTGGCACATGGTCGGAGAGAATCTCGCGAGCGGAGTCATGACGCCCGAGGAAGCGGTCAACGGTTGGCTGCACAGCCCCCATCATTGCGCGAACCTGATGACCGGGCGCTTCACCGAGATGGGCATTGCATTCGCAATCAATACCCGAACCGACTCGGGCGTGTATTGGACGCAAACGTTCGGTACGACGCGTTAGGAGCCTGCTGACGTGACTCACCTGGCTGGTGCTGGCGTGCACCGCTGTACTGCGCCACGGCGCCCGAGCCGGCCAACCCATTCGCCACCTCGTTCGCGAGTTGGTCTCGCCCGATTACCGCCCGGCGCGCCGCATCGCGGCACGTCCGAGCACCACCCCGAATTCCTTTTCCCCCTCTCCGCGGGTCAGCGCCTCGAGCAGCGAGTCTCTCATCTGACTCGCCATGGGCAGTGGCGCCGTGACCGCCTCACCGGCAGCGATCGCAAGACGGACGTCCTTCAGGCCGAGGCGTGCTTTGAACCCCGCTGGCTCGAAGGCGCCTGCCGCGATCAGCCGGCCGTAGCCCTCGTACACCGGACCGGCGAACAGGCTGTGGCTGGCGAGCTCGAACAGGTCGCCCGGTCGGATGTCATAGCCCGACGCGAGAGCCGCTGCTTCGCCCATGGATTCGCAAGCCGCGGCCAACATGAAATTCATGGCGATCTTCACGACATTCGCGCGGGAGGCGACTTCACCGAACCGCCAGGTTTTCTGCCCGGCAACATCGAACAGCGGCTGCACCTTGTCGAGTGCGGCGGTGGGCCCCGCCGCAATGATGTTGAGTCTTCCCGCAGCCGCCGCATCGGGCCGTCCGAGAACCGGCGCTGCAACGTAGGCAATGCCGCGCTGCGCGTGGCGTTTGGCAAACTCATCCACGAAGGCAACCGACACCGTCGCCATGTTGACATGCACCGGAACGCTGGCGCCGGATGCGCGCTCCAGTAAACCGTCGTCGAGAAACACCGCCTTCAGGGCGTTGTCATCTGCGAGCATGGAGAAAACGGCATCGCCCCTGAAAGCCTCATCGGGGCTGGCAACAACCTGCGCGCCGTCGCTCGCCAGCTCGCGCGCGGCTTCCGGGGAGCGATTCCAGACTCGCACCGTGTGCTTCGCCTGCAGGAACCTGCGGGCGATGGCAGTCCCCATGTGACCCAGGCCGATAAATCCGATGTTCATAGAAACGAGATCCTACCAGCGGTCGCGGCGTTCTCGTAAGATCACGCGCCTTGAGCAGGAGCCTGTCCAGGCTCCTGCGCCTCGAACGGAGCGAGCAATGGCTGAAGTTGAGATTCATACCGGTCACGGTCACAGCGACGACGAGTTCGGCCGTCGCGTCGGGGTGATGGTCGGTATCATCGGCATCGTGCTGGCGGTTGTCACGATCTCGTCACACCGTGCCCACACTGCGGCGGTGATCGCTCGAACCGAGGCAAATGATCAGTGGTCCTTCTATCAGAGCAAGAAGCTGCGTCAGCATCTTGCCGACACCGGGGCGAGCCTCGCGGGCGCGTTGGCGCCCGAACCTTCCAAGGTGCAGGCGCTGGTCGATAAGCTCGACAAGGATCGCGACCGCTACGCCCACGAATCGGCGGACATCGAAAAAGACGCGCACAACAAGGAAGGCGACAGCGAGCACGAGGAGCGTCGCGCGCTGCGGCTCGACATGGGTGAGGGGTTTCTCGAGCTGGGACTGGTGCTGTCGTCGCTTTACTTTCTGTCGAAGCAGCGCCTGTTCCCGGTCATTGGCGGGATTGCCGCGGTCATCGGGCTCGGACTGGGAATTGCCGGCTTTATCGTGTGACGATTGGCAGTCTCCCGCGTCGCGCCCCTGGCGCTTCTCGGGATTTCCTCCGCGGTCCCACGTCGCGCCGTTGGCGCTTCGCGGGATTTCCTCCACTGCGTTTCGGTCACGCTCCGGTCAGACCTCGACCACGGGCTCCGGCTTGCGACGGATGATCAGGACCAACAGGCCCGCACCCAGGTAGAGCGCCATGAACCAGGCTATCGTGCGGGTCAACAGCAAGTAGACCAGCCGATAGAACGCGCCGTCGAAATACACGGCGCGGACCGCAATGAAGGCCCCGATGGCGATCGCGATGGTGGAAACCAACACCAGGATCGCGATCCGGGCTGACTCGGGCACCACGACGGAGTTGGGCGACTCGACGGTCGACGGCGTCCGCATTCGCAGGTACCAGATCGCCAATATCAACAATCCCGCCACCGAGCTCACGTACTGCAGAACGTGACAGAGTGTGCCGGTGTAGTCGCCTATGGTGATGGGCGCGCTGAGCGCCGAAACGCGTTTGACGATCGAGCCGTTGTCGTGGGTCACCGCATCCCACAGGATATGAGTCCACACCCCGATATAGACGGCGAGCGGCGCCCACAGCCAGTAGGCCGGGCGCTCCCTGAAATGCTCCATTGACTGCAGGCACAAGGCCCGCGCACGCGGACTCATCAGAACGGTCAGCGGTCGCCGCAGCAGAAAGCCTACCAGCAGCGTGACCAGCCCGATCGGGATGTCGGGCCAGAGCGCACCGAGCGCGGTGTGGGATTCCACCATGATGCGACCGTATTTCGCGGGAACGTAATACGGCAGATCGGGGGTGATGCTCCCCACCATCAGCGCGGCAATGTGCAGGAATTTAAAGCGGCGCAGCGGCAGCACGGCCGTGGGATGCGCAAACGTAAAGGGCATTGCAACAGGCTCTCAGGCTTGGAGGACACCCGCAAGCTCTTTCCAGGCACTCTGTGGGTACGATTCCGGCCCGCGAGGCATTTCGGCGACGGGATTCACTGTTTTGGGGCGCGGACCCTGACCCGGTACTTCGGATCGAGGTGCAGCGGATCGTCCATTTCCCAGATGACCCGCCCGCCCACCATGGCATTCATGTTGTCGCCCAGGCGCGCCCGCGGCGGCAGCTTCTTGAGTAAGCGTGCATTGCCGCCACCCAGGACCACGTAATCGACCTCGAACGCCCTGCTCAAATGAGTGACGACCTCGGCGACCATTTTGCGCCACCTCTTCCTACCCTGGCGCTCCAACGCGCGCGCGCCGACGAAGCCCTCGAAGGTGCGGCCCCGCTTGTACGGTAAATGACCGATTTCCATGGGCTCCACAATGCCATCCAGGATGAGGGTGGCGCCCATGCCGGTCCCTAACCCGAGGAACAACATCCGGCCGCCCGTATAACTACCCACCGCCTGCATGGCGGCATCGTTGATCACCCGGACGGGCCTGCCCAGGCCGGCCTCGAAATCAAAACCCACCCAGCCCCGGCCCAGGTTGAACGGCTCCGCGGCGATCCGCCCGCGAAACACCAATCCCGGATAGCCGATGGACACCGCGTCGTAATCGGACCGGTCGATCAGCTTGCGGAGCTTTTTGACCATGGCAGCGGCCGTGAGTTTGGGGCCGGACGCGAATTTCTGCTCTTCGCCCCGATCGCCCACCCGGAACTTCACATGCGAGCCACCGACGTCCAATACCAGGATGCGCCGCGGCGCCTTTTTCTTAATGGCCATTCAGGAAATTCTCACCCCAACCGACGCTGTACGCGAATTCCATTTAAACGCCGTGGCGGGCAGACGTATCCAAGGGACATCAGAACGGGTGCAGAAGCCCAAGGGAGTGTCGAACATGGTCCGCAAATTCATCATCACCATTCTCACGCTTGGGGCGGCTTTGGGTCTCGCTCTGAGCACCGCGCCTGGTGCGGTCCTCGCCCACGACTCGTCGACCACAAAGATCCTCGGTTCCGTCAACGTCGCTCCTGGCGAGCACCTCGGGGACGTCACCACCGTCAACGGTTCGGTCAACGTCGGCTCCGACGCGGTGGTCGGGCATGCGCATACGGTGAACGGAGGCGTGCACCTGGAATCTCGCGGTACCGCGGCCGACCTCACCACCGTGAACGGCGGAATCCATGTTGAGGAGAACTGCCGCGTCACGGGTGATGTTCACACTGTCAACGGCGGGTTATTCATCGGGAAAAGCGCGGATGTGGCGGGAGACGTCGGCAACGTCAACGGAGGCATTCACATCGAGTCCGCACATGTGGGCGGTTCAGTCGTCACGACCAACGGCAACATGGATCTCGGGCCTGACGCCCGCATCGATGGGAATGTGGTGATGAAGGAGAACCATGGTGATGGATTTCACTGGGATCACGAGCGTCTCCCTCACGTGCTCATCGAGCCCGGGACCGTGGTGAAGGGCGAGTTGCGTTTCGAGCGTAAGGTCATCCTGTATGTCAGCGATCGCGCCACGATCGGACCGGTTCAGGGGGCTGACGTCGTGAAGTTCTCTGGTGATCATCCGCCCCAGGACTGGGACTGAGATGCAGTCGGCGGGGCTTCGCACCCCGCCGACTTTCCACGTCCGGCTTTATTCCAACACGCTCCATCCTCAGCGCGACGCATTCGCGCTCAGCGCCCCACTTCCTTCCGCCGACGCGCCAGCCCCTTTCGACGCGCTCGCTGCACCGTCGCCACTCAGCGCACCGCTAACGTTGGTCGCGTGACTGCGCGACGGCGTCGACGATGACCCACCACCTGTCGACCGGCGGTCCATCGATGTGCTACCCGTGTTAGACGCGCGGTGCACCTCGCTGCTACCACTCGCGCTGCCATCCAGCGCGCCACCAGCCGCCGCCGATCCCGCGTTACGACTCAGCGCCCCCTCCATCGCGGCAGCGCCGCCACCCTGCACGCCATTCGTGGCACTCGATTCAGCGCCTCGGCTCACCGCGCCATCCACCGCCGCGGCCCCCGCACCCTGCACACCATGCGTCGCACCCGACTCGGTGGTGCGGCTCAGGGCGCCATCCGCGCTGGCGGCGCCGGTGCCTTGCACACCATTTGCGGTGCCGGACAGCGCGCCGGAGGCCGTGCCGGTAGCATTCAACTCGCGCGCCTCGGAGGCAGCGGAGTTGGTTTTCGCTTCGGCGTTGCCGGCAGCCGACGCCGTGGCTGACACCGCGGTGCTGGCTACGCCGCCGGCGGTGCGCTCACTTTTCGCACCGGTCTCCTCCGCCTTCCCGCCCGTCTTGCCGGCAGTCTTCTCCGCCTTACCAGCACCCTGCACAGTCGCGCTGGCGGCACCAGACGCACTGCCCGAGATGGTCTGGTCGATGCGACCAACTCCACGCATGCCGCCAGCAGTCGACCCATTCAATCCGCCGTTGGCACCCCCATTCAGCGCACCACCGAAGCCGCCGAACCCACCGCCAAAGCCTCCACCCACCGCGCCACCCAACCCGCCGCCGCCCAAAGGGCCAGCGAACGTTGCAGCGGGGGCGGTAAAAGCAAACACGGCAGCAATCGCGGCACTCGCGAAAAGATGATTTGTCTTCATGTCCTCTCCTAAAGATGCCGCGGCCCATCCGCGACCTTCAGGAGGAACTACGACGGGCCCCACCCCAATCTTCCCGCCCTATCGAAATTTTTCTGACTTAACTTAACCCGCAGCGCGCCACAAGATGTCAAATCGGACCTGCACGCGGACCGCACGACGTGGCGCGGGACCGCATGCAACGGCTGCTCGCGGCGAATCGTGCCGTGCGAAGGGGGTGCATCCCGCGGGAAGGCGCCGGCTGCAGCGGACCCGCACGCCGCCAGCGCGTAGCGGCTTAGGCGGCTGCCGCGCGAGTGAAGGCGCCGAAGGGCGGCCCGCCCTCAGCGCGAGGACACAGTGCCGGGGCTAGTTCGAGCGGCGGCCCACGAGGGCGAGCTCGGGGCGGAGGTCGCCGCCGACGAGGCCGAAGCCATAGATGGGATCGGGCCCGGGGGAGCCGAGGTCGACGGCGTGGGCGGCGAGGTCGGAGATGGCGCGTTGGGCGGAAGCCTTGTCGGGCTGGCTGAGGGCCTCAGCCAGCAAGCCTGCGACGATCGGCGCGGCGAACGAGGTGCCGCGAACCACGGCATAGGTCTGCGCGGGATTGGCAGCGGACATGTCCGCGCCGGGAGCGGAGAACTTCACCTGCTTGCCGCGGCACGCCTCCAGCAACGCGCGTTGGTGCGCGTCAACTGCGGTAACACCGACGACATCGGGATAAGACGCGGGATACAACGGTGGCGCAGCCGGCCCGTCATTGCCAACCGCCGCAACAATCACGTGCCCGCGCGCAATCACCATGCGCACGACATTCTCGAGCATTGCATTAGGCGGCCCAACGAGGCTGACATTGATGACCGGCACCCGCTCGCGCACGAGCCATGCCAGGGCATCGACGACAGCATCGACAGCACCGCCCGTGGCCAGCCCACAGTAGACATCGGCGGCGTACAACTCCGACCCCGGTGCCGCGCCATGAAACTGCGCCGACCGCCCGATCATCAACGACGCCACCGCCGTACCGTGCGCCGCCGGCACCGCGGGAGCTCCCGAGCACCCATGTTGGTGGATGACGATGTCACGAAAAACAGCGTGCGCCGTATCAACACCGCCGTCGATGAGGCCAACTTTAACAGCCGCGTCGGCATGCCCCGGAGCAACATCGCCGTTGGCAGATACATTCGCACTCGGCGCAGCGCCAGCCGCGCCCGCCTGCCCAACCATCCCACCATCCATATACAGGTGGTTAAAATCGTACGCCCCCGCCGGATCCAACCCCCGCAACTGCTGCAGAGCCCGGCGGGTGGCCACACCGGCGGGCGCCTGAAGAACGACCACCCGCGCGTCCAGTCCATCCAGTACGCGTTCGCGAAGAACGGGAAAGCCGGCCGCACGAGCCCGATCCAGCGCCGCGTCGGTAGGCGAAAACGCCACCACCTCGCCGCGAAGAATCGGTGCGCCATCGGGATCCGCCTCGATCTCCCGGCGATGCGTGCGAATCAGGTCGCCAACGCGCAGCATCCGCAGGCCTTGCAGCCGCCGCGGATCGAGGTCGTTCGTCACGCCGGACAACGTCTGCCCGGCGTTCAGCGGCAGGCCTTGTAAACCGCCCCCGGGGAGCCGAACCCCCGGGAGCGCGACCTGCGCCTCAGCCAGCAGCGGCTGTGCCAGAATCACGGGCAGCAGTAACGCGAGAATCCGTGCCATGGACGACCACATTAGTTGAATGTTACCGGCCATGGAAGAAAATGAAGCCCCGTGACGTCATAAAATGCACGATGTGAGAGGCATGCACGCGTCCCTGGACCAGCTCCGAGAGCAGATCGTCGATCTTCTGCCGCGGCTGCGTCGTTTCGCACGCACCCTCGCCCGGGACCCGCACGATGCGGACGATCTCGTGCAAGTCGCAGTCGAGCGCGCGCTCGCGAAATCCGAGCAGTTGCGTCCTGATTCGCGCTTGTCGAGTTGGATGTTCGGTATTTTGCGTAACGCCTGGATCGATGAGACGCGCACACGCGGACGGCGCAATCGGATCTTCGCGCCCGAGGAATTGGGTGAGAACGTCGGCGACGCCTCGAGCGAGTCGCACACGGAAACACTCTCCGTGCAGGACGCGATGGCGCGCCTCCCGGAGGAGCAACGGATGGCCATTGGACTGGTCCTCGTCGAGGGACTTTCCTACAAGGAAGCCGCCGAGATCATGGGGATCCCGATCGGAACGTTGACGAGCCGACTGGCGCGCGGGCGCGAAGCGCTGCAGACCCTGCTCGCCGACGCGACAGGAGCGATGCAATGACGTTCTCCGAAGAAACACTCATGGCATATGCCGACAACGAGCTGGATACCCAGACACGCTCGGCGGTGGAAGCCGCCATGGCGGCGGACCCCGAGATCGCAAGAAAGATCGCCCAACACAAAGCGTTGCGAGGCAAGCTGCAAGCGACCTTCGACAAGGTCCTGAACGAGCCGCCGCCCCAGCGCCTCATCGACACCGCGCGTGGCGTGCCCGCCGTCCGCCGCGAAGGAAACGTAATTCCCCTGCGTCGCAAGCAACCATCGCGGCGCGGATGGCCGCAATGGGCGTCGCTAGCGGCCACTCTCGTGATTGGAGTGATCATTGGTCACGCGCTGCTACGCATGCCGCTGGGCGGCGCCGGCGACTCGCCCGTAACCTCCCGCAACGGCCAGGTGCTGGCCAACGGCACGTTGGCCCAGGCGCTATCCGAGCAACTCGCCAGCACCCAGGCGCCGGACGCCTCGGTCAGAATTGGAGTGAGCTTCAAATCGAAGGCCGGCGCTTATTGCCGGACATTCACGCTGCACGAGTCGACCGCGCTCGCCGGCCTCGCCTGTCGCGACCACGACGACTGGCGCGTGCAGATGCTCGCTCAAAACCCGAAAGCGGCAGCCGAAAACAACTCAACGGGCGGCTACCGCCAAGCTGGCTCCCAGATGCCGCGCTCCGTTCTGCAAGCCGTCGAAGACGACATCGCCGGCGACCCGCTCGATGCTCATGCTGAAGCGGCAGCGCGGGATCAACACTGGAACGCCCCTTGAGCTGAAGCATCGGCCTCGCCCATCACTCTACCCCGAGCGAGGGAACGGATACCCCCGCGCGCCGTTAGTACCCCCAGTAGTTGCGTTAACGCACGTCAACCACACTGGAGGCCAACATGGATCAAGATCGTGTGAAGGGTTCCCTGAAGGAAGCCAAGGGGAACCTCAAAGAAGCCGCCGGCAAAGCCACGGGCGATGAGAAGCTCAAACGCGAAGGTCAATCCGACCAGGTCGAGGGCAAAGTTCAGAACGTGGTCGGCGGAGTCAAGGACAGCATCCGGGATGCAGTGAAGGACAAGCACTAGCCTACGGGTTGGGAGCGGGATCGAAAAACGATCCCGCTCCCAACATTCATCAGAACAACCCGACTACCTTCCCATTCTCGTCAATATCGATCGAGTCGGCCGCCGGCACCTTCGGCAAGCCCGGCATGGTCATGATGTCGCCGCAGATCATCACAACGAATTCCGCGCCCGCGGCCAGCCGCACCTCGCGGATATTCACCACGTGATCCGACGGCGCACCCAACAGCTTAGGATCGGTCGAGAAGGAATACTGCGTCTTCGCCACGCACACGGGGTAATGCCCGTAGCCCCCTTCCTGTAGCTGTTTGATCTGCGCGCGCACCTTGGTATCCGCGGTGATGTCGCTCGCGTGATAGATCTTCTGCGCGATCGCCTTCATCTTGTCCCACAGCGGCGTGGCGTCCTCGTAGGCGAACTTGAAGTTGTTGGGCTGCTCACACAGCTTCACGACTTCCTGCGCCACCTCGACGGCACCCTTGCCACCCTCGGCGAAATGCTTGCCCAGGATGACCTTGACGCCCTGAGAGGAAATCCCCTCCATGAGCGCGCGCACTTCCGCATCCGTATCCTGGGCGCGGTGGTTGATCGATACCACGGTCGGCAGACCGAACTTGTTGCGGATGTTGTCGATGTGACGCTGCAGGTTGACGAGCCCCTTCTTCAGGGCTTCGACGTTCTCCTTCGGCAGATCCGGCACAGCGATGCCGCCGTGATACTTCAGCGCGCGCACTGTCGCGACAATGACCGCGGCTGAGGGCTTGAGATCCGCCTTGCGGCACTTGATGTCGATGAATTTCTCGGCACCCAGGTCGGCGCCGAAGCCGGCTTCCGTCACCACGTAGTCGGCGAGCTTGAGCGCCGTTTTGGTGGCCATCACCGAGTTGCAGCCATGCGCGATGTTCGCGAACGGGCCACCGTGGATGAACGCCGGATTGTTCTCGAGCGTCTGCACGAGGTTCGGCGCCAAAGCCTGCTTCAACAACACCGTCATGGCGCCGTGTGCTTTCAGGTCGCGAGCCAGAATCGGCTTCTGCTCCTTGGTGTAGCCGACGACGATCTTGCCCAGGCGCTCCTTGAGATCGGTCAGGCTGTTGGCCAGGCAGAAGATCGCCATGACTTCGGAGGCGACGACGATGTCGAAACCATCCTCGCGCGGGTAGCCGTTGGCGGTTCCACCCAGGGAGATGACAATGTCGCGTAAGGCGCGATCGTTACAGTCGACGACCCGACGCCAGGTGATGCGACGTACGTCGAAGCCGAGTTGATTTCCCTGGTGGATGTGGTTGTCGATGAGCGCGGCGAGCAGGTTGTTGGCGAGCGCAATCGCCGCGAAGTCGCCGGTGAAGTGGAGATTGATATCCTCCATCGGCACGACCTGCGAATAACCGCCACCGGCAGCGCCGCCCTTCATGCCGAAGACCGGGCCCAACGCCGGCTCGCGCAGACAGATGATCGCCTTCTTGCCGATGTGGTTCAGGGCGTCGCCGAGACCGACGGTCGTCGTGGTCTTACCCTCGCCCGCCGGTGTTGGCGAGATCGCCGTGACGAGCACGAGCTTGCCATTGGGACGATCGGCGAGTTGGCGTACGTAGTCGAGGGATACCTTGGCCTTGTAGCGGCCATACGGCTCGAGTTGCTCTTCCGGAATGCCCAGGCGGTCGCGCGCGAGCTGCGCGATCGGCCGCATTTTCGCCTGCTGCGCGATCTCGATGTTGCCGGGGAAGGACGCTTTGGGGGTGGTGCTGGTTGTCATCGCTCTACTTTTTGGTTACGCGGCCATGCCATCGCGCCAGTCTACCCGAGACCTGCGTCCGTTTGCCCCTCACGAAAGCGACGCGGACCGCGCTGTGGCGACCAGGGCGCAGGGCAAACGGTCCGCTACACCGGTAAACTCTCATTTAGGCCGCGGTGACACCGCTAGTCATAAGTGGCGCTTATTACAGGTATCCACGAGTTGCATCATGCTCTGGTTAAAAGCCTTCCACGTCGTATTCGTCGTCACCTGGTTCGCGGGCCTGTTCTATCTGCCGCGCCTGTTCGTGTATCACGTGAGCACGACCGACACTTTGAGCCTGGAGCGCTTCATAGTCATGGAGCGGCGCCTGTTTGGCATCATGACCATTGGAGGCAGCCTCGCCGCCCTGTTCGGCATCTCCATGATCGTGGCGGCGCCGGGCTACCTGACCTTCGGCTGGCTGCACGCGAAGCTGGCCCTGGTTGCGATCCTGATCGCCTATCACGTGTGGTGTTATCGCCTGATGGTAGGACTGCGCACGGGAACGAACCGGCACCCGGAGCGCTGGTTCCGCCTCTTCAACGAATTCCCCGCCTTGTTGCTCATCGCAATTGTTATCCTGGCAGTTGTTAAACCCTGATTTTTCAATGACTTAGTTCACCCACCTCTTTCGTGGACTGGCCCGGCACACAGTCCGCGAGTTATGTTTCCCCTGGCTGTGCGCGCAACAACAAAAGGGGACGACAATGGCTGAGCCTGGAGCGTCACAAATCCTGACCCACCACCCGGTGGGCCGACGCTTTTCCTACCAGCGGGCAGTGAACGAGCTGCTCGCCGGCACCGATATCAAGATCAACGGCTCGCGTGCCTGGGACATCCAGGTCCATGACGAGCGTTTCTTCCAACGCGTGCTCAGCCACGGCACCTTGGGCGCGGGTGAATCCTACATGGACGGCTGGTGGGATTGCGCACAGCTCGACGAGATGTTGACTCGCATCCTGCGCGCCGACATCGAGCAGCAGCTACGCTCGCCGCGCGCCGCGATGTTGGCCATCACGGCACGCCTGATCAACATGCAGAGCCGCCGCCGCGCCTTCAGGGTCGGCCAACGACACTACGACCTCGGCGACGACCTCTACGAGCGCATGCTCGACCCGCGGATGATCTATACGTGCGCCTACTGGGAGAACATGCGCTCCCTGGATGCGGCGCAAGAGGCGAAGCTCGATCTGGTCGCTCGCAAGTTAGGACTCAAACAGGGCATGCGGGTGCTCGACATCGGCTGCGGCTGGGGCGGCGCCGCGCAGTTCATGGCGGAGTGTTATGGCGCCACCGTGACGGGCGTAACGGTCTCGAAGAACCAACAGCAAACCGCGCAACGCCGCTGCGCCGGTCTGCCGGTGGAAATCAAGCTGCAGGACTACCGCAGCATCACCGGCAATTTCGACGCCATCTACTCGCTGGGAATGTTCGAGCACGTTGGCGTGCGCAACTACCGCACCTACCTGAAAAAGGCGCGCGAATTGCTGCGCGGGGACGGCCTGTTCCTGTTGCATACCATCGGCAGCAACCGCTCCTCCGTCGCCACCGACCCCTGGATCGAGAAATACATCTTCCCGAACGGGCAATTGCCCTCGCTGGCCCAGATCGCCGCCGCGGCCGAGGGACTGTGGGTCATCGAGGACGTCCACAGTTTCGGCACCTTCTACGACCGCACGCTCATGGCGTGGTTGGAAAACTTCGATCGGCACTGGCCCGAGATCGCACCCCGTTACGGCGAGCGGTTCCGGCGCATGTGGCGTTTCTGGCTGAACGCCTCCGCCGCGAACTTCCGCGCCCGCAAGTCGCAACTCTGGCAGATCGTGCTGTCCCCGAAAGGTGTCGCGGGCGGCTATCGCGCAGCGCGCTGATCTCGAACGCACGCGAATGGTGCATGGGACGAAAGTCCCGAGCACCATCCGTTGGTCGCATCTTCAGTTCTGTGACGAAACACAGGCAGCGACCGCGGGCAAACTTGTTAGGGTCGTGGGCTCATATTGCGCTGCGGACATGAACGCCCGACCCTTAAAAAGCCAACCGGGGGTGCCCGCGCCCGATACCGCGCTCGACAACGCCAGGATGCTCAAGACGCTCCTGGCCAATGTCGACGGCATGGTCTATCGCCGGCGCCTGGATGCCGACTGGACGATGGAATTCGTCAGTCAGGGCTGCCTGCGCGTGACCGGTTATCCGGCCACCGACATCCTGCTCAACAGGAACGTCGCCTACGACGAGCTCACCATCCCGGATGACCGGATGTGGGTGCGCGAGGCGATCCGCTGCGCCGTCGCGGAGTTCCGCTCGTTCGACCTCGAATACCGCATCGTCCACGCGGACGGCAGCATCCGTTGGGTGTGGGAGCGCGGCACGGGAGTCATCGACGTCGAAGGACGCCCCATCGCACTGGAGGGGCTCATCCAGGACATCACCAAGCGCAAGAACGCGGAAACGGCTTTACGCGAAGCCGAACGCCGCTATCACGGGCTGTTCGACAACGCCATCGAAGGCATTTTCCGCACGACCGTCGAGGGCAAGTACCTCGACGCCAACCCGGCCCTCGCACACATCTACGGCTTCGAGTCACCGCAGGAGCTCATGGTTTCGCTGCGAGACATCGGCCGGCAGTTGTATGTCGATCCGCAACGGCGCGAAGAGTTCATGCGCATCGTGAAGGCGCGCGGCTCCGTCACCGGATTCGAGTCCCAGGTCTACCGCAAGAACGGCGACGTCATCTGGATCTCGGAGAACGCCCGCCTGGTGCTCTCCGAAGACGGCCGCCCGCTGGGCTACGAGGGAACGGTCGAGGACATCACCGAGCGTCGGCTCTATCAGGCCCGCATCGAGCGCCAGGCCAACTACGACACCCTTACCGGACTCGCCAACCGGTCGCTGCTGCAGGACCGGCTCGAGCAGGCCTTGCTGACCGCGACGAGCTTCGGCACGCGCATCGCCGTGGCGTTCGTCGACCTCGACCGCTTCAAATACATCAACGACAGCCTCGGGCACCACGTCGGCGACGAGTTGTTGAAAGAGGTGGCCACCCGCGTACAGTCCTGCGTGCGCGAATGCGACACCGTCGCGCGCCTCGGCGGCGACGAATTCGTGCTGCTCATCAACGGGCACTCCGGCCCCGAGTCGGTGCGCTCGATCATGGAATCGATGTTGACCACGGTCTCGCAGCCGTGGACCGTGGAGCAAGGCGAATTCCACGTGAGCTGTAGCATCGGAGTCGCGCTCCACCCGGAGGACGGCGAGGATGCCCGTACGCTGTTGAAACACGCCGACTCCGCGATGTACCGCGCCAAGGACAGCGGGCGCAACAACTTCCAGTTCTTCACACGCGAGCTCAACACGCTGATGACCGAGCGGCTCGAGATGGAAGGCCATCTGCGCCGTGCCCTGGAACGGAACCAGTTTGTGTTGTGTTACCAGCCGCGCGTCGATCTCCACGACGGCACGATCGTGGGCGCCGAAGCGTTGCTGCGCTGGCGGATCCCGAGCCGCGGCACGATCCCGCCCCAGCGCTTCATCGCGCTGGCGGAGGAAACCGGGCTCATCGTGCCGATCGGCAAGTGGGTCCTGCAAACCGCCTGCGCCCAGAACAAGGCCTGGCAGGACGAGGGCTTGCCACCCATCGTCGTCTCGGTAAATGTCTCCCCGCGGCAATTCCGCCAGGAAAACATTCTACAAACCGTCGCGGAAGTTTTGAAAGAGACCGGCCTCGAGCCGCGCTACCTGGAGCTCGAGCTCACCGAAAGCATGGTGATGCACGACGCTCCCCAACTCGTCGCGATGCTCGATGAGCTGACGAATCTCGGGGTCCAGATCGCCGTGGACGACTTCGGCACCGGCTACTCGAGCCTGTCGTACCTGAAGCGCTTCCCGGTCGATCGCCTGAAGATCGATCGCTCGTTCGTGGAGCACATCGCAAGCGATGCGGACGATGCCACGCTCGTGCGGACCATCATTGCCCTCGGCCACAACCTGGGACTGAAGGTCGTGGCCGAGGGCGTCGAGTCAGAGGAACAACTAAGCTTCCTGCGCGCGAACCTGTGCGACGAGGCGCAGGGATTCCTGATGGGCCGCCCCGTCTCGAGCCGTCGCCTGCGGCGGATGTTCACGACTACCAGATCGAAACTCGATCCTCCGGCTTGATGTACAGTTTGTCGCCGGGGTGGACATTGAACGCGCCGTACCAGGCGTCGATGTTCGGCAGCGGCCCATTGACGCGGAAGATCGCCGGACTGTGCGGGTCGGACATCACCTGCTCGCGCAGCGCGCCGTCGCGATACTTGGCCCGCCAGACCTGCGCCCACGAGAGGAAGAAGCGCTGATCGCCGGTGAGACCGTCGATCACGGGCGCGGGCTTGCCTTTCAGGGACAGGTGATAGGCGTGATACGCCATGTTGAGCCCGCCCAGGTCACCGATGTTCTCCCCGATGGTGTTGGCACCGTTGACCTTCAGGCCCGGCAGTGCCTCGAACGAGGAGTACTGCTTGATGAGCCGCTCAACTCTGCCTTTGAAGACCTCGGCATCCTGCGGCGTCCACCAGTCCTTCAAGGCACCGTCGGGTCCGAACTTGCGCCCCTGGTCATCGAAGCCGTGCCCGATCTCGTGGCCGATCACGGCACCGATGGCGCCGTAGTTCACGGCCGGGTCGGCGTTCGGATCGAAGAACGGTGGCTGCAGGATCGCCGCCGGAAACACGATCTCGTTGTTGAGCGGATTGTAGTAGGCATTGATCGTCTGCGGAGTCATCTGCCATTCCGCGCGATCCACGGGCTTGTCCAGCCGGGCGATCTGGTACTGCCAGTGCCATTCGGCCGCACGCCGCACATTGCCGATCAGGTCATCCCTATGGACCTGCAGGGTCGAGTAATCCTTCCAGACATCCGGGTAGCCGATCTTCGGCATGAAGGTCGCGAGCTTCTCATGGGCCCGCGACTTCGTCTGCGCCGTCATCCACTCCAGCGTGTCGATGCGCTCGCTGAGCGAGGCCCGCAGGTTGGCCACCAGCTCCTGCATCTTGGCCTTGGATTCCGGTGGAAAATAACGCGCGACATATAACTGCCCGACCTGCTCGCCGAGAGCGCCATCCACTACGTCAACCGCACGCTTCCAGCGCTCGCGCTGTTGGGGTTGGCCGCGGAGTGTTTGTCCATAGAACGCGAAGCGCGCATCGTCAAAGCGTTTCGGCAGGTACGGCGCATGGTCGCTCAGATAGTGAAACGTCAGGTAGGACTTCAAAGTCGGCAGTGAGGTCTGCTTGAACACCTCGGCCAGGTCATGAATGGCCGTGAGCTCACTCAACACCAGGTCCTGCCGGCCGCCGACAGAGGAGGCATCGAGGAAGGCCTGCCAGGGGAATCCGGGTGCGTAGGTGAGAAGCTGTTGCTTGGTGCGCGGATTGTAAGTCGCGTCCACATCACGCCGCTTCTCGATCGGCCACTGCGCTTTGGCGATCGAAGTCTCGAATGCCATGATGTCGGCCGCCTTCGCGCTGGGATCGGCAATGCCGCCCAGCGTGAGGACCTGGGCGATGTACGCCACGTACTTCTCGCGGATGTCCTTCAGCTTCGGATCATCCTTGAGGTAGTAGTCACGATCGGGCAGGCCGAGCTGCGACTGGCTGATCACCACGGAGTAGCGGTCGGGGTTCTTGAAATCCGGCGGCAGATCCAGGTCGAACAGCGAGGCGAAGCCGGGCGCGCCGAAGAGCTTCGCGATGTCGTTCTTGGTGGTCGCGGAGTCGATGCGGTGCAGGTCGGCTTTGGCCGGCTCGAGTCCGTGGGCTTCGATGGCCGCGGTGTCCATGAAGGCGGCGTAGTAATCGCCGATCTTCTGGGCCGGACTGCCGGCGGGCGGATGCGAAGCCGCCGCTTGCTCGATGATCTCGCGGACGCGCTTCTTGGACAGCTCGTCGAGCTCGTTGAAGGCGCCGAAACTGGAGCGGTCCGGCGGAATCTCGAAACTCTGGTACCAGGTGCCGCTCGCATAGGAGAAAAAGTCGTCACCGGGTTTCACCGCCGTGTTGCCGGCAGCGAGATCCAGGCCGAAAGCGCCGATAGCGGGTTTATTCATGAGCGGGGTCACCGGTTTCTCCTGTCCGGCGGGCGCCGCGAAACAAGGAGCGGCGGCCACGATCGCCGTAGCCACACAACAAATTAATCGCATTGGGGAAACTGCCCTCGAGGCGGGTCGTGAAACCCGGTTTGACGCCAGATTCCATACGCAGTTCAGTCGCAAGGCAATTCGGTCCGCCGCTGCCGGCACTCGCCTCGTCGCTGTCACCAATGGCGTACGAGATCGCGCCACGAGGGACGCGGCGGCATGTCAGGTTTCGAGGCCTCGGTTCCCAGGTACATGAAGCCGACGATGGCATCTTTCGCCTCCAGTCCGAGCGCCGCTTTCACCTCGTCGTCGTAAGCCGGCCCGCCCGTTTTCCACATCGAATTGAAGCCCAGCGCGAGCGCCGCCAGCATCACGTTCTGCGCCGCGGCTCCCGCGGCCAGCACCTGCTCGATCACCGGAATCTTGCCTCCCGGAGTACAGATCGCAGCGACCACCAGGATCATGGGAGCCCGGAACGCCTTCTGCCGCTCACGCTGCAGTACCTCTTCAGTGGTGGTCGGATGCTGTCTTCGCAAGTGGGCGACCAACAGATCGCCAAAACGCCCGAGGCTCTCCCCCTCGATCACAATGAAGCGCCACGGCCGCAGGCGGCCGTGATCGGGCGCGGCGGCGGCGGCGGCGAGAATCAGCTCGAGCGCACCAACATCGGGCGCGGGCGCGGTCAGGGCTTTGGCGGAACGTCGTTGCAGCAGGGCGTCTATGGATTGCATGAGTCGAAATATTCCTCGTCGTGTCGCCGTCTGGCGTCAATTTCAGCATGTGGGGCCTGAATGGGCACGATTACTGCTTGCGACACTGGTCGTGTGTACGGAGGGCTATTATGCAAGATCCTCTCATGGAGGCTGCGGAACGGCTCGGCGTCGCCACCCACTCCAGTGCGGGACCCGAGCCGGGTTCCCTCACCGGGCAACTGTGGGCGACCTGGCCGCGCGATCGCCTCGAAATCGCTCACGAAGCCCTCGCTCGCGCCGTGGACTACGATAGCGAAGCCCGTGTCGAGCCTTGTCGGGCCAACATCTGGCGCGCCTCCGTAACCGGCTGGAGCTACGAAAGCGACTTCGTCGACTGCGTGGCGATGCTCGCATTGCGTGTCGTCGGGGAAGACCCGCACGAGCGGCTCGAGAGCGCGAACGAGGACGACGTCGAGGACAGGGGCACGCGGCAATGAGTACCGTGGCGCGTAAAACGTGCCAAACTCCACGGCGTGACCTACTCCATTTCCGATGCCTGTGAGCGCAACAAGGAGCCGATCCTTCGGATCCTGACACGCGCGTTGGCCCACAGCCGTCGCGTGCTCGAGATCGGCAGCGGCACCGGCCAGCACGCCGTCCACTTCGCTACCCACCTGCCACACGTGACGTGGCAACCCAGTGACCGGGGCGAGTACCTACCCGGCCTGCGTGCGCGTATCGCTCACGACGGCCCTTCCAACTTGCGCCCGGCCATCGATCTCGACGTACGCAACCTGCCCTGGCCGGTCGAGCCCGTCGACGCCATCTTCACCGCCAACACACTCCACATCATGGATTGGGCCGCGGTGGAGGATCTGTTTCGCGGCAGCGGCGCGGTCTTGAGCGCGCCCGGCGTGTTTTGTGTGTATGGACCCTTCCGCTACGGCGGCCAGTACACGAGCACGAGCAACGCGGAGTTCGACGAATACCTGCGCGCGAAATACCCCGGGGGCGGTATCAAGAACTTCGAGGATGTCAACATCCTTTCGGGTGAACAGGGCTTGCATCTTTTGGACGATCATGCGATGCCCGCAAATAACCAGCTGCTCGTGTGGCACAAACCGTCATAGTGCTCGCTTAGAATCGGTGGTTGGACAACCACTCGATAGCGCCGCCGACCCGGCGGCATATAACTTGCGAGCGTAGGCACAATGGCACGCACACTCACCAGGCTGCCGCAGCCGGCAGCGCCGGGAATGATCGTTCCCGAAGCGCAGACCCTGACACAGCAGTACGAGCAAGTACGCGCGGCAAGCATGACGTTGTGCGCACCGCTCTCGATTGAAGACTACGTCGTGCAATCCATGCCGGACGCCAGTCCGGCCAAGTGGCATCTCGCGCACACGAGCTGGTTCTTCGAGGAATTCGTGCTGAGCCAGGCGAGCACGCCCTACCGCTTCCACGACTCCGACTTCCGCTTCCTGTTCAACTCGTACTACAACGCCGTCGGCCCGATGCACACGCGCTCGAGCCGCGGCATGCTCTCGCGCCCCACGGTTCAGCAGGTGCTCGACTATCGCAACCGCATCGACGAGCGGATGAATGCGTTGTTGCAGGACGCGAGCCGGCTCTCCGACGAGTTGGCCCGCATCATTACGTTAGGACTGCATCACGAGCAGCAGCACCAGGAGCTGATCCTCACCGACATCAAACACCTGTTCTCCTGCAATCCACTCCTGCCGGCGTACATTCGCCAGGACGCACCGCCAGCGGGAACGGCGCCTAGCCTGGCCTTCCGCAGCTTCGAGGGCGGCCTGGTGGACATCGGACACACGGGCGAGGAGTTCTGCTTCGACAACGAGCTACCCCGCCACCGCGTCTTCCTCGTCCCTTTCTCGCTGGCGACCCGCCTCGTCACGAATGCCGAGTACCTGGAATTCATCCGTGACGACGGCTACGACAACGCCGCGCATTGGCTCTCCGACGGCTGGGCGACGGTGCAGCGCGAACGTTGGACGCGGCCGATCTACTGGTCGGACTCGCTCGAAGAGGAATTCACGTTGCGCGGGCTGGTCCCGCTGGATCCGCACGCTCCGGTGTGCCACCTGAGTTGTTATGAAGCAGATGCCTTTGCGCGCTGGGCCGGCGCGCGGCTCCCGACAGAGCTCGAATGGGAACACGCCGTCACCGCGGCGTCGGTCCCAACCTCCGGCAACTTCGTCGAGAGTGGTAACTGGCATCCGGTCACGGCGACTCATCCGGCACCCCTTCTGCAGATGTTTGGTGACGTGTGGGAATGGACGCAATCCGCCTACGCCCCCTACCCGGGCTATCGAACGGCCGCCGGCGCCCTCGGCGAATACAACGGCAAGTTCATGGTGAACCAACTCGTGCTGCGCGGCGGCTCGTGTGCTACGCCGCGTAGTCATATCCGCAAGTCCTACCGCAATTTTTTCAACCCCGCGGCCCGTTGGCAATTCAGCGGCGTTCGCTTAAGCCGAGACCAGTAACTCATGCAACAAGAGAGACTTCGCGTCCCAGCAACCCCGGCCGGGCGCCCATCCGCGGATTGGCGCGTGGCAGCACCCTCTCTGGTCGAGGATGTGCTGAGCGGCCTGCAGGAAACGCCCAAGCGCCTTGCACCGATCTACTTTTACGACGAGCGCGGCTCGCAGCTCTTCGACGCGATCTGCGAGCTTCCGGAGTACTACGTCACCCGCACCGAAACGCAGATCCTCGAGCAGCATGCAGCCGAGATCGCCGCCTGCATCGGTCCCGACGCCCTGCTCGTGGAGTTGGGCAGCGGGGCCAGCACCAAGACACGGCTGCTTCTCGACCGGTTACCCGATCTCGCGGCCTACGTTCCCGTCGACATCTCCCGGACGCACCTGCTGGCTGCGACGCATCGCATTGAGGACGCCTACCCGAACCTGGAAGTGCTTCCCGCATGCGCCGACTTCACGCGGCCGTTCTCGTTACCCAGGCCGCAGCGCACCCCGTCGAGAGTCGTCGTGTTCTTCCCGGGATCGACCATCGGCAACTTCGACCCTCCCGCCGCCATCGAGCTGATGAAGGTCATGCGGGCGATGGCGACACCGCGCCTCGGCGTCGCGGCCGCCAACGCCGGCCTGGTGATCGGCTTCGACCTCGTTAAGGATCCCGCGGTGCTCGTCCGCGCGTACGACGACACCGCAGGAGTCACTGCGGAGTTCAATCTGAACGTGCTGCGCCGCCTCAACCGCGACCTGGGAGCGAACTTCGACCTCGACGCCTTCCGCCACCAGGCCGTCTGGGTTCCCGAGGCCGGCCGGATCGAGATGCGACTCATCAGCACGGAGCGGCAAACCGTCTCGGTTGCCGGAGAGCTCATCCCGTTCGAAGCGGATGAGCCCATCATCACCGAGCATTGCCACAAGTTTACGGCAGAACGCTTTGCCGAGCAGGCCGGCGCGGCCGGCTGGGTCGAGCGTCAGACCTGGACCGACCCGAGGCATTACTTCGACGTTCAGTATCTTGAGCTGACGCACCCGCAGACAGAGTAAGCTCCGCGGCATGGACGCCCACACCCTGCAAGAAATCAAAGACTCGATTCGAACGATCACCGACTACCCCAAGCCGGGGATTATGTTTCGCGACATCACCACCCTCCTCGGCAACGCCCGCGCCTTCCGGCGGGTCGTGGACGAGCTGGTGCAGCCCTGGACCGGCACCAAGGTGGATCGGGTGGCGGGCATCGAGGCGCGCGGGTTCATTCTGGGCGGTGCCATCGCCCACCAGCTCGCCGCCGGGTTCGTTCCCATCCGCAAGAAAGGCAAGCTGCCGCATCGGACCGTCCGGCTGGCCTATTCCCTGGAGTACGGCGGGGATGAGATTGAAATCCACCAGGACGGCGTAGCGCGGGGCGAGAGGATCGTTCTGGTCGATGACCTCATTGCCACCGGGGGTACCGCGACGGCCGCTGTAAAGCTGCTACGGTCGCTGGGGGCCGAGGTGCTGGCCGCCTGCTTCATCATCGACCTTCCGGACCTCGGGGGCGCCAAGCGCCTGGCGGAGCTGGAAGTGCCCGTCCGTACCCTTGTAGCTTTTCCGGGACACTAGCTGCCGCCGCACCGCAGGGCTCACCAACATTACGTTGTAGTCATCCTGAAACCGCCCCGGGTGGTTCCAGTCATAATAGGCGCGCTTTCGAGGCGGGTCGGGTGGCCGCCCCGTCCTGGAAGCACGATTTCAAAACCACCGCTCAATTTTCCCTTACCCACTGGAGCCGATCGATGTTCAAGAAGCTTGTCCCAGTTGTCAGCCTGCTCACGCTGTTCGCCGCGGGTCCCGTATTCGCCGCCGACACCGCCGCTCCTTCCTCGGACACCTCGGCTTCCGCCCCGGCGAAGAGCCACAAGAAGCACAGCCACAAGTCGAAGAAGAGCAAGGCCGCGACGGGCGCCGACTCTTCCGCGCCGAAGTAAGCTGCAGCGCTGATCCCGTCAACGACGGGTAGGCACAGTTCATAGAGCCCCGCCTCAAAAACGGGGCTCTTTGTTTTTGGGCAACCGCGGCGGCCGGCGCGCTCCCCCGCAAGCGCCGTGTAGGAATCCTCCGACATCCTCTCGAGCCGCCGTCCTACATCGCCCCTGACCCCGGCCGCTGGCGCCAATGGCGCAACTGCCGCGAAATTGGGCGGCATGGCAATGAGGGATTTCATATCACTGGTCGCGGTTGTCGTCGGCATGCTACTCGTACTGGTTACACCGTAGACGCGGGTAACATTAGCGCCCGATGACCCAGATTCCAGAGCAACAGCAGCAGGCCGCCGCCGCGAAGAACGGCGAGGTCGACCGGCTCGTCGAGTCGCGCACGCTCGAGCTGTCGGCCCTGTCGAGCCATCTGCAGAGCCTGGCCGAGAAGGAGAAATCCGAGCTCGCGCGCACCCTGCACGATGAGCTGGGCGGCCTGCTCACGGCCGCGAAAATGGACCTGTCGTGGCTGCAATCGCGCGTCGAGAAACCCGAGCACCAGGAGCGGCTCGCCCAACTGGGCAGCGTCCTCGATGAAGCCATGGGCCTGAAGCGCCGCGTGGTCGAAGAGTTACGGCCCTCGCTGTTGGAGCATTTCGGGCTGACCACTGCGCTGCGCGACTACGTGGACGCGACTTGCGCCAAGGCGCAGATCCACGCCGAGATTCGTTTGCCGGACGACGGGGCGGCCGTCCCGAAGGAAATCGCGATCGCGTTGTTCCGCATCGTGCAGGAAGGCCTCAACAACATCATCCGGCACGCCGCCGCCAGGCAGGTCGTGTTGGATCTCACGGCGGACGCCAAGGAATGCGCTTTCACGCTGCGCGACGACGGCTGTGGCTTCAACCCCAACGCCAGCAGCGAGAGCTGGCCGCACGGCATCATGGGAATGCAACACCGCGTCAGGGCGTTGGGAGGACGCTTCTCGTTGGAGTCGGCACCGGGGAAAGGCACCACGTTGCGTGTTGCAGTACCGACTGCCGCTCCGGCCACTGCAAAGCGGCGCTAGGAGCCTGTCAGATGCCGCTGAGGGGCGGCCGCAGTAGGCGAGCATTAGTCAGACAGGCTCCTAAAGGTCTTCAGTGACTTGCGACCGGGGGCGCCCACTTCGAGCGCCCGTCCACCACGACTGCCTTCAGCAGCGCGATGTCGCGCATCTTGTCGAGGAAATAATCGGCTCCGGCGGCGAAGCAATGATCGCGCACGAAGTCGGAGGCATAGTTCGTCAACACGACGATGAGAGGCTGCGCGTCGGGCGGATACAGTTGCCGCGCCTGGCGGATCACCGCGACACCGTTGCCTTCGGCGAGCTCGATGTCCACTACCAGCACGTCGTACGTCGACTCCTGCAGCCGCAGTACTGCGTCGGACTGGGTAGCCGCCTGCGCCGCTACCGCGATCCGCCCCGGCTCCGACAACAGGTCAACGAGCCGGCGGGACAACACCGTGGAGTCCTCGATGAGCAGGATACGCCGCTCAACCCCGAGGTCGAGGCTGGAGGAACGCTCTTCTGCCGTGCTCATGGGAAGGTTCACTGCAGCAGGTTGTTCTTGATGGCGTAATACGTGATGTCAGCATTCGTCTTCATGGCCATCTTCTCCAGGATCCGTGTGCGGTAAGTGCTGACGGTCTTCACGCTCAGGAACAGCTTCGCCGCAATTTCCGACACACTCTTACCCTCGGCGAGCTTGCAGAAGATCTGGAACTCGCGCTCCGAGAGCACACTGTGCCGCGGCTCGCCCGGCGCGCCCTGCAGCCCGCTGACGAGCATCTCGGCCAGCTCCGGACTCACGTACCGTCCGCCCCGCATCGCCGCGCGGATGGCCCGGCACAGCTCGCCGTCATCCGCTGTCTTGCTCAGAAAACCACTCGCCCCGGCACGCAGCACGTTGAGCCCGTACTGGTTCTCCGGGTAGGCACTCAACACGAGGGTCGCTACCGACTCGTGGTGGGCCTTGATCTGCCTCAGGACATCCAGTCCCGACATGTCGGGGAGCGACAGGTCCAGCAACAGCACGTCGCAGGCAGTGGCGCGCAGCAAGGCCAGCGCCTCGCGGCCGTTCTTAGCCTCTCCTACCCAGCTGAAATCCGCCTGGGCCTCGATGATCTGCTTCAGCCCGATGCGTACCAGCTGGTGATCGTCTACGACTGCGACTCGTATGCTCGGCATAGCAACTTTATCGTGACGCTCCCATAAGCTGGCACCCCGGCATCAGCAACTACTCGTGCGGAGTAAAAGGCTACCGATCGGGGCGACGCGGCGATGTGGGAGGTAGAGTGGCGGCAACGGGAGCTACAACGCAACGGAGTGTAGGAATCGTCTGACACACGGGCTGCCGGCCAACCGGCCGCCCGTGCAGGAAAGGGGGCTTCAGCGCAGGGAATCCTGGACACTGGCCGCCTCGTCCTTGTCACCGGCGCCCAGGGATTCCTTGCCATTGTAGGTCTCGAGCCGGTTGTAGAGGGTTTTCAGGCTCACGCCGAGGATTTCCGCGGCCTTGCGCTTCACATGGCCGCAGTAGGCGAGCGTGGCCATGGTCACGCGCCGTTCCACTTCCTCGAGAGGCGTTCCCACACGGATCGTGATGGTCGTGCCATCGTCGGTCTTCGGCGGGGTATCGGCGATGGCGACATCGAGCTCGATGATGTCGTCGGCCATGATGAAGGTGCGCTGCACATAGTTCTTCAGCTCGCGCACGTTGCCCGGCCAGCTATGCTGGTACAGGCGCACGAGCGCATCGCGCGAGAACGACTTGTTAGTGCCTTCCGTCTTGTTGAGTCCATCGAGGAAGAACTGCGCGAGCTGCTCGATGTCGGTATCGCGCTCCCGCAGCGGCGGCAGGCGGATCGGGAACACGTTGAGGCGGTGATACAGATCCTCGCGCAGCTTGTTGTCGGCCACGGCCTTCTCGGGCTCGCGGTTTGTCGCGCAGATGACGCGAACGTCGCTGGCGATGAGCTGCGTGCCGCCGACGCGAGTCACGGTGCTGGTTTCCAGCACCCGCAGGAGCTTCACCTGCAACTCCATCGGCATCTCGGTGATCTCGTCGAGGAAAATCGTGCCGCCGTTGGCTCTCTCGAAGAAACCTTTGTGCTGCCGATCCGCGCCGGTAAAGCTGCCGCGCTCGTGACCAAACAATTCACTCTCGATGAGCTGCGGCGCGACCGCCCCGCAGTTCAGCGGCAGGAAGGGAGCATCGCGACGCCGCGACAGCTCGTGCAGTGTCTGTGCCGCCAACTCCTTGCCGGTACCGCTCTCGCCGATCAACATCACGGTGGCCGACGTGGGCGCCACACGCGACAGCTGGTCATATAACACCTGCATGCGCGGCGAGCTGCCGAGTATGCGACCGAAGCGACCGAGCTTGCGCAACTCTTCGCGCAGGGCGCCGATCTCGTGTTGGAGGGCGGAGGTCTTCTTGGCGTGACGCAGAACGGCCTGGACCCGCTCGAGGTCGGCAGGCTTCACGAGGTAGTCGCTCGCGCCGGCGCGCAGCGCGGCCACGGCGCTGTCCACTGTCGCGTGGCCGGTAACAATTATAACTTCCGTCGCTTCGGGTTTATCGAGCTCGCGCACCAGCTCGATCCCCTCGCCATCCGGAAGGCGAAGATCCGTCAACAGGACGTCGGGACGCTGTCGTCCGAGCTCGATCCGCGCATCACGCAGGCTGTGAGCTCGCGCGACTGTAAAGCCCTCCATGCGCGCAACTTCCTGCAACCAGTCCACGACATCTGCATCGTCGTCGACTATCAGAGCATGTGCCATGTCGTCCCCTGGACCCTATTCTCGAAAGGAATCACTCTAGTCTCAAAATGTCGCGGCCGCCGCCGTGTCGCCCCACCCCGACGGGAACGAATCATGCGTAATCGTTCGCGGAAAAAATTTAACCCACATTAAGGTGCCTCGATGGGCTGGTCGGCGTGGCGCGTCTTTAGCGTGTTGGCCTTGGGTTTGGCGGCTGCTGCGCTCGCGGCTGGGGCGCTCGATCAACGGCGCCGACGGCTCGGGCCGAGAGTACCACGGCCGGAGATCGACCGCTGGGAAGATGAGGGCGGCGCCCTCCCATCCGGGTCATAGATCGACCGCGCCCGGTCCGGGCGAGGCTTTCCCCACGGAGAACGCCGATACCACGCTGAACACGATCGAGGCGACCACCACGACCAGCGCGGTTGCCGCCAACTCGTTGGCAAACTCGCCTCCCAGGCCGCGATTGATCGCCAACCCCAGGCAATAGACGGACGCCGCTCCCCGGGCCCCGAACCATTCCAGCGGTCGCCGCTGCAGCGGCTGCAGCCCGAGGCCACCCAGGCCCAGGCGCACCGCCAACGGCCGCAATCCTGCCAACAACAATAGGGCAAACACCCCCATCCGGAGGTGCAACTCCACGCTCGACAACAGCGCCCCTAGCAGCACGGCTACCAGCACCGCTGCAAATCGCTCCACCCGCCCGGCAAACCGCAACACCCGGGCGCTGGGAGTCGGCTTGCGCAGCGAATGCCGCAGCCGGCCCCCGTGCGAAAGTGCGAGACCCGCGACAAAAACGGCGATCAACCCGTCGGCACGCAACGCAAGTGCGCCAACATAGGTCAGAACGGCTGTCGCCGCGACACTCATGTCTTCGAGGAAATCGCCCTGGCGGTCGGAATCGAGCAGCGTCAGCCAACGCATCATGAGCGCGCCAACGATCCAACCGACGAGCGCGCCGCCGATGACCGACCAGATCCCGATGAGCACGTGCAGACCGAGCGCCTCGGAGCCCGAGTCGCCGAAACCGAGAAACTCAAGCACGAGCAACAGCAGCGGCGCGGCGAGCGTGCTCGTCATCGCCCCTTCCGCGGCCAGTGTGAAAGGGACCGCGTCCTGGTCGATCTCCGCGGGAACGTACATGTCGGAAGCGAGTACCGCGTCGGTCGGCGCCAGCACGACACCGAGCAACAACGCCTCGACGAGATTCATGCCGAACAACACGTGGGCAGCCGCGGCGGCCAATGATGCTGTGGCCAGCATCGTCAGCGACGCCAGGCGCAGCGGGATGTGCCAGAAATGCCATTCGAAAGGAACCCGTAAGCGCAGGCCGACGCAGAACAGCATGACGAGCAACACGAACTCGCTCAGGGATTCGACGACGCCGCTGTCTTCCACGATGTGCGGTTCGAGCAGGTGCAGCCCGGCCGGGCCGATCAAAAGCCCCACTCCGAGGCCCAGAAGGATCGGGTGTGCCGACCACCGCGTGAGCGGCAGGTCAGCTCTGGAGTTGTCCTGCCTGCGCACCGCTGCCCGCCCCGGAATCAACCAGTGGCGACCACTGGTTACGCAGATCCCGGATCTGATCGTGTTTGGTCATCACGTCCTCGAACTGGCGCAGCACAATCGCTCGCACGAGGCCTGGCAATGGATCGTCCATCGCGTTTCGGTAGACCTCGAGCGCCCGGCTCTCGCCACGCTCGCACTCATCCAGAATAACTCCATCCTCATTACAAGCAAGAGCTGACCGGAGGTCGGTCCAGCGCCGGTGTGCGGCTTCGGCGTCACGCGCCGGGACTCCCGGATCACCGCCGAGCAGCCGGACCAGTGATTGCAATTCCTCCAGCGCGTGTGTGCATTCCTCCAGGTGCGCCAGGACCAGGGACCGCAGTCGCACATCTCGGACGAACTCAGCGCAGATTTGTAACCCCTGCGCGGCATCGCGACGCGCGACGATCAACTCCAGGAGCGTGTCGATGGTGAAGCGGTGGCTCATGACGGGCGGCCTTGTTGTTTGGGGGCGCGATCGGCCGCGCCCGAGTTGGTGCAAAGCATGAGATGTGCCGCAGCAGTACGCCAAATGTCCTCCGGTGTCATAGGGGCCGCGCGCGCACTTTTTTCATCGCAGGTACGAATTACACCGGCATCCTGGGGAAGCCCCCGGGGCCAGCCGGCGCGCGGGTGGACCAGAACCGCAGCCGAGGGTTCCGGGGCGTAACCCGATTTACAATAGTTTTCAGGATGTTGCGCGCGAGACAATGTTGGCCGGGAGCGCGCCGGGCGGGTTGGCATATGGGTTGCATACCGACCGGTAGACCCCCCGTTTGGCGGGCTGTGGTGCGACCAGCCCGCTATTTTTTTATTTGGCAAAAAGTCGCCTGCGGCGCTTTTTGCGAGACCCTACACGGTTTCCGCAGGCAAAAAGCGTGGTTTTTGCCTGCTGCTCCGGGCCCGGGGTTCCTGGCGACTTTTTGCGAGACCCTATGACTTTTCCGCAGGCAAAAAGCGTGGTTTTTGCCTGCTGCGCCGCCAAGGCGCGTCACTATCGAATTGGCGGGCGCCGAGCGGCGCGTGAGGCCGACGCACTTCGTCGATGCGCTCTAACCCTTCGTTTACTGCCTAGTTAAAGCCGCCAGGCGGCGCACCATCGGCACGAACGTGTCGAAATCAACAGGTTTCGGCACGTGCAGATCGAAGCCCGCCTGGATCGCCGCAGTCACGTCACCTTTCGAAGCGTAGCCGGTCACCGCAATGGCGAGTATGTGCCGGCCGACCTTCAACGACCGCAGCTTCTTCACCAGCGAATAGCCATCTTCCTCCGGCATTCCAATGTCGGTCACGAGGATATCGAAGTGCGCCCCCACTGCCTGGAGGTGTTTGAATGCCGAGCCGGCCGAGTCGGTCACCGTGACCTGCGCGCCCTCCAGCCGAAGTGTCTCGGCCACCACCGTGCGCGCATCCATCTCGTCATCTACGACGAGGATCGACAGCCCGTCCAAGCTATGAGACGGGCCCGCCCGATCCACTCTCGCAGGAGCGTCCGGTGCCGCCTGCCAAGCTGGCGTTGCAGGTATTCTGACTACAAAGGTCGCACCGGTGCCACTGCCGGCGCTACTGGCTGACACCGAGCCGCCATGCAGGGCCACGATCTCACGCACCAACGTCAACCCGAGGCCCAGCCCGCCCGAATGCCGCGTACTCGAGCTGTCTCCCTGTCGGAACCGATCGAAAATGTGGGGCAATAACTCCGCCGCGATGCCCTGCCCCGTGTCCTTGACCGTCAACTCGCAGTAACCCGCGACGTCGCGCACGCCCACCGTGACCTTCCCACCCGAGGAAGTGAATTTCAGGGCGTTGGAGAGCAGATTCGCAACGACCTGCTGCAAGCGGTCGGGATCACCGCGCAATTGCCCCGACCCCGGGGCGATGTCCGCCGTCAGCTCGATCAGCTTGGCGACCGCGGTTGGCCGTGCCGAGTCGACAGCGACACTCACGACACGGGTCAATTGCGTCGGTCGCGACTCGATCCGGAGCTTTCCGGTACCCACGCGGCCCAGGTCGAGCAGGTCGTTGACCATCTTGAGCTGGGCTTTGGCGCTCTGCTCGATACGCGGCGTGATCGAGGCGACTTCGGGATCCTCACGACGCTTGAGCGTGAGAATCCGATTCCAGCCGAGAATCGCGTTCAGCGGCGAGCGCAGCTCGTGCGAGATGACAGAGAGGAACTCGTCCTTTGAACGGTTTGCAGCTTCCGCGGCTTCGCGCAACTTGCGCTCCTGATCGAGCAAAGAAGCGCGCTCCCGTTGCTTCCCAACGGCCGCTCGCCGCGCCGTGCTGACGTTCCGCGAGGTGAGTATCAGGTGAGCCTCACCCGTATCGTCAGCGTTGACAGTGCGACCGCGCAGCGTGATCCATTGTCGCGCGTGACCCTTCATGTGCGTCCGCACAATGAGGTCGACCTCCACGTCGCCGCCCGTAAAGGCGGCCGCGACGGAATCGACTAGTTTCTGGCGATCGGCCCGCTGAATACGCGCTTCGAGCTCGCGCCAGGTGATTTCGGCATCCGGCGCCCAGCCGAACTCAACCTTGAACTGGGAGTTGGCGGTGAGTGCACGCGTCGCCCGGTCGAGGCGACAAAAGCCCAAACGCCCCACTGCGAGCACCGATTCCAGCTCGTCGATGCGCTGCGTCAGCGCCTCGCGCTCGAGCTGCATCTGCCGCAGCGCGCCCTCCAGCTCGCGCATGCGGGAACCGGGGTCCTCGTCGTGAATTGTTGTCATGTCGTTCGCACGAGACTTCGTCGGCGACAGCTTTGAGGCGGTGGCGTTCTTTACACACCGTTGCAACTTCTCCCCAGGCTTGTCCTGGGCTTGGCTCCCTCAGGGGGACGCTAAGTGGCCGTAGCCGCTCGTCCTTCGCTGTTGGCATAGCTGTTGCTCGAGGTTGATGGATTACAAGTTGAGGGTTCCTCGAATGTCCAATGCCGTATTGGGACTGCGCCTCAAGCAGCAGCTCACCCTGACACCCAGGCTGCAACAGTCCGTCAAGCTGCTGCAGCTGTCGGCGTTAGAGTGTGTGCAAGAACTACACCAAGCCATAGCGCAGAATCCGTTCCTGGAAGAGAACGTGGAGACGCCGGAATCCAGCCAGGCGGAAGAAACTGCAGCCGACGATGGCACTCACGCCGACCTGGATTTCTCGGGTTCGGGCTCCAGCAGCGGCGATGACACGCCGGACTGGACCGAATGGACTGCTTCTCCATCGACTCTTCACGACTCCCTGCGCGAGCAATTATTGCTCCTCGGCCTGACCGAGCGGGACTACGTGCTCGCGAACCTGATCATCGACGCACTCGATGAGGATGGCTTCCTGCGCCAGCCGCTCGTCGAGTTCGCCAACCAGGCGCCCGATGTGCAGCCGGGAGAGCTCGAGACGGCGCTGCGTATCGTGCAGACCCTGGAGCCGAACGGTATTGCAGCTCGGGATCTGGGCGAGTGCCTGTCCCTGCAGCTCCAGGCCCTGGAGCGCGGCCTGCCGGGTCGCGAGCTGGCGCTCGACATTGTGCAGAACAAGCTGGCGCTACTGGCCGCCCGGGACAACACCCGGCTGCTGGAAACCCTGGGTTGCTCGGAAGAGGATCTGCGCGCGGCGTTGGACCTCATCCGCAGTCTCGACCCGCGTCCGGGCTCGAAGGTCGGCACGTTCGAGCCGCGAGCGATCGTCCCTGACGTCATCGTCCGCAAGGAGAAGAAGCGGTGGACCGTTACAGTCAACGCCGCGATCTATCCACGAATCCGTGTCAACCAGCAGTATGCCGACTACTTCCGCCAGGCGCGTGATGGTGAGACGACACTGCTTGCCCAACACCTGCAGGAGGCGCGCTGGCTCGTGCGCAACCTGGAGCAGCGCTTCCTGACGATCCAACGGGTTGCCGAAGCCGTTGTCGCGCGTCAGAAAAACTTCTTCGAGTACGGGGATCTCGCCATGCGTCCCCTGACGCTGCGGGAGATCGCTGACGAGCTCAACCTGCACGAATCGACGGTATCGCGGGCCACGAGCCACAAGTTCATGGCCACACCGCGTGGCGTGGTGGCGTTCAAGAGATTCTTCTCGCGGCAACTTGCCACCACGAGTGGCGGGTCCTGCTCGGCCACCGCGATCCGTGCCCTGCTGCGCGAGTTCATCGCCGCCGAGGATCGGCGCAATCCGCTGTCGGATGTGCAGTTGACGGAGTTGCTGTCTGAGCGCGGCGTGAAAGTCGCGCGCAGAACAGTAACGAAGTATCGGCGCTCGATGCAGTTACCCGCTGTCGATTTCCGGCGGGCTTAGAAACCAGGCGCTCATTGTTTGGACTTCGGGCTCGGCGACAGCGTCGTCGGGCTCGACTGCGACTGTGACATCGTGGTCGCGGCCGACCCCTGGTAGTTGGGACCGGCGACACGAATCCGGTTGTCAATATCCAACACGCCCGGACACCGGTCGACCAGGTCCTCGATGGCATGTTTCATGTGCCGGCTGGGCACCGTGCCTTCGAGCGAGACCTTCGCGCCACGCACCTCTACCGTTACCTCGCTGGAATCGATGTGATACGCCTCCATCAGGCGTTCCGAGATGTCTTCCTTCAGGCGCTCGTCGGAACGTTGGTATCCCTTCGGGCCGCGCGGATAGCGAGGCGTCTCGCGCCGGAAGTCACGACGAATCTGGTTCTCGTAACTCATTGCCGATTCATCCGAGTACTCTCCCTGGAGAGAGCCCTGCGGATATCGCGAGCTATCATCGTAACCATGCGGGCCGCCGGTAAACCCCGGGCCGGGCGCGCCCCACCCTGGAGAGCCGGTCCCGTAGTACTGCAGGTCGTCCTCGCGGCGGAACGGCTCGCGCCTCTCAAACAACTGCTCACGGGAGTGCTCACGACCATATTGATCGCGCGGGAAGCCGCCGCGCCCGGGCATCTCACGATAGCGCGTCCGGAAATCCTGCTGGTGTGGCGGCTGGTCGCGATATTGGGACGGATCGCTGTAAGGATAGCGATGCTGCGAGGGGTCGCTCTGCGCACGCTGGCCAAAGCCGTACGGATCCCGCTGCCAGGATGCACGCTCTCGCCAGTAGCCATGCGACCCGCGTGGTCCATAGTCCGGTTGCGACGAGCCCGCTTCCCACCGCTGCCGTCCTTCACCACCACCGTAGCCGCGCGCCGCTTCCCATTCGTTCGTCACCGGAGACGATTCGGCGTCTCTTCCACCCCGCTCGCTGTTGGATTCGCGCCCGCGCTCCAGCTCACCGCCTCTGAAGTCGTCCCGCTGACTCATAACTCACCTCTTTGCCTCGACAAGCGCGAACCCAATCCGCAAGGTCTGTTCCGGCCTGGAGCCTGTGTGACTAATGATCGCCGTAGCGAGGGCGACCCTCAGCGAGCAGCCAAGTCTTATAAAGACTAGGGGCGATCGTTACCGGGCGTAGCCCGGTACTATGTAAGGGTAACGATCGCCGCAAGATGCCGCTGAGGGGCGGCCGCAGTAGGCGAGCATTGGTCAGACAGGCTCCTAGCGGGGGGTGGAGTGCTGCGGACCCTCGGCGAAGCGGCCGGCGTTGTCGGAGAACACAATTTCCACGCGACGATTCTGCTGGCGCCCTTCCGGCGTATTGTTGCTCGCAACCGGGTATTCCTTACCGAGTCCTTCAACCTGGTAACGATCCGGCGGTACACCACGCACCTCCAACGCATCGGCGACCGCTTGCGCGCGCCGCTCCGACAACCCCTGGTTGTACGCCATGGAACCAACACTGTCGGTGTAACCCTCGATTTTCACGCGAGTATTCGCGTTATCCTTCAGCGCCTGCGCGAGCCTGTCCAGGTCACGCGTCGCGCCCGGCTTCAGCGTGGCCCGGCCAGTATCGAACAACACATCGCTCAAGGTCATGACCATGCCACGATCGGTCTGCTTGGCCTGCAGGTCATTTAGCTCCTGGCGCGCATTGGCGAGCTCGCTCTGGGCCGCCTGTGCCGTGTTGCGCGCAGTCGCAGCCTCTGACTTCGCATTCTCCGCCTCACGTTCGCGCGCCTGGAGTTGGATGCGGTTGCGCTCGTCCTGGGCCTTGGCAACCTCCTGTCGTGCCCGCGCCTCCGCGATGCGCGCCTCGCCAGCTTGTGCGTGGCGCAGGGCCAGGTAGGCGAGTTGATTCACTTCTTCCGGCGGACGTTTCTGTTGAAAAGCGCTATCGGCCTGGTTCAGGCTGGTACGCGCCTGGTCGATATCGTTGCCGGCGGCCTGCTGCGCCATCGGGTCGGCGGTGAAGGCCTGGACCTCGGCTCGCGCCTGCTCGAGCTGGTCGTTGCGTTGCGGCGCCGAGGCGCAGGCCGCCAGTACTGCGGCAAGAGCGGATACGGTAATGAGCTTGTTCACGGCTGACTCCCTTTAGAATTGTGGCGATGTTGTGGGGTTGGTCGCGGGCCCCTCGGCGGTGCGCCTGCTCTCGTGCCGGAGCGCCTCGTTGGCCTTGGTGACGTCCTCTGCAGCCTTCTGCTGCTCGCCGCTATTGCCGCGCGCTATGGCTACGTCGGCATCGACTTCGGCGCGCTGTGCATAGGCACGCGCCTCGTTATATTTACCTTGCGAGTTGAATCGGTCGGCCTCGCTCAACTCGTCGTGCGCACGCTGCAGATCGGCAGCGGCGTAACGTTGCGCGGTTCCGGCCTTGTCCGCCTGCTCGAGGACCGTATGAGCCTTGGTCAGCTCATCGTTCGGCTTCGCCCCCTCGGTAGCGCACCCGCCGGCCGTGGCGCACACGAGCGCCCCCGTCGTATAAAAGATGATCGTCCGCAATGACATGAGATGCTCCCCTTGATCCAGGTGAGCCCATGGTGTCTCTCCAGCCGCGGAATCCCTATCAGTGTTCTTTTACATATCTCGCCCGGGCTGGCGTATCGGCCCGTAGGAACACTCTTACCGAGCAAAGACTTAGCGGGATCGAGGGGCCTCGTGTAGGACTTGTCTGACACGAGCTTGGGAAGCTTCCGCTGCGTTTGACCCCCTCCGGCCGACTTTGGCGCGCCGAGGCAGCAAGTAACTTGCCCACCAGGCAGTAACCACTTTGAGCCCCGGCCGCCGGGGCCCCAACCCGAAGGGGAGCAAATGGTGACGGACGACATGGTGGCCCTCGTGCCCCAATTGCATACATTCGCGCGCTCCTTGTGCCGCGACGGCGTACGTGCCGACGACCTGGTGCAGGAAGCGCTCATGCGCGCCATCAACAATATCGAGCGCTTCAAGCCCGGTACGAATTTGAAGGCCTGGCTCTTCACGATTGTGCGCAACGAGCACTACTCGCAGTTGCGCCGCCGGAAATTCGAAGCGCACGGTGTCGACACCGATCTGCTGCCGGAGCCGAGCGTCCCGCCCGATCACGACGGCAAGCTCGAGTTGCGCGACCTCAACCAGGCGCTCTCGTCGCTCTCACCGGGTCAGCGCACCGCGCTGATCCTCGTAAGCGTCAGTGGCTTCTCGTACGAGGAGGCGGCCGAGATTTGCGGCTGCGCGGTCGGCACTATCAAGAGCCGCGTCGCCCGTGCACGCGAGACCCTTCTCGAGATGCTTGAGGGTCGACAGCCACTGCCCGCCGGTGTCGAAGATGCGGACGACGACGAGCGGACAATAATCACGCGTCTTTCCCAGGAGTACGCACACCTTTCGCGCGGAGGGGCACTGCCCGCAACGCTCGGCGCATAAAACCGCAATGGGGGGTCGCCTCGCGGCCCCCCGTTGCGTGCTTTCTACCCGGCAGTCTATAAACCAATAACGCCGTGGTGGAAGGCTCCCGCGCAGATGATCGCGCCGCTGACCCAGGTCCTGATTCTTCTCGCAAGCTCCGTCCTTCTGGTGACGCTCGCACGCCGTGTCGGGTTGCCCACCACCCTTCCCTACCTGGTGGTTGGCGTGATCCTGGGCCCCCACGCGCTGAATATCGTGTCGGATTCGGGCACGACGCGGCAGCTCGCCGATCTCGGCGTGGCCTTTCTGCTGTTTACCCTGGGCTTGGAATTCTCCCTGCCTCGCATGCTCGCGATGCGCCGGGAGGTCTTTGGCCTCGGGGCGGCCCAGGTGGGCGCCACGGCCGCCGTATTCGCGTTCATCGGGCGCGCTATGGGGCTGCCGTGGCTAGTCGCGGTGATCGTGGGCGGCGCCGTCTCGATGAGCTCGACGGCGATCCTGTTGGCACAGCTCACCGAGCGCTCGGAGCTGAACCGCACCCATGGCCGCCTGGCGTTCGCGATGCTTCTCTTCCAGGACCTCGCCTTCGTGCCGTTTCTAGCCCTCGCATCGGCGCTCGCCGCCGGCCACGGGCACTTCGAGCTTGGAGGAAGTCTGCTCGCCGTAGTTGGCGGCATCGTGTCGATCGTCGCGGTGCTGGCCACGGGTCGCTGGCTGCTGCGACCGCTCTTTCACGAGATCGCCCATAGCCGGCTCCGCGAGTTGTTCACGCTTGCCGTTCTGCTGGTGGTGCTGGCCTCGGCGTGGGCCACCACGGTAGCCGGCCTGTCGCTCGCTCTTGGTGCATTCCTCTCGGGAATGATGCTGGCCGAGACGGAGTATCGGCATCAGATCGAATCGGTCATCCGCCCCTTCCGCGACATCCTCCTCGGCCTGTTTTTCATTTCGGTGGGCATGCTGCTGGATATGCGGCTGCTCGCCGGCGAGATTGCGATCGTCTCCGCCGCCCTCGTCACGCTCGTCGTGCTCAAGGCGACCATCGCCGCGCTCGTCACCCGACCGTTCACGACCACCCGGTTCAAAGCCCTGCGCACGGGCATCGTGATCTCGATCGGCGGAGAATTCGGCGTCGCGCTGTGCACGATCGGCCTGGAGGCCGACCTCATTCCCAACCGCATCGGCGAGCCGCTGCTGCTGTCGATCGTGTTGTCAATGGTCCTGAGCCCGCTCATTCTCAACAACAACCGGGCCATAGGCCGCTTCCTGCTGCGGGAAAAAGGGCCCCCGATCCCGAGCCCGCGCGAAGAGGCCGCCACGATCGAGATCGCACGCCGCGAGCACGTCATCCTGTGCGGCTTCGGCCGTGTTGGCCAGAATGTGGCGCGGGTCCTCGAATCGCAGGGATTCGAGTACATCGCTCTCGATCTCGATCCGGCCCGCATCCGCGCGGCGCGTCAGGCGGGTGACCCCGTCCTGTTCGCAGATTCGTCGGATGAGGCTCTCCTTATGAAGGTGGGCCTGGAGACGGCCAGCGCCGTAGTCATCAGCTTCTCCGACCCGGCCACCGCCGTGGGCATCCTCCGCAGCATCCGCCGACTGCGGCCGGACGTGCCCGTACTCGTACGCACGGCCGATGATGTGCGCATCAAGGAGTTGCAGGACGCGGGCGCCACTGACGTCGTCCCGGAGACTTTCGAGGCGAGCCTGATGCTGGTGTCGCACGTGTTGATGTTGTTGCACGTGCCTGTTACGAAGGTCGTGCGAGCCGTGAACGACATTCGTAGCAACAGGTATGCAGTGCTACGCAACATCGTCCGCCGGGGCGACGCGCGACCGCTCGATGAGACGCACGAGCATCGCGAGGAAATCAAGTCGGTCGTCGTTCCGCCCGGAGCCTGGGCTGTCGGGCGGACCTTGAGCGATGTGCGTAACCGTGGCGTTGAGGTCGTCTTTACCGGCATCCGCCGGTTGGGAATTCTGGGCCGGGAGCCGGCGGTGGACACCGTCCTGCGCGATGGGGATATCGTCGTGATCTACGGCCAACCGGAGGAGCTCGAGCGGGCGGAATCGGTCCTGCTTGCAGGCTAGCACTGAGCAGGCCGCAGAAACCACGCTTTTTGCGGCCGGCAACGCCAGCTGAGTCCGAAAAACGGCCGCAGGCCAGTTTTTCCAATTAGAATAGTCGGTTCACCGTGAGCCGCAGCGACATCCATTTCCCCCCCAAGCACGAGGCCTTGCGCGATGACGTGCACGCCCTCGGCGCCCTCGTCGGCGAGATCCTCGCGGAGCAGGGCGGCGATTCCCTGTTCAAGCTGGTGGAGCTCGACCGGGTCGCTGCGATCGGTCGCCGCGAAGGCAACGAAGCGGCGCGGCGCGAGCTGGCGGCCAGCGTCAGGGACCGGCCGCCCGCGCTCGCCAGAGACCTCGTTCGCGCTTTCTCCACCTGGTTCCAGGTCGTCAATCTCGCGGAGCGGGTCCACCGGATCCGGCGCCGGCGCGACTACTTCCTGAAAGACAGCCAACGTCCGCAGCCCGGCGGCGTCGAAGACGCCATCGCCGCTCTCAAGGCCCAGGGCCTCTCCTGCGCCGATGTGCTGGAATTGCTCGCCACGCTGCGTATCGAGCCGGTGTTTGCCGCGCATTCCACGGAGTCCACTCGCAAGACGCTCCTGCACAAACAGCAGCGCATCACGCAGCTCATGCTCGACCGGCTCGACCCGACACTGACGCCGCACGAGACGCGCACGATCTGGAGCAGCATCCGCATCGAGCTCACGGCAGCGTGGCAGACCGAAGAGCATCCGCGGGAGCGACTCACGGTCGGTGACGAGCGGGAGCAGGTTCTCTTCTATCTCGTCGAGATTCTGTATCGGGTCGTACCGGCGTTCTATGAAGAGTTGGCCCAGGCGCTCGAGAAACTCTACGGCGTCCCCGCGGACTCCATCGAGCTCCCCTCGATGTTGCACCTCGGATCGTGGGTCGGGGGCGACATGGACGGCAACCCGGACGTCCACGCCAAAACGATCCGCGAGACGCTGGCCCGCCAACAACACGTCATCATCAACAGGTACTTCGAGGAAGTGCAGGTGGTGGCCCATCGACTGTCGCAAAGCGGCAGCCGGGTCAACATCTCGCCGGAGCTCGCGCAACGCATCGAGCAGTACATGTCCCTGCTCCCCGGTGCACGTGCCATCACTCCCGCGCGCCACGACCGCATGCCCTATCGCGTATTCCTCGCACAGATCGCCGAGCGACTGCGCTTGACGTATGACGGTCGAGCGAACGGATACGAGAAGGCGCAGCAATTCCGAGATGACATACGCGTCGTCGCCGCCAGCCTCCAGGCTAACAAGGGAACGAATGCAGGCCTGTATTACGTCCGGCGCCTCATGCGGCGGATCGACACTTTCGGCTTCCACCTGGCCACGCTGGATGTGCGCCAACATGCCAGCGTGCTCCACCAGGTCATCGGTCAGGGCTATGACGATCCGAAATGGATGGAGCGCTCCAGCTCGGAGCGCCGTGAGCTGCTGGCGGACGCGTTGGAGCATGACCGGGGGCCGACGATAGAGCTCGATGCCCTGGGGAAACGCAACCTGGCGGTATTCGAAGCTTTGATGCAAGGCCGTCATCGTTACGGCCCCCAGGCTGTCGGTTACTTCATCGTCAGTGGCACGAGAGGCTCGGACGACGTACTCGCCGCCCTGCTGCTGGCGCGCTGGGCTTCGGTTTATGACAAGCGCACCGGCGAAGTCGCTCTCGATATCGCGCCGCAGTTCGAGTCGGTCAGCTCACTCGAGCGCTGCGGGCAGACGCTGAAAGAATTGCTCGCCGATCCGCTCTACAGACGGCATCTGCAGGCACACGGGCGGCAACAATGTGTGCTGCTCGGCTACTCCGACAGCAACAAGGAAGTCGGAACCTGCGCCTCCCGCATGGCCATTCACCAGGCGCAAAGCTCCCTCGCGCAAGTCCTCGCTGCCGACGGCGATCGCACCGTCATTTTCCACGCTCGCGGAGCGAGCCTCGCCCGCGGCGGCGGCCGCATCGACTCGATCATCATGGCCGCGCCCGCCGGGGCCGTGAACGGTGTGTTACGGATTCGCGAGCAGGGCGAAACCATCAAACAAGGCTATGGCTTGAGACCCATAGCCATGCGCTCCCTCGAGCGAGCCTTCAACGCGCTGACGCTCACGACGGCGGCAGCGCGGAGAGGCACACTAGCGCCGGATTCGCCGGCTTTTGTGGCGATCGCCACGACTCTCGCCTATGCGAGTCGCGAGGCGTATCGACGTCTCGTGCACAGCGGCCCGGAGTTTTTCGACTACTTCCGAGCTGTGACCCCGATCGATGTGATCGAACGGATGCAGATCGGCTCGCGGTCCATCCATCGCGAAGAAAACAAAGGTGTTGACGGTCTCCTGCCGGTTCCCTGGGTGTTTGCCTGGACCCAGACCCGGCACATGATTCCCGGTTGGTACGGCGCCGGATTTGGCCTGCGCGTGGCTATCGAGAATCACGGGCTGCCGGCCCTGCGGGAGGCCTATGCCAACTGGTTCTTCCTGCGCAACCTGATCGATGACGTGGAAACCATGCTGGCCCGCGCCGACCTGGATATCGCGGCGCAGTACCAGGTCCTGGCACCGCAGTCACTGCAGCACTTCTTCGCCGACATCCGCTGCGAATATGACACCGCGCGAGAGCACATCCTGGCCATCAAGGACCGGCGCGCCCTGCTCGACACGGACCCGACACTCCAACGCTCCATCCAACTCCGCAATCCCTACGTCGACCCCATGAATCTCATGCAGGTCGACCTGCTGCAACGCTGGCGTGAAACCGAACGTCGCGACCGCGATCTGTTCGAAGCGCTGTTGGCCAGCATTTCGGGCATCGCGCAAGGTTTGCAGAGCACCGGCTGAGGGTATGCGACCAACATGAGCGACACCATCACGATCCGTCTGGCGACCGCGTCCGACGTCCCGACCATCCTGGGTTTCATCCGCGGGCTCGCCAAGTACGAGCGCCTCGAAGACGCATGCGTTGCCACGGAAGATGGCCTGCGCGAAACGCTGTTCGGTGCACGCGCCTATGCGGAAGTGGTCTTTGCCTGTCTCAACGGGACCCCCGTCGGCTTCGCTCTCTTCTTCCACAACTACTCGACCTTCCTGGCCAAGCCCGGCATCTATCTGGAGGACCTGTTCGTCAATCCGGAAGTCCGCGGCCACGGGATCGGCAAGCTCCTGTTGCAATGGCTCGCGAAAACCGCCCTGGAGCGCGACTGCGGCCGCCTCGAATGGTCGGTCCTCGATTGGAACGAGCCCTCCATCCTGTTCTACAAGGGTCTCGGCGCGGTGCCGATGTCCGAATGGCAGATCTTCCGCCTCACGGGCCCAGCGCTCGGCGCGCTGGCCTCTCAGGAATTCATCAACACCGTGGTGTCGTAGCTCTCGAAGCCCTGGATGGCGCGGCCGTAGGCGTTATAGACGAGGCGTTCGGCAATCTTGTCGGCCCGCGGAGACAGAAGCATGCGCAGGACGACATCGTCGGAAGGACGCGTGGCCTCTTCTGCCAGCAACTGCTCGATGACGCGGGTGAGACGATGCATGAGCTCGTTCACGAAGCGCAGGTGGGCGGTGTCATGAACCTGGTCCATCCCGGGACCATAGGTGCCGCGGGCTTCTTCCGCGAGCTCGTGCAGAAACAGGTTGAGCAGCCGCGCCTTATCGAGAAGGCGCAACTCCGTGTAAAACTCGATCTCCGAACGCAGGTTCATGACGGCGGACCATGTTCATCCTGAGGGGAAGAAATCGATCGGCTTGGAAGTCGTGATCGTCTCGACGTCCTTGGCCTCGAAATGGAACAGCTTGACGAGGGAGACGATCTTGTTCTCCAGCTCCTTGTCATTCAGCTCACTCGAGACGACCTTGCACATCGTCACCTGGCCGTCCGGCGTAATCGTGAACTCCAACACCAGCTTGCCCTGCAGCTCGGGGTTGGCGCGCGTGGCGCGATTGTAGAGAGCGTAGATCGCACCCTTGTTGCGGTCGAAGACCGTCTCGATCTCCTCGCGCGAGCGGGCGGCTTTGCCGCTGCTGCCGGTGCGGGTCGGACCGCGTGCATTCAGACCGGAGCGGGCAATCGACGAGGTCACCGATGTCGTGTCATGACCGGTGAGCGAGCCCGCACCCGTACCGAAACCACGGCTCGAATTCGCGGAAGTGATACCGGCGCTGCCCACTCCCACCTTGGATGTGATGAGCGAGCGCTCGGCGTGCGAGTCAGCGCCCACCGCTCCGGAGAGATTCTTCGTCTGCTCCTGCGGCAACTGCATCTGCTCGCGCAGATCGGCGAGCTCATCTTTGAACTGGTTGAGCTGCTTCTGCGCCTTCTCGTGTGCCTGCTGCTTCGGGTTCACCGGCGGTGGGGTGATCGGAGTCTTCTTCTCCGGCTCCACTTTCGGCTTCTCCTCCGGCTTCGGCGGCGGCGGAGGCGGTGGCGGCTTCGGCTTTTCCTCGATCATCACCTGCGCGATGCGCTGCGGCACTTCGGTCTCCGCGGCGGTCGGCTTCGGGGGCGAGAGCAACGGGAAGAGAATGCCGAAAATGACCAGCAGGATCAGCAGAACCCGCAGGATCTTACGGAAGCGCGATTCCGAGTCCGGATCGCCTTCCCAAGGCAGGTCGTATTCGCGGTAATAAGGCGCGATAGCCATTACGTTTCCTGATTCCCGCTAGACCGGTTTGAAGCCGGCCGCGACCGGCTTCTCCTTCTGAATGACGGCGAGCGAGATGCGGCCGTAGTCGGCGTCCGTACAGGTGTTCATTACCTTCTTCAACACCTCGTAGGGCAGCGACTTGTCGGCCATGATAGTGATCTCGCGCTGCGCAAGGTCCTTCTCGGTCATCGACCGGCCCACCAGCAGCGGACGCTTCAACGCATCGCGCAAAGGGCCCACGATCGCATCCTTGGAGCTCGCCACGTCGGCGACAGTCGTGACGTGCTCACCCTGCACGAACACATCGCCCTTGGTGATCATCACGACAACCGAATCCTTCGGCGCCTGCTGCGCGATGGACTGCGGGATCTCGATGCCTTTGCTGTTCTGGATGACCTCGACCTCGGTCGAGTACACCAGCAGAAACGCCACGAGCGTCGAGAGAATGTCGATGAGCGGAATGAGGTTCAACTCCACATCGGTGCGGTGCCGCGCATGATGCTGCGCCATGCGCTTGGCGCGATTGGACGTACTCATAAATGGTTCACCTGGTTGGAGCCGCGGGAGGCGGCCCTCCGGCCACGGGCGACGCATCGGTCGCCGGCGCATCGCCGATGGAAATGTCCGGGAAGAGCTCCGCCTGCACGGTGTTCAGCCCCTGGCTGACTTCGAACACCCGCGTGCGATCCATGACCTGCACGAGGATGTCGTAGGGCGTGTCGTGCTCGAGGAGGATGGTGGCATCCGTCTTCTCGGGGAACTTCGCCTTCACCCGCTTCAGATATTCCGTCAGGCCGTCGTAGTCGTACCCGTCCGGCTTGTTGGGAAAGGTGGCGAGCGGGCCGGTGTTGCGATCGGCGACCTGCAACAGGTCCTTGCGGACCATGACCTCGATCTGCAGGCCCGGCGGCGGCTCTTTGAATTCCGTCTGCGCGGCCGGCATGTTGAGCTGCAGGATCACGGTGCGCGAGAACACTGCCGTCATCAGCAGGAACGTCACGAGCACCGTGAAGATGTCGATCATCGGCACCAGCAGCAGTTCCGCGGGCTTGCGGTTATGCCGCTCGAGCTTGCGAGTTTGATAGGAGCGACGCATGGGCGGCTAGGCTCTCAACTGCAAGTGTGTGGAGTCCGCACTTAAGCGTCTTCAGGCCGCGGCCGCCGGCGGCTGCTGGCGCTCGGTGATCGCGTTCAGGAACTTCACGGAGGCCATCTCGAGGCTGTCGACCAGCTCGGTGGTCTTCGTCTGCAGGAACGCGTGCACGAACAGCAGCGGCACGGCCGTCATAAGGCCGAATGCCGTACAGTTCATGGCGACCGAGATACTCGCCGACAGCAGGTTCGCTTTCTCCGCCGGGTTGATCGTGGCCACCGCCGCGAAGGCGCGGATGAGGCCCATGACGGTACCCAACAGGCCGAGCAACGTCGCGAGGTTGGCGAAGGTCGCCAGGTAGTGCGTGCGCTTCTCCAGCTTCGGCACCACTTCCATCAGGCTTTCCTCCATCGCCTTCTCGATGTCATCGCGGCGGCGGGCCGTCGAGATGCGCGCCAGGCCGTAGTTGAGAATGTGTCCGATCGCCGACTCCGACTTGGAGGTGACCTGCACGACCTGGCGGAAATTGCCCTGCGAGAGCATGGGCACGATCTCGTTCCACAGGTTGCGGTTACGCACGGCGGTATGTGTCAGGTAGATGTATCGCTCGATGGCGATCGCGGCCCCGACGACGAACACGATGGCGATCGGGTACATGAAGTCCCCGCCGCCTTGAAAGAAACGCACGATCAAGTTCCAGAAACCCATCGTTCACTCCCAGTCGCGCTTTTGAGACCTTTGCGGCCCAGCGCGGACCTAAACACACACTTTTTCCAGCCTTACAAAAATGACGGACGCATGCGTAAAAAGCTGCGATCCAGTGCTCATCCCGAGCGCTTCACCATGAGCGTATCAGTGCTTGTCACCCGCGGCTTGCCCTGCGGCGGTGCCCGCGTCAGGTTTCAAAGCATCGTAGTAACGGTTTTCTCGCCTGAAGACATCGCGGTCGACCGGCTCGAGCACTTCATCGAGCAGGCTGTTAGCAGGTCTGCCGAGCAGGTCACCGAGATCGGACCGCTTCCACGGCACGATATATAGCACCTTCGGCAGCTCCTGGTTACCCGTGATCTGTGTCGTATCGAGCTGGAGGTGATCTTCCGCCTTGCCGCCCGCCTTCCTGGCGCCGTCAGCCCCGCTTTTAGCCGTGCGCGTGTCAGCGCCGGACTTGCCGTCAGCCGTTGGTGTGTCGGCTTTTGACGCCATGTCTGTTTTTGACGCATCGGGCTTCGCGGCGGTGGACGGTTTGCTCGTGGCGGCCGCCTTGGGAGCAGGCGCCGCAACGGGCGCCGCGCGCGGCGCGGGTGTCGAAGTATCCGGGGGCGGCGGCGCCGATGTATTCACACCCGGCTCGAGGTCGGCCGGGCTCGGCGCATCATGTGCGGGAGCGGGGGGGTTCTGCGCCTGCGCCCATACACCGGGCGCGACAACCAACAGAGCGGCAGCAATCAACTTCAGGTTACTCATGTCAGCCCTCCCGCCGCCTATTACCACCTTTCAGACCTCTCATGTCAGCCTCCCGCCGCCCATTACCACCCTTCAGACCTCTCATGTCAGCCTCCGGTCTTCGGGGGCGGAGTGGCGGCTGGCGCCGGCTCCGCGGGTTTCTGTTCGGGAGCGGGCTGTGGTGCCCCGGGTGTTGCCTGCGGTGCGGCACCCGCCTGCGGCGCGTCGGACCCGCCGGGGCTCGCCCCACCCGGGGCGGCGCCATCCGCAGACCCGGCGGCCGGCGCCGGCTGCGGTCGCTTCAACGGCGGTTTTCCCGTACGTTGGCGCAACTCGGCAATCCACCCGCTGACGGGCTTCTCCTCGCCCGTAAGCTCCTTGTAACGCTCGAACGCCGTGAGCGCGCGCTCGGGATCACCCAGATAGAGGTCCGAAACTACGCCCAGGTTCCGGTAGGCGGGCGCAAAGTTGGGATCCGCGGCAATGGCCTTCTCATACGAGGCCGCCGCGTTCGGGAACTCGCCTCGTAACCGCTGGGTGGCGCCCAGCTCCGTCCAGGCCACGGCGCTGCCGTCGTTGCGCTCGACCGCGGTCTTGAGCGCTTCCTCGGACTGATCGAGGCGACCCGTCTTGCGATACAGAATGCCGAGGTTCACGTACGGCGCCGAGAGCTGCGGGAACTGCAGGGCGACCTGTTTGAATTCGAGCTCCGCCTCGGTGGTGTTGCCGGCCTTCATGAGGCCGACAGCGCGATCGAAGTCAGCTTTGCCGCGTGCGGTGACGGGCACCGCCGCCGCGCCGTTGTGTGCCGCACCGTTAGGTCCTGCACCGTTGGGCCCTGCGCCATTGGGTCCGGCGGCGTTGCCACCCGCAGGGGCGCCATTCGCACCCGGGGCGTTGGAACCTGACTTGCCCGCGTCGGCCGCGGCGGGTTGCGATGTCGAATCGGTCGGCTTAGCGGGCGGCGCCGAGCTGCAAGCAGACAGCAACAGCGCGACGAGCGCTGTTGCCAGCAGCGCCTGCGCTCTCCGCGCCGCGGGCGCAATAGCTGGCAGCGCCTCGGCCCCACGCGCCGCGCACTCGTGCGCCGTCACACCGAGCGTCGTACGCAGGCCGCCCCCGGCGGTGTCAGTTGAGGCTCGTGACCACATCCTGCGTCAACTCCGTCTTGCCGTAGCGGGCGGGCTTGAGCTCGGCCAACGCCTTGAAGCTCTTCTGTACCCACTCGTCATACACACCATCTTTCGCGCGGGCCGTGTTCACCTCGTGCGCCTTGATGGCCTGCTCTTCGAAAGGATCCACCTGCTCCTCGAGCAGGGTGTTGTATTCCTCGAGCTCCTCACCCTTCAGATTCTTGGGCCGCTCGGAGGCCATGACGTCCTTGGCGAGCGTGCGGTACAGCTCCGCCATCTCGTAGGTGGAGGCCGTGGTCACCTCGGCCACGTTGTAATCCGCCGCCTTCTTGTAGCCATCCATCGCCGCTTCGAGCGCCTTGCGCTTGGCGACCAGGCTCTTCTTCAACGGCGCCGACAGACGTATGGCACGGAACGCATCACGAGCCGGCTGCGCCAACGTGAGTTGCGCCTTCGCGGCCAGGTAGTGAGTACGGTCCGTACGCTGCGCGCCCGCCTGCGAGTCAACCTTGATGATCTCGCGATACCAGTAGTCCCGTTTGCCCAGATCGCCGGACTTGGTGGCGTAGTCCGCCAGCCGCTGCCGCGCTTCCTCCGCATCCACGATAGGAGTCGGGTTGGAGGCAACGAACTTCTCGAGCATCCCGACCGCCTTCGGCACATTGTTCGCTTTGGCGTACAAATCCGCGGATTGCAGCAGCGCTTCGCGCTGCACGGCGCGATCTTCCGCAGGATTGTTCGCGATCTTCTCGAACTCGCCGGCGGCCTCTCCCGGCCGACCCGCCTCGGAGTACGCCACGGCCAGTTTTTTCGTGACGTCCGTTCCGTGTTCCTTCGGGAACTGGCGCCTGTAGTCTTCGAGCACCGTGATGGCACGATCCCACTGTTTGAGAATGACGAGCTGCGTACCCGCGTCATACAACGCGGTGGAACGGATCGTCGAATCCGGGGCGACGCGTGCGACACGCAGATAATCTTCCACCGCGCCCGCGGCGTCACCGGTCTTCTGCTTTGCCTCGCCCTGCTTGTAGACACTCGCCGCGAGACCTTCAGTCAACTCGTTGCGCAGCTTCTCGTCACCCGCACCGGCGGACAGCTCACGCGCCTTCTCGAAAGCGGGTTCCGCTTTGTCGAACTCATTCTGGTTGTAGTGCGAGCGCGCGATGATCGTCCACGCGATGCGCTGCTTCGCGACATCAACCGGCGGTTGCCGGGCCAGGAGCATCTGCGACACCGTGATGGCGCGCGGGAGGTCCTTGGCCGCATAAATATCTTCGGCGGCGCGGGTGAGGACGCCGGCGCTGTCGGGATGTTCCGGAAAGGTCTGCGCGAACTTCACGCCCGCATCCGTGGCTCGCTTGTGCCACTCATCCTTCGCAGGGCCCGTCAGGCCTTCTTCGCCCTTCTGATATGACACCAGCCCCGCATACGCGGCGGTCGCCGACTTGGCGTTCTTGGGATAGGTGTACGCCGTGCGCTCGTATTCCGTGGCAGCGTCCGCATACTGATGGCTTTCGAACAGCGTTTCGGCCAGCAGGTAGTTGGTCCCGGCGGAATCCGGATCGTCCGGGAACGACTTCAGGTAGTCCCGATACCAACGGGCCGCTTCCTGGTAATCCTCGACGTGCTTGCTCTTCTGGGCCGTCGCGTGGAAATACGTCGCGACGTCCTTCAAGTTGACCTTCAGTTCCTGGACGACCTTCGCATACTGCGTCCGCTGGCGCGTCTTCCAGAACGGCGAGTCGAAGTTATAGCGCTCGACGAATTCGTGCTTGCCCTGGAGCTCCAGGTCGCTGAAGCCGCCCTTGTCATAGGCAGCGATCGCCTGCATCGCCAGGTCGGGCGCGTTATCACTGTACGGATCACGCTTCACGTACGCGAGATAGGTTGTCGCAGCGTCCTGGTAACGTTGCTTGTCGACGTAAAAATTGCCGAGTCGCGAGTACAGCAGATACGCATATGGCGTATCGCCGTGTTTCTTCAGAAACGCGTCGATGGAGGCAGAGCCCTCCCCGTAGGAGAACGCGATACTCATGACACGCAGGGTGTCTTCGACGAGCTCGCGATCGGCGCGCTTCAGGCTTTCGACGGCCGGCGACTTGCCGTTACGGGGCGCCAGCTCGAGATCCAACACACCGGCGAACGACGGGAGACTCTCCTCCGTCATCGACTGTTTGAACAGGGACCAGCCGTGCTTGTACAAGCTCTGCTGGTAGAACTCGGAAGACTTGCCGACGTGGATGACCACGGCGTAAGCCTTCTCGGCATCGCCATAGCGCTTTGCGGAAAACAACAGCTCGCCGCGCCGGAACTGCACTTCGTCCATCTGCGGGCTGTTGGGATATTTGCGCACGACCAGGTCCAGGGTCGCCAGCGCCTGCTCCGGCTGACCGGTGGTCTCGTAGGCGCGCGCGAGCTGGTACAACACCTGGTCGTTGCGCGCGTAGTTCGGATAGGCCTTCAACAGGGTCGCGTAGAGCTTGATGGCCTCGGCGCTCTGCAGGTCCACGAGGCCAACCTGCTTCTCCAGGCGATCGATATCGCCGGCATCGAGATTCAGGTCGCCCAGGCGACGCATGGCTTCCGCGCGCAGCTGCGGGTCGGTCTTCTGCAGCTCGAGGAAGCGGCGATAGTTCTCCATCGCCTTGTTGGAGCTCGAATCGACCTTCGAGTCCTTGTGGATCTGGACGTCGCGCGACTTCAGGTCCTTGATGGTCTTGGCGTCGTCAGCGAACGCGGGCGAAAGGCCTGCCGACGCGGCGCACGCTGCGAGGATGACAGCGACCGCTGTTGGGACAGAGCGCTTGCGAGGCGCCGTCCCTGCGCCCCGCCCTTCGGGTCGGCGTTCGCCGACCAAAATCGTTCCCGACGATTTTGTCATGGCTTGGGCGTCCCTGGTGGGCTGGCGTCAGGCGATGGCGACGCGGTGTCGCCTGGCTGCGGCTGCGGCCCGGGCGCGTCCTGGTCCGGCCGCGACGAACCCTGCGGTGACGCACCCTGATCTGGAGCGTTCTGACCCGGCGCCGGCGCGCCTTGACCTGGCGGCGACGAACTCTGGTCCGGCGCGGGAGCGCCTTGGTCCGGCGTCTCGCTCTTCTCCTCCGGCGCCTTGGAACCACCCGGCTCCATGCTCTTCGGAACCGCGGCGCCCGGCTCCTTCTTCGGATTCTCTTCGTTGGCCGCGCGGTCATACATCGTGGCCAACGCAAACCGCGCCTGCACCTGGTACGCGGCGAGACGGACCTTCTGCTGGTCCAGCTCATGGATGGCCAACTGCGCCAGGTAGCCCGTGAGCTTCTCCTGGTCTTGCGCCAGGCGCCCCTGCAGAGCGTCGATTCTCTGCTTCAGAGCGGCAACACGCGCGGCAAACTCACCGTTGTTGTTCGGCACGCTCTTACGCGCCCGATCAACACGAATCCACCGGCCCTGCGCCTCGTGGAGGGCGAGGTCGAGATCCTTGATCGCCCGATGTTGCTGCCACATCCGGGCCTTGAAAGAGTCATTCAAACGGAAATAGAGCACGCCCTTGACGAGCTTCACCCGCGCACGCAACTCGGCGTTCTCGGGTGTATCGGGCGCTCCCGCCAGCCCGGCCTCGATACGCTGGATCCGCGCCCACTGCTCACGCTCGTCATCCGAGCCGAGCGCGGCCACGTCCCCATCTTTCTCGATCGAGCTGACACGGGTTTCGAGCTCCGTACGTCGCTGCTGGAGCTTGTCGACCGCACCCGACGCCAGCAATGCATCGACCTTGGGAAGGCGCTCGGCGTAAGCATGCTCGCGCGTGTCGATCATGTCGCCGAAGGCTTCCATGCTGTCGCCCCAACGATCGAGCATCTTCCCCATGAAATTCAGGTCGCGATAATTCTTCAGACCTTCCTGGAAGTCGTGGCCCGCCAGGAGCGCGTACAGATAGCGCGACTCCGGCGCCGCGGGAACATCCTTGAGCTGCCAGAACCAGCCGTAGTGGCCGCCCTTGTCGGAGCCCAGCGCGTCCGAGATCATTTTTCCATCGCGGATGCGACCGATCGCCTCGTCGAGGCTCTTGTCCTCGTTGTTGAACTGCTCGACCGCGCTCTCGTAGTTCTCGGCGGACTGCGCGTTCGCGCTCAGCTTGCTGTAGGCATAGGGGACGGCGAGGTAGGACTCCTGCACGGCGGCGTCGAGGAGATTGCGACTCCTCAGCTCCGTCCACGGCACCAACGCACTCTTGTAGTCACCGAGGGCCGCATCGGCCCAACCGGTACCGAGCAGCGCCTTGTTCGAATACGGACCCGTGAGGCGCACGCGCTCGAGTGAAACCCGCGCCTTCAGGGGATCCTTCGCCTGCAGGTAAGCAAACCCCAGGGCGAGATTGGCGCGATCCTTCAACGCCTCCTGCTCCGGAGTCCTGGTATCCATCGTGCCGACTTCGGTCAGGAACGGGTCCGCGTCCTTGATGCGATCCTTGCGGATCAAGGCGACACCGAGGTTGAAACGCGCGTACGAAGTCCAGATGGAGGTGCCCCGCGTGGTGGCCAGGAGCCGGATCGCCTCGTCGAAGTGGCCCTGGTGCATCAGCACGTTGGCGTAGAGATGCTCCCGTTCCGCCTCGAGCTCCGGCGACATCTTGCCGTTGATCTTGCGCAAGGCCTCCAGGGACCTGTCGAGATAGCCGCGCGCGTACCAAACCTGCCCGAGGTAGAACCAGGCGCGATTACGCACACCCGTCGGGACGTCGTCGGTCAGCAGGGTTTGAAATCGATCGCCGGCCTCGTTGTACATGCCGAGCGAGAGATAGAGCCCACCGAGCAGCAATTGCGCCTCGGCCTCGTGGTGCTGCACGAGATTCCAATGCTGGTAGGCGGTGAGCCGCGTGATCGCCTCGAAATCGTCGTCCTGGTAGAAATAGAAGAGGACGTCGCCGTAATGAAGATCGCGAATGCGCGTCTCCGGTAACTTCTCCGGATCATGACGGCGCGCATCGGCCGGCGCGGCGCCGGCGATGATGGCAGCCGCCGCCGCCAGCGCTAACCAACGGTTTAGGACGCGACCAGTCAAAGCCTTATTCCCAGTCCTTGATCTCGAACTCCGGCTGCTGCTTGCGCTGCCGGTCGTTGATCTTCAGCTCCAGGTACTTGGCGCCGATGCCCTTCTCGAACGTCAGGCTGGCGCCGCGCTTGTAATCGCGATCGTTCGGACCCTTGCCACTGAAGAAGGCGACCAGTTCGTGCTTGCCCACCTTCAGGTTGCCAAGGTACAGCCGGTGCACGCCGCCCCGCAGAAGGGCTTCGACTTCACGCGGCGTATATAAATAGTTGATGACTTCCTTCTGGTCGATCTTGAGCTGAACCGAGTCGAGGGCGAAGAAATCCCCCACGTCCATGGAGAGGAACACCGCCACCTGGGTGTTGGCGGGGAACAGCAGCTCTTCCTCGAGAACGAAGAGGTCGCGATTGAGATCGACCACGTCTTTCTTGAGGCCCTGGACCTCCTGGTCGAGCCCACGCGTATCCGGCGCGGCGGGTTCCGCGGAGGCGTCTCCGGCCGCGGGGGGTGTTGCAGCGGCATCACCCGCTGCCGGGGCAGCCGGGGCTGCGGCAGCTGGCGTGGCATCCGTTCCGGGAGCCGCAGTCTGCGCGGGCGGCGCTGCGGGCGTGCCAGCAGGAGCCGGCTGGGCCGCGGCACTGTTCTGCGCGATCGCGGGACCAGCCGCAACCAGCGCCAGGCCGAGCACTGCCGCCAACGCCACGCGGCGCGCGGTGCCGACACTCCTGCATCCGGCTGTCAGAACTGCTTTCAATGGAGACCTGTTCATTACTGTTTCCAACTCATTCGTTCAGCAGACTACGCAGCTCCCGCAAGTACAGATCCTCGCTCTTTGCGCTGTAGTCGCGCAGGACGTACCGCACGATCCCGTTACGATCGATCAACAACGTCATCGGCAGGTTGTCGACCTCGTAGCGGCGGCTCACCGCCTTCTCCGGGTCGAGCAGCAGGGCGAAGGAGACCGCTTGCCCGCCCCGGGCAAACTCCAGGGCACGGGTCTGGTCGTCATCGACGTTGATCCCGTACATCTGCAACCCGGCCGAGCGGTAAGTTGCAAGGCTCTTGTCGAGCGATGCGAGCTGGGTGCGGCACGGGGAGCAACGACTGCTCCAGAAACTCAAGACCACCACGTCGCCCCGATGCTCAGACAGCCGCACATTGCTGCCGGCGACCGCATGCAGGGCGAAATCAGGGGCCTCGTGGTTGAGGAGGAAGTAGGCCGGTTGCGCCAGGGATACCATGGCGGCGCCGCCGATCAGAACGGCTCCCGCCGCGCTAATGCACCGCAACCATCGGCATACACGAGGCAACACAGGCCCTTTCGGCCACTGCAAGCTCAAAAAGTATCCTCGACGCTATTTGAAGAACCCTCGCATAGCCTACTTTACACTGTCAACGCGTATGCCTGGGCGTCGGCTTTGCGCGACAGAGTCAGCTAGGAGCGTGCCCGTCCGCCGCAGCGGACGGGCGGGCTCTCAAAACGTCGTCGTTGCGATCGCCCCGAACGCCGTCAAAGCCGCTTGAGCGTTCGCCGAACCCAACCCCTGCATCGGGAATTTCGCGCCGAACTGCCCGGCAGCCCCGTTCAATGCCATGTAGTTGAGAAGGAAAACCTCGGGAATCTGCATGACCGAATTGGCCGCGGGGCTCGAGGTAGTGTCGACACTGCCGTCGGCCGTGAACCAGCCGATCTGCTGGCTCGCCGCTCCGTTGACCAGCGGAGCCCGCCCCGCGGGGTTGTAGACGAGGAAGAATGTCGAGGAAACGGACTGGTTGTCGCCCTGCCAGGCGAGCTTGCCGCGACCGTTGACGCTGTTGTCGACCATGGAGCTCGAGCTGAGTGAGCCGTCGCTGATCACGTAGACGATGAGCTGCTTGTTCTTGCGTTGCGCGTACTCCAGCACGGCACCGATCATCTGGCCGGCCTTGAAGTTACGCTGCTCACCCGTCGCCCGGGTGCTGTCGTGGTAATCATAGCCGCCCAGGGTGATGGTTCCCGCAGCCGCGTAGCCACTGACCACCAGCTTCATGACACTGGCGGTCTTCTTGATGTCCGAGTCCTGGAAATCGGTCGGGGTGAAAATCGGTGTACCGCCGCCGGAACCGGTGATCATCGGATCCTGGGTCGGGTCCAGGTTGGCCGGGTCACCGAAGGCATCCGCGGTGTAGGCGGCCCCAACATAGGAGCAGCGCACCTGTTTTTTCAAGGCGACGTCCTTGGTGTCATCGCCAGCGACGAGCTGCACACCGGCCTGGTCGAGAGCCGTACCGCTGAACGAGGTCTCCCCGCCCGAGGACGCAAGGTTGCCTCCCGTAATCATGGCCTCGGTCTCATCCACATTGACCGAAAGCGGATCAGCCTTTGCCCCGCCGGTGCTGACGAGAGCGACGTCATCCCCGGGCACCGCGATGGTCGTCGGTTGGAACAGCGGGTTGGGCATGTAAGCGGCGGAGTTACCGCCGGAGATGCTCGACTGGTTGCCCACGAGATTGAGGAGCTGGCCACGGGCTCCGATGGTCGCGAGCCCATACATCGGGTTGTGCGGATTCTGGCCGGTGTCGTTCTGCGACATGCCGCAGATCACCGCGCCCGTCGTGTTGGCCCCGGTTGCGGGAGTGGTGGCCTTGGTCTTCATCCCGCGCAGGATCGCGCCGTCGGAGTGCCACAGCAGGCCGAAGCTCGCGTCGGTAAAACCGGCGGCCGAAGGCACCATGTTGCCCGGGACACCCATTTTTCCATAGCCGGCCGTGCTGAGAAAGTTGGCCTGGCCGCCTTTCTGGCCGACGATCACTTCCGAGCCGACGAGGTTGGCGCCGCCGGCGAGGTCGAAGACGATCACGCCGATGCCGTTGGCACCCGCCGTCAGGTTGCATTCACCCCCGGCGAGTCCATTGACGAGACTCAGCGCGGCGTGCGCGTTGCCCGGCTTCAGCGCCGCGGCCAACCAGGCAGGACCCACGACCAGGGCCGGGGCACTCGCGAGTCCCGCACCGAGCAGCTCGCGCCGGGTGACCGGGAGCCGGTGGTTCTGATGCAGCAGCGGCTCGCCCGGAGCTTTGGGCCGAGGGAGTTTTTTGGCGATGAAAAACATGAGTGCTCTCTCCTGATGCCGATCACTGCAAAACCGCGGCCGCGCTAGCGAGGCCGGCGGTGCACGCCGCGATGGTCGCCGCGGAGGCGGATATGGTGGTGCCGTCCAGGGGTTTGACGGTCTGATCGTTGGTGCCGATCCGGGTCAGCAGATTCGTGAGTTGCGTATTCATGCTGGCGTTAGCCTGCGGGTATGCGCTACCCACGATCTTGGTCACCAGCGAATTGACGACGGGCGTGATGTTCGTGCTGCTCCCGTAATACGAGGTCGCCGCCGCACCACCGCTGACCGCCGTATCCAACCCGCTGTTGTTGCCAAAGAACGCATCTCGGTACGACGCCGTGCCCACCAGGACCCCGCAATACGCACCGGCCAACTGCGAGATCGCCGTCTGGTGCGTCGCGA